>JAABUW010001190.1_pt1 | contig 45512 bp, 77 predicted proteins | sample 5560081 | NCBI WGS metagenome assembly JAABUW01 (sample SAMN10711882, study PRJNA513363) | rock metagenome | isolation source: Antarctica rocks | place: Antarctica: Victoria Land, Knobhead sud | reverse complement strand
TCCTAGTCGAAGTACCTGTTTGGACGATGAGATGCGATTAATTGTGCTTGATTCGCAAGGAATGCACGAATGGATATTCCCTTGTATCCATACCGAGTTCGTCACCTCCCTGCTCGCCAAGACGCCCCACTTGTTCTTCGACCCGAAGGACCCCGAAGCGTCAACATGAGCAGATGTGTACTTGCTTGCACTCACTGCATGACCACATGGACGTCGGTATGCTGTCTCAACGGACCGCCACGGCTCTTCCCAATGTGACATGGATCGTGCGCCGTCCACCTCTTTGGTCGGCCCCGATCCCGACCCTGGAACCCTTGTTGCCAATCCAAGACGAGCAAGCAGCGCCGAGAGCCCGGGGGACGGATACTCTTGCTCTGATATGGGCTTAGGCCGCGATCGTGGCGGATTTGGCTCGCCAAAGAAGTGTGAGAGCATCCCGTAACCCCGGTGATACATGGGCAACATGCACGGACATATCGGCGTCGGCGAGCGCCGAAGGCGTCCATCAATGTGCGGAGCTTGGGATCCTTGAGCTGTTTGATGGCGCTGACAGTCGCGTGGGTAAAAACTCGAGAGAGGGATCGCCTATCAGCGTTTGGGATTGCAGACATCGCATCGGCGAACTATATGATTCTGCCTAGCTGGTGAACCTAGATCAGAAACTACCTTACATCGTCCATCTGTCCATATCCTTGCGAGCCGAGTACAACATGAATCCATGATCCCTCGTCAAAGATCGGAAAAGCCGACTCGCTCTCTTCCATTCGAATGCTCTCATCGCCGCCCTCTACGCTTCATTGGCGCCAGATTTCTGATGGCTCGACACAAGCGCTTTGTTCTTGACTTGGTCGGAAACGGTCTCGGTGGTCCTGAACTTCCAGGCGGGGCTTCTTCGCTCGTAAAGCTCGTCAAGCTCGATGTATGTTCGGCCATACGTCTGCGGGACATGAGCGAGAGCGATAAAGTACGAAGCAAAAGAACGCGCCTCGGAGTAGAAGAAATTCAGGATGACGATGGTGGGAACGAGTAAGCCAGCCCAGAGGTAGATGGCCACGACGCCCAGATGGGCAGCGTCGGGGCTGATCATGTAGGGTGTGGCCCCCACTGGAAGACCACGCTACAAACATCATGATCAAAAAGACACCGAGAGGTATAGTCGATCGACTCGCAAACCAGCTCCATACCAGCCCAAATCGAATGAAGTCGTCTTGGCTCGGAGACGAGGCGCCGACGTCTCGCCAGGAAGCAACAAAACCGATCGGACCAGCGGAGGAGCCGTAGGACATGACCCAGAGGAGTAACATGGCTAAAGCCACCTTTGGCGAAGGTTCGATTGGGCAAAACCCTGTGGTGACAAGACCCCATGTTGAAGAGGAACATTGCGATGCAGCCCCTGAGGGACAGCCATCAGCGCCGTCGATAGGCTGTGAGGCCGTGGACGGATCCGATCAACAAAGGCCCGCGACCGACGTGCTCGCAAAGAACCATCGAAGAGAGGATGGTCACGATGAGTAAGACAAACTGTGTTTAGGTCAGCCTCGCAATGATCAGAAAGAAGGGGAGATGCGTGATGATGGTGACCGAAAAAGGATTGGCAAGACCGGCGACTTGAAACAAATACTACGATTGATCAGCTGAAGATCTTCGCGTGGAGATGCGCAGACTCACACGAGTAGCCAAACACGAAAGGAGCGCCGGCAAAGGGCTTGAGTCATGACCCCCGTACAGCCTGCCAAGGGTCCGTCGCCCATTGAGGCCCTGGAAAATATCTTCGCTAAATACTCGTTCGGCTTCGAGGCCGTGCTCCGGATGACGCGATCCTCGTAGTCCTGTGATTTATTAGTAGAGTCCCACAGAGAGTACCGAAGATTGCTTACGACGTCATAGTCCGGAGCGGTTCCGTACAATCGTAGCATGCTCTCTGTCGCCTTTTCGCCGTTACCCATTCGGGCGTGATAGAGATGGGATTCAGGAACCCAGGGGATCGCCAAAATAAGGCACTAGGAGGCATCAGCCTAGAACCCGGATCGAAAGCCGAGAGATATACCCCGGTGAAGATGAATTCGGTAGCAATCAACGGCTTCCACACGGTAGGTCTCGAGGTGACGACAATTCTGGGAAACGACGGCGCTGATGAGCTGGCCAACGCCGAGCAAAAGCTGGTACGAGGCGATCATGAATCCTCGGATTTGGAACGGCGAGATCTCGGAGACATAGGTGATGAGCGTGCTTGGAGCGAGACCGACACCGGATCGGACGAGGATCGCGGCACCCAGCCAAGCCCGCCAATTGTTCGAACAGATCTCCGCCACCGACGCGGCGGCGAGGACGATGATGGCGCCGATCATCCTCTCAGGGAGATCGGGCGGGACGTATGCGGTGTGTGGCCGACTTGGCAACGGGGAGGAACGATGTCCGGCTGTTTGGTCCCCACCTGCATTGCGGTCTGACCGTCAGATGTGCTGACGTGGCATACGGGGTCGACACATGCATGGAACTCACCACTTTGACAAGAAGCACCCGACCGTGACGAGATGTCAAACTGGTTGAAGTGGAAGAGGCGGTTGATTTGAACACGATAGGTCAGCTCTACTTCAACCGCTAGCTTCCCCTTTCCACTCGGTCGACCTTGCGACTGCTAGCATTTGGCAGTCCTGGCGGAGATGCTGTCTGGTCTCTTCCTTTGCGATGAGAACAGTCGAGGCAGAGCAGTGTTTCAGAGACACGCAGACAAGCTATTTTGCACATATGTGGCATATATGCATAGCGATGAATACCTCCTTTGGTAACAGAAGGGCTGCACAGATCAATGGTACTCAGAACGCTACAAGGAATCAGCATAGCACTCGTGGGGGAAACAACACACTGACCGGTTTCCAACAACCAACCGCCATCTATGATCAATTCGGGGCCAGTCATGTATCGGTTCTGAACGACGATCAGCCCTGATCCACGTTGCGATCTCGGACCACTCACGGTGACAAGGCTGATACACTGAGCCGTTTGTTTCTGAACTCGGCAAAGTGCTCGTCTGAACCTTGGTTATTCTCGGGACTGATAACCGTCATTCCCTAAAGTCGGCGTTGATCATGATGGGGTCTCGAGCGTGGAGGTTACGAAGAACATCCTAAAAAGGACCGGGTCACCCAAATTTTACAGAGGTGTGCTCGAGTACCGCGGACGAGAAAGACCGCGATCAGCTCTGGCGGCGGATTCTGGCAGAGTGCAGCCCTTTGCACGACGGGCATAGATACAGCACCATCTGCCGCGATGACATTTGCCATGATCTGAGCATATGAAGGCCCTAATGAGAACTCGTCAGCAGAGCTCGGGATAGTGCGAGAAAGGTTTTACACTCGTCATGGATTTGAGTTGTCGAAACCACTCGATCGTTTCAGCTACCGCCACTCGCCAGACAGCCGCCGAAGGATGTGTCGGCTCCCATGTGATTGACAGAAGTAAAGTAAGAACCGCCTGGAAGCCAAAGTAGAGATTGTATCACTCGCTGCCTCGATGGACGGCACCTTCGCTCCGAACAAACTCTGCGATGTTGCGCAGATTGTCGAGAGCGAGATTCCGGCAAGCGCTGATAGCGGTCAGGAGCGATAAACATGGGACGACCCACTCATTGATATCCTGGACCAATGGATGATTTGCTGGTTTTCGAGTAGCCTTCCAAGCCGCCGAGGATTTGACCGGACGGTACAAGACAGCCCAGAAGTCCCGAGAGCGCCAGAATTGAATGGCTCGGGATAGACGATGAGGGCCGGGCGATTTTGGCTGCATATGAGGCGGGAAGGGACGCAACTCATCGCGAAGTTGATCGCCACACCACTTGATCTGCTCGACGGTAGGTGAAGGTACGGAGCGAGATATTCGATTCTGAAGACGGAATGCGGTCTTTGCGAATCTCGCTTGAATGATCGCTGCAGTGTATATCGTCACATGCTGAGCTTCAGCAGGCGACCCGATATCCGACACCGTGAGGTACTCGTGGTCGACGTTGAGCGGAAGTCTGACGGTAGTGAAGGAGGCGAGTCGAGACCGTGGCGATGTCCGAAAGTGATGGAACTTCCCGCTTCTAGCGTGACAAGTCCCCACCACAGTGTTATACGCATTTCCTTCTCCAGTTTCGACAGGCTGTCGATACCTGTTGTGGACCTTAGGCCCAGAGCGAGCGCCATTCGGATGGCTATACCGAGACACGCGTACCCAGCGTCGGGCTAGTTACTCCGCTGCAGATAGTTGGCCATGATTGCGAGACCCTGGACGAGCTCGAATGATCCCTCTTTCACTTGATCGTGCTGTAGCGCCGCTCGTGTCACCTCGTAGTAGTGAAACCCGCCGTCGCCTTCTTCGTTGGTGGCAAGGTCGAATTGCCCCATGGCGAATATCATATACATCAGGACCTTGCTTCCGCTATTTGCAGGCAAGGGTAGAGCACCCGAAATCTGCGCTCGGATCGTCAGCTCGTGGACGAAGGGCGTGAAGCTGTCTCGACGCATCAGCTACCAAATCGGGGGCGCCAGCACTCACGGAAATAGCGAAAGTACGACTCCACCAATGGACTGATCTCTGCGAAAGGTGGTAGCCGATTCGCGAACGTGCGGTATTTTGCTGCTGCGACGTGAGATTGGGTCTCGGCGGGATATTGTGCAGGTCGGTTGCGGTCCTCGGACCGGACAAAGAGGGAAAGACCTCGGGAGGGGCAAGACGCGAATGACATGGAGGAGCGTTGCACCGGATGAGAGCCCCATGTATCCCCCGAGCAGGACCGAACCCGGTATCATTTGACGTCATCGCACCCATCCCGTCAAGGACTCCTTACCGATGGAACAGAGACCCGATCATTCGGCGAATGTTCCTCGTGCCATTGATTAGAGGCGGCATGGGCTGTCTGTTGGATGATAAAAGCTCCAGCGAGCGTCAGGTTCCTGGGGATTCGCGCCTCGTCGGGGGATACATCCCTGCGTCATTTTCGAGGGCAGACTTGGAACCTGTCCGAACCAGATTTGGTGGTTCAGACGCCGAAGGAGCAAGCTTTAGACTGTCAAGTTGAGGTATTCGTTTGTTGAGGCAAGCCCACTCACGGTCTCTCTAGACAAATCATCAACGAACGCTCGGATAGTCGCCATGGAGGAGCGTTTGTAGTCCTCGCGCGACTGATTCGTTTCCATGAGTTGGGCAGAAGAGCCTGATCCAACGGGGGACTGAGGAAACAGCACCGAGACACGTCGTACACGTGGTCGCTTTGCGCTTGGTCCCGGACTCCCGGATAACATTTGGATTTGATCCGACGGATAACAAAGGATGACGGAGAGAAATAGAGTATGCCGGCCCCGAGAAGCCGGTGCCTCATGTGTGCATGAGGTCATCTCCTCGTGATGTATCATTGCATCCCCCCTTACCCAAAGATCCTTTGTGATCTTGCATTTCGTACGCGAGGACAGATGAACGCCCAGATTGAGGAACTTGCAGTGACCATACTTGATGCTTACAGCAGGTGCAAACACCTTTCCCCGACGTGAAAGCCGGCTGACTTCGACAGTGTGCCCCCAAATCAGCGCCTGCTCATCGCCCTCGCAGGGTAAGTCGATGCGGTGTGTGCCCAAACTCATCTCCTTAGGCCCCCAGGGAGCGGGAAATCCACAGTGGTCCTGAGCTTATGCTCTCTCGTTCAATCGCGGGTTGACGAGCTGGGTGTCAATGAACAGGTCACCTGCGTCAGCCTCGACGGCTGGCACATGACTCGCGCTGAGCTCAACCGCATGCCCTGTTCGGTCGAAGCTCACTGGCAAAGGGTACGACCAGCGTCTTAATCGCCGCTGATATTAGGGCGCTGTATTCACCTTCGATCTCGACAAGTATCGATCCTTCTTACAGCGTCTCCGAGCCCCTTTACTCCATGAGGAGCTGGAGGGTATCCCGTACTTCACCTTCGATCATGCACTCAAAGATCCGATGCCATCTACCCAGCCTATCCTCTCTTCACACCGGATCATCATCATCGAGGGACTGTACACACTGCTCGATAGACCGGGCTGGGACGAATGTGCAAGAGTCATGGACTTGCGCATCTGGATCGAGGTGGAGCGAGCAGTGGCCAGGAAACGGTTGATAGGGCGTAACTTCGAAGTGGCCATCGTTGATGATTTGGAGCGGTGTACCTATCGAGGTAGGTCGACAGGCATCATTAGAATTTGCGCAAGCTGAGAGCAAATCAGTGGACAAGGTTGACATGGCGAATGGTGAAGAGGTGAGGAGATATCGGATAGAGCCAACGGTGGTGATTCACTCTATTGATGAGGCAAGATAAGATTGTGTATGCATGCACTTATCTTTCAAGTGGGTTCATGTCAGGCTCGCGAGGAGATGAAACCGGGTTTCCGAGCATGCATTCTATCAACAAGGGCAATACCTGCTGCCTGTCAAATGGATTTTGGTCGCCGAGTCTTCTCGCTAGTTCGTCGGATGTCTCAGGTCATCTCGTATGTTTTCACCGCTTCGCATCAGAGCTACTCTCCTATTATCACTCACCGTCGGTTACACTTTAATCTCCGGTGACCCCGTTTCCACCGTGCCAATGGAATGTCGACATTTCCGTAAAGAAGGGGTCATCATCGTGGAAGGTGTGTATTTCCTCAGTATCAGAACCAGGACGACAGACGTAGAGAGTGGGACGATTGTAAGGGTCATGCAATTTGAGTTGGTAGCCGTCGGCGACTGCGGTCAGCGGATTATCCTGTAACAATCACTCACACTCGGGGAACTCTGTGGAAAATTCGCTTGCCGGATCTGCTTCATTTCTGCGCCGCAGCCGAATACCGCAGCATGTACCCCACACTGACGACATTCGCCTTTCGCCCCTGGGGTAGTTGAGCCACACCTTGCGCTTCCTTGACGGTCGCTGTACTGACCGGTTTCTCGACGAACAAGGCAGACTTTGGGAATGCGTCGGTCAAGAGTTCCTCCGCATTTAAGCCCTGGTTTGCGTCACACCGACCCCGAAGGGCAGGAGGAGAGCCCAGAATGACGAGTGAAGGAGGTGAAGACGCGAGTGCTTGGGCAGCCGCGACAATGTTGGGATAGATTGCCGTGTCTGCATACGCTGGGGCAGCTGGAGTGAGCCGTTTGGCTTCGAGAACAGCGCGAGCTCGGTGCTCGGCAGGGTCGACCAGCCCAACAAATATTCAGTCATAGCTCACAGTCAAGGCTAAATACCAAATTCAAACGCGGTCGAGCCTTCTGCGGATAACAGTGAGCCGAGCCCCGAGGTTGTTTGTTCTCTGCCGCTTTTGTATTTTGAAGACATCGCCTAGCGATATTCCAAATTAACGGGATCGACCAATAGGAAGGGCGCCGAGATTGTTGACTTCAAGATCAGTATTCTGGGGCGTGGAGCATTATTCCTGGTAAGTCTGCTGGATGTACTTGTGACTTCTCAAATCAGTTGAACATGTCCAATTGGGACCGGATTGCATCTTGGCGATGGCGGTGATTGCGCCGTCAAACTCCCCAGGACTTTTGGCCGCATCCCTTGAGATCGGAAGAGCATCATTTATCCCGTCAAGACACATGCCGTTGACTCGACTCGTCTGTTACGTCCCAACCCATCGGCGCAGCCTCGGACATCTGCTCCAAGCCTTGTCGTCCTAATTGACTTGATGGTGACCAATCTAAGCACGGCTCACAATATGTCCCATGCATTGTCGTCATCAAAATCAATAGTACATCAGAACGCGATAATTCCATGAGCGGGAACTCTATCGATAGTCCACGGATTATGTCACCTCCATGATGGGAGACTGGGAGAATTCAACAGGACAATCAAATGCCTGCCCGCCTCCAACTCCGATCTCTCCAGTGAATCTAGCTTCTCTCCCGCCTTGCTGCGTTCCAAGAGGTGGTTGGGACGGTTCTCTTGGTTTCCAGCATCCAGCCAGGCTTCGAACAGCTCATGCTCCTTGTCCGGGAGCGAAAAGAGCTTGGTTGCGTCTAAATCGTCCTCGTCGGTAAGCCATTCACGAGTCTTTGAGTCGAACTTTGCGTAGATTGATTTGGCTTTGGACGTATTCTTCCCGTCCTCCGCACTCCCGATTGACCCCTCTTCTTGGAGACGTGGCATGTGCGGTGCCTCGATCTCATGAGATTCCTGGGCTTCCTCATCCGGGGACGGCCTTCCGGCTTGATCGTTCGATGGGGGGCCAGACAGTACAGAATCGATCAAGTCAATCACACTGGGAGCAATGGTGTCTGAGCGCAAGAGCTTGTCGAGCGATTGCGAAAGAGGCTTAATCTCTTCCGATTGGTTTCTTGCAGGATCACTCATGCAATCACGCCGAAGCATTGCGACGTATTCCTGAGCTTTGAGCCAAGCGTCATCAATGTGAAGACTGGCAGCGATCCCAGTGGTCAGACCAGTCTCATCACCCTCCATCTTGACCGAGTCGGAAAGCATCTTGGCACCGCTGGCAGTCATCATGCAAGCTGTACGAAAGTCCTCTGCTGAGTGTGCTTGGGTAAACATGGTGGTAAGCTGACTTAGTATATTTTGAGCTGGTGAGTAGAGGGACCGAAGCACAATCGAATGGGAATGAGAAGAGATATGATTCTACGGTTTATCTCTTTGTCCTGCTGTCATCCCAAAATGCCTTGGAGGAAGAATGAAAGGAGATTGTTCTGTACTTGAGCCTTCCGAGAAAGGATAGTAGAGCTGTGGAGGTTTTGAGGCGACGACGAGGGATGACAACCCGGAGGGATAGCTCAATGGAGAGTTCTCTCGAGGCGTTGTCGCAAATCGCCCGAGTGGGGATGTAGAAGAGCTCTTTTTGGCTTCCTTCAGTGGCTTCCGAGAAAGGAGAGCTCAGCTGCGGCAGTCTCAGTCCTGTCCCTCGGGACGCGTCGCGATTCTCGAACCTCCTCGGAGCTACTGCTTCGGCTGCTTCCATCGAGGTTTTACTAATTCTTGATATCATACATCGGGTATGGACATGCTGGGTAAGGTATTGTTGCCAGGTATCACCTCGGCTTGTGTCCTGGGTGCGTCAGCGAGTTTCCGTAACCCCACTCACCGTCCTCGTTCATCAATGTCTCCTCCTCCATGCATTCAGCTACCCAACTAGGTAAGATGATATGCTTCCGCTTAGGCCTGTCGGAAATCAGCATCGAGCTTTGACGAAGAGGTTGGACCCACTCGGCAGTCTTGCGAACAAGCTCAACGTAGCGGCCCGAGTCGCCATCGTCCATGATGATATGGGTCAATTTGCGATCGGAGATATTGTCAGTGATGCGCCCGCCGTTTCCAGTCAAATGTCTCTCCGCCTCGGCCAGCCTGCTCAGACGTCAGCGAAGCCGACGTCAGGATGCAATGATCTACCGGTCGAGAGCGTCTTGAGAGGGCTTGGATGATGCCAGACCATTCTTCTCGGCATTCTCAGGTGTGTCGATGTAGAAGACCAGGTGATTGAAGATCTGCGAGTGAGCTCGGGGTCATATATTGCTGACTCGCCTTCTCCGCATCATACTCGTTCGCATCCGGTTTCTCGCCCATCTGAGCTTCGATCAGCAAAGGTTTGAAATTGAGAAACGGAAGCGCTCACCCCATCAGCGGTACCATTCTCACCGTTTATGGGTAATAACCGGAAGTCTTCACCATCTGGCTCGCCTTCATGACTGTCCACCTCCGAGTTCGGCTATGACGACAATGAGGCCATGCCTTCTGGTAGCACATACGCGGTAGTCCTCATCAATCGACACCGTGTCTGGCACAGACTCCTCTCTCTCGCGGCTTTCGGTCCCCAGAGAAGCTGATTGTGATCGACGCAATCCCCACTCATTCTCCATGTTCAATTGCCTTCGGCTGACCGACCGATCCTCTTCCGGTTCCACGTCCGGTTCCTCCACGGCTTCCTCATCCTCCCTCACCTCTGGCTCCACCTCCTCCGTTGGCTCTTCTCCAGGCTCTTCTGCTTCGGCCTGACCGGTGCGATCCCGTACGAGGGAGAGCTGATCAATTTCTTCGAGCGACTTCTTGTAATATCGCCCATCCTTGTCCTCCTCGGACGCGTGAACGAGTAGTCTAACAGAAAGTCAGCATCGCTTGCTGCCGGTCCTAGACTGACTCCTTGATTAACGGGATGGATCGACGACGCTTGATGGACTCGAACAGCCAGTCAGGCTTGATCACAGATACGCCCTTCCTCATCTGAGCTTTCACCAAGGGACCTTCAATCCCGTCGTCAGACCTCGCTATAGATTCCTGATTCCGAACCCACTCTTGCTGTCCGGCGAAATGACATAAGCCGAGAGGTCGCCGAGCTGCTGCTGCGTGTAATCGCCTCCATACTTGTGCACTAGAGCCTCAAGGTCGGCCTTGCTGTGCTTCGCATTGCCTCTCGGAACATCTGGGCGGGTCAGCCTGTCGTCTTAAACCCTGTTAGCGCCTACAAAAGGTCATGCCATGGAAAACGCCAGATTCCACCAGATCTTCAGGAAGCTTCTGACCACGGACGCTGATCGTGAGCTTTGTTTTCTGGGGGTGCTTCAGATCAGACATTCACTCGTCTGCGACTGCAGAGCACCCACCTTCTTCGGCGCCGCCTTGCGCTTCTTTCGGGACCTGCGGATTCAATGAGGAGATGTCTGGTTATGCGGCTCGCAGCTCACGATCCATTCTCGTCATCCGCATATCGCTTCCGCGGTTTGATCAGTAGGGCCATAAATTCTGGGAGACAACTCAGCGAGACCCCTAGCTCAATGCGCGAAGTCCCTTACCATCCGCACTCAGCTAGCGACACTCATCAGCTTATACCGTTTTAGAGACTCCTCGCTCACCGCATTCCACATGTCCCGATCCTGCGAATCGTCGGCAGCCGGATTGTCTCGAGTCGCCTTATCCCAGTAGATGTATTTGCAGCGCGGGAAGCGCATTGTGTAGCCGATGCCGAAGTTACCGGCTGTAACACTCTCAGCGATGCCAATTGAGCCACCCTCACCAGCTGGGACAATCTCGGAAGCTTTCACCTCCACTACAAATGAGCTTCCTGTTAGTCAGCACGAAGCCGATCAAGCCGATGATGGCGCCAACTTCTCAGGGGTGATGTAGACATCGGCTGAGATGGAGCTATCAGCACCAAAACTAGGATCTCTTCCACGAGCTCACGCTTGTCGTCCAATCCTGTCTGACCGAGCTTCATCCACTTCGGTGGATGCTGACGGTCAAAAGGCCTCCAGTGCGTCTTGTGCTTCGACCTGTCTCCTGAGTGAGCTTGCATCTTGCTGTGTATCACAGTTCGCCCACATGATCCACTCGTAATCCTCATAGCTCATCCCGGAGCCGATCTTGACGAGAGTCGTAAACCTGCCGTATCGCTTGAGCCGTGATCTTCGCGGAAATGGGAACCAACGAACTCCGGGATCTTGCCCATTCCCTCATCCTCCTGCGGTATCCGTAGACCGCACAGAAGACTCGAGATTTTTCCCGTTCTTCCGCCTTTCCCCCACCATCCGCCGAGGACAAGCAGATCGAGGTTCTCGCCCATCTGATCGGAATATCTATGATCTCCAGTCAACAGGTCCTGCCGAGCGGAGGGAAGGGACATACTCAGGCTTAACCTTGATCCAGTCTGCTCCTCTCGAATTGGTCTGATAGACGCAGTCGGGCTTCTTCACCACCAGTCCTTCCCCTCTGTCCACTGCATGAATGCCTGTCCTCCGTCTTCAGGCACGACTCACTTGGTCTCCAGGATCCGCTCCAGCATCGCCCGGATATCCTTCCCGTCCCTCCCACGCTGCTCCTCAGCGTACTCCAATCGCCCCTTCAACGGCGTGAGGTCCGGGAAGATCCGGTCGGAGCGGAGAAGGCGTTTCCTTTCCGAAAGGCGTTTGTGGGTAAGGCACTTGTCGTTCAAGAATAAGATGTCGAACACCTTGACTGCGGACATCATCAATCAGACCTGAAGAACTTGTGATAAGAGCATACAGCATGGACGAGGGGCATTTTCATCTCCATCACGGTCTATGAGCGCCGTCAGATGCGTCGGTCAGCGAAATCGCGGACTGACCCGATGCTGCGGTCTTCAGAGTCCCAAAAGCCAGGTACTTCTCCAAGATCGGATCCCAGACCAGCATCTCTCCGTCCAGGATCACACTGCATACCAGTAGCTCAGCACTCCGGCTGTCACATTACGTCGCACGCACTTTCGAATGTCCGCGTGGAAGGCTCCAGCGATGTATTGCGTCAGGCTTCCTTCGCCGATATGAGCGCCATACAGGTAGGCTGTGACGGATTAGGACCCTTCTAGACCTTTGGAATACGCGTCACATACTGTAGTCTTTCGCCTTGCGCGAGCAGTAGAACCATTGCGCTCCTCCACCTCGCATATGCAGCTGCATCCTCTCGCCGTCCAGCTTCTCCTCCATGATAAACTCGACTTTCGGCGCTCCGAGCAGTTTCGCGATGCCATCGTGTGACGAGGAGGGCGAGCGGTAGCACAGCTGTGGGAGGAAGGATCGGAACAGCTCGATATTGGTTTGCTGGTTTCGGACTAGTCAGTGGGGCTCTATCATTCCAAGGCTTCACTCACATGTTTCTCTAGTCGGATCTCAGGCTTGTACAAGGTCCAGCAGACTCGTTTCAAATCGGAGCAAACGTTGAAGAGGTCCCCCGCATCGTAGTGGAAGCAAGCGAAGACGCCCTTTTCCCGGATGGAGATGCGAAGATCTAAGCGTCGGTTGGGTTATCATCATCGCCTGACGCCGTGATAGCTAGCTAACCCTTCAGGATTATGCGTATGATCCATTCCTGCTCGACAGGCGTACACTGCTGATTGATCTTCCGCAGGATCGGGACGTATTCATGCCTGTCAATCCGTCAGCTCGCCTAAGCTCGCCTTAGACGAGTGTCTCACTCACTGCTTCAGACGACCGGTAGCGAGCTGATCCAGGAGCGCATTGACGGCTTCAATTGAGAGCTGTCCTTCTTCGACGGTCGAGCGAGCCGTAATCTCGTGGTAGCATACCCTGGCGAAGTCACCGGAGTGTGATTCTGCCTAAATGTAGAGGCAGCTGAGTGAGACATAAATAACGCCGATAGATGAACTCCTTACCAGCCCGTCGACCGGTTGCTTCCACTTGATCAGTCTCTGCGCCGCCTCGCTCTGCTTGTCCAGTCCCAACACTTCGATATAGCATTTCGCCAGCATCGCCTCCTTCAGGTTGTACACCGGTCGTTCCCTATCCCTCTGTCCCACCATCAGCTCCAGTGAACTCACAGCCAGACTCACATACGTCGGGCAGAAGCAATCTGATCAAAGGATACAGGTCATTCCCAACCTTCACCCTCCACAAGCTCATGAACCGAGTCAAAGTCTCCCTTCTCTTCCCGGCTTCCTCGCTCCGCATCCGGTCCATCATGGTGCATAATAGCGAAAAGGCGGGTGTGGGATACTTGTTGATGCATTCCTTTGGACGCTCGAGGTTGGTTGGCGGAAGACCGGGAGGTTGAGGTCGTGAGGCGGGGAGAGAGGCTTCGTCGGGTTCTTCTTGGGATGCTCCTGGTGGAGGAGGGATCCTATGGCCACGGTTCCACTGTGGAGCCGGCATGATCACAAGCGATTACGGCGGCATTGGGTCAATGCAGTATAATGCAACGAGAAGAAGGTGGACAGCGACACAACCGAAGCAGGTTACGTCACTCGATTTCTGACGAAACGCTGAGAAATCGCCATGGAACAGAGACTCGCTTCTTCGCTTTCAACTCAACTAGTCACGACTCATTGTTGCAGCTTTTCGAAAGCCTGTCTCACTTTCACTGCCCGCTAAGAAAGGAGGTCTGAAGGCATGACCTTCGTCCGTCATAAATCGAATTCTTCTCTGCAAAACCCATCAGCATGCCGGAAGACAGCAAACCTCGCTCATCCCTCTCTTACTCGCTTTCTACCGGTCTACCTCTAGGTTTTCCGACGCTGACACCCAGCCCTGAGCGGCCGTCTGTTGACGGCCTTCGTCCCGGCAGCACTTCCGCGACTTCGACGGCGAAAGATACTCAGACCGAGGAAACATGCCGGTCTGAGGCGGTTAGGAGTCGCGATGCTAGAGATCCTACGAGATACTCATCGTTACTGCCCTCGAACCACAAGGAGGTGAAGGCGATACTGCAGCGGTATGAGACAGAGAAACCAGAGTCAGGTCGTGGCTCGGAGGGCTTCTTTAGCACGCTATTTGCAAAGCTCTTAATGACGAACAACAAGAAGACGAGCAGAGACGATGGAAGAGGGAGCGAGACGGCGTTGTCATACAAATTTGACTGAATGGTCTCAGTGATGCATAATGTGCCAATGAAGGAATGCACTTGTAGTTCATACTCGTAGAACTTTACCCTCACATCTCGGGGCGCCTGTTCCGGATTCCAGCCTGAGCCAACGTCTCGCTCTAATTGCAACAACAACTGCTCCAATCGTCTCACCGATAGCTTTAACGAACCACTCACGTGCCTTGGGACCACGTAGGGACGAGAATGTGATCACCGGCATGACAACGATATCTCATGACAGCGAGATAGCGCTCTCCTTCTATTATCTTGCCGGCCCGACGTATCGATGCCTTACTGCTAACCATGCTGATAACGATCACATCACCAGCTCATCAGGGAACAATCATCGCCAGGTCTGAGCTTTGCGCCCTTCCCCTTGCCGATCAATCCTCGGGGTGACCCCATCAAGATTTTCGTTTTCTTTCACCCCCAATCTCTTTGGTCCAAAAGTCGGTCAAAACGGGTTGAATGTCTGAGAACAGAGCGATCCTTGCTGAAGAAACTCCAACAGTTGAAGGGGCTCGTTGTCCAGGTGGAGCTATTGATTTCGTCTCGATGATCTGGGTTGAGCCTTTTGTCCTGCCTCTTCCATTCCCTCAACATCCTCAACAAGTCTCCACCTCTCATTACCTAGAATATCGGCACATCAAGGACGCAAGATGTCCATCCCTGTTGGAACGGATTGGCGACCAGGACAAATACGTTCTCCTCCCCCAGAGATCCGAATCACCAGACCTTCCAAACCTCCGGAGCCCTCTCCTCCCGCTCTTGCGGAATCACTTTTGCAAGTCCCAGCTCGACCTAGGGATCAATTGGCCTCGGCTGCCGCGAATCTACGGGAAGACGGTTTCCGAGTCAAGCGTTCGGCCGCGAGGTTCGAGAAGGGGAAGGAGAGGGAACCAGGTGAAAGGCCGAGCGAGGGTAGACAGCAAACTCAACGACGGGTAATGACAGGTCCAGGTGGGATCATCGGTGCGTATCCTTCTTCCGTCCATTAGGTCCTCATGTTGACCTCATCTCAGCGCGAATAGCATCTCAAAGGTCACTTTCTGAAATGACCTTGTCGCAACCAATCGATGCGAACCCGAGCGCAGCCACCTTGAATCCCGTCTCGGCGGGATCGACTTTGTTCCTCCGTCCAGCGCCAGACAGACCGTCCTCAATACCTGGATCAAGTCCTCGGCTCGCACCTTCATCATCCCAGTCGCCTTCACCCTCGCCAAGCCGTCAGCGCTCCCCGGATCTCGTGGGAGCATCATCACGGAGCGGTTCAGTGGCAGGGGCTCCATCAGGGCAGGAATTGGTGGAGATCCCAAGGTTCAAGAAGAGGGAGCTCCTCCTCGCGATCGTCGGTGGGCATAGTCTGGGTCCCAAGATCGCCTGGATTGGACTATGGGTAGCTTGGCTGAGCAACGGTCTCTTGAGCCTCGTACGTCTTACTTTTGTGTGTCCAGCTGACGCAGGCAGTTCTTCGATGTGAATGTCATGTACATGACCGTTCAGTCGGTCCTCTCACTTCGAGGACGAGTTCAAAGCTGACGCGAAGGGGAGATGCGCAATGCACCCCACAAGTGGAATGAAGAACGGTCGAGGGTGGGATTTCGCCACAGCGGCCTATGCTATCTGCTGCGGCATCTCAACACTCTGCGTCTGGCTCGGCTGGGAGCTAGGCTATGAGTTTTGGAGGCGCTGGCGATTACGTGCGTCTTTCACATACCTCGGGTACTATGCTGACTGACCATTGCTGCGTCTAGCCCGACCTTCAATTGAGCCGATTCACTTCTCCCTACCCTCCACGCTCCACCTTTCTCTGCTATCCTTCCCACATTTCACCTTCCTGCTCCACATTCGCCTCTCCCCTCTCAACACGCCTTACGCTGAGGACGTCATCCCGGAAACATGCTTTGCACTCGTCCAGCTCGCTCCAGGTCTCCTGCTGCTCCTTCCGCGAGCTGCGATCGCTATCGTTCTCCTCACGGCGTTTTCAAGCAGCGGATCAGGCCCAGCGGACGAGACGATCGGCCGCGACCCGAGCTTCTTCAGTCTTAATGACCAGCTTACACCGTATGCCAAAGGAGTTCTCCTTGCCTTCATCACATGGGTCGCCGTCCGCTTCCTCCTCGTCCTTCTCTCCGCCATTGAACTTTGGGTCTCATCCTGCCATCCCCTAGGCGGTCTCATCGGTTCTGGAATTCGCCTGTCCCGCCGGCAAAGCAGCGAAACACCTTTTACGCCTCGACCACCTCCAGTCTCACGGGATCCAGCACAGACCCGCTCGCCGCAGATATCATGGCTGTCCGAGGAGAACGCTTTTCACTGGGACTGGAAAGACCGATCCCGCGCGAGGATTCAAGACGCCTTCGAGCTGTGCACGATCCGACGACCCGGAGTTCTTGGAGATAGCGCTTTTTGGAAAGAGAGCAGGCATGTCAGCGAGCAGAATGACACGGTCGGACCGCCGAGCTTGGCATCTCCGCGAACTTTGACGACGCAGTCGGAAGTATCATCGGATGACTTCCTGAAGCAAGTCGTGGCCGAGATGCCTTCCCGGCCTGCGACGAGACATGGCGACGATCCTCCGCGGCCAGAGTCACTGCTCGAACCAATGTCATCTCGGAATATGGACCCGCCAGTCCACGATGCACCGTATCATCATGTCGGAGCATCGACCTCCTCGCACGACCTCTTCTATACCCCAACAGGCGGGAACACCCCGTCAGACGAGAAAGCCCGCTCTTTCGTCGAGAGTCAGGGAATATCAGCACATCTGGGTATCCGGGGATTTAGCGACCCCAGCGAGTTCGGAGTCCTCGTAATAAATCCGAACAGGGATAGCAGCACCTTCTCCGAGGTATTGACTATTGACGACTCGGCCGAGCCAGTGTGTCTTAAACACCATCGAGTCCATCATCAAACGGGATCCGAATCCGCGTGACCTCCATCAAATCTCAACGATCGAATTCCGGCATCTCCTCGGGCCATCAAGCACATATAATCACTTCCGCATCTGGGTTGCTGAGTCGAGCCCGTTCCGTCTCAGTCAGCCAGCTCCGCGCGACCGCGCGGAAGGCCGCAGCGAATTCGGAGCTCATCGTTAGGCGAGTGAAGAGCGGGACCATCCTGAGCTCGGATAACCAGTACTCGCGGTTGTTAGATGTGGACGCAATCAGCGAGGAACACTGCTGAGCGAAAGTTGACAGTGATAGAAGGGGATGGAATCGAACGCTCTTGATAATCTAGCTGCAATACGAGAAAATCATTGTATATCATGACGAAGGTAGTGTTTGAAATATAAGCTTCTAGACTATGCATCTTCGCGTTCCCGGTTGTTCACGACAGCATGGCGCTGAGGAGCTTCATCGCGTCCCTCGGACTAGTCTCCTCCACGACAGACAGTCTCCTCCCGCCATCCCTGATACGCTTAAGGTCGAGCTTGTACTCCTTCGGCGGGGGTGGAAGCTGGAGTGGCGTGACGAATCGTACCTTCTTCGTCGGTAATTCTGGTGATTGCGTAGGCAAAGCCGATGATGGAAGCGATGATGTAGACGGAGACTCGGATGGTGAGGCTTGTCGAAAAGCGGGACGATGGTGCGAGGATCCCGACGGCGAGGGTGCAAGGAGAACGCGACTGCCCGAGTCGGGAATTTTGCCGGTGTCCGCGGTGATGTTGAACGCGTCGGATTGGCCATCAAGACTCGTCCTGCTCGACCGCGATCCCTCGTCCTCCTGACTCAACAGGCTTGAGAAACTCGGTCGGTGATGTAAGACGTCGCCCCATATGGACGAAGCAGGGCCGTCAAAGTCCTCAAATGACGATCCGCAAGACAGGTTGGATTCGAGCTCAAAGTCTGGCCCTACTATGGGAATCCGGTTGAGGACATGAACAGGCGGGGGAGGTGTAGTCACGATCGCCGCGGACGAGGATGACGAGGATGATGAGCAGGAAGATCGGAGGGAGGACGGAGCGCGGACCTCCTCGTAATCCTCAAAGTAATCGAGCTGGGCCGGCGATTGTGCGGATGAAGGAGAGTCCGCGCGGATGGTGGCGTTGCTCATGGCGGAAGCAAACGACGGTGTCGGAGAGGGTGGGATGAATGGGATTGAAAAAGATGTCGAAGTTGTGGAGGCGATAGCTTGGGAGGTGAACTTTGATGAGTTAAGAGGCAAGTGAGGAGGCAAAGGTAGCTCGAGCTTGACTGAGCTCTAATCAGCGGTGACTCAAGTATGAGATATGGGACACACCTTCACCCTCCCGCGACGAAGATGCCACATTTTTGCTCCTCCTCGTCGTCGCTGTGGGTCTGGAGGACACAATAGCGGAACGCAGCACCGCAGGCCCGACAGTCACTTGCAGCGGCCCGACTCGCGGACTCAGCGGGGCGGACGTCTCTTCATCTGAGCAGAAATGTCGTCAGCTCCGTATCGTGTCGCAGGATATGGATCACTCACTCTGCTTTGGAGGATGGTTAGCTCGCCCGAGCCGGTTCGAAAAGATTGAAGGCATCTTTGCTGTCGCTACACACAGAGATTGAGTTGTTTGACGTCGTTTGTCATCAGTAGAACGAGTATATCACCTGGTCAGTGGACGGCAGCATTATACCCGACTCCCGATCTGCGTCATCACACCACCCGCAGAAGGCCATCCGAAGCATCGCGTCAACCGAAACGCCCTGTCGATCAGGGGGAACACCTGGTGATCATATGGGTTCCCGAGGCTGAAACACTCCTCTCCGATTCCCTGGTCTGGCACTTTCCACGCACTCTCGATCGCACTCTGGATTGATTCAGCCGTTGAATAAAAAGGAGAGTATAAAAATGTTTCGGACATGGCTGAAGAATTCGACGGAGAAGGCTGGATGGCGTTTCAGACTCATGCTCGGCCGTGCTCATCCGCAGAGTTGTGGTTACAAACCGAGGGTCATTTGGGCCCGAGGGGGGTAAGGCTTACCGTTATGCACCAATTCTATGATACAAAGCGAGGTAAAGCAGGAATGAGGAGAAAAGAAGGAAATGTTTGGAGCCCATTCGCCGGATCCGGCGGTGTTTGTCAAAGCGGGCCGGTTCTGCTCCCGACCTTTCGTCACATGTCAAATCGGTACCGTACCCTTTGTATCGCGAGGAGATCGAGATAAGCGCAGCTCCTGTCTGTGATGGGTGCCAAATGCTTGACGCTGCGCAATACGTGAAGAGTGACAAAGTCTTGACATGTCATCTCACGCGACCCGCTTGAGACCCAAAAGAAGACTTTCACACCCTGTCACAACCTCCATAGATTCGCCGCTATGCCGGTCCGCCCGGCCGAGCAGATCCCTGTTACTTCTCTCGCTCAGGAGCTCATACGTCTCCTCCTCCGAGCCTTCCTTGCCGCGCTCGACAATGTCCCATTTCATCCGGTGGGCGAGATAGATGGAGGGCATTGACATCAGTGCGAAGACGATCCACACGAGCTGGCGACCGGGAGAGACGGGTGAGACGAACTTTGCGGAGAGGGAGAAACACCAGCTGAAGCGCGAAGCGAGCTCAGAAGGATTGACAGACTGTCGGGATGACTTACCTGATTACGAATGGACCAATTGCTCGCCCGACGGCCTGAGTGCGCTAATCAGTCTCAGGTTAAAGGTTTCGACACCATACTCACCGCTGCGCTGAACGTCACCGAATTTGCCATAGCGAGATGCTCAGGTCCGGGAATAGCATCAAATATGATGGAGTCTAGCATGCTATGCAGAAGCATTAGCGTCGCGCCTGAGCTGCTCGGCGAAACACACTCACGTCGCCGCAAAATCGCCCATTCGACGTAATATCATCTGCAAGGCCAGGACTGCCCATCCTACCACACCCATTCGTCCATTATCCACGTAGACGGACGCCCAAAGAACAGGGAAAAAAAGGACGGCGACGGGGTAAGCCGCCAGACCTGGTCCAGATTAGGATCCCACTTGTATCCGTCACCGCTTCGCTCACAAAGCTGGAGGTAGAGAGTCTCGGGTATCATGCGATGAAGGACGGGGAAGATGAAAACGGTTTGGAGAATCGACAAGAGAGCGGAGAATGCCAGGACCACGCCGATCGTTTGAGTCTGTCTTGGAAGGGCACATCAGCGGGAATGTTCTTGAACGCCAGGCAGACCCACAGATAGCTCAAGCCCGCCAAGACTGTTCCGAGTGAAAGCGAAAAGAGGGTAAATGGCCTCCCAGGTAAACATGACGGCATTATTCACTAAATAGTGCTAAGCCGAATCAGGATGTGGGCAGCAGGTGACGTACAGCCGTAGAGGATGAGAACATTTTGGAACGGCGCATATCTCAGCAATTCGCCGACCCCGCCACGAGATGTCTTTTCCAGGTTCATTTGCGCTCGTGACCGTCGTAGCGAGGCTGGCAGAGTCTTCGATCCCTGTCAACTTTCTCGACCATGTAGAACAGAACACTCACCTCGGTGAGGAGAAAAATCGCTGAGACAGCGGCGATTAGCCCTGTCGACCCCGTGATGGCAGCCGGCAGGAGATATGGATATTTCACCAAGACTGAGTATGATGTTGGCAGAAGCCGAGGAACGGGGTTGGCGAAGAAACCGCCGATGAGGGGTCTATGAGACTTGAGAACCTAAGTCGGCACTGGTTGCTAGGGAGACCTACGCTAAGGTTACGCCGACAGTCAACGAGGGCGCGAAGAGCGCAAAACCTGAGAGTGACTGTCAGCTCGCTCATCATTCCGTCTCGGTCGCGGGTAGCTTCAGCTTCGACTTACCCTGTATCCGGTTTGTCCGATCACTCAGCTCTCCGATCATGGTTCTAGACAAAACCCCAAGCCCTGCAAAACACCCCACTTTGCCGAAGCGTCAAAACTTCTCTCTGCGGCAGCATGACCAGTACGTACAGGCTCCCCTCACGAGCACGGCCGACCAGACGTTCTGCACCAGCCCAAAACCGACAGCGAAGAATCCCCAGAGGAACAGTAGGAAGATGATGATCGGTCTTCGTCCTATCCTATCCGCCAGAGGGGCATACAGTGGGGCGGAGATAGCTTCGGCGACCATCAGAGCGGATTCCTAGATCCATCTCAGCTCGAGTTCCAACTTGGAAAAAGGACCTACAGCCGAAGCAGACCATACTCCGACCGACTTCTCCGGCACGCCGAACCCCTTGACCATCTCGTTGATGTATGGGAATATGACGGCGTAGTTGAGTCCTTCCGAACATCGTGCGATCAAAAGCGGAAATATCTTGCTGTAAGGTAACGGTGTTGAAACTGGCGAGGAGGGAAATCGTGAGCCTCGGGGTATGTTTGGAGGCGTGATGATATGGTTTGGTGGACGATGGACCGGTGTCGGAGAGGAATCTAGGCAGATTTCGAGCTGTTGAGGAAGTGGGGAAGGTTGTCGTTGATGTAGCGTTGACCCGATCGTCAGGTCTATTTGATTTTCGAAAGACATGTCGCTATCAAAATGCGTAGCTAAACCCAGCCAGCTTATTGATAACGATTGGCCAAAGGAGACGACCTTGACGTGAGGGTTGGGCGCGAATCATCGGTCGACAAGGCTACGTTGAGATACATGCCAAACGTTGAGATTCTACCTCGGAGAGGACGAGGACCGATGATCGAGGAAAGAGGAGAAAGAATCTGAAAAGATGCACGACGAGACTGAGCAGCGATAGAGTACTGTCGGAAGCAAACTAGGTTTCAATCAGTCTGGTCTGCTCAATCAGGCGGCACTGGGTTACTAGGCGCTTCGAGCGTTGCATGCCACCGGGGGTCCAAGTGACAGATGGAGAGCCGATACACGAATGAAGAATCAAGGCTCCCGGCAGACTCGCCGAAGTACACTTTGATACAACTGGATACGACAACATATGGCATCTGCGTAGAGAGGTGTTTGCAGGAGATGAAATTCGTCTACACCGCGGTCGCGCCTTTAAGTGACTCGCTGGCGAACTGGGATGTTGTGAGAAAAACCTAGATACAGTCAGGGGAAAACTCACGGCAACCTTCGCTTCCTCGCAATGTCCTCCACCGACCTCCCGGTCAATCTGGTGACAGATGAAGAGTGAGTCGGCGCTAGACCCGTTAGCCAGAGCGACAAGGCAATCAGAGGCACTCACGCATCCTCGAGGACCGCTGCACCAGCTCTGATGGCAAGGAATGGCACGCCGCCACACAGCAGCGCCGCTATGGGGGCGTAGGCGGGATTGCCAAGCGAATGGGTCATGTACAAGTATCCGGCTGTCGCGGTGAAAAGACCCATCGCCGTCGAGCTCAGAGTAAGGAGAAGCTTGATGAGGGTGTCTGCGTCGCGTCAGCCGATATCAGCATACATGAGGCAGTCGCTCACAATCCAGCAGCTTCCCCCCCTTTCTCCCCTTTGCAAGCCCGACAGCTCTCCTCGCACTCGGCCAGAACGCCTCTCCGGTGATCCCCACATAGACCAACGCATAGCCATTCAGCTGATCCAGCACACCGGCAACGATGGCGAACACCGGCGTGAGACCCGTCAAGAAGGTCAGAGGTGTAGGGAGGATCTTCGAGCGCGGCGAGGTGATGCGCTTGGCTTCTGCGGCTCCACGACCGATGACATGGACCGTGGCAACAATCCCAGCTCCGAGACACACACTGCCCAGAGAGGTGCCCGTGGCGCGGTGAACGGCGGCCGTGGTGATTTCGAGAGCAGACGGGTGGGTCGGCTCGTCACTAAAGCGAATCAGCCAGAGTTGAAATATACTGAACTCACCGATGAAAGTACCATTCTCCCACGACGCCGGCTACAGCGACGCGCCCGACTCCTCTTATCACACCCCATGTCCAGATCCAGATGACGGAGATGAGGAAGATGAGCCATCCCGCATAAGGGCGAATATGGAAGACCCAGGTGTTCTCCCGGGGATGCCGCCAGTAGCCGATGGTGCCGAGTCGGATAAGGAGGGTAAGGAATGGGATCGAGGTGACTGCGAAGACGCCGAGTAGTAAAGGAGTGAGGAAGAGGAGCGGGGGATGGGTAAGGAGTAGATGGGTGGAGAGCTGATACGGCATGGTCGGCACATCCCATTCCGACAAGAGCATTGACGTACCTCCACGACCGCGGCGGTCCTTTCTAACCGCTTGCGTCGCAGCCATACCAGCCGGCCAAACAACGCTGCCAGCAACCACAAAACGACCGCACATATCCTAAGTCCCGTCGTTCCCCACCATCGCTCACTCTGCTCCACCCTATCAAAGCCAGATGTCTCGAAGCTCGCCCCGAGCGCCCACCAGCCACAGAGAAACAGAGAGAACGGGATGGCGACCGCTGTGGCTAGGAGGACAGGGCGAACTGTCTTGCGGAGGAGTAACAGGAACACCGGGGGGAGAATCAAGGAAGGTAGAAGAAGGATGAGAAGGAGGGGGAGGAGAGGGACGATCGATGGTGCTGAGCGGTTTGAGCCGTCGGGAGGAGGCTGGGGAAATCAGACACCTAGAAAGCGCTAGAAGGCTAGACTGACATCTGTGGACCCCCAAACGAAACCCAGCCCGATGATCACGCCGATCAGACCGGTCAACCATAGCGCCAGGAAGCCAGAGTCTGGGCATGTCAGCTGCGCGTGCTAGACGCGAAGCGCCCCGTTGCTCACCCTTGTACTTGCGCAACCCCTCCCTCTCCCAATGGCCGAATCTCCCATGATACACCTGTAAGCGGACCGGAACCTTGCCTCTCCTGCCGTCGCGCTCATCCTCCAGCTCGTCGGGTCCTAGGAGCGGTTCCTCTAAGTCTGATGCCGCATTGTATGGAGGAGGCTTCATCGATGCCCGGTACAGCTCTGGCGGAGACAGCATGTACCCCTCAACATCCTCGTCGTCCTCAGCCGCCTCCGCGTCGCGTGATTGCGACCTCGTCTTCTGCCTCGACCTGCCCATCATTCGGGACCGCTCGTCCTCGTCTGTCTCGTCTTCCGTCTCCTTATCGCTTTCCGTTGGACTCGACGAGGACGAGGATGAAGGCGGAAAGACGCTCTGATGCGCCAGCCATCCCTTCTTTGCTCGCTCGGAGACTGGCTTGGATGATGATGGTTTAGGTCGTAGGAGAGATCGTCGAACCTGAGCCACCTCGTCGAGGTCGGCTTCGATCTCCTCGTCGCTTTCAGGTGATGATGACTCGGCATAGGGGTCCGGCACGGCCGCCTTGACCTTGTCCTTGGTCTTCGCTGCGACGCTCCGTGGGGCAGCTGGCTCGGTGGGATCAGCAAATAATAAGCCCACGCCGATGCCGCTGCCAAGGCGTTCATCGATATCGGGGATCCCTTCGATACCAGGACCTGGGAAGGGAGGTGTCCGGGCGGAAAGCGATGGAGATCGAGAAGAGCCGTGAAGATGGGGATGAGAGCGAGATGCGGTGGGAGAGGGAAGGAACGGGTCGTGAGATGGTGAGGATGGCGACGGTGGGCGGAAGATCTGCAAAAGGGGACACCAACGGGACCATAGGAGGACAGATTAGAGTAAAACGTCAGCACTGGTGACAAGCTGACTGGACAATGGAAGGTCCGCCAAGCACAAGTTCTTCAGAGGATTTAAGTTCCGCTGAGGGTTGACGGGTCATACAGACCCTTCACGCGTTTGAAATGGGACGTGCCATATGAAGAGCAGAGTAATCAGGCTTTCACTCACCTGACTACCTTCCTCTCTCGGTCCTCCTCGACCTGTCGAACCACTCTTTCCAATTAGGAATCGACTGGCATAAACCGAGAACGCCGATGGTCCCGCCGTCTGACCCTGCGTACCACTCGCCATGATCGCCAGCCCCTAGACCGGAGACAATGGTAGAACGTTCCGGGTACAGACAGAGATGAGGGGGTGACGTAGGAAGATAAGCGTTGCCTCGAATTCCGTGAGAGGTTGAATCGGATTCCGCTGAAGGATTTCGATAGAATCGGACCGCAAGGAATCCCTTAAAGAGGCGTCATCCGAGCCATGCAGAGGGAGAGCAAATTAAAACCCGCTGCAGACGCTTAGGAATGCGATCAAAGGGGATGTTATTGTTACCAATTCGCAGTGGCGGCACGAGTTGCCCCGGGTATACCTCCAGCGACGGGATCATTCACGGAGATTTGGATCCTTTCCCGGAATCAGTCGGGAATGTGGCAGACCACTATGGTATCCAGGCCATAGAGAGTACGTTGCAAATGCAATAGCGGATGCTAGAAACATGCTGAGAAGACCTATATGACGTATTTGTACGGATTGAGCAAGCCCTTGGGATCGAAGAGATGCTTCATCTTCCGCATAAGCTCGATCGAGACGTCGGATTTGGAGTAAGAGATGTATGGCGCCTTCATCAGCCCTGTTCTGGTGTCAGCAGATGCTCTCCATCAAGCGGATTCGGAAGTACCGAGACCATGTTCCGCCGATATAGAACCATCGTTCTCGGCTAAAATACCCTCAGCCGGGAATCGAAGTGCACAGGTTGAATGACTTACCGACTGCCTCGTAGATGAACGGCTCGATGACCTTTTCAATCTCATCAGACCATTTGTTGGCGACGATGTTGAGGTGCAAATTGCCTTGCGTCTGTCAGCTCGTGCATTTAAGGAGTGCTTACCGTCTCCCATATGTCCGTATCCGGTGACAGCTCGTATCGGGCCCTCGGGCTTTCCATCACCGTCCAGCAACCCCGCTTTCCGCAGCCTATTCCGCATGGTCTCCACCAGCCCATACATCTTCGCCACCGGGACCGACACGTCGTACTTGTATACTGAGCCCGCCTTGCCGTTCGCCTCCGGAAGCATCTCGCGCAAGGACCAGAGGGACTGGAATTGGCTCTGATCTTGTGCGAGCACGCCGTCTAAGACCATACCGTTCTTCATGAGGTGCTCAAGCAGGCCGGACAGTTTCTACGGGTGGTCAGAAAGCTCACCGAAGATCAACTCACAGCCTCGTCATGCTCAGAATTGCTCCCTCCAGTTTCGATCAGGCAGTAGAAGGCACCCTCCTGTTCGAAGACCTTCCTCTCGACTCCAAGATCTTTCTGATGCTTCTGGACCAGCTCGAACTAGCATAGCTTCAGCCGCGAAAGCCTAATTCACGTAGTCCTGCCTCACACTTTGTCTGTCCATGAACTCGAACGCCGACAAGATCTCCCCCAGGTGCGCCTTCGCCTCTCCGAACACCTTTTGCACCGCCTCGTATGATAGCAGGGAGAAGACGGCGACGTTCATGGCGCTTGGTCGGCGTGGGCAGAGTATAGAAATGGCTGTGATGATTCCGATGGTCCCTTCGGACCCGATGAATATCTGCTTGAGATCGAAACCTGAAGGTAAAGGTAGGCGCAATGAGCCCGCACTGAGGCCGGACGCACCCGTGTTGTCCTTTCGCAGCTTGCTCAACCCGTTCCATATCTTGCCATCCGGCAGAACCACCTCCAATCCCAGCACATTCCCATGGAGACTTCCGTATCTGAGTAGTCTCAATCCACCAGCATTGGTCGCAACCACCCCTCCGATATGACATGAACCCTTGGCACCGAGATCGAGGGGGAAGATGAAGCCTTTGTCGGCCAGATAGTGATCGGCGGTTTCGAGAATGACCCCCGCGTCGACTTCCAGTATACCGGAGACGGGGTCGAAGGATCGGATCTCTTTGAGATTGGAGAGAGAGATGACAACCTCGTCGTGTACGGGATTTGACCCGCCTGAAGCCGTCAATCTAGCGACAAGACCAATGAGAGATAGACTCACCGACAAGACCGGTGTTGCCGCCCTGAGGGACAATGGCGAGACCCTGATCGTAACAGTACTTCATCACTTTGCTGACCTCCTCGGTCGTCTTGGGCTTGATGACGATAGGACTCTTCCCGTGGTATTTGTTCATCCAGTCGTTATTATAGCCCGCCAAGTCATCGGCTGTTGCGGAGCCGTCTATTGTGGACAGAAGAGAGGCAGAGGACGAGAGAAGGGATCGTAAATGCTTAATGTGATCCTCGGCGGGTTTGGTGAAGGATTGTGTGCGAGGGGGAACGGTGGAAGCATGTCGTATGGAAGCAAGAGGAGTGGCGGCTGTTCGTCCTGGATGGGGGAGGTGGAGTCGAGGTGATCGTTTGGTGAGGTGCGGGCATAAGCAGCGGGATATGGATCGAGAAGTGGACATGTCGCAAGTTATTGAGCTCAGGTCACTCGGGAGAACTTTTATTACAGACGGCACTGAAACCCAACTCGAAAGTAATCAAACCCACATTTCGGCCGGCGTAAGCCGGAGCCGAGAGCGAACGCGCTATTCAGCCGAGATCGGCCTTCGAATTTCAGGCTCATACACGTGTGAGACAAGGTGGAGGATGTGGAGGCGCGGTAGTATAATGAAGCGAAAATGACCAACAAATTTGCCGTCATTCGTACCAAGCGACTCAGTCCGTCCTCATTATTGAGTATAAAGGTCTATCGTACAATAGACAGCGGAACGGCTACATTCAACTTTCTCATCTTAAAGTCTTCTCGCCATGTCACGACCCGCCGTCCTCTTCATCTTCACTTCCGCCGACAAGGTCCTTGACGGCAAGGTGAGCTCGCCTTGGTCTTCTGGTCTCTCAAGCTGAAACCATTCAGGACGCCGGCTGGTATCTACCCGAAGCGGCTCACCCCTACTACAGGCTCCGCCCTCACTTCGACATCGACTCTGCCTCGCCCAAAGGCGGTCTCGCACCGATCAACAAGTCGAGCGTGGAGACGTTCAAGGATGAGGAGAGTGTTAAATTCCTGAACTCGGATCCGGAAGCGAAGAAGCTGTTCAGCGAGACCAAAAAGATCAAGGATGTGAACGCAGCGGACTATGTTGCGATCTTTGTGATCGGCGGCGTGAGTCATTTACAGACTTGGGTTAAGCCGCTGATGACGCGAAGCATGGACCGGTCATCGATCTACCGTTTGACAAAGACTTTGCCAACCTTGCCCAACAGGTACGTCTTCAAATACATCTGCGGTAAAGCTAAGCCTCTCGCCTAGTTTTACGCAGCGAAGAAAGTGCGTTCTATGAGCTCCGTGGATATCCCGCTGATATCTCAGCCCGTCGCCGCGGTTTGTCATGGCCCTGCCGCTCTCACCTCGACCGTCAAGCCAGGGAGCAAAACTTCGATTTTCTCCGGGATCAGCGTCACCGGCTTCTCCAATGCCGAGGAAGCGCTGACCCCTTACAACGATTTCGTTAACATCCTTCCCTTCAGCCTCGAGGACAAGATCGTCTCGCTCGGTGGAAAGTTTACCAAGGCTGACGAGAACTACGGAGTAAAGGTCGTGTATGACGGAGGGGTGTTGACTGGTACGTAAGCAGAGGGGGAGATGCTGAAGGCTGACAGTGAGTAGGGCAGAACCCTGCTTCGGCCGGACCGTTGGGCGAGAGGCTCAAGGATATCCTGCTCAATAAGGCTTAAAGCAGCCATGAGCAGATCTGAAAGCTTGGCTGTCGCCTGAGCCGGCAGAGTTGCAAGGATTATGGATGATGATGTACCTGTTACTCGGACTATCCATGCAGTGTCAACCGGTCATTTGCAATGGCTCAAGCCTGAGGTGAATCAAACAGGTTACCCCTGCGTCCACGCCCTCTTGTCCATCTCTCCCTTAGGCCTCCTGTTACCTGGCCAGCGTGTGTCGGCTGTGTGCAAGGACACTTCCGCCGGAATATTTCCAGGGTCCGATCCGTTCTCCGGATCATCGAGAAGAGAGGCTTTGACGCGGGCAACTGTACTCGAGGGTGACGATCGAGGCCGGCTAAGTCTGTTTCGCCGCCACGCACAAAACAAGCAGATGTCAGTGCCATTGCTTAACGTCGCGGGATCTCTTCTCATGATATTCGCATCTCAGCGAATGCAAATACCCTATCTACATATTCTCCGACAGCGCTGCGCTCTTCCAGGCTAGTCCGCATCCCAGTCATCTCTGGCAAGGCGTAGATAACGTAGAGATGCGAAGCGATGAGAGCGTCGAGGGGCGTGGGCAGACTGTTGTCAGTATCGAGATGCCGGAAAACTTACCTAGCTCCCAATGTCCAACCTGTTCCCAGCAACACCTCCAGAGCGTCAATGGCTTGTATTCCTTTTCTCGAGACGTGGTCGAGGTCGACGCTCCTCGCGTCACCGGTCAAGGAGGGTGGGAGCGGTGTGATAAGTCCCGCTGCGAGCGGTGGGGGGACGGGGAACTGCAAGTTGAAATCCGCGGAGGGTATTGGGAGAGAAGCGAGGTAGGCTCGGTGGAGCGGACCGAGGACGAGCTGTGCGACGGCCAGGGCTCGATCGAACGCTGCTTGGTCCGACATCCCGTTAAGTCTGCCACGTATCAGGATGTCGCTTGGGGGGGGTGACTGACCCATCTGCCATAAGATACTTCGCATCCAGCCAGCCCCGGATCTCTTCCGTGGATAGTAAACGGTCCTCGGCGGTGATGTGCAGCGCCGGCAGCGTCCCACCTGGCGCCGTATCCTCGTTTGACCATTCCCGAAAGTCCACGGGTACGTGAGGGTGTCGAAGAAGGAAGAGGAGCTGGGTACGGAGGGAAGTAGGGGAGGAGGAGGCCCAGGAGCGGTAATGGGGATGTCTCGTGGATGAAGGAGGATGTATCTGGGATCAGCAGAGAGTATAAGCTCAACTCACCCAGAGGGAGCAGCTTGACTCCGATTTGATGGGTGACTTTCGCCATGCCAAATCATCCTCTTGGTCGTGAACGACCAGCGGTAAGCGGGTGTAGAATCCTCTGACCCAGTCCGGGGCGATCCATGAACTGGATGAGTTCGAGGCTTTGTGAGGGGGAAGCCGAGGTATAGAAGTAGTCATCCTGAGTTGAACGAGCAGAGCCCCATGCTGCTTTTGCCAACCCCGACTTTACCTCGACTCGTGCCTATACAGAGATCTCGAACCGATCCTCCCCTTTAACAAACATGAAATGTCCGGGAGCCGAGTGACGTTGGCCCATAAAACCTCTCTATTGCTAAGAATTGCCGAGTAGCTCTCGCCCGTTTTCCCTTGTCTCCTTCTTGAACTTGGCCCGACTTAATCGTGACAGTCACCAAGTCAGCACTTTTTCCTTGCTGCGTCGAGTACTTTCTACCCGCGCAGAATCCGGTTGAATCATGTCCGTCCATTATGGTAGGTCCGGCTTGACGAATCTCCTGGTTCTCTCCAATGTACATGTCTGATGGCTTCATTTAGCGCCACAGGAAAAGCAATACTTTGACCAGCTATTTACCGTCGTCGACAAGGATAGCGTCCTTTTTCTTTGTTTTTTTCTGGTTACTCAAACTCATCCCGTTCAGGCTGGCGTCCTCCCCGGTCAAGATGCTCTCCCCTTCCTCGTTACATCCGGTCTTCCCCAACAGACGCTCGGCGAGATCTGGGCTTTGGCTGATCCGGAGAACAACGGTTTCTTGACTCGGGACGGGTGGTACAAGGCGGCGAGGCTGATCGGATGGATGCAAACGGGGAACCAATCCAGCGTGGACGACACGCTCGGTTCGAAAAGTAGGGTCAAACATCCGGAGAGAGCTAACCGATAGGCGGCCCTTTTCCCACGTTCGCTGGGCAAGCACCACCGCCCATCTCTGCGCAGAATACCGGACGAGCGGCACCGCCTGCCGCACTACCTGCCATCACCCCCGCGGACAGGACCAAATTCACCCGAATCTTCGTCGGCTGTGGACCTCAGAACGGGCTGATCACCGGAGACAAGGCGAGAGACGTCTATGTCATGAGCCAGCTGAGCTACGACAAGCTGGGCCAGATCTGGTAGGTTTCGATTCCGAACGGGCTGATCCCAGGAATCTCGCCGACACGCAGCAGCGCGGCTCCCTCGACCTACCCGACTTCATCATCGGGATGTTCCTCATCCAGAGCTGCATGGCGAATCCCTCGCTGAACCTTCCCGCGACCCTTCCGGCTGGCACATACGAGCAGGCCTCCGGCGGACGTCCACCTGCGAGCCCCGTTGCACGGCAAAACACCGGGGGCGCGAGTCCTGTGCGACCCCAGTACACGGGCGGTGCTCCCGGCTCAGGTATCCTTCAACCCCAACGCACCGGCCAGAGCGTAAGCGGGCCCGCCTCGACGCCGCGTCGCCCTCCTCCGAGCAAGATCAGCACGCCGACGTCCTTTACGCCGAACCGGCACACGAGCTTGCCTTCCTGGGACGTCAATTCCGAATCCAAGGCCAAGTCGGATCGCTTCTTTACCCAGCTCGACACTCAGAACAAAGGTGTCATCGAGGGCGATGTCGCTGTGCCGTTCATGCTGCAGAGTCAGCTGGACGAGGGTGTCTTGGCGAATATCTGGTGGGTCTAAATTGCGACTCTGCTGATGCCAGGGACCTCGCCGACATCCGACACGAGGGCAAGCTGACTCGCGACGAGTTCGCCGTCGCCATGCATCTCATCAACACTAAGCTCGCCGGACAGGACGTGCCAACCACTGTGCCAAACAGTCTGATCCCCCCGTCCCTCCGCGAAGAGTACGGCGCAGGCTCTCAAGAGGTCCTGGCGGGTCAGGGCCCGAGCAGCGTGACGAAGGATCTATTCGACCTGTTTGACGATCCGCCTCAACCCGTAAAGCAAGCTCCGCCGCCAGCGCCCGACCAAGCTCCCGCGAGACCACCCCCGCCACAGCCGGCGCCGTTCTCGCCGGCAGCATTCCTACCCCCACCCCCCTCTAGGCGATCGACGGCGCAGGACCAGAGGCAGATGTCGCCAGTGCCGACGGGACAGCAACAGAGCGGATCCGGGGGGTTTGGTGAGCGATCTCCTTGTGCAGTGCTGACCTTCAGCACCCGCACCCCCAAGCGACCTCCTTGGCGACGACGCTGCGACCCCCTCGTCTGTCCCCGACAATTCCGCCGAGCTGGGCAACAAACAGAACCAGCTCTCCAACACCACACGCTCCCTCACCGATCTCGGAAACGCCCGCGGTGAGCTGGAAAAGTCGACCGCGTCCTCTGCGACCCAGCTCGAGGAGCTCGAGGCGAATCTCTCCGAAGCACGCGTCAAGCACGAGGCGGAGACGAAAGCCGTCGACGACTTGCGAGTCCGCCTCGGAGAGCAGACCACTCGGCTGCAACAGCTGCAATCCGACGTGATCGCCGCCGAGAGTGATCTATCCGCCATGCGCTCAGAAGAGGATGAGCTTGGCCAGGGGCTCCTGCGCGACAAGGAAGAGGTCCGAGGATTGCAGAAGCGGATGAAGGAGATTGAGGATGAGAAGGCGGGTTTGAAGCTCCTGCTGGAGAAGCTGAGAAAGGAAGCGAGACAACAAAAGGGGTTGGTCACCATCGCAAAGAAGCAACTATCGACGGCGGAGGGCTCGCGGGAGTCGCTGCAGAAGGACATCAAGGAGGCCGAGGCGCCACCTCGAGACGCTGGGCCCGAGCAAGTCACGTCCCCGTCCGTCGCAACTCCCGCCGGTGTGCCTTTACCCGGCACACCCCGAGCGCTCAGCCCCACACCGACCGGCATGTCTCAGCGATCCAACAACCCCTTCGATAAACTCGCTCGCGGTCCGCAGTCTGGCGTCGCGCCTCAAACCCCGCCCACCGGGGAGCCCGTGACGAGTCCGTCATTGGCAACGACAGCGCTGGTCGAAGCTGGAACCGCGGTCGGCGCTGCTGCCGGCTATGTCGCCGCAGGTGCCCAGACGCTGTTCAATGCGGCGAAGCATGCCGTTTCACCGGAAACAGAGCAACAGCCCGCGGAAGCGAAAGTTCCCGCGGCTCAGGCTGATCCCTTGGCCGCTGCTCCTGACGGCTATGATACCGATCCCTTTGGCGCTCCGGCCAGTGCCGGCCCGACTCAATCCGCCTTTGACTCCGAGCTCGGCTCCGGCTTTGGCGACTCCTTCTCCGCGCCGACCAAGACGTCTACTGCACCGACCGAAGATATGCACCTGGCGCCGTCTTCAGAGCAGCCTCAAAGGCCAAACGATTTCGATTCGGCTTTTGAGGACTTTGGTGACAAGAACAGAGCCAGACAGCCTGAGCCCATCACTGGCGATGTTCAAACCATGGGCATTCCCTCTGGTATTCCCAAGTCGTTCATCCCTTTCGATATACGGCCGGACGCCGAGCGGAGTCTCTCGACCCAAGCCATGGCATCTTCTAGTCCGCCACAAACACCAGTCTCCGAAACCGTGCCTACTGCAGTCGATCCCGAGCCAGCCCGTCCAGCAGAGAGCACCGAAGCACCCGCTTCCAACGACATCGAGGAGTTGGTGTCATCCGAAGACGAGCGCGAGGAGCCCGAGGATCTCGAAGCGCCCAATTTTAGAGCGAATATGCGAGCCGTCGAGCAGCAGGTCGCACCCAGCAGAATTGTCATTGCTCCAGCGCTGCCAGTCCTGTCCATGCCCTCTGACGACATCATGGGCAGGGTCCGACGCAGTGCCCCTCCCCCTCCGTCTGCTCGATCCACGAGCACTGTCATACCCCCCGCCTCTCAATACGACGACCTGGATCCATTCGGTGCGCGGACAGAGTCGACTCTTCCCCCCGGAGCGGCGCCCGCAGAGCCATCATCGGTACCAAAGGCCGCCAGGTTCGACGACGATGACGACTTTGACTTCTCCGACATGCCTCCCGCACAGGTTGACCAGGCGCAGCGCGCGGAGCAACACCCTCCTTCTGCCTTTGACGACAAGTTCGCCGGTTTCGATGACGATTTCGACAAACCATCATCCCAACCGACTTCGGGATCCGACAACTCCACCTCGATGACTAAGAGCTACGAGATGGTCGCACCGCAATTAGCCCAAAACGCGTTCGTTGGTCAGAGCTCAGAGATGCCGGTCCCGACACCGAGAACATACGACGAATGGGGGCTCGGTGGGGATATCGCTCGAGAAGCACCTGCTCCTGCGCCGACCGATCCCAAGCACGCCCGCGGCATCAGCTTTGATGATGCTTTCGGGGGAGCGTTCGAACCTGCGTGAGCTGAGAGTCCGGCATTGTGCTTTGCTGATACATCTAGTCCCCCCCCGATCCAATCGGCACCACCGGCTCGACTCGAGGCCGAGCCGCAGTACGCGCCTCCACCCGGCCCTCCACCAGCACAAATGACCGGCGATCCGAGACCCCCGGCGGTGCCACAGCGAAGAGAGAGTCAACCGCAGGCGGATGACCTCGAGGATGTGAAGAAGGTGTGTGTGTACTGGCCTTCTCTTTCGATATTGACGGTCTCTCCGGTAGCTCTGTGCAATGGGTTTCCCTCGGTCACTCGTAATCAAAGCCCTAGACGCAAACGACTACGACTTCCAGAGGGCGCTCAACGTGCTCCTTGTGCGATGATCCGCTCAAGCAGGTGCGGCCAAGAGTGGGCTAAAGGGGTGATGTGGAAGGCGGAAGGTCTGCTTGATGAGCTAATCTCTCAGAATGTCGAATGCATAATGATAGCGTTTCTCCTGTCCAAGCAGTCTCCACTAGAGCATTTGAGCCGAGGTCAGTCCGCTCACCGATACGTAGAGGTGTTCAGTACAGGAATCGACAATCCAGTGCTAGTCCGACCGTGATACAATCCGTGCGTCCTAAAGTGTTTCTGATGATGGGACCACCCACCCAGATCTACGTCATCATCTGTCATCATCCATTCTCAATCCACCTCCGCTTCTCTGATCGGCGTGGACATGGTCGCTGGCCTTGACAGATCACCTTCCGAAAGAAGCATTTAACACGCTCTTGATGTCGAGACGAGCATCTCTACTTTGATCGTGGCTTTCCTATCGCGAAGTTCGGAGTGGGTGCTTGATCCTCCGGGCTGTACATTGTTCGGCTTTCTTTATCCCCGATTCATCCCAAGGACAAATAGCTAACCGTGATCTGACTGGTAAGCTCGGTGAGATCCTCATCCGTGGTAAGCACGGCATCTGAACGCTGCTCCTCCTTAGCTGGCAGCAATGTATGAAGCCTCATTCCGATGAGTTGGCGCTAGAAGAGTGCAGCCTCGACCCCATAGCATGTTTCTCGATCAGTCGTCCTCCCATCATACTGACCAGTACTCAGCTGAATTGCCCGGTGATGCTTCTCCTCGGGTTGGCGCGTGAAGGCTTGAACTGATGTTTCAACCTCGATTCCGAGAACTCGAGCTCACGGTTGTGAGTTATCATTCGACGCAAAGCTGACCCAGCAACTTACCTCCGTCGCCAGCTTGGTCCATGGCAATTGCTTCTACGCGATTCTCGTCGTATAGCAGGCACAATCAGTTGAGTTCAGGTGTCGGAACACTCCTTGTGAGTGGGCATCTTAAACGATTGACGAGGTCCTAGCTGCAAAACGCGCCCCATCAAGATGCCCGCGATCAAACGGCTTACATCCGATGATGAGGAGGTGGCTAGCGGCAAATCAAGCCTCCCTTTCTCGGTTGCCTTGCCCTCACACCATCTCATACCGGAACTCGTCCTCTGAAGAGAGGGAAAGCGAGTCCAGCCAAGTCAACCGGCTTCGAGTAGATCGGATCTGAAGCCCGAAGCAAAGTCCGCCAAGGCTAGATATATGGAGATGATCGTGGAAGCGGGTCTGAAGGCTTTGAAAGTGCACGCTGCGGTGAGATAGGTATTGCTCGTATGTCGGGAGACTGATATGAAATACCAGACCGGCCAATCAGCAGCACGAAATGATGCGCAAGGATAAGGGATCCCTTCACAGGGCATTGCTCGCCTTCGTTGGGACCCTATGAGCCGGGAGATGAGCTCGACGCCAATCACTCAGGTTCCCTTCCTATACGGGACAGCTGGTGACTTGAGAGAAGTCATGAGTCTCTTTGCAGGTATGGACTATATCGCCAATTCCGCTCATGACGCCATGCAATCCGCCACCGCCTTGATATGGTCACCGCCCGACGCGGCATCTATATCTTGGTTGAGACTCCACAATCCCACCCCTGCCACCTGATCCTTGTATGTCTGGCACGTCTTCTTTATATCGTCTGGACTCGCCCATGTCCAGAAGATGTGGTGGGCCGAATCGTAAAACGCCGAAGACATTTGCTTTGGATCCGAAATGTTCGTCCCGCTGCTCGGGATGCTTTGATAAGACGCGGCGACTGTAGCGTTGGTAGTGGGATTCAGCTGTTGGTTAAAAGTCCAAGAGCCAGATTGACCGTCATCTGCACCCGTCGAATCCTCGTAACCGCCCATGCGGCAGCCGATCGGCTTACTAGCCGAGCAGGAAGCGCTGTCCGCTCCATTCAAGATGAACCACTTGGCGTATAGAGCGAAGCCAATGACCATGCGACTCGTCTTGATCCCGAAACCACTGTAGTAAGCGAGAGTATCAGCTACTACGACGCCGCCTGTGTGGAAGTTGGTCTGGGTGTCGCGGCGGTTGACGTAATCGTAGGTCATGACGTTCCACCAGTCCACCAAAGAATCGATGCCTTGGGCCACATCGGCCGTGTAGAGTCTTCTGTCCAACGGACGAGATGGGACACTGATGCTCAACTCCTTGCCGTCAAGAGCGGTCTTGATTTCAGCAAGAAGCTGGACGTATTTCTCAGCGTCGGATGGGTCGGCGCCGCGAAACTTTGGGTCGGACGAGGGGAGCATATAGTTTGCGCCGTCGCCGCCCGGAAATCTGTACCACTGTCAGGACAGACTCTGGACTATTAGAGAACCTCTCACTCCCAGTCCATATCAGCTCCATCGAGGCCGAAAGAAGTCACGAGATCCCCGACGTGCTTGGCGAACGCCTTACGAGTCTCGTCGGTCTGGACTGCCGGGTGGAACGGGAGATCGAGGTTCCAGCCGCCGAAACTCGCCATGACTTTGAGACCCTTTTTGCGGTAGGTATTTACCGTTCCTTGATTGAACGGCTGACTACTGGTGACAAAGCCGGTCCACGAGATCATGTCGGCAAATGCTGTATGGTCAGTCACTACAGCATAGACTAAGGGGCTGGAGTGAGACATACCAAGGACAAGGTGAGTCACGCCCTGGAGTTGCTCTGGTGTCGGTGCTGATGCTGGAGAGGCCCATCTGAGCGTAAGAGTAAGACATCGCGAGGCGGGAAGTTTTGAGGATGCACTCACGCGCTCCAGTACGCGACGAAGCGCTTACCAGTGGAGTTTGATGGGAGTGGTGCGGTACTCGATCCACCTGCGCTCGAAGTGGATGACCTGGTTGTATTGATAATTGCCGTCCCAAAGGCGAAGGTTGTTGTAGTGTTCGAGGTGTACGAACCGCGAGTGGCCGATTGCTCGACATGGGTTGGGGATGGCGAGCCGATACTAGGAGTTCCGACGCCTCCAGATTGGGATGCAGAATTGAATGGTACTCCCCCAGATGCGATGATGGTGGTCATCGTCTCTGAGCTGCCTGAGGAAGTGTGAACGCCTCTGTGGTTGGTCAGCTCCATATAATCAAGACAATAAGTAGACTTACTGGCCGGACGCAAAACAAGGGCTGCCCGCGGTGACGGAGCTGTCGCACATGGTGCCCGTGGGGCAGGCGAAGGTAAATCCAACGCGGGTGAAGCCAGTCTTGTCCGCCGTGCAGACGTATCCATCCGCGGATATTTGTGGCCTCGGTGCGCCCGTCACCAAGATCGGGAACAGCAGGGTCACATGAACCGGAAGATGGAAGAGCATCGCCAAGGAGTCTGAGGTAGAAATGGGGCGCATCGACCGATTTGGCAGAGATCTGCTTCGTGCAAAGGACTAGGGATGTAAGGCTTGGTCAGAAAGTGCAATGTTCACAGGATTGGGGCGAATGATCTCCAGATCGATATTGTCGGTTTACGAGGTGACTCGAGCCTTGTCAGCAGACTGTCTGCCCCGACTCGGTCAGCAAAGGCAACAATGATTTCCCTTGTCAAGGCACTCCCTTGAAAGAAATGGCGACAAAGGGAGAAAACCCCGCGTATGCAAGACACGGGGTCGTCTCGAGCTATCGGACAGCTCCGCCCCAGTCCGAGATCGGTGACCTGCGCGCTTCGAACTCGCTTCATCGGATAGCCAGGGACGAGCTTGTTCCGAAGTCAGCCTGGATGCGAAACTGACCAGCGAGCTTTACCTCAAAGCCTAGGTGGAGAGACCTCAATTGATGGACCAGTGAATATAAATCTCCCAATCAGCAAGAGGAAGTCATGCGATCGCGACGGCTGGCCGGATGTCGAGAATATCGTCAACGAATTCTGATGATGCAGAGGACTGGAGCTGCATCGTAGATGTCAGAGAACGCGTTCGAGCGTCCGATTTGGTATTGGTATGGATCTGGAGATTGGCGATCATTTTGATCTTGTCGAAATAATCGAGGCCACCGGGGCGAGTTTTTGGCTTAGAAAAGCTCAATGTCGAAACTCTGTCTAGATCTCTTCTCATGATTCTGATGCTGCTGTGCGTGACTGATCGTGGTGGTTATGAGATTCGAGCTTCCATTACATGAATCACCACGCCTTTCAAGCCTCCCCCGTCCTCTCGAACCTGCCGACACTGCGTCACATCCCTAACACTCCTCACTTTGGCATCTGAAATGCAGACGACCGACGCGGGACTGCTTTTCCAGACGACATCGTCACTGACGGCAGCCGCGAATCACCAACTCAAGGTAGCGGCAACATCAAGGACTGGTTCTCCGATTCACCTGTCAGGGAAGGTGCTGGACCTGGAGATCCGTGGACATAAAGCATGGACGGCGGAATCAGGTTGGCTGGCGAGATGTCTGGATCTTACCGTGAGTGGAGGAATGTCCGAAGACACTGATGGGTGTAGTCAGGAGAGACTGTGCGGCTGTACAAAGGTCATCAAGGACCAGTGACCTCGATCGCGCTGGCAGACACACAACCAAACGATGGATCACCGAGCTGGGTCGCACTGTTTACTGGCTCCTGGGACAAGTCGATACGCGTGTGGAACGCTGAGGTGAGATTACTCCCGCGCGAATTACAGCTGAGCCTTCTCAGTCGGGAGAGATGCTGCATGTTCTCGAAGGTCACACAGACTTTGTCAAGTCTATCACCATCCTCCCTTCCCCCAAACCCTTGCTCCTTTCCACCTCGTCTGACCGGACCATCCGCCTGTGGGACCTTACGCCTCTGTCCTCGCGAGCGACCCCAGGCTGCGTGCAGATGATCAGAGAACAGCACACCCGTCCAGTCGAATGCGCCGCATGGCGATTGGATATCGAAGCTGAGGACGCCTTTCCGTCGGTATGGACGGCCGACTCGTTGGGAGTGATCAAGCGATGGATGCTTCAGAAAGGGAGCTTGGCGTTTGTAGCCGATGTGCCAGGACACGTGACCAGTGTGGCCCGGATAGTGGCGAGCGATGACGGATTGTGGAGCGGTAAAGCGTCTCCCCAAATGTCAGCCCGCTGCTGACCCACCTAGTCTCGGCAGACAAAACGGCGATATTCCACCCCTTCAACGGTAGCAAATCTTCAGTCCTACCTCACACCGCTTCCGTCAAAGCAATTCTCCCATTACTGGGAGCCGATGCTGGGCGGGATATCGTTCTATCCGGCTCCGAGGACGAAGAGATTCGGGTTTGGGATGTGAGCGGCCTCCCAAATTCTCCCGCGAAATTGGTGTCGATCGTACCGGGCCACTGCGGCGAGATCTCCGCGATAAAGCATTGCAAGGGTATTAAGGCTGTCGATGGACTATCACCATGGGTGGTAGTCTCAGGGAGTCTCGATGGCTCTCTGAGACGATGGACGCTTCAGGGTAAGATTCTGCTGAGCGAACAGGAACTAAGCGTTCAGATCTCCTGCAGCCTTTGCCGCTGGATTTCGTGTCGGCTCGAGAGACAGACTTCTCAAGTATCACAGCAGAAGAGGAGCTCGAGTTGGCCGAATTGCTATCAGATGACGAAGATGCATGATTGGCCATAGGAATTGTCGACGTTGGATGCCTAAGACATGAAAGCTGCTTCTACGCTCGATCAGCCACTTGGGATTGATTTTACGATTCACCAATCATCAATCCCATCATCCAGATACCTACTGTTCGAATCTTAAAGGATATTTTCCTCGCGCATGTATCATTGACGAAACCTGTACGACACGAAATCTTATGACCGTTGATGGGTGCCTATATGTTTACGGTGAGGCTCGCATAAAGACAGCATGAGTAAGTATCAAGGCCCGCTACATGTTGCCCAAAAGCGACACCGACAAGGAAGAGTTCTAACTCCAGGACAAGACGAGCAGAACCACATGACTACGCGAACTCCGCCCCTGGCTGGCTGAGGTTTAGCGCAACCATCACCCTAGTTCGTGTAGATTTCTGTGTCGATCAGAGATCAAGACATTTCCACAGCCTTTCTTGCAATGCTGACTGTATGCTCCTTAAGCCTCGATATTCGTTTATCGCTCTCTGAACCACTCGCCGACATGTCGCCAGCCAAGTCGCCCATTTCACGCCGAATACGAGAAGTCTACATCCGGACTTGGCGCGACTTCCACGCCGTGAAACCACCCAGCAATCGACCCCTCGACGACGCGGAACTGCTCAATTCGGCCGAGAGCAGCTCAGACGTCATGCTACAAAGCTTTGAGGATTACCAGAAGCGCTGCGCTCAGTTGGCGAATCCTCAACCACTGCCAAAATATCAGGGCGGCAGTGTCGTCGTTCAACCTTCATCATCGAGTCAACCGAAGACTGTCTTCAAGGCATCCATCTTAAGCTCGAAACCGACCTTCATCGATAGCGCCAGCATCGCAAGAGATGCTGGGGTCTTGGAGAGCGGCGTCAATCCTCTACCTCAATACACCTTCTGTGTGTCACTGAAGGAAAGCTGGATCAAAGCCGAGGAGAAAACATTGCCCTTCCACCCGACACTCGGCGACGACGAGATCAATTTCCGCGGAGATGAGTACGAAAAGCTATTCAAGTACCGATACTCGTGGCTCCAACCTGGACAGGATTCGAATGGTGAGTCGCATGAGAACAAAGAGGAACCCAGCTCAACGTATGCAGTGGACATCATAATAGTCGAAACACTGAAACGACTTGTCGCTGAGGGCATCGATGACGCGGCGATTGATGCCTCTCGGGTCCTGCCTATCAAATGCGCCAAAATCAAGGACTTCGAGATAGAAAGAGATCTCCCGCCATTTCCTCCGTCTGCTCAACGCTTGCCGGAACAAGGTTGGTCTGTACCTCTGCTCGTGGACGTGGACGAGGAGGTCAGGGGACGACTTGATGTCGAGGAGTTGTGGTGCCCTCACGCGCAGTGTCAAATCTGCGGTTGCACTGCTCATAGTAAGGCCCCCCAGATACCCCATGCCTAGCTGACTATGTCGCACAGTTAATAACGCAGAATCCTACATCCTCCCACCGCTTCCAACATCAGAGGCCGAGAACCCTCCGCTTGGATCCCAAGACATTGATGCCGCTTGCTCAACCCACTGTCGAGTAAGATACTCCATCGCGACGGAAATGCTCCGTCATGAGCGATGGCCGGATATCGAGCGCTCGAAATTGAGTGATGTCCTGGGCGACGGCGATGATATCAATAGCTGCGAATTGCGTCAGGTGTTCGCGTGGCGGAAGTGTATCGATGTGCGTTGACTGAAAATAGTCGAAGGTGACTGACATATCCAAGATTGCTATGGAGATGCTCTCGGTCAACGATCCGGATGCTACACCGATATCGCTGCCACCCTCTCAACCGCAGATCCTCGCTGCAAGGAATGCTGCAGTGACCTGCAGTGCCATGTCTGAGCCCACCACCACTGTGCCTGCGTTTTCGGATTCGGCAGGTCCAGACAAGCCTGTCTTTGGTAAGCCTCGGGTACGGCCTTGCTGATTCAAGACCTCCGTCCTGCTTTAATGTCAAGCAGTATCGCTTGCCTTCATGCTGGACCATGCGAATCTGGACAAGGAGGATGTCCGTGTGCAAAGGCGAAGATGCACTGCGAAAGGACATGCTATGTATATGGTCCCAACGCCCAGGCGATTGATTGCTCATCGATCAGTGCGCCAAAGACTGCGGGCGGCGTTTCCGCGGTTGCAATTGCAAGCGCATCTCGAGGACGGACAGTCGCGATGGTCCAATCTGTGCATCTTCCAGGTGCGAATGCGTCAAGGCTGGCCGGGAGTGTGACCCGGATGTCTGTGGACCCTGCGGTGCGAAGTGAGTTGTAGGTGGAGGCGGATACCCGCTTATGTGCTTCAGGTTTGCCCTTCTACGTGATCATGACCGGCTCGAGGATGTGTGGAGCGACACGGGATGTCGTGCACATGGCGAACCATCGCTCCCATCTCCCGATACCGGCTACATACAGTGCAGCAATGTTCATCTTCAGCGAGGCACATGGGCTGTAAATCATTCCGCGTCTCGCGTTTCTGATCGCCAGGCCGTGCGAGTAGGTATTAGCAATGTCTCCGGCTATGGTCTGTTTGCGGATGAGGACATCGCGAAAGGTACCACGATCATCGGTAAGTGGCGTAGTATTTATTAGATGGACCTGACAGGCCACAGAGTACCTTGGTGAGATCATTGAGCAAGGCGAGGCAAATAAGCGGGGGTGAGAAGTGCTGCTGCTGCCGTGAGAGAATGCTTAGTACAGGATAATCCCAGTCTCGTCTATGTGAGCGGACCGGACCGCGAGAACGTTGTTTGCTCGCTCACAATCACAGGACGCGATCCGCCGCAACTATCTCTTTGAGCTAAACAACCATTATCTTATTGATGGAGCGCATTACGGGAACCTCTCTCGCTTCATCAATAGTGCACCTCACCTCACCGCCAACTGTCTGCCGCAAGGTAGGCCCATTTATTGCAGCAGACATGCCGCTGAGCCTTTCAGTGCTGCATGTCTTGGGGGACCACAGAATCGCCTTTGTCGCTTGTGAGGAAGATCACCTGTCGGTTCCGTTCGCTCTGACTTGGCATCCAGTGAGAAGGATCAAGCGGCATGAGGAGTTGACGTTTGACTACGGGCATGTGACCGCATACCGTTCTGATATTGGTGCTGATCGTCTTGCAGGAAATACTTCTACCCGCTGAATGGGTCAAAAACTCGACAAAAGAGGAACCGAGTCTGAATCATGTCGGCAATGCCTAGAGCAGGCCATTCGCTGCCTCCTCTACCCGCTGTACCGGTAATTGCACAACCAAGCGATGGTGCGACTGGTGGTCTGTGCAGTACGAAGAGTGTTCCAAGGCCGCTGTCTGCACATTTGCGCAGGTATTGTCTGGCTCATCAAGCATGTCATTTGACACGATCATTGCATGCGTCCTCGTGAGAGCTTTGCTTATACTTGTGTCTCAGTGTTTCATGAGACCTAGAAAGTCTTGATTTCCAGATAGGTATGAGTGCCGATTGCCAGCTGGCACAAAACGCACGAGCAGCTTCACTTTTACTCCCCTTGATAGCTCCGCAAATCATCCCGGCTAAAAACTTGACCAATACGCTTGTCTGGATTCGCAGTCTGACACTGAAAGGGATTTTGAGACGCTAAGGTGAATAACTGTGTTAGATCGTTGAGGAGACACAGAAGAATGCGATTCATTTCTCCGGCATTATATGCTGTGTTATCAGATCTGCGAGATCAGCACTAACCGCTTCCGATTACTTTACCCCTGTAAGCTGTACCGTACACTCAGACAGCATGTGATACCCAAAAGTGTGTAAATGCTACGAGCAATGGGGTTCCAAGAACCTGAAAGTCTACATATCTTGACGCAGGGTTTCTGTTTGATGCTTAGGATGTCGACACCAACAACACTTGTTGCTGATAACCACCATCGTTTTGGAGTTAATCCGCATGTCAGAAAGCATGAGTTGGAAGTCGAATATACGCACGCAAGTGGTTTGGGTCAGTATTAGAGTTCCACTAAGTTTTCTCTCCGACTTAGTGCTTGCAAATCCCGATCAGTGGCTCATACGACGTTGAATCAAAGAAGACCAAAATGTGCTGCCTTAACCGCCGCAACTAGGTCAGATTTAAATCATGAGATAAGCCTCCATGCCGACTCTGCTTCAGACCTTCGAAGGTATGCGGACACATGCGCTCAGTCCCCCGATCATTATTTGACTGCTTGAGTGATAGCGCTTGCATCAATGCTTCGCGACATGCTTTTGAAAATACTATTTGAGCGCGTGACTGGCAACCATGATTTTTGATCAAATCCGCAATGAATCGTCCCGAGGCTTTGGGACACTTGAGACTTTTGGTTTTGTGTTATAGCCATTTGGCTTGGAAACTACATCTGGAGCAGCACCGGGGAACTTTGAAAGGAAGGTAGTGAGGAGACGCACAATCGAAGACCAAAACCGCTCGCATTTCATGTATGTTATACTTTGACACACGTCATGCCCAAAACAGAACTCCCATTTATCGGCGTGAATGATATGGCCAATGAGAGCAAACTCCAAGTAAAACATCCTCGCAGATCCGCGCCATCCTTGACTGCCCTTCGAGCTTCCAATGCCTCGCGGAAGAAGAGAACGCGATACAGCCTCAGCTTGGCTCTCTTACCGCCACGCCACCCGTATTCGCACATAGCGAGTCAGCTTCGGGTGAACACATGTTGGGCAAGATTACTCGGCCGAATTGTTGAATATTGACGAAATGCATAAGGAAGAAAGTATGAAACATCAACTTATTGAAAGTTGAATATTGACTCTACCAAAGTCCTGACATCTGCATCACTGGCCCGTTTCACGTTTACAGGCAACAACACCGTCTCCGCTCTCTACGCTCCGCGCTACAAAGATACCGGTCCGATTCACAACTACAACGCTCTACGCTTGTGGTACCCATATCGATTGACAAAGCCACTCACATTCGATCTGCTCCATCCACGGTTTACTCGACAAACTCCGCATACCTCATAAACTGTTGAATATTGACGAAATGCAACATCAAACTAATTGAAAAGCGGCAGCGGGCGCAGGCGGTCACGAGACCGGGAGACGAGATCGCCTTATCCGGACACGAATGCCTTCCCATTTGCGTAGCTGTTTGTCAGCGCGGTGAGCTCTTTGTCACCGCGCTCTGATTCACATTGTTAAATATTGACGAAAAGCAGATCACGCAAGCGGTCGAATAACTCACGAGGCAGTCCTTTGGTGAGTAGATCCGCAATGTTGTCTGCTGAGGGGACATGAGAAAGACTGATCGTATTGTCTTCGACTCGCTCGCGGAGGAAATGATGACGAAGTCCAATGTGTTTGGATCGTTCGTGATGGACCGGATTTTTGGAGAGCGCAATGGTACCAGCGTTGTCGTTCATGATGGGGAAAGGTTTGTTGCCAAGACCAAGCTGAAGGTCATCAAGCAGAA
>JAABUW010001188.1_pt1 | contig 45603 bp, 1 predicted proteins | sample 5560081 | NCBI WGS metagenome assembly JAABUW01 (sample SAMN10711882, study PRJNA513363) | rock metagenome | isolation source: Antarctica rocks | place: Antarctica: Victoria Land, Knobhead sud | reverse complement strand
TGGAATGGGGCCATGGCCATGAATGGAATAGGGCCATGGCCATGAACAGGGGCCATGGACGGGGGTCAAAGTTGGTGGCGCACCCCTAATTTAGCGCCCATTAGTGGCCGTTTTAGGCTTACTCGGTATACGCCCGAGTGGCCCTAGGCCCCTTAGCTGCATGCCTCGGGCGTACCTCGAGTCGGTAGATAGGTGTCGCGTTTAAGGCTCCCGGGGCGCCCGTCGAGCGCCCTGAGCCACGATCGAGCCACTTTTCGTTTTGCCGACGTACCGATAAAGTATTAGAAATAACTAGAATCCCGAACTAATTCCTAAGAACTATAATAGAAACGAAAATAATAAACGTTATTATTTATTTATTCTAAATTTATTTTAAATAGAGATATTACCTAAAGTATTTTAAAGAAACTAATATAGTAATTTTAAAAAAATCGAAGAAAGGCGATTATTTAAAGTTAAAGTTATATAAGTTTATTATACTCCTCGATATATTTAATAAGGCGCTAGAAGTAGTTATCTCTAGAAAGTTAAATAATATAACGGAGGAGTATAAACTACTATTATTATAATAAATAAAAGCTAGATAAAAGTATTTAATAGAAACCGCGCTAGAGACTTTTATAGATATAGTATATATACTATATAAAACTATAGTAAAAACGGGAGGGAAAAGATAGTAAACCTATTATTATTAAATATAACGAGATTTAGTATTCGATAATATTTTATATAAAAGACTATTACACGATCTATAAATAAAAAATATACCGAGCCTAATTATTAATTAGATAATAAGTTTTCTATCGGATAAAGTTATATCTATAATATTTAGAAGAAGAACGAGTATAGTAGAGAAAATAATAACGGGTATTTTATAAAAATTTCTTATTTTACCGGTATTCTTTTTATTCTTTAATATATTACTAATCGAGGAGTATATTAAAATAAACTTATTAATATAGGTCGGAATATTTATAAACGACGTCTATTTACTCGCTTATAACGAGAGTATAGAGAAGAATTATATAAATTTAAAATAAACCTACGATATTTATTTAAAATAAATAATTATTTATAAAGTATCTTTTACCCCCTAAAAATACGAGCTAGTCTATATATCTCGAACGTCGAAGAAGTTTAATATAGAAATAATAATAAATTTTAGGAATATAATTATTAAATCTAGAGCGAGTATTAGAGTCTTAGGACTATATATTAATTTAAAATTAAAATAAGAATTATACCTAGCCTAGATTAAAACTAGGGCGACTAATTAAAGCCGCGTTATAAAATATCTAGTTAATTCGATATAAGACGCTACCTTCGCGAAATATAAAATAGTATATAATATAGTAGTTAGATTAATATTAATATTTACGGCTCCGATATAATATTAACTAAAGAGAACGACGGAGGCTATAAAGAGATATATTAAAAAACTAATAATTATCTAGAATAATTATTTTAGGACGGTCCTAGGAGTATTTAAAACTACTTTAATTCTAGTATTTAAAACTAAATTAGTAATCGCGCTAATCGACCTCTAGTTAAACCGCTTAATAATATAATATTAAATAAATTAAGAGACGTATTTAATTACGTTTATAAGAAATATAAAAATCTAGAGTAAACTCTAGCGTAAAAGAGGTAAATAATAATAAATACCTCCGATATTAATAACGGAAAAAAAGACCTAGGTACTTCGCGCTTTAAGATTTAAAAAATAATATAAAGTAACTATAATTATAAAGAGGAGGAAAAACTAAATAAACTTAATTAAAAACGTCGAAGAATATTAAGATATTAAGATTATCGATTAAAGAGTAAAAAATTAGGCCCGCTAGTAATAATTAAATAAATAAGAGAGTTATAAAAAAACGATTTTTATATAAATTATTAACCCGGTTTAAAAGAGGGATTTATTCGAGGACTAGTTCGATTATTATAATTAATTAAGAAAGTCTAAAAACTTTATAATAATATAATTAAAATATAATAAAATCGGATTAAATAAATTTCTATATCGAATAAAAGTATTTATAGTCTATAGCGCTAGCTACTAATATAAATAAAAGAAATAGAGTATAAAATATATATTATTATTTTACCCGGAACTAGCTAGCGATAAAGCGGAGTTAATAGAAGAAATAAATATATATAATTTTAAAAATGTATTAATATAGGTCTAAAATATATATATAATTACCTAGTAAATAATAAAAACGGGATAACTCGGCTAATTCTCTTTTATTAAAGAATAATTAATATAATTTAATTTATTATTTGGACCCAACGATATATTTAGACCTATAAAAAAGAGGGGAAAAAAGAAGAAACTACCGGCCGGAGGGCCGTAGATATCGATTATTTAATAAATTTATAATAAAATAACCTATAGACCTATAAAATAAATAAATAAAATTAAAGAGACTAAAGTAGAAAGAAAATAGAGAGAAGGATAAATAATATTTTAAAATAATTATAATTATCGGCTACTAACTAGTAAAAAGAGGAAATAAATTATCGATAAATTAAAGTTTTTAACTAACGAGGTTTCTTTAACGGCTAGTAGGCGCCGCTAGTAACTTTACTAGAAAAATATTCGCGGAACTCCCTTATTAATAAAGTAGTTTTACTAGAGTAAGTATATAAATTAATTAATTAATTAATATAGGATATAAATAAATATATATTTCTAATATCTTATATATTTCCGATATAAAATACCTAAAAATCGGGGTTTCCGGAGTTATCGATATGATATACTAGAATCCTAGTATTACTTTAATCTCGATAAAGTTAGTAGTATAATTTAGCCCGCCGTATTAATAAATATTTATAATAATACTCCTATTAAAGTCTAACCCGTAATAAATAACTATATAAAAAAAAAGAGGGGGAAATAAAATAATTTACGAAATTACTTTATATAAATATAAAATAATAATAAGTAGAAATTTAAATAAGTTATTATAATATTATTTTATTTATAATTACGATTTCCGATTATAGTATTTATTATTTTAATTTATATCGATATTCGAGTAACTAGGATATTTAGTTTAAATAATATTTACTAAGAATATACGTGAAGATTATATAATAAAAGTAATTATTATTATTATTAAACTTTAAATCTACGTAAAGTAAAATTACTTTATTTATTTTTAAATTAATAAGTATTTTAATCGAGATTAGAGATAAATTCTATAATAACGACGTTAGTTATAATTATAGTAAATATATTAAAAGTATTTTCAATAACTAAGTTTATAATATTAACTTTGACTCTAATTTTAGATATTTAATTTAATTACTTTAACGGTTTTTAAAAACTCGTTAAACGAGAAATAATAATAGAAAGTTTTTCGATTAAAAACCTTCGGTCTCTTATTTTAAATTAGTCTATATATCGATTTTTATTTTAATATCAACTAAGAATATTAATAAAGTAGATTTAGAAAATATATTTTTCTTTAATAATATATATTTAAGAAGGGAGTTTTCATAGCGAAGTATTAAATATTTATTAATTATTAAACAATAACTTTATTAAAGATTTTCAAAAGTTTCTTTATATTATTTAATTATAATCTTTAATTATTTAATATATTCGATTTATTATTCTTCAGAAATAGTCTATACTTCACGGTTTCTTTATTTATATTCTTTCGATATTATTTTTAAATTAAGGTATTTAAGATATATAAAATAATATAAAAATAAATAAAAAACTTAATGAAATATTAATAAGTCCGGAAAAATAATTCTTATTAATTACTATTCAATCGGTATTTTTTGCGTATTTTATAGTCTTAATAAATCTTAATACTAAGATTATAAAGTTAGAGTTAGATTTTATATAAAAGATTTAAATTTAATTCTAAAAGTAATTTTATTACTTTATAAAGAAATTTAATTAAAATTTCGGAATTGAGGTTAAAAATTAATCTACTAATTTCTTTATATTATTATATAAGAGAACTAGTCTAGATATTAATAAAAATTAAAATTAAAAAACAAAGTTATTTAATCGCTATTTAATTATTATATCGATAATTTAGAAAACCTTGATTTCTACGTATTTTATACCGAAAATATATAAAATACTAGAAATGCGTATCTATTTAGGTCCCGTATTCTAATTATATTATATACTAATTAAGTAATAATTCTATACCGATTCTATAACTTTTTTTTTTGATTTCAACTTTTAAAAGTATCTAGACTAGGGTTTCAATATAAGAATATCTTTTACTAAATCTGTATTTAGCCTAGATTTCGAATTTTTATTAAATTTTCACTAGTATTACCCTATAGGGCGATAAAGTTATTTTTAGAATTAAGTCTAACTCTCTCGCGTAGACCTTAACTTTAACTTTATTATTTTAGTACTAAGATTTACTAAAATTATAAAATACGTATTATATACTAATTAAATAGCGATTAAATAGAATTATTTTTCCGGATTTACCGATATATTTAATCGATATATAATATATAAAATATAAATAAATATATATTTCTAATAGTTTACGTATAAAATATATAGAAATCGAGGTTTCTAGAGTTATTAATATATTATCTAAAATAGCACCTCTATATAAGAATATATATATTTTAATAAGAATTTTTTAGTCTAGATTCCGAATATTTAATTAAATTTCTATTAATATTATTTTATAGGGTTATAAAACTAATTTTAGAATTAAATTCAATATTTTTATATAAATTTTAACTCTAATTTTAGAATTTTAGCGCTAAGATTTATTAAAACTACAAAATACGTAAAATATATTAATTAAATAATATTTAAATAGAATTATTTTTCCGAAATTACTTATTAAGGCTCTCTGTTTAATATTTTAATATAATGTCGATAGGACCTAGATTAGTACTCTTAGAGAAAAGTATTAAGAATTAGTAAATAGTAGTTTTTATATAAATAATTAAATATAACTAGATAAATTTAACGAGTTTAATTACTAATTTAATAAATATATATATTTAGAATCTATAATTAAGAGTTTTAATAGAAATTAATTACGAAGTTTTTATTTATTAAAGAAATATATTATTTATATAATAAAAGAAAATCGTATTAAAAGTTATATACTCTATATATTTATTTTTATAAATATAATAAGCGTAACTATATTCATAATATTTATTATATTAAATAAAGTAAATATTCTTTATAGTATTACTATTCCTCGTATATTTTATTAAAATAATAAATTATAGTATCATTCCTCTCTCCGCTAAACTTTTATCTCGAAAGTATTCTACTTTTATATTATATTACCCCGTCGAGTTAATTTTCGTAATTTAATTATCTATTATAAAGAATTATTAGATAATTTAGGAGATATTAGCCTCGTAATATATTTTTATAAAAATTATATAAAAAGTTCGAAGAGTTATCTAGTTAAGGAGTCGTCGGAGAAATTTTAAAAAATAAATTTATTTAAAACGAGATTATAATCTCGTTATTTCGCTATTAATATTACGAAGAATCCGTAATAAGTATTTAAAGATAAGAAGAGAAATTCGTAAAACTTATATAAAATTAGCCGAGTAATACGCGAAAATAAATTATTTTAAATAATAGTTAAAATTTTTAGGAGATAAAAAAGAAGGATTAATAACGATAAAATAAATAAATATCGCGGAGTTAAAGAAGGAGGAGAGAATAATATCTATTATCATTAATTCGGGAGACTTTTTCTTTAATATCTCCTCCGAGTAGTTTTAATTATCTATTAATCTCGATTAGTTAAATATTATTTATTCCTCCTCCGATTTTAATAGAACTTATTAAAAAGCTATTAATAATTAGTAAAATTAATATTAATATTTAATATATTCTTTAAATTATTATATCTATTCTATTTAATAAAATATTTTTAATTTATATAATTAAATTCTAGGATCCTCTCGACCTTAAATTCTATCTCTTCTTTAGTATAAAAATAAAAGATATTTTATAAAGATATTAAAAAATCTACTAATTTTAATAAAGAGATATAGAATATTAAGTATACTTTAGTATTACGCTACGGAATAGAGAAGGGAAGGGAAAGGAATAATCCTCGCTCCCTTCCCTTCTAGTAGGGAAGGGAGCGGAAGGGAAGGAGTAGAGATTACTAGAGAAGAGAAGAGATTACCTATTATTCCCTTCCTCCTTTTTTAGGTAGGGCTAATAATATAAATAAACCTAAATATCTACCTAGTACGCTTACTAATTATATTAATCTTTATCTATATCGCGATTAATAGTAGATATTAATATACTTTAAGTCTTTAAAATACGTCTTAAATTAATAGAAAGAGGGTTTATTTTAATACTACCGTAGTGAAATAAGCGCTTTATAAGGAAGGATATATATTTATAAATTTAATTAATACTAGTTAATATACGTTAAATTCTTCGAATAAAAGTATACTACTTAATTAAAGTAGATTATAGAATTTAATATAGAATTTATTATATACTAGCTACGTAGTATTTATATATAAAGATCGTTAAGGTTATTTATATTTAATAACGTTATTACCCGTTAGATTTATTACTAGCGCCGCGCTAGTAACGGCTCTTTAAAACGCCTCCGCTTTTCCTTTATTTCTAGATTTAACGAACTACTTATTTTATAAATAACTTCGTTAAATTATTTAACTCCTTTATTATTTAACTATTTAATTATCGGTTCTTATACTATTATATTTAATTCGGTAGTAAACCCTATTTATTTATTACTAGATTATATAACTCCTATTATTAATATCTTTTAAGTAAGATTTTAAATCGACGTCTTAATCTAAATAATATAAAGATTAATATAAATAATTAGGTTAGTATCTACGGCCTTTCTTTATAATAAAGCTCTTTATAACAACGACTAGTATATTATAAAGAAGAATAATCTAAAGTTTAAATAAATAATAAACTATAGTTAAAGAAAAAGAAACGCGAGACTAATTAATATCTAGATACGACTTCGGCTTAATATTAAATTATAAGTCGTCGGAAACGTTAATTTTATATACCTAATATAAATAACTAATATTAATAGTTAATAGAATAAATCCTTTCGGAAATTCTATATCACGAAGAGGCTAAAGAGGGCGTATATTAGGTTTATAACCGAAGAGAAAAGCCGAAGAATAACTTTCTAGGAACCTTAATATAATAAAATTAAGAAAACGCCTTTTATTATTATTAAAGGTAGACGCCGTTATTAAATACGTAAAAATTATAAATATAAAAATAGTTTAGCGAGCCTAAAAGAAAGTAAAAAATTAATAAAAATAGGACGTTCTTTTAGAATAAGAATAATAGAGACTACTAAAATAGGCTAAGATCTAAACGATTAATAAAAGGTTTATATTAATCTTTATACTAACGTATCCTATTTAAAGCGGATACCGTTAATATATAATAGGATTACTACGGGTAAATATAGGTAGGTTATTACTTAAGTAAACGGGGTTTCGTTAATTAAAGAAATAATAATTAACGATAATAAGGATATAGATTAGGTCGATAAATAGCCGCTAAAGGATATCGATAGTTCTTTAGATATTAGTAATTATATTCTTAAAGTACGTTAATAATTAGATTAAGACGAAATTTATAGCGTTTAAGGCGAAAATAAAAAGTAAACCGAGACTTATAATATTTAGGCTTTACTTAATCTATAAGTAAAATCCAGGGACCGATCGGCCTATAATATTATTAAAGGATACTAGATTATAGTATTTAAATTACTCCGCGCTAAAATCGATTATTATAATAAATACCGTCTTCGCGTATATATATATAAAGAGTTTTCATATTATAAAAGATATAATCTTAAGATATATTATTTATATTAATCTTTATCCGGTTATATATTAATTATGAATTAATATAAATAAAAAGGCTTATTAAAGAGGGATTTATAAATTTATTATATCTTTATTTTTATCGAACGTATTATCTAAAAGAATATAACCGCCTAGTTTAATATAAATTTAGAAAGGTATAAACGATATAACCCTAATAAATAAAATCGGCGTCGTAGAATAAATATAAGTCTCGTATTTACTTAAGCTAATAACGGGTAGGTTATAATATTAGGACTATATTATTTTTACCCTAATAATTATAAATATAAAAAGTATAACTAAAGATTAAATAAAAATATAAAAGAGGCGCGGAAAATATTTAGGATAATATTAGGGCCGGAGTATACCTAAGTTATAAAAAAAGCGAAGGATATTATTCGTTCTAGAGATTAAGAGAAGATTTCGAAAGGGATAATATAAATTATTAAATCGGGAGTATTTTTAAGGCCCCCTTTAAGTTAAAAGGAGGTTATATTATCGAATAAAATTCTAGATATAAAGGTAAAGGGTATATCTAGTTATATACCTAAATATTTAATATAGCTAGTTTATAAAGCTTCTAGTCGTAATTATATTAATCTTTATACTAGCTTTATTCGATTTATATTATATATCTCTACTCTTTATATCTCCTTTAACTCCTTTTATATTTCGAAACTCTACTCGTTTTTTTATAACCCTTTAAAGATTTTAAAATAAAACTAGATTCCTTATATAATTTTAATAAAACTTATTTATTTTCTTACTTATCCTCTAACTCTTTAAACCTATTAATTACCTCCGGTTTAAAGAATAATCCTATATTTAATTTCTTCCTCTTTATTAAATAGCTAGACGTAAAGTCTCGAGTAGAATATATATATTTCGAATTACTCCCGTTTATTCGGTACCCGGAAATTTTAACTTTTAGGCTACTTTCCCGAGCCTTTTTACTATTAATACGGTTTTTATATATATTTATATTACTTTATAAACTTTTATCTAGGGGCTAAATTCTTTAACTCTTCCTTAATTACGAGTTAGATTAATAATTAAAGTTAAAGATTCTTTATTTCCTTTATCCTTATTATTAAGTCCTAAGATAATAACTTCGTCTATAAGATTATTATACCCGCCTTCGTCTTCGTTATTTATAAAGTCGTTATTATTCTTTATTATAGCCTCGTCCCGCCTTTATACCTTTATTTCGTACTCTTTAAAAATTATTATTTCTTTATAATCTAAGTCCTATTAGGATATTATTACTTCGTTTTCTTTAAATTAAAAGCGATTAAGAATTATAAAAGCTAAGAATATTTTAGGATTATAGGATTTTTAGGTTATATATAATTAGGTAATAATATTAAATACTCGCTCGTATCTAACGCCCGTATAAGGTACGGCTAGGATATTACGGGTCGTATAGAATAAATAATTAAATACTAGCGAGAGGTCCTTCTATCTATTAAATATAGATTTACCGTCGTCGTTATTAAATACTATATATAATTAGTAGGTATATTTATCGATATAAAAATTAGTATAAATAAAAGATTTACTCGTTTCCCGGTATTTTCGAAGTTCTTTACTCCGACTTTTTAGGTTCGATAACGCCTTATTTTTACCCTTAATTAAATATTTAAGACTATCTACCTCGACGTCTCTTTTAGCGTAGATTTTCTTTTATTAGATAACCTACGGGCGCTAGTCGAATTACTCCTTAAGTTATTTTTAATAAAAATCCTCCTACTCCTACCTAATCTCATTATTTTATCCCTAGTCTTTAAATATAATTATTTTTTAAATTAATTCTAAAAGAGCTACTATATTATATAGCCCGCTTAAGGTTAATTAGGTCTAAGAATAATATTAATTAAATTTATCCTACGCCTTTTTTAGACTCTTTAGTATAGACCTCTTTTAAAATATAGTCTTCTTTATAAGCTTTTCTTCTTTACTCTTAAGATAATTAAATAACGCGTTATAGACCGAAAAAGTTATATAAATAATCGGTGTATATAATATACCTATCGTTTATATATATTAATAGAACGGCTTATAAAGTTCGATAAGGTATTTTATTTAAATTTATTTATTTTTATTTAATTATAGTTATTCCGCCTATTTATAGAAAAATTCCTTTAACGCCGGCCTTAGCTTTAGGGCGCGGATTAATATATAATAAATTAAATCCTATCTAGTCGCTACGTCCTAGAAGAGCTTTAACGTCGTAAATTTATTTCGATATTTTTTATCGTATATTCTTTATACCTAATTCGGCCCGGTTAATTAATATTTCTTATTATTTAACCGCTTTTAGATATCCTAAAAGCGCTCGCGCCGTTAACCGCTTCTATTAAAGTAGGTAGAGACTTTACGAATTTATATCCCCTAGTATTAATAGAGAAATAGATATCGGTATAATAATTAGTATATTATTTAAAATACGGAAGTATTTTTATTATAGTGATCGGGATCCTAGGTTCTTTCCTTATTTTAGAAAGTTTTTATTTATCTACTTTATCGTCCTAATCTTTCTAAAAGTCTTTATTTATTAATAAGATCTTAATTACCCTAAGAAGTTCCTTTAAGCCTAGTTAAATAATATATAAAAAATATAAGACGCGGTGAATTCTAGTATTCGTAAAAGTATTTTAATTATTATAGAAATCGCGGATCTTATCTTCTAGTTTCTTTCTTATAGTTAAAAACTAGGCTTTTTCCTCCGGTAATATAATTTCGAGGGCTTAATATATACTATTATTATTAAAGACGTTATTTATAATAATTAATATTATCCGATCCTTTAATTTATAACGATAAATAATAATACTTAGGTATAAGGCTAGGTTAATATTATTATACTTTCCCTTTATATATTTAAAAGCTAGGAGTACCTCGTAGTACTACTATTGCTAGTCGATAAAGTATATATTTATAGTTATATAACTCTGTCGGTTTTTAGAAGATTATAAATCTAGCGTTATAATAACTTTCGTATTATTATTAGGTAAATTCCGAAGGAGCTAATCTTAAATATCGTTATACTTCTTTATAATATGATTTTTAATTATAAATATAGAAGGGAGAGTAATTAACGAATTCGTGTATTTAAATACTCGTTATATATTAATATTCTTAATAAATTATAAGGAGAGTTTAAGCCCGATAATTATTCGTATAAATAATTTAAGGAAGTCTTTAAGTATTACTTCTCGGTCGTTAAACCGTAGTACGTTAGTCTTTCTTTTACTTCTCTATAATTAAAATTATAAGTATTTATATTAATCTTTATACCTATATACTAAATGGGTTAGAATATATTTAGTCTCTAAAGGATAATATAGTCTAGATTTAAATTTATACCTAAATATAAAGTTTTCCTCTTATATCAATTTAATATAAAATACGTTTTTATACTATTCTAAACGTTAATTCTTATAACTATTTAGTTATATCTTTTATAAATATTTCTCGGCTCCCCTATACCTACTATAGTATCGTTATAAAAGAACTTTTATTTTAGAGCCGGTTTAGGCGATATCTAGGAGAAATTAAATATATAACCCTTATATTTCTAATTCTCTTACTTAATCTTTTAGGTACGATATTACTCCTATTTATAAAATTATTCGAGAAAGACAGTAACTATTTCTATTATATATATATAATAGCGTTTATTAGAATCTTTAGTCGTTAAGTTTTTTATAAAAGAAGTATCTCGGGTAACTAAATTAAGAGTAGAAGAATATTAATTATTAGATTCAGAATTATTAATAGCGAAGCTACTATTTTAAGATATTCTAAATATATATTTTAAAAACTAGTAAAGAAGGTAGGAAAATAAAAGGAATTATTAACTTTTTTATAATTATATAGTCTATAGAGGTACGCTATATACGGTAATTATAATTTAGTTATATTAATACCGGATAGGAAGATTATAGAGATAGATTTATATTTATTTTATATATTTTAGGTTAGTATCCCGTTAAAAAGTAATTTTAAATACATAGTAAATTAATATTCTAACCCTCCTTTAGAAATTCCTTTTAAGATTTAATTAAATCCTTATTAATTTAGGTTAGTAATTATACCTTTAATTATTAATAAAAGCGTAGCCGATATTAACCTTAAATTACTCGATAGCCTTAATAATAACGCGAGAGTAAATTAAAGCCCTCGATTATTAAAAACGCGACGAAATTTAAAGGTAGCGAGGAAAGTACCTAGTATATAAAAAATATATATAAGGAAACCTCGGGTAAAGAAAGTCGCGGTATAAAATAAAAGATTAAAGAGTAGTAATTAATAGGACTTTTATAATTAAAATACTATTTAATTTAACTCTCTAGTTATTACTTTATAAGAATTTTTTTTAAAAAACTATTAATCTTTTAATCCCGAAGCTACCCTTTACGCGCTTTATACGCGAAATTATATATACCTCTTATAGATATTATTTTCGTGTATAATTTATAGGTCTAAACGCGTTATAAAAAACCTTAGAGGTAATATTAATTAAGGAACTCGCAAGTAGGTAACCTAATATTATCTTTATAAATATATAATATTAATTTTAATTATAGTAATTAATCTTTACGCGATTTATAATAAGCGGATTATTATAACCCCGAAGGATATATAATTTATACGGCGATTAAAGGTTATATATACTAGGTGAGAATATATTATAATTAATATCCGAAGGTTAACACTTTATTATATTTATTTTAATCTTTATACCGATTAAATTAATACCGTTACTTTTACTACGAAATTTAGATTTAATTATAAATTTTTGGACTTTCGATTCTATTTTAGAATAATTTATTAATCGTTTATAATTATTACGATTAATATTATAATTTATTAATACGAGATAGGATAAGAGATTATCTTGATATAAAAATCGTTACCGAAGGAGTATAATTTTTTATTATAGGACCAAAGTAAATAATAACTAGGGATCCCGCTTTTAGCGCTATAAATCCGATTATTCTATTTATTTATAACCTCGCTTTCCTTTATACCGAAGCTATATTAACTACGTTATTAAAAAAGTATTTATCTTAATTTAAAATACCGTATAGTATATTTATATATATAAGGCCGGTATATTTAATTATTAATAAATTAATTAGTCGTAATCTTCTTTACGTTTATCCGTATTTTAGTCTTTATAAATAAAGTAAAATTAAATAAAAATAGGTTATAAGTTAATAAGATATTAAGTTATTATAATCGTATGATTATTAATATTTAAAATACTAAGTAAATATATTAGGACAAAGATTAGGATAATTAATATTAATTTAATTTATAAAAAATAGCTCCTTAGCCCCTAAATTATAAAGTAATTAATCTATTATATAGAGAGGTAAAATTACTAGGATATAAATTAAAATAAATAATATTAATAAAGTTTATAATAGTCGCTTAAATATTAGGGCTTTAGAATAAAAGATATATAAAATAACTCTAGCCTTCCGGTAAATCTTACGATATAAATATTAGGATAAATAGTTCTAATAAAATATACGAACCGTAGTTATTCGGTCCTATATAAAAATAAATCGATTTCGACGATATCGTTAATACGAATTAATTAAATACGCTAGATTAATTCTCTTAGCCTATCTACCTTAAATTAAAGGATATAATTTAATTAATATTTATTTAATTATATAAACTACCTATACCTAAGAATAAAGTAGAAGATAATAAATATAACTCGGGTAAAGATATTAAGATTAAAGATAATAATAGTATTAGCGATAATAATAAGGCGACCGTCGATAGTAATAATAATATAATAAGGTTAGAAGGTTATATAAACTATATAAATAATAATAATATATATAAATAAACTAAGGATAATCCTAAATATTAACGGCTATACTAAAAATATTAATATAATAGTTACGAATATATTATCGAAAGGTAGGATTATAAAATAAGGGATATATATTTTTATTATCTTTCTCCGGTTAATTCCTCGAATAATACCTAGATTTAATTAATAATACCTGAAGACTATTAAGAGAATAACGATTAAGATAAAGATTAGGACGATTCGGCCCTAAATAATTAAGATAAATCTAAATTCGATAGTATTAAATCTTATATAAATTATATAGAAGAGCGTATCTTATACTTTTATTTAAAAGAAATTAATCCTATTTTCCGAGGGTATAGGAATTACTAGTAGAATAATTTAAATTACCTTATACTCGATTACTTTTATAATAATTAAAATATAAAAGATATAATAATAAAGAAGGATATTTAAAAGCCTTTTAATTAAGATAAAGATCGGGATAAAACCCGTAATAATAAATAACTAAAGTAGATCCCTTATATTAATAAGAATAATCTACCGAGACCTAGTACGGGCGAAATACCTCTCGATCGTTTAAAGGGTATTATTAAGGAAATATATATTACTCGCTAGGTAATCTTTAGGAATTTAAAAATAAATTAAAAAATAATAAAAGAGAAGGAGAAGACGAGTAAAATATAAAAAGTTAAAATTATAATTAAAGATAAAGGTTCGCTATCTTACTATATATCCTAGTTTTATTGTAATCTTTATATTAATCCGCTATTATAAAGACTCCTTCGAGATACGGACGTCCTCTAGGAAAGATTAGAGTAAAATAAAATAATAAATAATTTACCTTAATCTTAACTTTATTATAATAATTATATTAATATTATATAATTTATTAAGGTCTTAAAGTATAGAACCCTATATATAAAAGCGCTAGGAGTATCTAAACTTATAAGTTTTTTCGTTATATTAAATATACTATAATTTTTATACTAATTTCTAGATATTAATAATAACTACGCCTTTATTTTAGGGCTCTTTATTTATTAATTAGATTTTTATAAAAATACGGGCGGTTAAAACTCTATTTAAACTCTTATTTAAAGGCCGCGCTTAAGCCCTAAAAAAGAGGAGAGGAAGAATAAATTAGATTTTTATATCTACCCGACGACGTATAAAGCCCGGTAATAAATTTTATATTATCTTTAACTACCTTTATTTTAATTAAGGTATTAATCCCTATTAACGAAAATACTCCGGGAAATTAAAAGATATTAAAAAACTTTTGATTTACTAATTCTAAAAGTACCTTTTTCATATTTAGTCCGCGAAATCTATTACTAAAACCTTTTTAAGAATATACGATTTTAGAGTAATATATTTAATACTTTATAAAAGGCTATAAAAAATTATCTAATATATATATTCTTTAATAAATTTATTCCTTATATTATCTTTAGATAAATTAAGATCTAATTTATTTAATAACTAATTTATATATTATATATAGTAAACGTATTACTCTTTAACCGAAGGATATTAAATTATTAAAGATTTTAACGAAAATATTAAGCGGGTAAATAAATATTAATAATTAAAGCGAGAAAGGGTTTCGCTAGGAGATAGGATCTTTATTAAGAATTAATATAAAGATTATTATAAAGTATTAAGGTAGTAGATTCCGATAGGGATTAATTAATAAAGAAATATTTACGATTTTATCGTGAAATAATCTAATTAATCGTTTAATAATAGTACGAATAATTAATTTATATATTAATATATTACGATATAAGAGCTCGTAGAAAAATAAAGGTCTTTAGCGAAAGTATATCACTTTGAAGAATAAATTAAAGTAAATAATAGTTAAGAATCCCGCTTTTAACGCTATAGATCCGATTATTCTTATTATCTTTTACTTTACTTTTACCTATACCTAAACTATATTAACTACGGTATTAAAAAAGCGTTAATCTTAATTCGAAATTATATTCAGTATATTATATATATAAAGATTAGTATAATTAGCTACTAATAGCCTAGTTAATTATTATTATCTTTATATTTATCCCTATATTTATCTCTCTAAATAAATTCGATTTAAATTAAATTTTACTACTACCTAATAATATATCTAGCTATCGGGGTTATAATATTATAAACTTAATTATTATTTAGTATAACTATTAGGATAAAAATTAGGATAAATAATATTAATTCGATCGATAGAAAATACCTCCTATATTTCCTCTCGAAGTTAAATAAATAAAGTCGTTACTCTTAATACTATTATTAATAGTATTAATTATTTATATTTAATATAGTAAATACCTCCTCTTTAAGGCGATGGATTTATAATATCGGATATATTTAGAGTAAACGTAAAATCACCGGGATAAAGATTAAAATAAATTATACTAATCTAATTTATTAAATATAGTCGTCTATACTATAAGACTTTTATTCGGGACTAGGCCTTATAATCAATCCTTAACTATAAATAAAATTATTAATATAAATCTTAAAGTAAACTATATTTACGAAATATATAAAATATAATAGACCGTACCTTAATTACTAGGAGTCGGAGGGATAAAATATAATATCTTTAATTTCGTTTATAAATATCGCCTTTAAATACCTCTGAAAAATTAATAAGATCGAGAACCCCTTAATTCGCTATTTATACTATATACTCTATTAATATCCTACGAAATAACGTAAGATAATAATCGGTATAATCGTAAAAACTAGCCTAATAATAATAGCGGTTTAGAATTAAATCAGTCTTATATAGAATACGAGCGTCGGGTTATTTATTATTTATACTTATACGGTAGCTCTAATCTAATTAACGCGTATTAATACTATAAATAGAATAAGTTCTTTTATATTCTCGAAAATAAAGATAAAAAGGAGGGTCGTATAAAGAGTAAAAAAGTATTAATATCGTTAAGGAATCTAAATAAAAAAGGAAAATCGGTATTATAAAAAAAACTAGACGAATCGAATTAAACTAGTTTTATAATACTAGAAGTAGATTAAGATAAAGATAAGGATAATTCTAATAATTAAACTAATTTAGGTTTAAAGTCGTATATATTATATTTAAACCGGAATTTAATATATAATTATAAATATTCTAATATAGTATATAGAAATTATATAGATTAAGGATTCGAATATCTTTTCTAGGACTCGGAAATCGACTCGGATATAAACGAGGATCCGTTACCGCCGAATATAATATTAAATATTAATATAATACTTTTTAATACTCGTCGATAATTTAAAAGTAATATTAAATTAGAATTTAACGCCCCGATTACTCGTTAGGTAGAAGGTTAATAAATAGTAAAAAATAAAGAGCCTATAAGAGAAAAGAATACTAAGGATATAATTAAAGGTAAATATTTACTATTTTATTATATATCCTAGCTTTATCCTAATCTTTATATTAATTTATAAATCTAGATATAGTTATTAATAAACGCGACCGGCCTTAAAGGAATCTAAAGACCCCGCGAGGTAATAAATATATTACCTCCCTTCCGGCCTTATTATAATCTTTATACTAATCTCTAATTATTTATAAAGCTTCTAAAGTATAGAAATTTAAATTTAAAAATAAATTTAAAGGTAAATTTAAAGATAAGCCTAAAGGTAAATCTAAATATATAAATATAACTAGAAATAGTACGTATTTTCCCCTCTATAATTCTATATAAATAATATATTAATATATATAAATAAGGAAAGGAAAAGGTCTCTAGTTAATTTAAATAATATTATAAAATAACGGGGAGGGCTCGAGTATTAATCCTCTATTAACTTAATCTTTATTTAATAGTAAAACTACTACGAGATTAATACCTAATAAATTTCTATATAAAGCCGCTTCTCGTATCCTTAAGGCCAAGCGGAATAAAAAGGGAAGAATAAATTAGATTCCTATATCTACCCGACGACGTATAAAGCCGGGTAGTAAATTTTATATTATTATTAACTACCTTTATCCTAATTAAAGTATTAATCCTTATTAATAAAAATACTCTAGGAAATTAAAAGATATTAGAAGACTTTTGATTTATTAATTCTAAAAGTACCCTTTTCGTATCTAGTCCGCGAGATTTATTACTAAAACCTTTTTAAGGATATACGATTTTAGAATAATACGATTAATACTTTATAAAAAGCTATAGAAGACTATCTAATATATATATTCTCTAGTAAATTTATTTCCTATATTATCCCTCGATAGACTATGGTTTAAATTATTTAATAGCCAATTTATATACTATATATAATAAACGTATTATTTTATAAGCGAAGGATATTAAACTTTTAAAGACTTTAACGAAAATATTAAATAAGTAAATAAATATTAATAATTAAAGCGAGAATAAGATTCGCTAGGGGATAAAATCTAAATAAGGGCTTAATATAAAAATTAGTATAATTTTATACACGGAGGATACCTATTAGAAATTAATATATAGATAACTACGATTCGTCGTTCTAGGATACTATAGTATATATTAGTTACTTAAATCGAGGGTAGTATAGTAGTTAATTTATTTAATCGCGCTATTAAATCTTAATATACTTTATTTATATTATCGTTACTATAATAACCTTAAAGATACGCGTAGATATAGCTTATTAATAGGAATAATAATTAGTATAATTAATAACACGCTATTAACGACCCTAAAGATATCGATTATTTATATTAATTATTATCCTAATTAATAAGGTATATATACGCGTATATATAAACTATATAAGGCTAGCCCTATTAGGAAGGGAGGAAGGGAATAATAGGGATACCTTCCCTTCCCTAGATTAGGGAAGGGAATTTCCTTGGGCCTATCTCTTCCCTTCCCTACCCCTTCCTCTAGGGAAGAGAAAGGAAGGGAAGGTAATCTCTACCCTATTCTATAGCGTAGACGTTAGGCCCTTTATCTATAGAGGTAACTATTATAGTTACTAGTACTTTAGTATAAAATAGTAGTTTATTCGTACCGATAGATAGTTAAATAAATATATAATATACTAAGACTAAATCTTAACTACTATTTTATTTCGTTAATACTATAATTCTTACGTGTCTTATTTCGTTAATACTATATTCTTACTAGATTTCTTACTTTAAATTAAAAATAAAATAATATAGTTATATTATTTATTTAATTAATATTATAAAGGAGTTCGCGAAAATAACGAGCGCTATAGGTATAACGAAGACTATTATTAACTACTATATTTTTATAATTTATAATAAACTCTTTAATTATTTAGAAAAGACTATAAAATAACTTTATTTAAAACGAGTACCGTAGAATCCTAAAATAAAGACTATATTATATTAAGCGATCGAAAAGTTAAACTAGTACTACGCTAAAACTAAAGGCGGTTTAGGGTATTTCTATAATAAAGCGGCCTTATTAAACTTTATAAAAACTAGGAAAATATTCGAGACCTCGGAGTAAAAGGTTAATATTAAGTAACTATTATAATTATTAATTTATTAATCCGCTTTCGAGGTAGAGTATAAGGAATACTAAACGAATATATTAACTTCGAGTGGGTTATTTAATTTCGTACGAAATTATAAATATAATCTAAACGATAGGTTTACCTAAATACTAGATATAGATTCTAATAATAAAGAAGGAGAAGATAACGAGTTCTAGAGATATAAGAATATTAATAAATTTTAATAATCTTTCTAATAATTAATTTTATTAATCTCTTTAATACTATTCTCTAATTAATCTACGGAATAAAATATTCTAATATTATAAAAGTAATTTACCCCTCGGTTTCTAATTCTTAATATAATTACTCGTAATATATTAGTCGTACTAATTATAAATATTAACGTAGAGCGTTTATTCTTTATCGCTACAAGGTTATATAGTATTTAGAAACTATAAATACTTGTTAAACTATAATTATTTTATATAAATATAATAAAAGAATAAAGGAAGACCGACCTTAAGATATTTTATTTTATCTATTTAATAATTAAATTAATAATCTTTCCTAGGAAGATATAGAATAGGAAGAAATTATTCATAAAGAGGATTTAAAGGAAAAGCGATAATATAACGATAAATAAAAAATATTTAATAATAATAACGAAGACGAGCCTACCTATATAAGTTTTAATTAAGATTATAATTATAATAATTATATTAATAATTAATCTCTAGCCGTTAGAAATATAGAAGAAATATTCGTATTAATAGTATAACTTTATAATCGATATTTAAAACCTAACTCGGAAAAGAAGTAATTATATAAGAATCGATTCGGAGGTCGATGAATATAGTAGAAATAATAAAGGATCTAAGTTTAATTTACCTAGTTATTCGATTAAAGTAAAAGAGAGTATTCGTAATAATTAACGACCTACGGGCCTAGCTTTTTAGTTAGGATTAAAAAAGAATATTTATAGAATTTAAATAGATAGAAATACTATTATCTAGTATATATTAAAGTCTTTTTATTATAAACTATCTTAAAAAATCCTACTATATCGAGTTTATTCCTAAAGTTAATTAATTATATATTTATTATTAAGGATCCCTCGGTAAATCCCTACCCTACTCTACCCTAATTTAGGGTAGAGATCGAACCGCGATCTCTACTCTATACTCTACCCTACTTTACTCTATCTTAGTATTCCCTCTAGAGATCCCTATACTAATCCGAAGTATATAAATAATATAAGGTTTAGTTTATTATTAATATTAATATTAAATTCGGAATTAAATTTAAAAATAGTAATATTCTTTTAGTTTAAAGGATTAAGCGTATTTTTTATAAATAGAGTACTAACTTCGGTTATTTATAATGTAAATTAACTTGTATATCTTTTTTAGGACGGGGTTTATAATTCTAAATTAATATTTATATTAAAATTTATCGGCTTTAAATAATAATTTAGATAACTAATCTACTAAACTAAAAAAAAAGAATAATATAAACTTTAACTAACCGACGGGTTGAAACTATTAATAAGAAAAATAAATAAGAAAATATTCTCGTTACTAGTTATTATTTAATATTATTATAAAGAAAATTACCTTCGATATAATTAAAATAATTATTTATTATATTATTTTAGGAATACCTTAATTAAAAAATTATAATCTAATAATTAATTAAGAAATAAGAGTATTTATATTTTTATATATTAAAAACGTCGCTAGTATAATACCTATATATTTATAAAAATTAATTATAAATAAAAAGTTAAATCGTAGTCTAGTCGAAATCTATAGTATTTTATCTTCGAATAAAAATAACTTTATATAAGGATCCGACTCGATATATATTAATTAAAGAGGTTAATAAGGCGAATAAATTAAAGTTTTTAAAAATAAAACCGAATTTCTTAATATCTCTAAAAAGTATTAATAATAGAAATATCTTTTTTAAAAAAAAAACTATAAAAGTATAATACCTAAGGCCGCTAGTGTAGAGCTAGCGGCTTAGTAATAGTATAAAAAACGTAAAGTAGTTACGGGGTTTATTATTAAATAGTTTTCAAATCCTAGATTTAATAATAGAACTAATCTCTAAGGATTCTAATAATACGGGGGAATATTAGCTCGATATATTAATAAAGCGGGAGACTACACAAGAAAATCGAGGTATTAAATATACCTTTTATTACTTTAGGCGGAAAAATAATAAAAAGAGAATATTAGTTAAAAAAAAAAAAAAAAATTTAAATAAAAATCCTAAAAATAGTAACTTCGGATTTAAGATTTTAAATCTGTGATTTTCTATTAGCGCCGGGTAGCTCGCTAAGGCTATATAGAGTATTATAACTATACTAATTTAATTTAAATTTTAAATTACGTTAATTTATAAAAATTATATACGCGCGTAATACCTCTTAAACTAGCGCGGTACTATAGACTATATAATTCACTTATAACTATTTATATCTAATTATAAACCGATACTATTTAAACTAGTTTATTCTAATTTATTCAAAATTATTTAAAATAAGTCGAGGTATTAAATATATATTTAGTAACTCTAGTATTAAATCGATCTCTAGGGCTAGTATATAAGTTACATAGATCTAAGCGCCTTTTCCGTCTTTTTTAATAAAATACGGGCTTATTATTTTACCGATATATAGAATTATTAAAAGTTAGAACCCCGCGATATTAAGGCTAGAACCCCGTATCGATAAATAATAATATTATAAAAATAGCGGGGCGTAGGTATATATAATATATTAATACCTTTAACGGGGTATAAATATATATAATATATTATTATTTTATAATTACCTCCTCTTTTAGGCCCTAGTCTCTAGGTATTTAAATATTTTAATTAAAAAATATTTATTAAAAACCCTTTAAACCCCCTAAGAGAAATAAGGGAAAAGAGTTATCTAGTATAATAATATTATTATATAGTAACCTAAATATAGTTACGTACTTAATCCTTTAATACTTATAGTACTAGTTACGGAATAGTATTTAATTAATTAATCGAAGTTTATTAAAAAACCTTTAAACCCTCTAAAAGAAATAAGGGAAAAGAGTTTTCTAGTTTATACTATTAGTTTTATAGCGCTAATATATAGTACTAGTCGCGGAACGATACGAAATTATTCCTATAGTATTATTAAATAGTATTAGTAATAGAAAAGTAATACTATTATACTACCCCTATTATATAGTAGTATTAATAGTAAATAAATAGTATATTTATAAAACTGTCCCTATAGCGCTAATATATAGTAATAGTAATTAATTAAGTAATATTTCTTTCGTCTCTATAATATTATTATATATAATAATAGCGGAGCGAAATAGTATACGCTATCGTTCCTATAGCGCTTATAGTACTTATAGTAAATATAGTATATTAGATTATTCTTATAGTATTTATAGTACTAGTAGCGGAATAGTATTATAGTGTGGCCTCACCTACCTTAGCCTAGCCTAAACTATCTTAGATTCAATTTAGGTCTTAGCCTAGCCTAACCTATCTTAGATCTAACTTAGGTCTAAACTAGTTTCCCTGTTTCTATCCTAATATAGTCGGGATGGGAAATGAGTAAATACTCCGTGCGCTAGCTCCTATTTAGATAGTAGCTGGCCCTGCCCCAGCTTTCGTCCTTTGTCTTTTATCTTGGCCTACTCCTGTACTATAGCTAGGTTATAGTTTAATGAACCTAGCCGTTAATTCAATAAACCTCTAGATACTAATCCCGTCCCTTAATAAATAGCGGTAGCTACTCTTACTATATACTTTTATTATACTATAAAAACACTAGTAGTAAAGTATTATATATAAACGATATAGTCCTAATATTATACCCGGAGATTAGTAATAATATAACTACTATAATAACGGTTATATTTATTAATAAAAACGAGGTAGCGGAGCGGAGGCGCGTATCGACGTATTATAATAATAAAATATTTAGCGCGACGGTTTATTTTTAAAATAAACTCGCTCGTTTATTTATTTTCTTTCTTCGTAACTTCTTTAGTCTTTCTCGTATATTATTACTCTAGCTCTATAATAGTATTCTAGTATTATAACTAATATATAGATAATACTCTCGTTATATATAACTTTCTTCTAACTCTATAAATAACTTTTATTTATTAATAGTATCACTTTATTTATACTAATATAGTTTAGTTATAAATATATTAATAAATATAACTAGTCCGTTATTAGCGCGACTATATAATATTAATTATAATAGTAGTTTATTATACTTCGTAACTCCTTTACTAGGTCTATTTCTATTAATTTAATAATAATTATATTCGAGGTACGTCCCCTCCTTATATATTTTATTATATTAATTACTATAGAATCGACTATTATATAAAGATAAATTATGACTATAAATTCTAAAATAGTATATATTAATAATAAAAGATCTCTAAACTTTTCCGAAGGAAAGTAAAGAGGTTTATATATTAATATACCCGTATCGGTAATAAGACTCCTAAAGAAAATCGTAAATATAATTTAATAAATAAGTAAATTATCTAGTAATATAAAGAATATAATAAAATAATAGTAATTAGTAGGTAAACTCCTACTATAATCGCTAATTTATAGAATTAATTAACGGCGGCGAACTAGTATATTAAGGAATTAAAAGCGATGAATAAAGTTCTCGAAAAAAAGGCCGAGAGTTTCCGCTAATATAAATAGAACTTTAAGGATTATATTAAAGATACTATATTTTCTTCTAGGGATTTCGATAGGAACTAAATATTTTATATAATATAATAACGATATCGAATTCTTTTTTTCTTAAATCGGCGCTAACTAAACTCACCTAAATATATTATTTAATAGTATATTCTAGGCGTTTATATAGACTATACCTAAAATAAAAGTATTTTTATAAATATAATATCTTATCGTTATTATATATAAATAGTTTAATAGTAAATTGAATTTAGTCGTACTCTAAAACTATATAATAAAGTTATAAATATAGAGTAGAACGTCCGTTATATAAGTATTAATATAAAAATAGTAATATTTACTTTTAATATCGGCTCCGTTTATTCCGCTTTATCGCTTTATACGGCTAGGTAACCTCTTTAATTATATTTATATATTTATATTTACTACCCGCTTATTTAGAGACTTTAATTAATTTATTAATATTAGTAAATTCTTTATCTAATAACTATTAATTATATTCTTCGCTTTAATTAGTTTATTTAATTTTATACTAAATATCTTCTTTATTTTTAACTTTATTAATTACCTCTTCTACCTCCTATAGTTTATTATTATTAATAAATTTAGGGGTTTATATAAAAGATTCTACTATATTAATATAGTCGCGAAGATAATATAATTTAAATAACGATATATAAAGGATATTATAAATTCTATATATAGAAGGTAGTAGTAGGCGGTAAATTTATATTTTTATTTTATCAATAATCTTAAAGGGCCCTATAAACTTATAGGATAATTCTTTATTTAGGCGCTTTTACTTTAAATTCTTTATTATTAATATAACTAAATTACTAACTTTATAACGTTATAGTTTATATATTTTATTATATTATTTAATTTAGTATTTAATAACGCTTTAAAAATACTTTATAACTTTATTCTTTAGAGTTTATAATTATTATATTTTATTATTTATAACTAATATCTTTCTTTCCCTAAAGTCGTCCTCGACCTCTTAACGGATTTTAGGATAGTAATTATATATATAGAAAAACGATATCGTTCCGATAGTAATACTCTAATTATTATTTATTAAGAATTTTATTATAAGGAGTAATCTAGCCTAGTTTATTTATTTATTATTAATAAATATACGTAAATAATACTCTAGTATTTAATTTTAATACTCTATCTATCTATTTATTTAAGGGTAAAAGATAGTATTTAGATATTATTTAATTTTCGAATAAAAATATATAACCGACTAGAAAGCGCTTATAAACATAGAGCCTCTATCGTTAATTATACTATTAAATATACTATAATAGTAAATAATTTTAGAATAAAATATTTCCGCTAACTAAACGGTATCGATTTTAATAGTTATAAATATATATTTAACTATTTTAATAAATCGATTTATAATAATAAAAATAGTATTATAAATAGTACCTCTATATTTATTAAACGGTGAACTAGTTATAAAATCTATAAAAATTTCCTTCTATAATTAAATAGTAATAAGAAACGAATTTAATTTATTATATAAATAATATCGCGGCGCCTTCGTCCGTTAATATATATTATAAATTTTAATATAGTCTATAATTTACTTTAAATTACTCTTTTAGAAAAATTTTCGGGTAAATAATTTATACGACTTTATAGCGCTAAAATAGTTTATTAAAGAATTATTATAATATCTTTTTATAAACTCTTTCTTTAGAGCTTTATTCTTTAATATATAAAAATAATCGTTATATTTTAATAATCCCTCGGAGTCTATAATCTATACTTTATTCTTTATATAACGTCGGTTTTTTAATATATTTACTCTAGTTCGAAAAGAGTTTATTTAATTATTATAAATTTAAAATTCCCGAATTAATATTTTAATAGGCCTTTTAGGATTATTATATATAATTTTAAATATTATTATAATATCCCGCTTTAGAATTATTACTTTTAATTTTATAATTTAAAAAGTAGAAATTATAACTACCTTTATTTCTTTATTTTTTTCCGATAATTAACTACTAGTCTAAAGAGCAAGTTTATTCTAAAGTATTAATAATAATTTAATATTTAACGGCGATACTTCCTTATAATTAAAATACCGCGACGATATATCGGTAGGATTTAATTTTCTAGTATAATAGAAGATTTTAAAATTATAAATAATTAATTTAAATACTTAACGAGTTTATTTAAAATTTAGTTTCTTTTATTTTATAAAACTCTTTAGGTTATTATAATTAATCTAGATTTTAATATAATAAAAACTACTTTCTAGGTAGTATCGCTATTATTTTATTACTACTATAATAACGAGTAATTTTTAATTATAAATCTTATAGTTTTATTTTAAAGAATTTAATTTCCGCGATTAGAATATTATAGAGTATTAATAACTATCTTTATTTTATTATAATAATATAGAGTTAAAGCTAAAGTTAGAAGTATCTATCTCTATATATAATTATTTAGTTAGATTATAATAATATAGAAAAGGCGCGTTTACGAATATATTTTATAAAATCTAAAACGTATCCGTAGCGCCGTTTATTTATTTTAATAGATTTATTTTCTTATTTACTTTACTACTCTTAAATAGGCTAGTAAACGGCGTAGTTATATTAAAATAATTATAAATAAACCGTTTATAGAAATTAATAAAACCTAAAAAGACTTATACCTCCTAATAAATTTTTAGTTAAAATTATTCCTTAATAGTCTTAATACGTTCCGGGTTTATAGTTATTTTTTTAATAAATATAATAAAACTTAAAAACTCGATTATTTCGGTACCGAATTAATACTTCTTAAGGTTAATAAATAACTAGAAGTAACGTAATCGTTTAAATATTTATTTAATATACCGTTAATACTCCGCCGGATTAATACTATAAATTAGGATATTATCTAGATATATTACGTATATTATATTTATTAAACCTATAAGTATATAGTTAATATAAGTTCGAAATATCGCCGGTATATTAACGAGCCTAAAAGGTATAATTAAATATTCGAAGTAATTATAGCGAGTTTAGAAAATAGTTTTCTACTCGTCGTTTTTCTTAATTTAGATCTTATAATAAATATCCTTAAAGTCTAACTTCGTAAAGATTTTAAAACTATATAGGCGGTCTAATATCTTAGTAATTAAAAGTAACGGGTATTAATTCTTAATAATTATTATATTTAAACTTTAATAATTAATATAAAGATATAGCCTACTATTCTTTTTAGATATAAAAAGAATAAGTATTTTAATTAAAGAGATTAAATAACGGATCTAGCCTTTATAAAATAAGGATTCTAAATAGCGCCGTAACTCCGATAATTTAATTTAAGATAAATTATAGAGAGGTTTATAGAGTAGTTTTTTATTAATTTTTATTTTAATAATATAATCCGCCTATTTAAAAATAGGTAGGGTACTCGCCTTTTTATTAAAAAAAATATTATAAAACTTTATAAATTCCTTAAGAATCTTTAGGTTAAGAAGTTTTTCTTATTTACTTTATATTACTATAATATATATAACCGCGAATATATTCGGTTTATTTTTAAAACTACTAGTAAATTTAGCCGGTTCCTTAATCTATAAATTATTAAAATTGATTTTAAACCGCTATTAGTCCGCCTTAGAATTAATTAATATCTTTAATTAATATAATTTAAATATACCTAGAATAACGTCTAAATCTTTAAAGTTTATAGCGTAGAATAAAGTACTATATTTACACCCTTAACCCTAATTATCGACTATTTAATAGTCTAATTAATATATATTATAATAATATATATTTTACCCGCTAATTACTTTGACTAGTAATAAAGTAACGTTATAAAATTCCAAATTATTTTTAATAACGAAGTATTATAAAATTAAATTAATTTATACTCTAGAGTTAATTAAGGTAATAACTTATTTAATTTTATTTTAAAGAGTAATCTAACCCTTAGAAAGAATAAAAGAGTATACCTCTATTAATTATTTTTCTTACTCTTTTTCCGAGGCGTAAATTAGACTTAATCGTTTTTTATTAATACCGCGCCGACGTATATAACTAGTTTATCTAGGTCGGGATATTTAGGTTTAATATAATATTTCGTTCTATAATAATAATAAATAATCTTATTATATAAAGAATTAATAATATTAGTTTTACGTTTATTACTTTTCTTTTTTAAATATATTTATTTAACGCTATCGCCGGTATTAGGTTTAATAATTCGGTCTATTATAAATTTTTCTTTATTAAGGTTCTTTAAATAGGAACCCGAATTAGAATTAAAATTATTTATTAATTATATATACTTTAGATTCTTTTCTTATATAATAATTTAAATAAAAATTTCTTCTCTTTAAATAAATATACTACTAGTATTAAAAATCTTATTTTTAAATTTAGATTTAAATTTAATTAAAAAGAAATTTACTTTATACTCCTTCGAAAATAGAGGTAACTAGGTCTTTATCCCTTAAAATAAACCTTAAATAACGATATCTTTTAAGTAGGTTATTATTTAATTTCCTCCTACTTTTTATAAATAAAGAGATAGTAATTAATTAAATTTATTATTAAATTAAAAAGGAACTTTTTAAAAAAGCTAAATATAATACTATCTAAACTATATAAATCGTAGTATTTATATTATTATATTAAAACTAACGAGTCTATATAATATATAATCTTTAAATAGTCGGTAGTGAAATATTTAAAACTAATTAAAAATTTAATATTTACGTCGCGGAATTAGTATAAATATTTACCTTCGCTCGTACTCTTATAAAAATATATTTTATTAGAGCGTAGTATTTTCGCCTTGGTAAAAATATCCCTACTAAATATAATTAAATTTATTATTATTCTATCGGTAAATATAATAATTAGGGGACCTTTATTAAAAATAGTAAATTCCACTAATACTCCGCTAATAGGTATAGAAGTAATCGGATTATATAGTTTTTAATTTTAAATTTATAATACCGCTAATTTTTACTATTATTTAAGGCGACGATTTTCTTCTTTAATAACTTTAAACTATATATCTAAAATCTCTTCGAGAGTAATAATATCTCCGAATTTATTATTATCCTTATAATAGGGGTCGTCGGAGGGGGGTTAATTAATATTATTATTACTAAATTCTTCTAGACGTCCCGAGATTAAACCCGATATTATAATAATAATAAATCTTTTCTTTAAAAAGATTTAAAAGATTAAAACTATAATATCTAAAACCGCTAGCGTAGAGTTAATAATTTAATAATAATATAAAAGACGTAAAATAGTTATAGAGTTTATTATTAGGTAGTTTTTAAATTCTAAATTTAATAATAAAACTAATCTCTAAGGATTCTAATAATAGGGGGGAATATTAACTCGATATAGAATTACTAAAAGTTAAAACCCCGCGATATTAAGGCTAGAACCCCGTATTAATAAATAATAATATTATAGAGGTAGCGGGGCGTAGGTATATATAATATACTAGCGCCTTTAACGGGGCGTAGGTATATATAATATATTATTACTTTATAAAAAATATTACCTAATATCGATAAATCCGGAAAAATAGTTTTGTATTATCGCTATTTAATCGGTGCAAAATGCGCATTCTGTAGCCTTGGTAAATCTTGGCGCCAAGATTATAAAGTTAGAGTTAAGGTCTGCGCGGGAGCGCTAAACTTAATCCTAAAAATAGCTTTATAGCCCTATAGGGTAACGCTAGTAAAAATCTAATTAAAAATTCGGAATCTAGGCTAAAAACAGGTTTAGTAAGATATTTATAGTCTTATATAGGGGCCCTAGTCTAAATACTATTAAAAGTTAAAGTCAAAAAAAAAAGTTACAGAATCGCTATAGAATCGCTGTATTTTCGGTACATAATGCGCTTAGAATACGGGACATGAGTAGATACGTATTTCTAGTATTTTACGTATTTTCGGTATAAAATACGTATAAATCGGGGTTTCCGGACTTACCGATAAAATATTAATTATAAAATTATTAAATCGAATTCGAATTGAATAAATAACTAATATTTAAACCTATTTATAATTTATTAGAAAAAGAGCTCGGAGTATTTCGTAGGTATATCGATAAAAATTTTAAAAAAGGATTTATTTAAGAATTTAAATTATTAATAAATTATTTAACTCTCTTTATAGTAAAAAAGAATAGAAGTTTAGGATTATATATAAACTATCGAAAATTAAACGATATTATAATAAAGAATCGGTACTCTTTATTAAATATTAATAAGTTATAGGATCGGTTTATAATAATAAAAATCTTTATATAATTAAATCTTCGAGGCGCGTATAATCTAATTCGGATAAAAGAAGATAAGGAGTAGAAAATTACCTTTAAAATTAAATATAGTTACTACGAATATTTAATGATATTATTTGGATTTACTAACGTACTAATAACCTACTAGGTATTAATTAATAATATTATATAAATATATTTAAATATAATAGTAATTATATACCTCGACGATATTTTAATCTACTTTATTAATAAGGAAGAATATATCTAATATATATAGAATATCCTAATTTATTTATTATTAACTAGACTTCTCTTTAAACTAAAGAAATATAAATTTTATTAAAAAATTAGTTAAATTCCTTGGATTTATAATTAATACTAGAGGTATTTATATAAACTCTATAAAAATCAAGAGTATCGAAGAATAATTTATATTATATTATATTAAAACGATATAAAGTTTCTTAAGGTTTATGAATTTAAATAGAAGATTTATTAAAGATTATTTCAAAAAGGCTTTACTATTAACGGAGATTATAAAGAAAGATACTATTTTCCGGTAGAGAGAAAAATAATAACGATTTTTAACGTATTTAAAAAAGCCTATAAAAAGCCGTTAATATTATATTTCTTTTATAATAACGAACTAGCTCGAATTAAAACCGATATGTTAAACTTCGTAATAAGAGTTTATATACTCTAATAAAGAGATAATAAATAATACCCTATTATATACTATTCTCGAAAGATATTATTTATAGAATAGAACTATAATATTTATAATAAAGAATTATTAGTAGTAGTATCTATATTAGAATAATAAAAAGTATACGTAGAAAGTTATTTAAACCTCACTATTTTTATAAATTATAAAAATCTTCTTAACTTTACTACTATGAAATAATAAATTAAAGATAAGTGAAATAATTAAAATTGATAATATAATATAAATTAAAGATTTTCTATACCTTAAAAAGAGATAATAGTCGCGTCGATATATTTAATAAACGAGAAGACCTTATAGGAGATAAAGATATAATAATATAACTAGTTCTTATTTAATAATAAAATAAATCGATAATTTTAATATAATGATTAGTAGCGACTCTATATATCTTTATTCCCGAAATTATTAATAATATTTAGAAGAGATATAAAAACGATATCTTAACTATAATATTAAAAGTTAATAACTATAAACTAAATTATTAGAATATAATAAAAAGATCTATATCCCTAAAGGATATTATAAAGAGACTATTCGCGATTATTATAATAACCTAGTTTAAGGATACCCTAGAGTTATTAAAATAATAAAATTAATCTATAAAAAGTACGGCGTACTAGAAATATAATCGTATATCGAGAAATATATTAAAGAGTATATCGAATACTAGTAAAATAAGTCTACGAGGTATATTAAATATAGATAGATTTAATTCGCCCTAGTACTAGATATATTATAAAACGATATTATTATAAATTTCGTTATTAAACTACTAAAGTTAAAGAACTCTATTATAAAAGGGATCTTTAATTCCGTTATAATTATTTATAATAAATTTAGTAAATATACTATAATAATCCAAAAACAAATATAAAATAGAATAAATTATCTTTATATTATTAAAATAGTTAATTTATAATTATAATATTCTAAAGTTAATTATCTTTAACCCAGATAAATAATTTATTTTTAATTATTAAAGAATATTTATCGGAGCTATTAAAACTAAGTTACGAATATTAACTACTTATTATCTTTAAATAAATGAATAAATAGAGCGAACGAACTAAATAATAAAAATATATTTACGATATTATATTAATAAGAAATAAAATAATTAGGTAAAACTTTTACCGATAATTTAATTAATATTTAATAATAGCTAGTCTAATATAACGAAGTTTATACTATTTTTTACTAATTATAGAAAGTATATAAATATATTCCTAAAACCTAGATAGGGACCGAATATATAAAAAGCGTTAATCTATATAATTAATATAATTATATTATATAAGAAAATATAAATTTGAATTAAATTAACGAATATTTAAACTAAAATAAAAATCGATAAATATCGAAAAAAGTATCTTTAATTAAAGGAAAGAGATAAAGTATATTTCTTAATAAAAAATATAAAAACTAAAATACTAAATAAAAAGCTAGACTAGATTAAAATCGGATTATTTTCGATCAAAAAAAATAAAGAATTAATTAATTATAAATTAAATTTTCTAGTCGACGCTAAAGTATATTTTATATTTTATATCTTTTTACTAGAGTTAGTAAACTTCTTAATATTTTTATAAAATACTTTTTATTTTGAAACTAAAAAAGAAATAAAATTCGAAGTCGAAAGAATTCTAGAATAACGAGGTTAGGACTACCTCGTTAAATAAAAAAGATATAACGAATTAAAAAATATTTAGGAATTAAATATAAACTTTAGGAACTACCTAGATCTCTTATAAAGATTCCGTTAAGAACGAAGGATATAACTAATTAATCGAATTTATCCTCAAGTTATAATTACTCTAAGGATATATTAAATAAAAAATTATTAAATTTAGAGTTAACGCCGTTAACCTTTTTATTTTTCTTTAATTTAATAATATTTTTTAATTCGCCTTCGACGAGTTATTTTTCTTTCTTTTTAGTAACTCGATTTTAGCCTAAAGATGAGTTTATTTTATTAATATTATTTTAACTTCCTTTAATCTTTCCTTTTATAACTTCTAGAGACGAGTTTATTTAATAAATAAAAAAGGTACTAAGTTATATTCCTAATTAACGCGAATATACTTTATATATTTATTTAAACGAACCCTAATTTTATATTATTTAAAATACTACTTCTCGACGTATTATTAATAAGGATATATAACTAATTTTAAAATAAAAAAAGATTTACGAAATTACTATCTACGATAGTAAAATAATAGAGAAATAGGGCTAGATATTTATTATAACCGATAATTTATCTCTAGGACGAAAGTTTCGGGAGGGGAATTTAATATTATAAATATTATATAATATTAAATTTATTTAACGAGGGGGTAGAATAAATATTAATAATAAAATTATTTACTACGATCGGAGAGTAAATAAAATAAATAAATTATTATTTATTATACTCACCGAGTAAATAAGGTAAATATATCGCTTTTAATATAATTTTCTTCTATTATATAAATAGTATATTTTCTAGTAGATAAAAAATTCGTATTTAACTTTCTTTAAAACTTTTAATTTTAGATTTTAAATATAAATATTTATTAAACCTTTAATTGAGTTTGTTAAATCTATCTAGTTATATTTAATTAATTATACGAAGCCTATTATTTACTAATTCTTAATACTCTTCTCTAAGAGAATTAACCTAGGTCCTATCGACGTTATATTAAAATATTAAACGGAGAGTCTTAATAAAAAGATATAGAAATATATTTAATAATATAACTTTATAGCCCGTAATATTATATATTAAAATATCTCGCCGCTTTATTCTTACCTAGAGAAATTATATTCTATTTTTATAAAAGTCGTAAAATTTAACCTCCTAGGAGTATTTTTATTTATTATAATATTTATATTCTAATTAACTCGAGTCGTAGGCGGATAAAAATAATTAATTATTACTAGGGCGGGAGTTTTCGGACCGGAGTAATAAAAGAATAAAACTACTAGTAAAGTATATATACTCTTTAAATAAACGCGTTTCTTTATATACGGAGTAGTTACTACCGCGTAAAAAGAGTATTTTATAAATCGAGATCTAATAACCGCGTAAAAAAGATACGGGAGGCTATATTAATTTAGGTTAATAAAGTATTAATTTAGATTTATTTATAAACCTACTCCCCGATATACTCGCGATAGTAAAAATATAATATTATATTATTAATTATACGTCCGATCCTCTTATAGTCTTTTCCGAGGTCGCGACGAGTTAATAATCTCGTTTTCTTCGTTTTTAAATTCGTCTTTATCTCTATCCTTAATAACTATACCTAATTTCATTTATAAATAACCGTCGTCTTTTAAATATATTTACTCTTAATTCGATTTTTAATAATTAGGATAACGACTTAATGAAACAATATTTAATTTAATAATTAAGACTTTTAGCCGTCTTATATTATAAGAAGTAGATTAAGAAATAAATATTATAAAATATATTTAATATTTAAGGCGCGATAATTAAATATAAAAATAATTTTAATAATATAATTTATAAAAGGGGTCGACTTCGTTATTATTTTATTACTAAAGTATCTCGATAAATATATTAATATATATCGCCGGCCTACCCTTTTTATTATATTTTCCGATATTAATTATAGTAATAATAGTTTTAAATTCTCTTAATTCTCTTTTAAATTCCTCGTTTTCCTCTTTAACTCGGTCGTTATTAACGAGATTTAATTATATTTATAGATAATTTTACCGACTTTAGATATATCTCGCTAATTAAATATATATCGAATTATAAATTTTTTAAATATTTAATATTACTTTTATCTTTATTATTAAAAACCTAATAAATTACCGAAATATATATATCGATATAATATTCTTTTATTTAAGATGAATTTTATTTACCTCGATTTTATCGGTAAATTGGGAAACCCCGATTTTTACGTATTTTATACCGAAATTACATAAAATACTAGAAATGCGTATCTACTTATGTCCTACATTCTAAGTATATTATGCACCGATTAAATAGCGATATAGTACCGATTTAGCAACTTTTTTTTTTGACTTTAACTTTTAAAAGTATCTAGACTAGGGCCCCTATATAGGAATATAAATATTTTACTAAATCTGTTTTTAGTCTAGATTCCGAATTTTTAATTAGATTTTTACTAGCGTTACCCTATAGGGCTATAAAGCTACTTTTAGGATTAAGTTTAGCGCTCCCGCGCAGACCTTAACTCTAACTTAAAAATCTTGGCGCCAAGATTTGCCAAGGCTGCAAAATGCGCATTTTTCACCGATTAAGTAGCGATTTTGCAGAACTGTTTTTCCGGACTTGCCGATATTATATTAATTAAATCGCGTTTAATATTATCTAGCTTTTTATAATTCTCTCGGATAAATATAATAAAAGTATCGATAAAGTCGCCGGATCTAACTTTTTATATCGTTATTATTTATTTAATTTATTATTATTATCGCTAATTAAGGCCCTATTAAATTATATATTCGACGTCGAGATCTTTTTTAAATAGGTTTTATATAAACTTTATATACGTTAATTATATTATATAAATATTTAATACTATTTTAGTAATAATATACCTTCGGTTATTACGAAAATCTAAAAGATCCTATATAACTAGTATATTAATTCGACGGGTATTATATTTTAAGATTTAGATCTCGAATTCTTTATTTTTATTAATCTTAATATAGAATTCTTTTAATAAGAATTCATAAATTATTTCGTTATAATAAATATTATAATTTTATATACTTTTATAAAACCGAATAAAGTCTTCGTAATAAGTAGAGTTTCTATAGTTTAGGTATATTAAAATAATATTAATTCTTCTTATTATCCGCGGTTTCGTTTAAGATTATAATAAGCCGATATTTCTTGAATATTTATTTTAATTTATTAATTCGATATATAATTTAATATATATAGTCTAAGGTCGCTTTATTATATATTATATATAATATTAATATAACGAAGTCGAGTATAATATAAATATAATAAAGAATAACTAGCGCCCTCTAAAAGAGAGGAGTTATAATTATAACAAGTTATTTAATAATTATTATTTTATTTATTTTTTATTTATTAATTTACGGACTTAAGGTATAGGAACTCTTTAAAAGTAGTAAAATTTAGGATTTAACGGAAATATTTATTTAATTAAAGAGTTATAAATATTTCGGCTATAATTCACTTTTAATCTTTTCTCTCTTAAATTATAAAAATTATATTTTAAATTATATATTCGAGTTTTAAAAAAAGATTATAACTATATCTTTTAAAAGTTAATAAAGAATATTAATTATTATCGTCGAATATATATTAACGAGTATATGATTCTAAGCGACGTTCCGAATATAATAAATATTTATCGGGTTATTTAAAGTCGAGTCTATTTATTAATTATAAAGATACTACTAGGTATATTTATATATTCGAAATAATTATTATATCGTTGTACTTTCCCTCTACTAAAACGGATTTTAATAAATAGGGTAATACTAATTATTTTTAACTCTTATTATAAAGATTTACTCTAGATAATTTATTATTATATTAATTATAATAGGGTATTACCGCCGGATTTAATTATTAATATATCGAATATTTAGTCCCGGTAGAGTAAATTATTCGAGTATTAATAATTATTAATTATCGACCGAAGTATAATATATATTATAAATATTAGAATATACGTTTAAATATTATACCTATTATAGTATAATAGAGATTAAGTTAGATTTTCGGAGAAAGGTTTATATCTTTATTAATATTAACTACTAGTATTAATTTAAAAAGAATTAAATTTAGATATAATTAACTTTTATATATAGTATAGTTTAAATTATTTATCGTAATATAAATAAATTATAATAAAAGGTTATCGCGAAAACACGTTATTAATATTTTATTTAAAGTAAATATAATCGGTATAATAATATTACCTTTAACGATATCTCTCTATTTTAATTATTATTAATCTTTTATATATATTTCTATATAGACTCTTTCTCCGCTCGGATTATATATACGGAATAGCGTATTATATAATAGATTAATAACTTTAATTATTATATCTTTAACTTTAGTCGTATTTAGGTCTATATTTAGATTTATATTAATAAGAGTTAAAGTATAAAGCCCGCGCTATATCGACTCTTATTTACTACTCGTATAATATAGTAATCTCGTACGTAGGATCTACGCTTCGTATTCCTCGTTAAACTCCTCGTTAAACTCCTTATTAAACTCCTCGTTAAACTCTTTATTTATATCCTTATTTATATCCTCGTCTATATCTAAATATGTAATTTTCTATCTATTTCTATATTCGGTCTAGCGATAGCGAGTTAGGCCTAAATAACTTTAATAATAAAACTATATATATATATAAACTCTAATATATTAATTAATTAAAATATATTAATATACTATATTTTACCTATAATTATAATAAATATACGATCTCGTAAATCTAATATATAATTTTGAGTATTTGGATATTAAGTTATTTAAAATTCGTAATAAAATCTAAATTAGTAAATAACGTAGATCTATAATAAAAACTAATAGAATTCGAACTAAATACTAGTTTATTAAATAATTATTAATTATAATCTTATTATAGTAGAAGTAGGAGGAGTATAAATTAGAAATAAATATATAATACTAATCGGGCGATAATATAATTAGGCGGAGAAATATTAAAAAGAGGACGAAAGATATTCTTTTAAATATATAAAACTCTTATAATTAATTATTTTAGAGGGGGGAGATAAAGTTTAAAAATAAATTAAAAATAATAATAACAATAATCTATAGATAATTAGAATAATTTAAGATCTAGTTATTAAATATGAAATTATTTTATAATATATAATTCTTTTTTACGGAATCTAAATTAGGTAGTTAAGATAAAAGTAATTAAATATTTAATATAAAACCTACTCGACCCTTTATTTCTAAATTAATATATTATTATTATAACCTATCCTCGTCGTTATTCTTATTATTAATTCATCGCCTACGATTATAATAACTCGGTTAAATTATAAAGATATAACTCTCTTCCCTTTAAGATTAATAATACCCGTACCGAATATATTACGAGTTTATACTTTTTTTATTACTATTACCTTTATTATAATATTATTCTAAAGATCTATAAATAATAGCCGGTAAATAAAGAGAGTCTATTTTTATTTATCCTATATAATCGTTTAATAATTTAATCTATATAACTAGAAACGCCGATAGAATTAAATAGAACTATTATTATTACTTTATATAAAATATAACCGGTAATTAAAATATTTAATATATTGATAAATACCTACGGAAGGATCTCTTAATCTGTGAATTTGAGAAAAGTATTCGACTCGTTATTAATATTATTTTTTTAGAATCTATTTATTAAACCCTAGCGGATTCGATTATTTAAATTATTATAATATAACCGAGTAATTATAAAATAAAGAGAATATTTAATAATATATTAAAAGGCTTTTAATATAAGTTTACGCTACGGAATAGGGTAGAGATTATCTTCCCTTCCCTTCCCTTCCCTAGAGGAAGGGGTAAGGAAGGGAAAAAATAGGCCCAAGGAAATTCCTTTCCCTAATCTAGGGAAGAGAAGGGATTCTCTATTATTCCCTTCCTCCCTTCCTAATAGGGCTAGCCCTATATAGTTTATATATACGCGTATATATACCTTATTAATTAGGATAATAATTAATATAAATAATCGATATCTTTAGGGTCGCTAATAGCGTATTATTAATTATACTAATTATTATTCCTATTAATAGGCCATATCTACGCGTATCTTTAGGGTTATTATAGTAACGATAATATAAATAAAATATATTAAGATTTAATAGCGCGATTAAATAGATTAACTACTATACTACCCTCGATCTAAATAATTAATATATATTATAGTATCCTAGAACGACGAATCGTAGTTATCTATATACTAATTTCTAATAGGTATCCTCCGCGTATAAAATTATACTAATTTTTATATTAAGCCCTTATTTAGATCCTATCCTCTAACGAATCTTATTCTCGCTTTAACTATTAATATTTATTTACCCGCCTAATATTTTCGTTAAAATCTTTAAAAATCTAATATCCTTCGCCTATAAAGTGACACGTTTACCGTATATAGTATATAAATTGGCCACTAAATAATTTAAATTATAGTCCATTAAGAGATAATATAGGAAATAAATTTACTAAAGAATATATATATTAAATAGTTTTCTATAGCCTTTTATAAAGCGCTAAATATATTACTCTAAAATCGTATATCCTTAAGAAGGTCTTAGTAATAGATTTCGCGGACTAGACGCGAAAAGGGTACTTTTAGAATTAATAAATCGAAAGTCTTCTAATATTTTTTAATTTTTTAGAGTATTTTCGTTAATAAGGATTAATACCTTAATTAGAATAAAGGTAGTTAAAGATAATATAAAACTTACTACCGGGCTTTATATATCGTTAGGTAGATATAGAAATTTAATTTATTCTTCCCCTCCTCTTTTTTAGGGCTTAAGCGCGGCCTTTAAATAAAGATTTAAATAGAGCTTTAATTACTTATATTTTTATAAAGATTTAATTAATAAATAAAGAGCCCTAAAATAAAGATATAGTTAGTATTAATATCTAGAAATTAGTATAAAAGTTATAATATATCTAGTATAAAGAAAAAACTTATAAACTTAAATACTCCTAGCGCTTTTATATATAGGGTTCTATACTTTAGGACCTTAATAAATTATATAATATTAATATAATTATTATAATAAAGTTAAGATTAAGGTAAATTATTTATTATTTTATTTTACTCTAGTCTTTCCCGGAGGACGTCCGCGTCTCGAAGGAATCTTTATAATAGCGGATTAATATAAAGATTATAATAAAGCTAGGATATATAGTAAAATAGCGAATCTTTATCTTTAGTTATAATTTTAGTTTTTTATATTTTACTCGCTTTCTCCTTCTCTTTTATTATTTTTTAACCTATTTTTAAATTCCTGAAAATTACCTAGCGAGTAGTATATATTTCTTTAATAATACCCTCTAAATAATCGAGAGGTATTTCGCCTATATTAAGTCTCGGTAGATTATCTTTATTAATATAAGGGATCTACTTTAATTATTTATTACTACGGGTTTTATCCCGATCTTTATCCTAAACGGAAGGCTTTCAAATATCCTCCTCTATTATTATATTTTCTATATTTTAGTTATTATAAGAGTAATCGAGTATAAGGTAATTTAAATTATTCTATCAATAGTTTTTATACCTTCGGAAAATAGGATTAACTTCTTTTAGGTAAAAGTATAGGATACGCTCTTCTATATAATTTATATAAAATTTAATACTATCGAATTTAGGTTTATCTTAATTATTTAAGACCGAATCGTCTTAATCTTTATCTTAATCGTTATTCTTTTAATAGTCTTCGGGTATTACTAGTTAAATCTAGGTATTATTCGAGGAATTAACCGGATAAAGATAATAAAGATATATATCCCCTATTTTATAATCCTACCTTTCGATAACGTATTCGTAATTATTATATTAGTATTTTTAGTATAGCCGTTAATACTTAGGATTATCCTTAGCCTATTCGTATATATTATTATTATTTATATAGTTTATATAGCCTTCTAACCTTATTATATCGTTATTACTATCGACGGTCGCCTCGTTATCGTCGCTAGTACTATCGTTATCTTTAATCTTAACGTTTTTACCCGAGTTATATTTATTATCTTCTACTTTATTCCTAGGTATAAATAGTTTATATAGTTAAATAAATATTAGTTAAATTATATCCTTTAATTTAGGGTAGATAGGCTAAGAGAATTAATCTAGTATATTTAATTAATTCGTATTAACGATATCGTCGAAGTCGATTTATTTTTATATAGGACCGAATAACTACGGTTCGTATATTTTATTAAAACTATTTATTTTAATATTTATACCGTAAGATTTACCGGAAGGCTAGGATTATTTTATATATTTTCTATTCTAAAGCCCTAATATTTAAGCGACTATTATAGACTTTATTAATATTATTTATCTTAATCTATATCCTAGTAATCTTACCCCTCTATATAATAGATTAATTACTCTATAATTTAGGGGCTGAGGAGTTATTTTCTATAAATTAAATTAATATTAATTATCCTAATCTTTATCTTAATACACTTACTTAGTATTTTAAGTATTAACGATTATACGATTATAATAGCTTAATATCTTATTAGTTTATAACCTATTTTTATTTAATTTTACCTTACTTATAAGGATTAAAGTACGGATGAATATAAAGAAGATTATAATTAATTAGTTTATTAATAACTAAATATACCGGCCTTATATATATAAATATATTATACGGTATTTTAAATCAAGATAAATACTTTTTTAATAGCGTAGTTAATATAACTTCGGTATAAAGGAAAGCGAGGTTATAAGTAAATAGAATAATCGGATTTATAGCGCTAAAAGCGGGATCCCTAGTTATTATTCACTTTAGTCTCATAATAAAAAGTTATACTCCTTCGGTAACGACTTTTATATTAAGATAATCTTTTATCCTATCTCGTATTAATAAATTATAATATTAATTATAGTAGTTATAAACGATTAATAGATTATTTTAAAATAGAATCGAAAGTTTAAAAGTTTATAATTAAATCCAAATTTCGTAGTAAAAGTAGCGGTACTAGTTTAATCGGTATAAAGATTAGGATAAATATAATAAAGTATTAACCTTCGGATATTAATTATAATATATTCTTACCTAGTATATATAGCCTTTAATCGTTATATAAACTATATATCCTTCGGGGTTATAGTAATCCGCTTATTATAAATCGCGTAAAGATTAATTACTACGATTAAAATTAATACTATATATTTATAGAGATAATATTAGGTTATTTATTTACGAATTCTTTAATTAATATCGCCTCCGAGGCCTCCTATAACGCGTTTAGACTTATAGACTATATACGAAAATAATATCTATAAAAAGTATATATAATTTCGCGTATAAAGCGCGTAAAGAGTAGTTTCGGGATTAAAAAATTAGTAATTTTTTAAAGAAACTTAATTTCTTATAGAGTAATAATTAAAGAGTTAAATTAAATAGTATTTTAATTATAAAGGTCCTATTAACTACTACTCTTTAGTTTTTTATTTTATACCGCGATTTTCTTTACCCGAGGTTTCCTTATATATACTTTTTATATATTAGGTATTTTCCTCGTTATCTTTAGATTCCGTTACGTTCTTAGTAATCGAGGGCTCTAATTTACTCTTATATTATTATTAAGATTATCGAGTAATTTAAGGCTAATATCGGCTACGCTTTTATTAACGGTTAGAGGTATAATTATTAACCTAAATTAATAAGGATTTAGTTAAATCTTAAAAGGAATTTCTAAAGGAGGGTTAGAATATTAATTTACTACGTATTTAAAATTATTTTTTAGCGGGATATTAACCTAAAATATATAAAATAAATTTAAATCTATCTCTATAATCTTCCTATCCGGTATTAATATAGTTAAATTATAACTACCGTATATAGTATACCTCTATAGACTATATAATTATAAAAGAGTTAATAATTCCTCTTATTTTCCTACCTTCTTTACTAGTTTCTTAAATACGTATTTAGAATATCTTAAAGTAATAGCTTCGTTATTAATAATTCTAAATCTAATAGTTAATATTCTTTTATTTTTAGTTTAGTTACTTAAGATACTTCTTTTATAAAGAGCTTAACGATTAAAAATTCCGATAAACGTTATTATATATATATAATAGAAATAACTACCGTCTTTCTCGAATAATTTTATAAATAAGAGTAGTATCGTACCTAAAAGATTAAATAAAAGAATTAGAAATATAAAGGTTATATACCTAATTTCTCCTAGACGTCGCCTAAACCGGCTTTAAAATAAGAGTCCTTTTATAATAATATTATAATAGGTATAGAGAAGCCGAGAAATATCTATAAAAAATATAACCGAATAGTTACGAGGATTAACGTTTAGAATAATATGAAAACGTATTTTATATTAAATTAATATAAAAGGAAAGCTTTATACTTAGGTATAGAACCGATCTAGACTATACTATTCTTTAGAGACTAAATATATTCTAACCCGTTTAGTATATAGGTATAAAGATTAGTATAAATATTTATAATCCTAACTATAGAGAAGTAAAAGAAAAACTAATATATTACGGTTTAATAGCCGAGAAATAATACTTAAAGACTTCTCTAAATTATTTATATAAATAGTTATTAGGCTTAGGCTCTCTTTACGATTTATTAAGAATATCGATATATAACGAGCGTTTAAATATACGAATTCGTTAATTACTCTCCCTTTTATATTTATAGTTAAAAATTATATTATAAAGAAGTATAACGATATTTAAAATTAACTCCTTCGGAATTTACTTAATAACGGTACGAAAGTTATTATAACGCTAGATTTATAATCTTCTAAAAACTGACAGAGTTATATAACTATAAATATATACTTTATCGACTAGCGATAGTAGTACTACGAGGTACTCCTAGCTTTTAAATATATAAAGGGAAAGTATAATAATATTAACCTAGCCTCGTATTTAAATATTATTATTTATTATTATAAATTAAAGGATCGGATAATATTAATTACTACGAATAACGCCTTTAATAATAATAGTATATACTAAGCCCTCGAAATTATATTATCGGAGGAAAAGGCCTAGTTTTTAATTATAAGGAAGGAACTAGAAAATAAGATCCGCGATTTCTATAATAATTAAAATACTTTTACGAATACCGGAATTCACCGCGTCCTATACTTTTTATATATTATTTAATTAGGCTTAAAAGAACTTCTTAAAGTAATTAAAATTTTATTAATAAATAAAGACTTTTAGAAAGATTAAGACGATAAAATAAATAAATAAAAGTTTTCTAAAATAAGAAAAGAACCTAGGATCCCGTTTACTTTAATAAAAATACTTCCGTATTTTAAATAATATATTAATTATTATATCGATATCTATTTCTTTATTAATACTAGGGGATATAAATTCGTAAAGCCTCTACCTATTTTAATAGAAGTAGTTAACGGCGCGAGCGCTTTTAAGATATCTAAAAGCGGTTAAATAATAAAAAGCGTTAATTAACCGGGCCGAATTAAATATAAAGGATATACGATAAGAAACGTCGAAATAAATTTATAACGTTAAAGCTCTTCTAGGACGTAGCGACTAGATAGGATTTAATTTATTATATATTAATCCGCGCCTTAAAGCTAAGGCCGGCGTTAAAGGAATTTTTCTATAAATAGACGGAATAATTATAGTTAAATAAAGATGAATAAATTTAGGTAAAATACTTTATCGAACTTTATAAACCGTTCTATTAATATATATAAACGATAGGTATATTATATACACCGATTATTTATATAACTTTTTCGGTTTATAACGCGTTATTTAATTATTTTAAAAATAAAGAAAAAAAACTTATAAAGAAGATTACGTCTTAAAAGAAATCTATATTAAAGGGTCTAAAAAAGGCGTAGGATAAATTTAACTAGTATTATTCTTAAATCTAATTAACCTTAAACGGGCTATATAGTATAATAACTCTTTTAAAACTAATTCGAAAGATAATTATATTTAAAGATTAGGGATAGAATAAAGAGACTAGGTAGGAGTAAAAGAATTTTTATTAAAAATAATTTAAAGAGTAATTCGATTAACGCCTATAGGTTATTTAATAAAAAAAAAATTATATTAAAAAAAACGTCGAGGTAGATAATCTTAAATATTTAATTAAAAGTAAAAATAAGGCGTTATCGAACCTAAAAAATCGGAGTAAAGAATTTCGAAAATACCGGGAAATAAATAAATCTTTTATTTATACTAATCTTTATATCGATAAATATACCTATTAATTATATATAGTATTTAGTAATAACGACGGTAAATCTATACTTAATAACGTCGGTAAAACGAAAAGTGGCTCGATTATGGCTTAGGGCGCTCGACGGGCGCCCCGGGAGCCTTAAACGCGATATTTATCTACCGACTCGATAGGCGCCCGAGGTATATAGCTAAAGGGCCTAAGGCTACTCGGGCGTATACCGAGCAAGCCTAAAACCGCCACTAACGGGCACTAAATTAGGGGTGCGCCACTAACTTTGGACCCCCGTCTATGGCCCCTATTTATGGTCATGGCCCTATTCCATTTATAGCCATGGCCCCATTTCATTCATGGCTATGGCGTATTCTATGGTCCTGTCGCTGTTGCCACCCCCTAACTATCACTGTCGCACCTATAAACCCCTGACGTATGCCCTGGCGTATGGCCTGCGCATTACCCCCGCGAGGATTTCGCCTGAATCGATCGATTCCGGGGATTAAAACTTGCTGGCGTTAGGGGTGGTTCCGGGGGGTCGCTACCGTCGATAAAGGCGATTACAGAACATTAAAATTTTAGGTAGTAAATTATATGATTTTCTAAGGCCAGGGCCCCTGAAGCTCCGGGCTTAAATTACGCTCGTTAGGAGCCCGACGCGTATCTTATAGCGGCCTCGGGCGCCCGTCGAGCGCCCGTCGAGCGACTTAACGCTCGAAGGG
>JAABUW010001186.1_pt1 | contig 45627 bp, 8 predicted proteins | sample 5560081 | NCBI WGS metagenome assembly JAABUW01 (sample SAMN10711882, study PRJNA513363) | rock metagenome | isolation source: Antarctica rocks | place: Antarctica: Victoria Land, Knobhead sud | reverse complement strand
ATCGGGCTGTTGACCAGCATATCGTACTGCTGAGGCGTTGTGTCGTGAGTGCCCAAAGCGGCAATGTGTAGCTTCAGGTCAAAGGCAAGCATGGCCAGGACAGGCTCCGGGCCAGCCAAATAGTCTAGGGCGTAACCACCATCTAGACCGTAGCGCTGTAGGTCCTCGCGACTCACAGTAGACCGAAAATTTTCAAGTTTGCCATCCATGGTCCTCATGTTAATATGACCAAACTTTAATTCACCATGAAGCTTGTTGTTCAGCGTCGCAAAATCATTCCTCGTCTGTACCGTGAAGCAGGTGAAATTAGACAATTGGAACAGTGACTCGATCTGGTCAATCCATTTGGGGTCCGTGATGGAGCATTCAAGCATTACAGGTCCGAACACATGCTTCTCGAAGAAATGCTGATTTTCTTGAAGCCACTGCCAGGCGTGCCATGTTTCCGGTGCCAGATTCGCGCACTTTTTATTTTGTTGCCCAGCTTGAGATTCAAGATCATTAAGTTCGCGCTCTGCTTGGGCTATGCGCTGATTCTTGTCCCTTCCATTTCTGGTCAAATCCGCTTGCTTTGCTTTGACGTCCATGCTGCGTTGTCGAAGGTCGTCGATGGCTCGACTTTTCTCTCTCTACCCGATTAGCACGCGAATGAATGTAGGATAAGTATACCCACTATTTGCTCGTTGTATGCAGATATGTCCAAATCAGGAGGTGGTTCTTCCATCTGCTTCTTCAACCTTGCACAATTGCCTTCGACTCTAGAAATATCCGACTTCATCTTCTTCCCGCCCTCTCCTTCCGCTTTGGCTTCATTTTCGAGGTCTTTCTGGCGTTCATGCAAGTCTCTTAGCTTTTGATCGATGCTGTCAGCTGCACGCTCAGCTTGCTTGACAGCTTGGCCTCGCTCCTTGACCACTTTCTCGACTTGCCCCTGATAAATTTGCTTTGCATTGACTGCGCGCAGAGACGGTTCGACTTCCGCTTCCAGGTCTGCAAGCTCTTTACTTGCTTCGTCCTTCTTGGCCTTAGCCTCACGGTGTACGGTCCTTGCGTCGCGATACTGCCAGATCGGCCTCGCCTTCTCCAAATTCTCGATGCGCTGCTGAATCTCGTTTCGCTCGCGCATCCTTTCGACGTCTGCCTGCTGCACTCGTTGTCGGTCCTCAAGATTCGTAAGGGTTTCTTGGTTTGAATTGTTCTCGTATTCGACGATCTTCTGCTGCTTCCCAAGCTCCTTGAGGTTCTCATGCATATCAATCATCTCCTGGGGCGCCACAGCCCTTTGTGTAGACCGCAGAAGTTCAACCGGGGTCATGGCAGCAAACTCAACGACCTTGTCTTGTGGAAGAAACTGGCAGAGATTGTCGATTTGGATGGAGAAATGTCTTGCAAGCTCGAGTACATTCTTCTTGCTGGCCGGCTTGCCATTGATTGAGAAGGCGCATTTGTTTCCTTCCCGGGTGATCCTGCATTGTACGATGGGATTGCTTTTGAACTTTTCATCCGCAGCGAGCTCGATCTCGATGAGGGCCTCTTGGCAGCCATTCTTGACGAATTCGGAGACATCCTTCGCGCGACCGAGGTGCTAAGATTCCGTAAGCCTTCATTCGCGCCATCTCACTTTGGGCATACCTGTGCACCCCAACCCAATCCCAAACATATCGCGCAGACAAGCGTGCTCTTCCCGGTCCCATTCGGACCAATGACCATATTAAGACTGGGACCAGGGGAAAATTCTACCGCTGTGTAGGTGACGAAGTTCTCGAGCTTGACCCTGACAATAGAGCCTGGTTGATGCTTTCTTCGACTAGGTCTTGCATGGAGGGTTTCAGGCTGCGAGGTGGTACTTCGAGCAGAAGCATAGCTGTTTGAGGACGGGGTTCGTTGAGATGAAGGGCTGGCGAAACCGTTGACACTGAGGCGAGCCCGTTTGTTGCTGGAACTGGGGGTTGAGCCGACGCCTGAGGAGTCGAGAAGGCCATCACTGTCATTTTCACGCTGTCGCCTCAGCGATGTCGTCGCTGAAGGCATCGCAAACCTTCAGACATTGATTAAGGATAATGTGAACGCGGTTTCGGTGCACTCGCGACGCGACTTCCGGTGCCAAGACTTCGATCGAAGTGGTTGGATGAAAGTCCGTCCTCCACGAAAGACGTGTCATAGCGACTAGAGCTACGGTCCTGTACCAAAGGAAATTCCTACTCCCCCAAAACGCTCGGAGGCAAGTGCTTGATAGAATTACTCATCAGAAGGACTGTGTATCCGTTGAATTCAAGATAGATGGGCGATGCCAAATATAGGCTCGGGCCCGTGATTCCTTCAGCAAGCAATCCGCGACAGGGCCCACAGACACTGGAGCCATTGTAGCTTGACCATCCATTGTAGGACATCCTGGCCTCTTGGGACTGTGACTCCTGGGACAGAGGTTTGCTTGAATCTAATTTGCGTTTAGGTGATGGGACATCCATTTGTCTAGCCTCCAGCCTTCTCTCTAAAGTACATCATGTCTATCACGCATCTCCATCAACATGCCTACCCGTTGAGGAGGTAGATCTGATCCCGGGAGATCTACTAGCCTGAAAGCCCTGGTTATGTCAGACAGCGGAGACCGATTTATGCGCTAGATGGCCAGAGCATATAACGCCTGACGTCGCGAAGTCGGAGGTGGCTAGGCGAGCCTGATCGCTGTTATTTCTCAAGCTGATATTTTGAGGACCGGGAATTCAACGAACGGAACAGGCAGGAGAGGGTGGTCATGGTCGCTATGGGTCACTGGTATGTTATTAAGCAGTGTCGTGAGAGTAATGGTAGCGGATGTTGTGACTCTTGAGAGTATCGGAGCACTGCACAATGACGCCGGAGGCTTGCTCACTAATATGTGTAGCAACATTCTGGGCCAACTTGTCCATACCACCTGCCTTCTCTGCTTATCAGAGCTTGACCGTGGAGCGTCTGCGCTGGTCTTTTAGTATCAACCTGTCCCGAGGAGCTACACTATCATGAAAATACAGATCGACTTCCCAAGTCACGGAATTGGTTTTGAGGTGCTCTAGCCCAGCTTGATTTCTCCTGCGAAAAACCTTTGCAAATCTTCCAGATATGTCTCCGTTACCACACGTTCATCTTTGCCACAATACCATTGGATTGTCGCGAGCTCGAGCTTAGGGAACAACTTAGACTCCCGTACTTCCAAAACCCTGTCACGGACCTGGTCAGGTTCGTGATAGGTGGGGTAGTCTTCCATGGTCGATGAAATCGTGAGGTACTTGATCCCGTGCAGTCGTACCACTGCCTGCATTGTCCATTCCCACCAGTAGCGCCTGCTGCCGAAAAATGTCAGTTTATCGCAATCAAGATGCAATTCCGTGATCAAGTGTCGATGCCCCTCTGCGATCTGGTCCAGAAACATCTTCAGTACACCTGGCCTTTTGAAACTGAACCGGTTAGTGGAGTACAATATGTGTGCCACTTCCTCGAAAAATCGACGAGAAACGAGGAGCGAGTCCATGATAGCGTCGGCGCCAGGTCGAGAGGAATCATCATCATCATTGACGAATGTCGATGTGATGCCAGTGAAAGAGGTTGGCATAGCTGGATTCGTTATCATATCTCGGTCGCCACCACTGGTAGCTATGCTGTGGATGCGCCAACCGCCGTAGAGGTAGGAGTAAATCTGATCCCTCAGCTCACGTGGAAGGTTTCCAAAGCAGCCAAGTTCAGGCCTAAAAGCTCGACCGGTCTTCGGGTGTCTGGGTCGAAGCTGGCGTGGCATGTTGTTGATCCTGCCGAGGAGAATTGCGCTGGCACTCTACCTGCTATTGACAGTCTCCTTAATCAGCGTCAAAGCAGCTTCCTTAGAGGGTTGAGTAGAGGTATTAATAGGAAAGCTTATGTTTGTGCAGATCAAAGACGATGGTCAAACCTTGATAAAGCACAAGGTAGGCGAAGCATAGGCAAACCACTTGGATCATTGCATCAGTTGCGCATCAAGTCACACATCACCACTTTCAGATAAAGAAGTTTGTTAGTGCCGAAAGCTCCAGCATATGCTGGCAATGGACTTCGCGCAAGCGAGATTCGTCCATTCCACTGCAGCTTTTATTCTGCTTTGTCCTCCATGAGGGAGGAATTATGCTGACATGTCGTGCTCATTGTTCGTGACATGCTCTGTATTAGTGCTGTCGAAATTCCAGAAAACAACCACATCGCCGTATCGATTACCTGGATGACCGATCCCTGAACCTATGCACTAAAACAATCCCTGCTTTTGAAATAGACTGCCACAAAGCAACAAGCATCTGAATGCCGAGTCTGAGTGCACGTCCGAAATGCTGGAGAGGGTGATGCTTAAACCGTAGACTCGAATGCCAATACCGGAGCCCAGACCACTTTATCCACCCACAGGCTACAGATCCCCCAAGATCAGATCGCGCACCTTTCCCAGGTACCAATCCGCGTACTTTTCTGCATATTCCCGTACGTAATCAAACTCTTGGTAATAGGAGACGACGCTGATGGTCGCAGATTCAAGGGCTGGTAGTGCTTTCGATTTCGAGAGGTCCTCACTGTATCGAACAGCTTCGCGATAGGGTTTACGGAAGCTGGCCTTGTTCCCCTCACTGATTATTACGGTAATTGTCTTCACGCCCTGTAACCGTAGCAGTGATTTCGCTGGCTTGAGATAGTCGGTCCAAGATGCTGATCTATTAGCGCTGAACTCCAAGTACAGCAGCACGCTGGTGATAAGATGTTGCTGCTTCTTCCCAAATCGATCGATATGCCATAGATCGCTAGGGCTATTGAACCGAAATTGGCGCTTCGAGTAGAGTGTTACTGCCACTTCATCCGAGACTTGGCGTGAGACGAGAAGTAGATCCAGAAAAGCGCTATAGCGAGCTTGCTCCATCGGTGTTCGTATGCCATAAAAGAGTGTGGTACTCCATAAGGGACCGTTACGTTGACGCTCCGGGGTAACGTCTTGATCTCCGCAGATGTCGAGATAGATCTGGTCCCGTAGCTCTCGTGGGAGCTTACTCAGGTGGCCAAGGCTTGCTTCGACACTGTGAAGAGTTTCAGTAATGCAGGCAAAATCGATCATAGCCTACCTTGGCTCCGTCTTCGCGACAAGGGCTGGTTTTGGCTGTCTACGCCGAAGCTGGGGTGGCATCTTTGCGTTTTTACTGAGAAGATCCTCAACCTGACATGCGAAACGCTAGTCGATATGCGATGGAGGGAGCAGCAAGGGGTCTCTGTTGAAGCCGAGAGGCTGTCTACAAGAAGAATGCTTCGGTCTCTGTGTGTGTGGGAACTTTCTGTTCGAATGGATTGTTTGCGTGATCTATAATGAAATGGACAGCCAAGATCACAGGTCGGGTGAATATAATGACGCGCCAGTCACGTGTCTACCATTACGCCATGCACTTTGTTGTTCACCACTGTAGCTTCGCTTGTGCTTTGCATAAAGTCGCTAAACTCTCTGCTAGAATATTGTGTTGTCGATGCTACTTTGCTGATAGAGCGATATGCATCGGTTAGCATGAATAGGGATTGAGTCTCTTAAGTACCTTTACGGAATCACGCTCTGGTTCCTTCAACGATGTTCTCGTATATTGTGTCGCTTTGGTATTTGGTTATCGCTGATCGTTCGGTCTATCGGCGTTCCGTCAAGACGTTTTTCATATGTGCAGAGAAACGTTTGTAGCTGAGCTAGCCAGCACCCTGTCAACGCAATAGGATGGCGGAGGGGCATGAACATGCACATTGCTTGATGCTAGACCTTGCTGTGTGAGGCTAGCAAAAAAGGATTGAGCCCAATATCTCCACCAGACCTGGTGGGAGGGAATTGCTAAGGCAGGATATGGAAATTCTTGCATGGGAATGTGTGGGTGCGATAAGCAAGCAGGCTCAATCATTACAGAATACTAGCTGAATTTCTCGTAGGCTTGAGCCGGATTTACCGATTCAACGCGTTTTCTAGCCAAAAAAGGATGATTCTTGCGATTTTCCTGTCTCTTTCCCTCAATACAATTGATTTGTAATCCGATGCGAGTATTGACACTTCCAGGGAGCGATGTCCTCCCAGTTGAAGGATCTGCAGCTTACGAAAATCACCGGGCTGATTATATTCGAAGAGAACTATCTTGAGATAGCGCAAAGACGGGAATCGAGAAGGTAAAGTAGTCTTCAAGAGATCTTCCCATTTTCGAAGATGGAACGAGTAGAAATTGAATTCGAGTCGCCAAATCTGGGCACGAAGCTTGGGGCGTATCCGAAGAGTAAGAGAGTGAGCATTGTTGATCTTACGGATACGGAATGTGGAGCTGGAGTAGAGGACGAGAGCTGCTTCTTCGTACACTTGACGACCCCGCCTTCGAGAGAGCTACTGAGTTTACATCATTGAGTTTACATTACGTTTCAACGACAGGACAAGCAACAATTTCTGTAATCTATCTATTGAGTCTCTGGCCTATTACATTCTTCGAATCTTGTCTATTGCTCTTTTTTACGTCTTAAAGTATTTCTTTTCAAAAAACTTCTTTATCGGCGATTTTTTCTGGGGCTCTAAGCTGCTCTGAGCAAACTAGCAAGACTAAGCACTTAAGAGTTACTATGTTCTAAATTCGACGCTTGCAATTATTCGAACACTCAAAACTTCTAAACAATATTCTTTAGACGCTTTGCGAAAAATTTTGTTTAATCAACAAATTTGTATTTTTGTAGAAAGACTCGATCTCGCATTTGTTGTATATTAAAAAGTATTGTTAACTCTATAAGTTTGTTATATATAAAGTGTATATATTGTGTCGAATTTTATAATCAATTTGTTACTTCTACTAATATTGATTGCAATTGCAATACTTGCTTGTTAAAATAAACTTTTTATTTATATTAATTTTACAATTTATATAGACGTTGTTTGTTTATTTGTTACTTTACAACTTTAAACGCCAAAAACGCGCTATATACTAAAAGAGTCTTAAGATATCGTAAATTGCGTAATACTACTAAAACAAGTTCGAGATACAAATATTAAAAAAACATTTATAGTTTAACGTTATTAATTTTGCTAATATTGTAGATATATTAATAGTTTATAATACAACAAAAAATTACAATTTAAATTTAATTAATTAATTAATTAAGTTCTATTGCTTCTTTGCAATTATTCTTGTATACTATTATAACAATAATAATTTAATTGTTAATCTTAATTTTTGTTTATAAAATATAGCAATTTAATTGTTGTATTAATTTAGTATAATTGCTTGCATTATATATAATCTTAGAAATTGTACTAATATTTATATTGTTTTTGCTATATTATTTGTCAATACAATATATTAAGTTTTGCTTTCTTTTAATAAATAGTTTGCGTCAAAATCTAATCTAATTTTCTTTCTTTAATATTATAATCTTAATTAATTTGTTATCTTGTTTAATATATTAGATTATCTATTTTTTATATTTGAAAAATTGCTTATTTTCGAAACAATTCTTTTAGTATTATAAGCAATAATTAGTTTAAACTTAATCAAAAAAAAACTATATATTAATAAACTTATATCTAAAATTGCGTCTTTTTTAACGTTAATATAATTTTTAACATTATTTTTATCTACTTTTGTCTAACTATTTTGATTAAAAATCTTTAAAATATTAATATATTTCTAATAGTATCTTAAGAAAGATAGAAATTTATTAATTTTTTTCTATATATTGACAATTCAATTTGCAATTAATTTTCTATTAGTTGTTTGTAGTTAAATATTATCTTAAATATCTACTCTATTTAAATATTACGAATCTTTATTGTTTTTATAATTAAATTTGAAATTATTGTTGCTATTAATATAATTGTTAATCTAAATATGTTAGAGTGTTAACTTAAAATTTAATTTAACTATTTGTACTACGTCTATTTATATTAATATTAGCTTTATATCTTTGTATATCTTTGATCAATCTTTGCACAATAGTATAGATAAATATATTTATCTTATTATTATTATCTTCTTTATTATTATTGCTCTTATAATTGTTGTATTTTTTGTTTTGTTCTATAATTAATTACAATTAATATTACTACTATTTTAAGCAATCTTTTACGAAAAACAAAATTATTGCGTTTCTATAAAAATTGTTGTTTAATATAGTATTGTTATTGTAGTTGTTTCTATTTTAGTTTATAATTAGTTTACGTTAAATTCTTTATATATAAATAGTTGCGTTATTGTTTTTCGATTGCTATTTAATAAATTAAGAAGATTGTTTAAGATATTTAAATTAATGTCGATTTTAACGTGTTATTTCTTGATGTTAAAATTTAAATAAATAAAACTATTATTAAGATTGTTTGCTATAGCGTTTGACAATATATATCTATAATTAAATTGTTTATAAAATTTAATTGCAAACTTATTAATTTGCTTTTGAAGCAAATACTCTATAAGTTGTTACTTTATAACAAACAATTTATTTTATATTTTTTTTGCGTATTTAATTATTTCTACTATATATTTGTGTTAATTTACTAAAATTAATAATTTGAATATATTATTTTTATTCAATATAAATCTACAAATTTTTATAGAAAAATCAAATATTTGCTCTATTAAATAGTAGTAGATTGAGCTAAATATAAATTAAATCAATTTTAAACTAATTAAGTTAAAGAAAACTTCTATATTTTTTTAACAATTGTAGAATTATTTGTTGCTCTTTTTTTTAAAATAGCAATTATAAATTACTTTGCTAAAAATATTATTTAAAAATCGATTATTGTTGTTTACTTTTTTAAGTTTCTATATAATATTAGTTTTAATCTATATAGTTATAAAAATATATATCAAGTAATATAATAAGTTTACAAATCGATTTTTTAGCAATAATTTCTTTGTTTTGTCTAAATTATTTTTATAATAAAGATTATATTTATTTGCAATTTAATATCGAATTCTCTCTATTATTGTATAACGAAATTTGTCTATATAGTTGTACAATTGTAGTTGTGTTATCGCTTGTTTGTTAATTTCGATACTTAAGTATAAATATTTATTTATATTTATAATCTATTGAAAATAAATTAATTTTATTTTTGTTTTATAAATTAAAAAGATTATAATATATTGTTTAGACACAATTTATTAGTTTTAAAAAAAAACTCTTAATACTTTTTAATTACGAAATTACAAATTTAATAGCGTAATCTTTAATAATCGAAACAATTAAAAATTGTTTAATATTTATTAAGATTTTCTTATAATTAGATTTCGAAAATATTATTTGTTACAACAAATTCTTTTATAAATAGATCTTTATTAAATTTTTGCGCTAAGTATTATCAAATTTTTAAGAAAACAAGCTTTTGAAGAATTAAATTAATTGTAAGAATTTTAAAATCGACGCAAATCTATTAGCATTTTGTAGAATCAATAAATTTGCAAAGCTAAAGATAGATTTTTTAGACTATAATAACGCTATTAATTATATATTAATTTGTATAATTTGTACTATTTATTATTAACATAATGCGAGATAGTTTGTCTCTATAATATAAACATATATTGTTTTTTTTATTTACAATAGAATTCTTATATTAAGTGCGTTTTCTAAATTTAATATTAATATTTTTGTCTTCTTTATTGTTGTTGTCGATTGCAAATCTATTTAGTTTGTTGTTAAATATATTAACAAATATTACAATCTTTCTATATTGTTATTATATATATGTTAGTATTGTTTTTAGTTAAATTTGTAGCAAGATCTACTAAATTATTAAACAAAAACATTAATATAATTTTTTTTCTTTTTTTATTAATATTGTTGCTTATAATAAATATATACTATATAAGATTTTTATATTTTGAAAAAAGATTTACAAATAAGTTTTTTGTCAATATGCAAAAAAGAGTGTCAATTTAAGCATATAAATTAATGTAGAAAGAAGTAGAAAAAATCTAGAAAATTGAAATTGTTTATACAAATTATAACAATTCTTTTAGCGTATTTTTTTCGTATATTAAACTAAAAATCTTATTCTAATTTAATTATTTAATAATATATTTTAGCAATTACTATTTAGCAAAAATCTTTAATTTTCGAGATTATTTATTTTATCTTAAAATAAACGTTATTAATTTGTATAAAAGATATATTTTATAAAAATATCTAATTATTGTAAACTACTATTTAATTCTTCAAATTACTATTGTATAGAATTTTTTTAATATTGTTTTTATTTTTTTTTTAACTCTAGAAGCGCAACTAATATAAATTGCAAAAAATATAATAGTGCAACTAATTTTAATAACAAATTAAATTCTAATTGTAACTTTATTTCTAATCTTTTATCAAATATAAATGCGAGCAAAATATTTGATTGTAAGTAATTACGTACTAATTTTGTAAAAATGCGCTAAAATATATTTATAAAATCTTGATTAATTTGTTTGAAAAATAATCTTTTTTCTTTAAAACTAAAAAAACAATTTGAAATTTATAAATTTAATTATTTACTATATTATAATCGTTTTTTTAATTATATTTTTATTAATATTTTTAACTATTGCAATCTTAATATTTCAAACTAAGTTCAAAAGAATTTGCAAATACTTTGCGCCAACTATTACGCTAAAATAAAGAATTCTATATAACAAAAATACAAATTTAACAAGATTAATAACAAAATTACTATTTTGTTTTTTAGTTTTATTAAAAGTATACAATATATAAAAGCGAAAAAGCAAAATTTTCTTAATTTTACTATATAATTTAATTACGCGTTATATATTTAAAGAGTACAAGCTTATATATATATAATTTTGCAAAATTTTAAGTCTTTTTTCAATTGCAATTGTATTTGTATTAACTAACTTATTACAATTTTTAGACAAAAATTATTAGAGACAAGTGCTATAATATAAGAATTTTTATATCTTAATTCTTGCTATACTTTAAAAACAATAAAAAAATTTAAAATTGTCGATTACGCGTATTTTGTCTAATTATTAAGCGTCAATTTTCTATTTATATTGTTTTTGCTATAACTATTAACTAGTTCTAGAGTCAATTTCTTTGCTATATAAATATAAATATTTAGATCTACGATTGCTTTAACTACAATTAGTTTAATTTAGTTTAATTTCGAAAAAGAATCTACGTATTATTGTTTTTATTAAATTTTACAACAAAATTAACAAGATTTGCAATATTTAATAAGTATAAATATTGCTTTATTGCTTTAAAAATACAATATAAATAGAAAAGCAAAATAAAGAGATTTTGCTTTTAACAAATTGTTGCACGCAACAAAGCGCTATCAATATATAGAAAAGTAGATATATTTATTTATAATTTTTAATATTATTAGCAAGCTTTTCAATTTTTTAACTTCTATATCTAGCTACTTTATTAATCGAAGTCTTTTTTTTTACTATTGTTATTTTGTCGCTTTTTAGATTATCTTTGTTATAAAAATTGACAACTATTTGTTTAGTTTTGTTTTTTCGCACTTAGACAATTATAGATATTAGATATACTTAATTAATCTACAATTAAATTGATTAAAACTTTTATTGTATAGCAATTAATATTTATAAGATTGTAATGCTAGAATATATATTTTTACAAATAAATATAACTATATTGTACGAAACTATATTTATATTTTTACTTACTTTGTATTAATTAATTATCTTTTAATTGTATACAAATAAATAGATATTTAAATTGTTATTTAATACATTTATTAGAACTTACTATTATATAGACACAATTACATTTTATCTATTAATATACTTTTAAAATTTTAGAATTTAATTATATATTTTTGCAAAAAATATTAACTTTATTGTAAACAATACAATTATAGAAGTTAAAACAATATAAATTTGTTATTGCTAGAATTAATTAAAACTACTTAATAAATATATATATAACGTTATTAACTTTAGCTAGTGTATTTTACTCGCAAGCAATTTTTTATATTAAATTTTATTTTGCAAATTATTTCTTCTTAATTGTATAAACTTTATTGTTGTTTAAATATAAATTAATAACAATTTAAAGTATTAAAATTTCGAAATTACTTAATATTGTTATTGTTTATTTTTGAGAAATTATTATTTTATTATAAAAAAGTCTTAAAATTTTTTAAATAAATATTAGTATAGTTTTTACAAAAGTTTACAAATATTTTTAGATTTTTTTTTAAAAATAATTTATTTTATATTTTTTAAAATTCGAACAAGTTTTTAGTCAAATTATAAACAATTTTTTTTTCAATTTTTAATTAATTTTTTTTTATATTTTACAAAGCTCTTTTATTTCTTTATTAAGTTTTTTTAGCATTTTATTAAATTCTTTTATTTAAGTATTAAATATACTCTTTTTATATCTTTTAGCAATATAATTGATGCTACAATTCTTTTAATAATTAGCAACAAGTTTTATATCAAAAATATATCTATTAATTTTGCAAAAGATTTAATCAAATAATATTAAAATAGTGCAAATTTTTTGCAAATTATAGATCGAATTCTAACAATTTAAGATTATCTTCTTAGTATTATTTCTATTATAAAGAATATTTTAGTAGAATTTAATAATTAATTAGATATATAAATTAATTAGAATATTAATTTTAAAGCGAGTATTAATCAAGACTTTAATTGAAAAAAAATTCGCATTTAAGTAACTAATATCGCGCAACAAAAAACAAAGAAAAATAATTAAATTACTAGAATTATTCTTAGAATTAAGAAACGTTGATTGCACAACTTTGTTAACACTTTTTTTTAAATATATTAGCAATATATATTCTATAATAATTGAGATTTTAAAACTAGTTTAAGAAATAAATAATATTAATAAAGTAATTAAATATTTCGAAATAACAATATATAATTGTTATTTTAATTATACTATTAACAATTAAGAAATTAATACGTTTTTTAATTTTTTAAGATTCGACTTTTAAGTTGCATTTAATCAAGACTAACTTAATTAATTAATATTAATTAGCAACAAAATTATATTAGTATCTTTTTTATATTGCGCATTGTTAACAATTTATTTATTTGATTTATTATTTCTTGTTTTAGTTATAGTTGTTTTTAAATTGTTAAGTTGTCTCTATTAAATATAAAGCTAAACTTAATTATATTGAAAAATAATACAATTGTTCAATTATTAATAGAGCAATCTTCAATATTTTTTTTCTTAATTGGAAATTTTTTACAAAATTCTTATATCGAAGATTTTTATAGTCTTTTTTTTGCGCTACAATATCGATTAACTAGTAGCTATATTTGAAATAGTATTTTATTATTATTTAGATATTCGATTTGTAATATATTATATTCTTTTTTAAAATTAAAATGTTCGCAAATTTTTAAATTAAAATTTTCAAAATTGTTCTTAAAATACAATAGCATTTATTGTGTATCTTTAAAAAAGATTTTAGTAAATCGAAATTTTAATTATAGTTAAACTAAATCTATATAAGTCGACAAATTAAATTTATTTAATAAAAATACAAATCTATTTAATACAAACACAAATAACAAACTTTTTAAAGTTATTACAAAATATATTTTAGTTAATATTGTCTTTGTTGCAAGTTATTGTATATATATAGATATTAATATAGCAATTTGTTATAAAATTAATACAATAATTGTTTATATTTTAAGCTTTCTAAAAGTACTTAATAGAATTTTCGAAATCTTAAGTTAAAATAAAAACAAAAATTGTTTATATTATTTTTATCGAAATAGATTTGTAGATTTGCTAGATATTAAAATAAGTAGCTCTTTAATTGTTAATAAAGTGTTTCAAAATACGTTTTTTAAGTTTATTAAATTCTTAAATAATAAGCTTAAAATTAAAACTTATATTTTTTGCGCTAATTATTGCTTTTTTAATTTTAAAAAAGATCTTAAATATTACAAAGTCTTAAAAACTAATTAAGAGCAAATTATACTTTTTAATCTAAAGAAGCTTAAAAATCGACTTTTCGTATCTAAAATATTATTGTTTTAAATAAAAAATAAAAAAATTATAATTAATACAATTTTTAATTAATTATATAACTTTAAAATTTAATTAAATCTTAAGTCTAAATTGTATATATACAATTATTATTATAATTAAACTAATAACAAAAAAGATTAACTTTGTATTAATTTATATTTTATTTTATAATATATAATTAGAATCGATTTAAAACTATATTTGTTTTATATTTTATTGCGCAACAATTTACGTATCTTTTTTCTATTAATATTAATATTTTTGCGATAGAATACTACAATTAATTCAATATTTTGTTACTTCAATTATAGTATTAATGCGCTTAAAAATTACGTCAATATTAAACAAATAAGATACTTTATTTATTTAAATATCAAAATCGACAAATATTGCAAGTAGATTGATCGTCGGATCGGATTTCGATTCCAACTATTGGAATCGATTCGATTCGATAGTTTCAATATTAGAAATCGAACCGAAATTCGAGTCAATTTTTATTTTTTTGAAATCGATTGAATTCGATTCGAGTCGATTTTCGATTTCAATATTAGAAATCGAATCGAATTGTTAAAAAATCGAAAATTATATTATTATATCAAGAATTACTATTTTAAAATCTGTATAATTATAATATATTATCGGAATTACAGTTTGCTATATTATTATATTATAATTACTTGTTAGTATAAAATTCTGCTTAATTTATCTTATATTTGTATTACTTTTTTGTATTATTGTTTTATTTTAGAAATTTTTTCTTTAAACTACTTAAAAATATTGTTTATACTATTTTTAATTGCAAAATATTTAATTTTTCAAGAACTTCTAGTTAATAGCTGTTTTTATTCGAAGATAATTTTAGTAAATCTATTTTTTGCAATTTGTTATCTAGTATTTTATATTTTAATCAATTCGCGAGTCAATTTGATTGAAATTTTAATTGTATATTTGATACTAGAAAAAGAGAGCTTCAAAAAGTATCGAATAAGATTTTAAAAAATTTTCTATTACTTAAACTAAAAGACAAAAACAAATACGTCGAATAGAATACAAATACTAAAATTTAGTTTGAAAAATAGTAATTATATACTACAATTAATAAGAGTATTTTGTACAAAACTTAAAATAGATTTGTTTATCTATATTAAATTAAAAAGATTGATACTGAAACACAATTTGAGTTTTAAAATAAATATATTTAAATAGTCTCGACTATTAATAGTTTGCCAAAAATTGTTTGCAAAAGTTGTCAAAAAATATTGAATTATTCTATTATATACAATTATTCAAATATATTAAATATAAAAAAATATTTTTAATCTGTCTTTTGTTTAAAACAAAAAAAATCTCGATTACAATTAGTAATCGATCTAGTTTTTATTTGTGTAAATTATTGTTAATAATACAAATAGATAATACAAAACTAATATATTAATAGAAAAAAAGCTATATCGATTTGTTATTTTTCAGTTAAGATAATTGAAAAAATCAATTATACAAAATATTTGTTAATTTGAATCTACTTTTTCGAACTATTAATAATTTGAATTTTTGAAAATTATTAGAAATACTTCGATTAGATCTAGTACTTCTAGATTGTATTAAACTATCGAAATTGATTTTTACAGATTTTAATTAAATTTGTAACAAGATTAAATTAGATCTAAAAAAAATTCAATATATTTTTATTGTTTTAGATATATAGTTTAGTTTTCAAAAAATTGTCTATCTTGAAATATTAATATATTGAATCGATATTATATTTTAATATTGCAAATATTTTATTAAATTTACTTTTTTTAATATCGAATATATAGATCGACAATTAATATTAGAGTTTATAAAAATATTGAAATTCTTTAAAATCAAAAACAAATTTCTTGAAATTGTTACTGATAATATAAGCAATAACAATATTTTTAAAAACAAACTTGACAAAGTCTTGAATTAACAAGAATTTTAATAGAATAGACAACAAAATTCTATTTTTTGTTTAATTTATATTATCAATTTGATAGCTCAAGACTTTATTGCAACTCTTGAATTAGAAACAATTGTCGACAATATTGTTTTTTAATTAGAAAATAAACAAGTTTAAAATATTGCAAAAAGTATAGATTTGTCTGTTGTAATTAAAAAAATATTTGTTTGTATAATAATGCAAAGAGATAATATATTTGCTGAATTTTATTTAGATTTGCGCTTTTATTGTTGCTATTAATAATTTGTTTTAGTACTTGATTCGCTTTAGAGTCTTTTAAAAATAAAAAAATAAAAAATCTCGAAAACTAATACAAAATATTTGTATTTGTTGAAATTCTATTTATCTGATACTTTGTTGTGCGTATTAACTATATAACTATATTGATTTTTAAATAAAAAAATATTTAGAAAATCAAAAAATTTAGTATATTCGACTAGACAAAAACAAATAGCAATCGATTTAACTGCTTAACAATATATTAATTTTTTTCTATAAATGCATTTTTATAGTTTTTCGAACAACTAATACTGATATTTATTTAAAATTTCGAGTATTCGATACAGTATTCAATTATTTTAATTATATAGAGAAAACTATAACAAATTATAATTGTTTTTTAAAAGAAATTATACTAAAAACTTGTAAAAAAGTTTCGACAAAACTTGTCAAATATTATTCGAAAATAGAAAAATTTTATAAAATATTATATAATTTTGTCAATATTTTGAATTTTACGCAGAAATTGAGTTTTTACAAAATATAAAACAAAAAAAATAATAATAGTTTTGTAAACTACGAGACAAAATATTAGATAGAATTTAAAATCTATTTTCGATATTATTATAATTTAGTTGCTGCTTTAAGAGCGGAAACACAAAAAGCAAATATTGTTAAAAAAATAATACAATATAGTAATATATTTGATTTTTAGTTAACTTTTTTTATAGTTTGATACAAATATTGTAAGATTTTTATTTCGACAATTTTAATATTTTTGTTTAATTTAAAACAAAAACAATCGATATTTTTGCGCTAATATTATAGAGAATAAATATTTAATATAAAAATATTAAAAAAATAATATTTTGAACTATCTCAAGTTAATACAAATAGTCAGAGATATTTTTTCTTGTTCAGTGTTATTAATAGATATTAAACAAATTTTTAGTTTTACTCGAAAAATATATCGATAGAATCGATTTTAAATAAATTTGCAAACAGTTAAGCAAATTATAATAATCAAATACTATAATTGTACTATAGATTTAAATTCAGAGAAAACTATTGTCGAATTATAAAATATATATTGCAGAGTACAAAATAATAATCAGCAAGTTAATAGAAGTAAAATTTTTTTTTAAATAAAATTCGAGATTGTTTTGAGTAAAATTTATTTATAGCTAGATTATTGTACAGAAAATTTTATATTTATAATATTGTTATAAATAAACAAATGTTATTAGCAATAATACAGATAGATAATGTATTTAAAATAACTAAATACTAAAAATTGTATTAAATTAATATTTTTAACTTTTTGAGAATTATATTATCTCTAATTTCAATATATATTTAAATATAATAAGAATAAATAATCAAGTCTCGATAGCTCAGTAATAGTGTATTTAGTTTTTTGTAATAATAACGCGTAATCTATAATATTGTTTAAGATAACATTATAGTACTATCGAAGACTATATTGTAGATTATATATTATTAGTACAAGAAATTGAAAGAACAAAAGTTCGAATCTTTTTTAAAATACAATAATTTTTTTTTTGTGCAATCTTCTATAAGATTATATAGAACAAAATTGTCAAACTCTTTAATTAGAGAAGTTAAATTAATAATTTAACTCTAATTATCTAGATAATTTAAATACATAATTATAATACACTTTTTGATTACTATATTTGATAGAAAAGAACACAAAAAATATATATAGCAAAACAATATATTTAATAGATAATGCAACAAAATAATGCAAATAATAAAATACAATAAGTAAAATAGCTTGAATTTTTAATTTTTTGCTAACTATTTCGATTTCCGATATAACAAAGATATTTGAACGTCAATTTTATTACTATTTACTATAGTAAAGTCTCAGATTCTGCATTAATTGTTTTAACAACTACAAATTTTTAGACTTAATAATTTTGCAATTAATATAAATAGCAAAAAGATTGCTATCTAAATATATAAAGCAGAATATCAGTATATACTGTATAGAAACAATAGTAATACAAATAGATAATATATTTATTAGAGAAGAAGTTAATTATAAAATTTTCGATAATTTTCTGAAAAGCTAACAAGATCGATACTTGAATTCGATATTTTTTATTATTTTTTTTGCTGACAGTTTTATCTTGCAAGATTTCTCGAATTAATTTTGCAAAAAATATTTTCGAAATTAATAGATTATTAGTCTTCTGATATCTGCAGATTTTATATAGAGCTACTGTTTTGAATTTGTATTTGCGCTTTTTCTATATTACAAATATTTAGCTGATAATAGTTTAATATATTATCTCTTTGTATTATTTTTTGTATACTAGAAACTGTTTTAATCGATTTTTTTTCTCTGCTACAATTAATTTGTATTGTTATATTTTTTTGCAATTTTCTGTTTTCTGTTTTACAAACTAAATTAAGCATATTAGCAATACGTAATATATTAAATATATTATTCGGATATATTATCAACTTGTTTAATTTGAGCTATTAGAGTTTTAGAGCAAAATATATTGTTAAATTAAGAATTTTTAATACTGAATAAAAAAATTAACAATATAGAATGCAAGAATTAACAAGTCTTGCAATTAAATATTTAATAGATAATACAATAGAGTAATATGCAGCAGATATATATGTTTGTATTCGATTTCGATAGTTAAAAAGTATATATTATGCAATAATTGATATAATAGAGATAATAATTTTCAGTTGTAATAATATTAAATAAAAGTAATATTTGAATTCTAACTCTAATATTGAGCGCGTAAATTTATCTTATAATTGCGACAACTTTTCTGTCCAAATACTATATATTAATTAATATATTCAATATTGTCTATTGTCTCAATCTATATAGTCGATATACAAATTTGTTTTGTATTATCTATATATATTATTATTAAAACTAATCAAAAAAATAGATTTTTTGAAATCGGATTTCTTCTTATTTAGAAATTTAAATATTGCTGAATAGCTAATACAATACTATTAAGTAAAAGACTTGTTCTGTATTATCTATATATATTATTTTTAAAACTAATTTAAAGTGCAGAATATTTATTTTATCAACTCTTTTGCAGACTATTGTCAGTAGAAATTGTGCTGCAATATAAATTAAAAATAAAAAGCTGCTTTACAAAAAACAAAATATTAATTATATAATATTCTACAAATATCTAATCAAATTGCAAATAACAACTGTTTTCAAGAAAGTCTTTGAACAGATTCAAATCAATATAGAAAAAAATGTCAGAAATATAGTAGTTGATAAAAAAATAGAAAAAGAACTGCATAATAATATATTTGAATAATATATATATATTAAAAAAACTAATTATATTGTAGCGCAATATTTTGAGATCGAACTAATAAAGAAAATCAGAGACAAAAATATTGCAGAATAGACTAAAATTGATACAATTGCTATATAAATAGTTTCAGAAAGTAAAAATATAGATATAATACAATTTTTTAATATTTAAATATATATAAAGTCTAATATAAATAAAATAACTAATTTACGTATTAGTCTGATTCTAATCAGTCCGAATTAAGCAATAATATAATCAAATATATAATATCAATTATCGAAATAATTTAACAACGCATTCTATATTATAAAGAGTTTAATAAGTTGAAGAAAGCGCACAATTCAGATACAATTAACAAATTTGAAAAATTTAAAAACACTTTTGCAAACAATAAAAATACTGCAGATTGCAAAATATTTAATTTTTTAAAATCGACAGATAACAATACTGAAGACTTGATTAAAATTGATAATAATAAAGTAAAGATAAAATAGAAGAAGACAGAGAATAATGCGAAAATAATAAATAACAAATATAGAGATACAGAGTACAAAGACGATAATAATAATAACAAAAGTAAAAACAATAATAATAATACTAAGAATAAAGTTGATTACAAGATTGTAGAGATCTCGGACTAGTTAATAGTATTAATAAGTTCAAATATATTATCTAAATATATTACTATATACTTTTCGATAAAATATAGAATCGAAGTTTATCGAGAGACTATAATAGTTGTAATCTATTTACTATATAAATATCAAATAGTTTATATGTATTACTTTACTGTATTACTATAGAATATTTAGATAAAAAAATAATAAAATTCAAAATCTAATTTTTGTTTATCAAATTTGTTACTAAATAATTTTATTTCTTGACAATTCGAATCGATTTTTTCAGATCGATTTTTGGTTTCAACTCTAGAAATCGATTTGATTCGATTTAATTTTCGATTTTAATTTTAGAAATCGATTTGTCAAAACTTTCGAATCGAATTGATTCGAATTGTCAAAATTCGAATCGATTAATCGATCCGAACTCGATTAATCGATCCGAGACGATCAGTCTAATTGCAATCGAACAATTATATTAATACTTTAAATAGTTGCAATCGAATATAGACAACTATATATTTCTATTGTTAATATATCTATTCTTGTCTGCGTAGTTGACACACAAGTAGAAACTTTCTACTTATACAAAACTTACAAATTCTATTATATTGCTCTTAATATATAAGATTTGCGCAGCTCTTAAGTATCTAGATTTTAATTATCTATACTAGATATACAATACTAATATGCGTCTAATTAAGAACGTTAAACAACGCAAAATCTTAAGAAATTACAAAGATATTACTATATTTTATAATCGCGTTCGAACGTTAGTTATTATAACTAGAATATGCGATCTTATTATTGTTGTCGATTATTTGACAACAATAAATATCAAGAGATAAGACTAGAACAACATTGATGTTTTATTTTGTCGCTTAGTCTTAGATAGCTAGTGCAACTTCTATTGTAGCACTAGTAGAGTACAAGAGTAGAGACTAGCTATTAGAATTTATTTTAAACTCTAAGTTTTCTCTATTTGTTATCTAAGTATTTTTGAGCTTAATCGAGCAACTTGATTAAATAATAACGTTGTTTGTATCGCAAATTAGATTGTTCGATTAAATTAATATATTTAATCGAAAGCTTAATTCAATTTGTCGAAAAATTTACAATAAATTAATATAACAAACAAACAAAATAATTATCGAATGCTTGTATTTTCGAGCTTAAATATTAATGTTTTAAAGTTTTTAATTCTATCTTATATTGTATTAATAAATTGTTTAATTTATAATACGCATTTATAAACAAAAGTATTTTAGCTTGTATATTTAGAAATTAAGTTAAATATTTTTGTTATAACAAATACAATAATAATATTATTTTTTGTTTTTTATCTTATATTTTGTATTTTAATATAAACAAAACTTGTTTAATTTTGTTTTTAATATTTGCGTTTATAATATCTTTGCTTCTATAAATAGATTTTTGTTTCTATTGTTTGTTGTTATAAATTTATTTGCGTAGATTATATTTGTATTAAATCTAAAACTTTTATGTTAGCAATTGTTGTTTATTGTTTATAAAATCTTAAATGTTTTACTATTAAAATACAATACTATTGCGCTTAAATTTTTATTTAGTTCGAGCTCTCTTTGTAATACATTGTTATTTATTTGTTTTATTAAATTTTATCGATAAATTACAATTACACAATTAATTCGATCTTTTTGATATATTTTTTTTCGATATATTTTATTCGATACAAAGCTTGCTTACTTTTTTTATATATATATTTTTTTTTAAATATTTTGCAAATCTAATTACTAGCAACAAACGCGTTTTGTTCGCATTAACGCTTCTAATTATAATATAGTATTCTTTAACTATATTATTTATATATTGTTTTAATAGTATATTTAGAATTTTGAACAAACAAATTCTTTGTAGATTAAAAACAAAACAACATAATATTATAGAAATTTTCTATAAATATTATTAATATTTTTGCATATAAATAAGATTTAATAGTTACGTATTCTCTCTTAATTTTAATAGTATTTTGAATAATATTTGTTGCAAATATAGATTCAAATTTAATTTATTTATTTTCTATTAACAAGAATAATTGTGCTAAGAGAGATTAAAAAAGTATTATGCAAATATATTATCGCTTAATTCTATAATTGTCGAAAATATATAATAGTAAATTAAATATAAAAATAAATAAAAAAAGCAAAACGCGTTTTTCGCAAACAACTTTAACAAAAATTATTAAATTTACGCTAATTCGATATAGCGATTCAAATTATTCTTCGCTATAAAAAGAGTAAAATTTTGTGTGTTTAATTCGATTTCTAATAATGTTAGTTTAACTATATAGTAAATATCTTTGTTTCTAGTAGTGTTACTAGAAATTTAATCTAATATATTTGTTCTTAAAGCAATATTTCAAATATAATAAATTATAGAAATTAATTTCTTATTGTTTTTTAACAATTTTTATTTACTTTATATATAGACAATACAAGCAATAGTATTCTAAATTTTATAAACTACAAATTTATCTTATTTTGTTTAGATACTTTTAATTTCGCATTAATCTATCTTTTTATTGTTCGAGTTTTGTTTTTGATAAAATTTTTGTTGTAACAAATATTATATTAATCTTAATCGAAATATATATTAAAACTAAATATAAATTTTTTCGAAAAATCTATCTTAGTCGATATTATGTAAACGCTTCGAAAAATATTGCTTATATTGTAAATTTGTTAATTGTTAATAGCTTGCAAAATCTTTGCATTATTTGTTAATTAGAACTTTAATTATAGTATATTGTTTAATTTATTTAACTTCTCTTTGTTGCGTTATTTAAGAATATTTAAAAATATTTTATTATATATTTTTTTTCGATTTTGTTTGTCTCTTTTTTTAGAATTTACAATAAACAAAATAAATAATAGTTGTTCAATAAAGCGCTCTTTATATATTAATAACAATTTGGCAATATATTGTTCTTTCAAGAAGAATTTCTAAAATTATATATAATTTTGTTATTAAATATTAATATAGTTGTTTTAAGTTTTTGAGCAACGCGATATTTTCTTTATTTGTTGATCGAATTTATTAGAATTATGCGTGTTAAATTTAAAACAAATTATCGAGACATATATATATATAAAATATTTTTCAATTTAGAAGTTTTTTTTTTTTATTTATTTGCATAAATCGATCGCAAACATTATAGAGACAAAACAATTACTCTTAAGTTGTTTGTATTGCTAGATTTTATTGTTTTGTTTTAATTTATTTAGATTGTTTAAACAAGCTTGTTACTAACGCACAAATATAGTTGTTGCCAAAATTAGTTTCTTCAATTTAGTAAATTAACAAATTTGATTTAGAGTTCTAATATATATAGAATTGTAATTGCTTTATCTAATACTTAAGATTGTTTAATCGAAAAATATCTATTTTTAATTATTAAATCTTGTCGATATTGCAAAATAAAAAATTTGTAATTTTGAAACAATTTTCGATTAAATCTTAATTAAACTTTTTTTCTATTTAATTTAACTATTTATTGTTAAAAAAATTATTTTTCTCAAGTTATATATATATATTTAATTTATAAATTTCGAAGATTTGTTAATACAAAAATAGAATTTTTTTATTAAATATATATAGATATATTTGTTGTTTTTGATATTAAAGTTGTTAATTGTATCGAATTTTCTAATAAACTTCTTATAGTAACTAATAACATAAATTTTAAATATATTAAAATAAACTTCTTTTGTCTTTATATTTATTAATTAGTATTTGACAAATATCTTTTTTAATATATTAAATTGTTTTTGCGCATATTATATATATAACAAGATTGTTTTGTTGTAAAAGCAATACGTTGCAAGTATTATAAAATCAATTATTAATTTTGTCGCATAAATTGCGACTAAAATATAGTAACGAAACAACAATATTATAATTGCTATTAGTTAATAAAGAATAGCGCTTTGCTTAATTTCGATCTATTGTTAAACTTTGCTAAAATGCTTAAAAGTACGCAAATCGAAAATTTTAAAAATTAATTTAAAACTTTAATTTAGTTTAAATATAATATTTGTTTCTCTTACTTTCTTGTTTTTGTAAATGTATTTATAAGTTGTTCTAATTTAAGAAATAATGTTTGCGATAAATCTCTTTAGTTAATTTATCAAACTTATTAAGATATCTTTCTTAAATTAATATAACAAATCTATTATTATTATATTATAAATATTTATTTTTGAAAGTTTTTACGCGAAGTTTTTTATATTATAAATGTATTCGAAATTCTTTTTATTAACTCTATAATTGGCTTAAAACTTAAGTTGCTATAGTATATCTTTATATATTTGTAACGTTTATATACTTATTAAATTGCTATATTTGTTTAAAAAAATCTTGTATATAGCACAATAACAATTTTGCTTAATCTCGATTATAAGTGTTTGTTTCAAATAGTTAATTATTAGTTTTATTAACACTAAATAGCAATATTTGCGTCAATTGTTTACGCAATAAATTATCAACTCTTTTGTCGAGAGATTGCGCAAAACTAGTATTAAATAGTTAGTATAATAATCTTTTAATAAATTACTTTTTATTTACGTCTTATTATACAATTTATAACGTTATAATATATTTTTATATTTAAATGTTTTGTATTGTCTTTCTTAGTATATATTATTAAAATATAGTCTAATAGTATTATGTTTAATTAATAGCTTTGTTGTGCGTTTTTGTCTAGATTCTTAATAATTATATATATTAACTATGCGTTTTAATCTCTTTGTTGTCTAAAGAGCTATATTTTATTTGTTAAAATAAAAATCGATATTATAGTTGTTTCGATCGAATAAAAATTTTGTTTTTTTAATTAATTGTTGATTATATAATATTAATTTTAAAGTCTATTGCTTTTCGCTATATATTGTCGAATTAATATATATTATAAGTAGTTTGTATAAACTAAATAATTAAATATAAAAACAATAATCTTGTCTATTAATTAATAGCGTATTTTGTATATTCGATTAAAGTAAATCGCATTTTTTATATTAAATATTAACTTAAACGCGTCAATCTTTTATTTGTTATTAAATATTTCTTACAATATACTATTTAACTTAACAAATTATATATTATTGTTCGAATAAAAAACAAATTTATAAAGTAGCTTTAATTGTTTGTTTTTAAAAAATTAATTAATATCGCTTTTAATATATTTGCAATTGTAAAACTAGTATATTAAAGTATAGTTTATCTTGTTAAAAAAAGATTTATAACAATTCTTAATTAGATAATAATACTTTTTGCTTTTGTTTTAAATATTTAAATAATTAAGTTATTGCTAAATCTTTTTATTGTATTTAATGTGCGTATTCGAAGTCTTAAACAATCTTTTATATATTTAAAAATAATTTAACAACAATTCTTTAATCTTTTTCTTAATTATAATTTCGTAGCTCTTGTTGTATAGCAAAAATAATATAGATAATAAATTAAACTTAAATTAACAATCTTTATAAGAATTATTAGTAAACTTAACTAATTCTTTGCAATTGTAAAACGTTGCAATTAGATTTGTCTTAATTAATTGTATCTATTAACTTAATATTTTCTTAATCAAATAATGCAATATATTGCGATTTGCAAAATAGTTATTTTTCAAGAGATTAAACAATAAATGTATTAAACTAAGATTATATTCAAAAGTTAAATCTAGATTTAAAAAGTTATTATTTAAAGAAATTTAATTAGCACAATATCTCGAGTTTTTATTTGTTATATATGCAATATTTATTATAATAGTTGCTTTTACAATCTTTGTTAATAAATTTGTGCAAAAATATTGTTTTTAGTAATAATTGTCTTGTTGCGTCTCTTAATTGTATAAGATTTTCTTTAAATATTTATATATATCGATTTTTCTAACTTAAGTACAATTTTTATAGCATTTTTTTATATAACGCATAAAATTGTTTGTAAACTTTAGAATCTTTAAATATTTTTAACAATATATTGTATCTATATTAATTTAAATATTAAATATTGTACTAAACAATATTGCAAAACAATTAAAATACAAAATAATATATTTAATATTAATAAAACGAACGCAATTACTTATAGTAGACTAGCGCAAAATTTTTGTAAATACTTGCTTAATAGTTTTACGAAATTTTGATTAACTTGTTTAGTAGCTAGTCTTTTTTATTTTCGAATATTTTTTTGATAAAAATATTCGAATTTTTCTTGTTTTTTTTACAACAATATTATTCTATTATTTAAGCTTAAATTATTCTTTTTATACTTTTATAGTTGTATTGTTTCTTAGACGTCGCTTTTGCTTTAATTCTATTATAACTTTTTTCGATATAAGTTGTCTAGACGTTTTTGATTAACTTATTATAGATTTTGATCTTTATTTTGCTATAAATGTTGTTACAAAGTAGATAGATTTATAGAAACTATTGTTAGCTATTTATCGAATTCTTGACATCAATTTAGTAGACAAAGATCTTAAAGACGTAGTTTTTTTCAAAATTGCGCAATTCAAATAACTTGTTGTTAAATTAAACAATTTCTAAACTTAATTTTATACAACATATAAGTATTTAGTAATCTCTTATATTATTTTTGATAAAAAACAAGACTTTTATTAGTTAAATCGAAAGAAAACTACGTTGTATTATCGAAAATCTTAAATAAACTTTAATTTCTCAAAAGTTTAGAATTTTAAACTAATTAAAAATATAGATTGCTATCGATTTTTATCTAACAAAAACATTTATATAGCTTATTTAATAGCTTTGTAATATTGTTGTTAGCAACAACAATAATCTTAATTATAAAAATCAATATAAGAATATATTTAAAATTATTAACGTTCGAACAAACATATCTCTTTATATATATTTATTATCTTTCTACTAGAGTAGATTATCTAGTAAATTTTTTCTTTTAAATATATTTTTTATTTTGAGTTAATAGTTTTCTTTATTTTAATTTTACGCGAAGCTAAAATATAAAAGTGTTTGTTAACTTTTTTTTTTCTTTCTTTGTTTTATGTTTGCAAGATTTAAAGTTAATAAAATTTGCAAATCGATTAATACAAAAAGTAAAAAATCTAATAAATATAATAGTTGTTGCTTTTGCTTTCTAGTAGAAGTAATCTTAAAAGTATATACTTGATCGCTTTCTATTTACTAAAAATGTAAATATCTAAAGTACTTATATATGCAATCGCAAGAATTCGATGCTATAACAAAAAAACGTTACTTTTTTTACTTAGTTAGCAATAAAAACTACGAATTCTTGCGCAATATTTAACTTAAAAAGCGATAATATCAGGGACTAGACTTGGAACCTCTATCAAAGAGATATCTAGATTAGTAACTAGATAGAACTTAGGTTTATACTAGATTTAGTATATAGAACAAAAGACAAAAGAGAAAAGAAAGAAATAAGACAATATTAATTATATAAAATTGCAAACTTTATATCTAGCAAGAATTAACTCAAATTTGATCTAGTTTGACTCAAATTTAATCAAGATCAAGCTTAAAAAATTAAGTAAAATTAAAACAAAAAATTGTTTAATCGACAAACGTAGTTGGCGAATTGCTAATTTAATATTATAATAGTAGCTTCTCTTTATAAGATAGAGTTCTTGCAAGACAATTAAAACAATATAACAAATTATCGAAGAATTAAAGAATTAAGAGTCGAGAAAATTTCAAGAAGCAAAATAAAACAAAATAGAATAATTAGATTTATTAAACTAGATAAAGACAAAACAAAGCAAGAGCGAAACAAGATATTTAAGTTTATTAAATTAAGTTAAAACAAGAAACAACAAAGACAAAACAAAATATTTAAATTCAAGAAATCAAACAAAATAAAGAGAGAAAATCTTTGTTATTTAGACAAAATCTAGACAAGACTAAACAAGATTAAACTAATTAAGTTAAGATTGAACGCGTTTGAAGTAACAAGATACTATTAAGACGAAACAAGAAAATCTTTGCTATCTAGACAAGATTTAAGCGAAATTTAGTATTTAGATTTATTAAACTAGATAAAATAAAGCAATTTTTTTTTTGTTATCTAGATAAGATCTAGACGAGATTAGACTATTTTAGCTAGAGTTTGGCGCGTTTGAAGTGACGAAGTACTATTAAGACAAGATAGAAAGATCTTTGTTATTTAAGCAAGATTAGAACAAGATTTAAACAAAATTAAAAATACTATCTATTCTTCTTAATATTAATACTTAGAAACAACGCAAAATACTATATATAATCTCTTGACAATAGAATTAACTAAATAATATTTATTAAGAGCTTGTTAACAATTGTTCAAAAGATTAAAAAATTTTTAAATAGAAAAATAATCTTTTTAGTCAACATAATACTTAAGCAAGACAAGATTAAAATATCTATTATATTTGAAGTTTAAAATACTATTAATATATTAAGATCTTTTGCTATTTTTAGCAACAATAGATTTACAAGATTCTTAACGCTATTTAGACAAAAAATCAATAACAATATAATTAACAAAAGTAGCATAAATGTGACGGATAACCATAGATTGTATTTAAGTTGTATTTGAGACTATGTAACAAGAATACTAACTATGGGGGTCGGAACAGGAGACGGAGAACCTCAGATACTATATAGGCGACCAGGAGGGACGCTAGTTCCGATTGAATCTAGAACGATATTTAGAGAAGTCTGCAACATCTAGAACTATAATACTATCTTCTTTCTCAAAAATCGCAGCTCTTGCAAGATAAGAAACAAGAGAAGACGCGTTATATTGAATGCAAAACGCGTCTCTTCTTCGCAAAATTCCCAAGTTCTTTCTATCTATAAAATAAAAAATCAAAGAAGACGCATTATATTAAGTGCAAAACGTGTCTCTTCTCCGCAGAATCCCCGAGTCGATTTGCCTATTTGTCGATTTGCCTGTTTGTCGATCAAAGATAAATCTAAAACATATCTTTTCGAATGCTCCAAATCCTCCAATAACCTGATATAATTGACTCACAAATTCACCATCTACAGATCTAAGAAAGTGTCTGCTTTTGGCTTGCAAACGCATATAATTCCCTGACTTGCTTGCTCGTTAATCAACTCTTATTCGTGGTAATTGCTTGTGGTATTGCCATTGTTTTTTATGCCTATTGTAGCAGGCTCACTATGTGATTTGGTGCATGCTCTAATGTGCAAAAGCTCTTATTCGTAATAGTTGCTTGTGGTGTTGCCATCGTTTTTTATACCTATTGTAGCAGACTCACTATGTAATTTGGTGCATGCTCTAATATGCAAAAGATAGTGTAGATAGTAATGTAGATAGATTGGTGTCGCCATTGAAGCAGACTTACTAGAATACTATGTAATTTAATGCATGCTCTAATATGCAAAAGATAGTATAAATAGTAGTGTAGATAAGATGTAATATTGTTATTGAAGCAGATTTACTAGAGTGTCTAAGCAAATTTTGTTGTCGTTGTTCTAGCAAACTTATTGTCGATATGTAGATGTAGATATATATTGATGCTTTTGTCTCTTTTGTAGTCTATTATTAACAACTTGTTGTCAAGCACTAGTTATTGCGTTTCTCGAAGTCTATAGCATATTCTATTTTTGAATCAATTTTGTCTTAGTACTTACGAAACTATTGTTTGTTTTGCAAGCTGCTCTAAGAGAATTCTCGATCTAATATTTTTTTTCTTCTTGTGTGTACTATCTTTAGAGTAATTCTGACGACAATAACTAGTCGAAGCGAAAAAGAAGTAACGTCAAAGATACGTTAAAGATACGAAACGTCGTTGATCTTAAACGAATAGTTAGTATTATATAACAAATAATTATAGATTGTATTTGAGTTGTATTTGAGACTATATAACGAGAATACTAACTATGGGGGTCGAAACAAAAGGCGGAGGATCTCAAGTGCTATATAGGCAACCAGGAGGGACGCTAGTCCCGATTGGATCTAGAGCGATGTTTAGGAAAGTCTGCAACACCTGGAACCGTAATATAAAAGACAAAATAAATTTTTATAAATATAAGTAATTTGAACTCGACAACTAAAGAATTTCTTTCAAAAATACACTTTATTTTAAAAAAATTAATATAACAATTGTTTAATTTAATTGCAAAACAAGCAATATTAAGATTTTTAACATTAAGTTAGATTTTGTTATTTATAAAATATCTAAAATAAAAACAACAAAAGCAATTAACATTAAACTTATAAATAGCTTAAGCAACAAATATCTTATTATATAGATACTAAATAAGTTTCTCTATTTTCTAAGTAAAATTTTTAATATTAATTAATTAAATTCGAATCTAAGTTGTAAAATCAAATAACAAAAGTTCTAAAAACTTAAAGTCTAGATATAAGTTCTAGCTCGAATTAACTAGAAAAAACAAAACAAAAGTTGTAAACAAAAAAACGTTATTAACAATAAATTTAATATTTAAAAGTTATTTAATCTAGTTGTCTTGCATATAATTAACAAAGACACAAAGATAATATTTTATAATAATATTAATTTGTTTAATTTAATTGTTAATCTTAAAGTAATATGCGATAGATAACTTAATATTAATCTTTAGTATTTGACAAAAATGTTCTTAAATATTAAAAATAAATTGTGTGTCTCGATTAAATACAAAGAACTTAAATAACTTGTAATATTTCTAGATATAAACGTAAAAATAATTGATTATTTTTTTTACTTTTATAGAAGTAATCGAGACTAAATATCTTATCTTAGTAAAATAATTAACAAAAACAAGAACATATTTATACGTAATATTTATAAAGATACTAGACAATAAAGAATCTACGTAGTTTACAGAAATATTACGTTAATAACGTTTAAAAACAAAAAAAAAATACAATTATTCTTGTATCTTTTGTCTAAAAGACTTAAAACAAATATATATATAATAGTTTTATATAAAGCGCTAAATATATTTATAAATATTAGACTATTAATAAGTTCGATTAATTAATTTGTAATATTTTGTTTTTTTTTAAATAATTATTAACAATACTATTATAAGCAAGCTAGATTATGCAAAGACAAAGACAATTCGAATTAAAGATATACTTTTTTTCTTAAAAGTACAAGAAGTTGAAGTATTTTTTATATTCGATTAAAGAAATTCTATTATAATAATATATTTTATTGCAAAACGCTTTAAATACTTAAAATACAAATTAATTGTTAACTTCAACTTGATTTTACAAAATTTAAATAAAAATATCTTTTAAATTTTTGTTAAGATTTAAGATTTTTTAATTTAACTAGAGTTTGATATTCTTAATATTAAGTTCTTTTATATTTAGTTTTATCGAAGCTAACGTAACAAAAAGAGTTAAGAAAACTAAAAAAAAATATAATTAAACAAGATTTAAAGTAATAGCTTAATATTAAAGATTTTTAACAATTTTAAGATTTAGAATATAAGTTTTTAAGATTGTTTAATATTAATACAAATATTAAAAGTCGAAAATATTTCTTTTTTTAAAAAGATTTCTTGAGCGATATATAAAAGTATTTAATTTTTTATTAATTTTGTTAAAGCAATACGTAATTCGATAGTCGAATTAAGATAAAAATTTGCTTTATCAAATTTAACAACAATTTAGTTGCTTAATTAATATAAAATACTTAAGATTTTTATAATTTATAATTATTTTAACTAAATAAATTAAGTTTTTAAGTTTAAGACGTTATTCTTTGAATACGCAAACAATAGCTATAAGTTTCTTATTATAAATCTTATAATTATACTTAATTAAGTTGTGCTTCTTAAAAAAATAAACAACTAAATAAAGAACTCTCTCTTTATTGTACTAAGAAAGAATGTCTTTAAATATATAATTCGAAGCATTAATTTCTATTATAATTTTATAATTTAAATTGTAATAACAAAGCACTATATTAAAGATAAAGACTTTTATCAAAATAATAAATATTAATTGATATTTCTTAAATTAAACAAAAAGTTAATTCTTTTTAGTTAAATAAATTAATAAGACAACTATTTTACTATAGTTGTAAATAAATCTTCTATAAAAGTTTGCAAATTCTAGAAAGTTTTAAATATTTTTAATATTAATTAAGATAAATTAATTAACAATAATATCTATTTTCGCTAAATTTATTTTAATTTCTTTAATAGTAATTATTAATTCTAGATACGAGACTTAAGTAATATAAAACTTGTATTTAATTATATTTGCTTGTAAGCTTGTTTTGCGCAACTTTCGAAAAATAAATTTGATATAAATTTTGTATTCTAGTTTATTATTATTATAGATTAAAATGTTATCTAGATAAGCAATACAAAATTTATTTAAAAAATTTTGAAAATTTTGTTAATATATTTCTAAAACAAGACAAATTTATTATATAAATCGAAGAGTATAACAAAATATTTGAAGAGTTTAAAACAAATACAAAAGATAATAAAAGCTTTATTTTTCTCTCAAATACGTAGTCAATTAAATGCTAAAATAATATTTAATTTAATAAAAATTTTAATTCGATTAAAACAATTTAGTATCTTAAAAATTAAAGATAAAAAATATTTGTTTTTAATTATAATAGCGTTCAAATCTTTATAGTTTACGCAAAATCTAAGTTTATCTCTAGATTTCTTAACAAAAAGAATAGAAACTATTGTCTAAAAACAACTAACTTAAATAAATTTTTTGCTAAAATTTTTATTTAGATAGTAACAAAGTTTTAGAGTTTTATTACAATTTATATTGTACAAAATAGAGATTAAGAACTAGATATTTTCTTTAATATAAATAACGTAATTGTAAAAACAATAAAAAAATAAAATATTTGTTTCTTTCTTAGAGAAAATATTAAGAAACTCGAAATATCTAGAAAACAAAATTGTAACTAGATTAATATTCTTGCTTTGTTAATAATATTTTAGATTTTCTTCAGTAGTAAAAGTTGCTAAGTAGAGTTTCTTTTCTATTTAATAAAGTGCTAAACAATAATCTTAATTATAAGTATTAATTTTAGTGTTTCTATAAAACAACAATAATTTTAAGAGATTTAATAAATTAAGAATTTAAATAAAATTTAACTTAAATTTGAACAAGTTCTTAACTAAATTTAGAAAAATATCTATCTTTCAAAAAATAATACTAAAAATTTCAATATTTTTTGCGCAAACAATGCAATTAAATCTACAAACTCTTAACTTAATTATATTAAATTATATAAAAGATTGTTTAACTTGTTTTATATATTGTTCGATAAAAATTCTAAAAAATAAAAGACTTCAATACTTAATTTTTAAGAAATATCTTTTCTAGATAATTCAAAAAATACAACTAGAAACTTCTTGCTTTAAGCTAGACAAAACAAGACAAAACTTAAAATCGAAATAAATAGATTATTTTTTATAAACAAGACTAGATTGCTCTTAAAAAGCAAAACTAAATTGCTTTTTACAAACAAATTGCTTCTTAAAAACAAGATTAAATTGCTCTTAAAAAGCAAGACTAGATTGCTTTTTATAAACAAATTGCTTCTTAAGAGCAAAACTAGATTACTCTTAAAAAGCAAGACTAAATTGCTTTTTGCAAACAAATTGCTTTTTATAAACAATTAAAATACTAAATATCTTCTAACAAAACAAACTTAAATAAGACAAAAAGATTTAATTGTCAAAAGTAATAACAAAAATATTTTGATTTTAAAACTTTTATATATATTAAAACTTTTTAGAAAACAAGAATTTTTTTTCTTTTTAAATAATATTATAAATTTTAACAAACAATTGACAACAATATTTGAGACAAAAAGAAAAGAATATAATAAGAATATTATAATTAAAGTTTGTATTAATAGAATAACAACAAAGTTACAATAAACTTATAACAATAAAATACTAATCAAGTTTAATAATATAAAGAAATAGTCTTTCAATATAATTGTTAAAAGCTATAGTAATTTCGACAATATAAATAATATTGTTTGTTAAAATTGCTTAACTATTAAAATCTCGAAGCTTGCAAAAATAAATTAATTAATAAAAAGAAAAATTATATTGTTGCGCAAAAAATTTATTAATAAAAATATAAGTTAAGACTCTACTATTAATTAAAGTTATAATAGAAATTCGAGATTAAACTTAATATAAAACAAAGAAGACTATTATATAATTATTCTTAAATATAGAATTAAACTCAAAGAGTTTTAAAGTTGTTTTAATTGAAAATCTTTTATAAAATTAAAAAGAAAATAAAAACAAAAAACTAGAAAACAAAAAAATATATAAATTAATTCTTAAATACAATTTTGCTCAAAAACTAGACTTTTCTTGCTAATAGCAAAATATCTTTGTTAATATTAAAAGTATTATCTAAATTAATAAAGCAAAGAAAAAAAGATTTTTTATTAAAATATTTTTTAACAATCTTGCTTAAATATTGCAACTTATAGTAGTAATACAACTTTTACTTATTGCAAATTTCTTTAATTTCTAAAACAATTAAAGATTTGTTTTAAACAATAATAACAACAAAGCTTAAATTTATTAACTTGTTAAATATTACAAGAATTGTTAATACAAATAGAACAACAAAAACAAAAAAAATAATACAAAATTCTAATAAATTGCTAATTGAAATTCAATTGTCTTTTAATTTAACAAAAACAACAACAATTGTAATAGTATAAAATTAACAATATTTAAGTTGCTAAAATTCTTTCTTAATCTTAATAAAAGTTTAAACTTATTGTTAAAAAATAAATAACTATTTGTTATTAAGAGTTTGTTAAGATATAATAGCAACTTAAGTAAAATAATTGACGTTATACTTTATATAATCAATTAATAAAGTATTCTTTATTTAAGAATATTCTTTTTTTTAATAAAAGAGATTGTAATATTTAGCAAAACTAATAAAGTTTTGTTTTAGAATTTCGCAAAAATACAAATATATATTTTTCGATTTAAAGAGATTGTTACAATAGTAATACAAATTTCGATATTATTTGTCGAAAAAAACAATAATACAAAGATTATTAATTCGATATTAATTTATAAAATTATAAGTTTTCTTATCTATAATAAGTCGTAACTTTGTATAGACAATTTTAACTTAATTAATAAGATATTAATTATAATTTATATCTATATATTGTATAAGATTTTGTTTCTATATATTTAACTAATTTTTGTCTCTTTGTATTATAGTATATTGAGAAGTTTCTCAAATTTAAAAATAATAAAAGTAGTAATATTTGTAAAAAGCAATAAAAGTTGTATAATAAAAGTAGATTAATTGCTTATAGCTTAAGCGACAATTTGTGCAATTGCAATTATAGATATTAAGTTTAATTTTACAAAAGAAAAGTTTAAAGTAAACAAGATAAAAATAGTATTAATATTAAATTGTGTTTAATTTTAAAGTTCTCGAAATTAATATAGAACTTTAACTAAATTTTAAATAACTTGTCGAGCAAACTTCTTTACAATAAGCTCGATCTCTAGTAAGAGTTCGAAATGCTCTATTGAGTTAATAATTAAATAAGTATTAATATATTTAAGAAGATTAGATTTTAACGCGTAAAAGTGTTGCAAGAAGTGTAGATTTTTTATAATATTAGAGACTAAGTTCGAAATCTCTATTAAAAAGATATCTAAATTAATAATTAAATAAAACTTAAGTCTATATTAAATTTAATATATAAGACAAAAGACAAGAGAAAAAAGAGAAAAATAAAACAACACTAACTATATAAGATTGCAAGCTTCATATTTAGCAAGAGTTAATTTAAATTTGGTCTAGTCTAATTTAAATTTAATTAAGATCGAGCTCAAAAAATTAAGTAAAATTAAAACAAAGAATTGTTCAATCGACAAACGTAGTTGGCGAACTACTAATCTAATATTATAATAGATAATATATTTACAAATACAATATTAATTATAGTTGCGACAATAGATGCAAGAATTGTGTTGTTCAATATAGTTAACAAATAAATTTAAAGATTGTTAAAATTACAATTTATAAATAGAGTAAGTTCGAAGTCTCTACTTTTAGAGTATCTTTACAATTTGCGCTTTTTCAATATTAATTGCTAACAAGCTTAGATTTATAATATTTCGAATCTCTACTAAAAGAGCAATTTATTAATATATATTGCAACAAAATTATTACAAATAAGAAGTTTAATTGTTGCAATAAATTGCGCAAAATTAATAGCAATAATTATATATTTAATTTAGACAAACTATACGCAAATATTTTAGAAACTATTATTAAGATCGAGTTTCTAAATAATTATTTAAACAAAAAGCAATAGTATTGCAATCTTGTCAAAAGCGACAAATACAAGATTTACAAAAATAACAAAAAACAAAAAATGTAATACTATTCTCTCTACAACAAACTTAAATACTCTATCGACAATATATATAAAGTATAGATAGATCGATATGTTTTATTAATTATTTGTGCAAATCGAATTGTACTATCTACACGATTTTGTACAACTATTTCAATAAATATATCTACAAATTTGTTTTTTTCGTTACAAAAAATATTTAGTCTTGTCTAATAAAAAGCAATAAAATTTTGAATCAAATATATATCTATTTTGTAATTTAGATCTCTACAATTTTTAAAATAAGTGTATTTTTCTATAGAGATCTAAATTAAGAAGAGACTCTTATCTCTAAAATCTATATATATAAAAATAGTAGAAATAGCTTTACAAATGTCTTTTTTAGTATTAATAGTAAATAGTATATACTAAGTATAGTAAATTTTATATAAAAGAGTTATAAACAAAAGACTTAATAATTGTTAAAGTAAGAATTAAAAACAAAAATAGATATTTTATTAAAGTGTTGCTCAATAGTTTTACAATTTCTATATATAGATATATCTTATAATATTAATTTCCAAGATATATATATTAAAGTCCAAATATATATAAAAACAATATTTGTATTATTTCCAAATCTTTTCGCATATAAATTACAATAATTAGTTTTTTTATTTATTCTATTTTTTTTGTATTTTTCTATATTTTTTAAAGTTCTTAATTCTTAATTTTATTTCTTAATTCTTATTACAAAATTTATTTTATATTTAATATTAAGCTTCGAAATCTTATATATTATTCTTTCTATTTATTAGCAAACATTGCACACTTACAGTAACTTTAACAAATTTTAACAAAAAAAGTTTGTCTTTAAACTCTTTTAGCATTTTTGCAATCGATTTATTGCTAATTATATATTTAAAGTACGCATTTCTTAAAGTTGTTTACAATACAACTATTGCAAATATCGAAATTCTAATTTTTAAAGTTTAAATTTTTCTTTAATATTAAATAGATTGTGCACTAGAATATTTTCTAAACGCGAACAATTACGCAATATTTCAAAATCGACTAATTATAGCGTAAGTAATTTTGCTTTAATTGTTTATTGTTTTAGTATAAAAATATTAATTAATGCAATATTTCGACTTTTTTATTGTTCGAATCTCTCTCTAGTATTAAATTTATTAATATCGCAACTATTAAGATTGTTGCAACTTAATTTATTATTAAACTAATAGCATTGTTATTAATTACAAATATTTAAACAATTATATAACAAATATTTGATCGAAACTTTGCTTAATTGTTTAATTCGAAAAATTTATTTTTAGATCTTAAATAAGTACTTTAACAATTTAGTATTTTTTAAATCTTAAATATAGTCTTCGATTAAATATTATTTGCTAAAATATAGCTATAAAGTTAAAGAAAATAACAAAAAATCTATCTTTGTACAATTTTCTTGTTGTTATAGCTTCGAAATCTTGTTATTTTTCAATAAGATTTGCGTTTTAAAATTTATCGAACGTTATTAAGTTCGAATCTTTGTCAACTTATTATTTGATAATAATAACAATAATAATTTGTATTTTTTCTCTTAAATTTAAATCGAGTTCAAGAATTACAATTTTGATCTTAAAATTATTAGTAAAACACAAATATCAAAAAAGAAACGCAAGATATTTGCAATATTAAATTGTTTAATATCTTTATATTATATTTCTATCTTATTAATTTGTCGAAAAATATCTTTAATTTAGTTTTCTTATAATGCAACTTAGTTTGTTTGCGTTTTTGCTTAAGTTAATTTATCTTAAAATTTAATTTTGTTTTGTTTAGAACAATTTGTACAAATATATTTGTAGCAAAATTAAATTTTATATTTTGCTATTAGAGTTTATCGATACTTTATTCGAATCTTCTTTAAAGAAGTATTGCGCATCTATATTCTTGCTAAGATAATATATTGTTAGAAAAATATTGTTACAAAAATATTAGTATTTTTTATAATAAATTTATCGAAGAATTGTAATTTGTTAATCTTTGTATTATATTATATTATTTGTTAAACTAATACTAAATTTATAGTATTTTAAATTATATACAATATTGTTTTTTTAATCAATAATATTAACAACTCTTCTCTTGTATATTAAATAAAAAGTATTAAAGTTTTTTGCTTTTTTAATTATTTGCAAATATCAACAATATAACGCTTATTTATATTAGATAGATTAACGTTGTTTGTCAATATATTCTCTAAATAAATTAAAAATATCGATATAGAAATTTTCTATTGCTTATATATTTAGTTTTTTGCAATATTTGTCTCTTCAAGTTATTTTATTGTCGCAAGATAGCGCTCTTAGACGCAAAATTTATTGTTATTAACAAAAAAAATTTCGCGTTTTAGCGAACAATTTTGAAAAAATAAAAAGAAAGTTTGTTGTTTAATAAAGAAAACAATAGTAATAAAAAGAACTATTCTGAAGAATAACAATTTCGAAAATAAAAAAAAAGAGATTGTAAAAAATTAAAGTCGCATCTTTTACAAATAGAGCAACTATAATTTCTAAGCTATAGAGCAAAAGAGTTTAACAATAATAAAAGAAGTTTTACAAACATAATATCTTTATTAACAATTGAAAAAGCTTATAGTAGTATTAAGTTACAAAAATTGAAACAATTTTCGACTAGAATAAAATAGACAAAAAATTATTTAAATAAATACTTAATTAATAGTATTTTTAGACTGACCGTCGGATCGGATTTCGATTTCAACTATTGGAATCGATTCGATTCGACAATTTTAATATTAGAAATCGAATCGAAATTCGAGTCGATTTCTATTTTTTTAAAATCGATTCGATTCGATTCGAGTCGATTTTCGATTTCAATATTAGAAATCGAATCGAATTGTTAAGAAATCGAAAATTATATTATTATATCAAGAATTACTATTTTAAAATCTGTGTAATTATAATATATTATCGGAATTACAGTTTGCTATATTATTATATTATAATTATTTGTTAGTATAAAATTCTGCTTGATTTATTTTATACTTGTATTATTTTTTTGTATTATTGTTTTATTTTAGAAATTTTTTCTTTAAACTACTTAAAAATATTGTTTATACTATTTTCGATTGCAAAATATTTGATTTTTTAAAAACTTCTAATTAACAGCTATTTTTATTCGAAAATAATTCTAGTAAATCTATTTTTTGCAATTTGCTATCTAATATTTTATATTTCAATTAATTCGCGAGTCAATTTGATTGGAATTTTAATTGTATATTTAATATTAGAAAAAGAGAGCTTCAAGAAATATCGAATAAGATTTTAAGAAATTTTCTATTACTCAAACTAAAAGACAAAAACAAATATGTCGAATAAAATACAAATACTAAAATTTAGTTTGAAAAATAGTAATTATATATTACAGTTGATAAAAGTATCTTGTACAAAACTCAAAATAGATTTGTTTATTTATATTGAATTAAAAAGATTAATACTGAAATACAATTTGAGTTTTAAAACAAATATATTTAAATAATCTCGACTATTGATAGTTTGCCAAAAATTGTTTGCAAAAGTTGTTAAAAAATATTAAATTATTCTACTGTATACAATTATTCAAATATATCGAATATAAAGAAATATTTTTAATTTGTTTTTTATTTAAAACAAAAAAAATCTCAATTACAATTAGTAGTCGATCTAATCTTTATTTGCGTAAATTATTGTTGATAATACAAATAGATAATACAAAACTAATATATTAATAGAAGAAAAGTTATATCGATCTGTTATTTTTTAGTTAAAATAATTGAGAAAATCAATTATACAAAATATTTGTTAATTTGAATCTACTTTTTCGAACTATTAATAATTCGAACTTTTGAAAATTACTAAAAATATTTCGATCAGATTTAGTACTTCTAGATTGTATTAAATTATCGAAATTAATTTTTATAGATTTCAATTAAATTTATAACAAAATCAAATTAGATCTAAAAAAATCTCAATATATTTTTATTGTTTTAGATATATAATCTAGTTTTTAAAAAGTTGTCTATCTTGAAATATTAATATATTGAATCGATATTATATTTCAATATTGCAAATATTTTATTAAATTTACTTCTCTTGATATCGAATATATAGATCGACAATTAATATTAGAGTTTATAAAAATATTGGAATTCTTTAAAATTAAAAACAAATTTTTTGAAATTGTTATTGATAATACAAGCAATAACAACACTCTTAAAAACAAATTTAATAGAGTTTTAAATCGACAAAATTTTTAATAGAACAGACAACAAAATTTTATTTTTTGTTTAATCTATATTATTAATTTGATAGCTTAAGACTTTATTGCAACTCTTAAATTAGAAACAATTGTCGACAATATTGTTTTTCAATTAGAGAATAAACAAGTTTAGAATATTGTAAAAAGTATAGATTTGTTTGTTGTAATTAAAAAAATATTTGTTTGTATAATAATACAAAAAAATAATATATTTGCTGAATCTTATTTAGATTTGCACTTTTATTGTCGCTATTAATAATTTGTTTTAATATTTAATTTGCTTTAGAGTTTTTCAAAAGCAAAAAAGTAAAAAATCTCGAAAACTAATACAAAATATTTGTATTTGTTGAAATTCTATCTATTTAATACTTTGTTGTGCATATCAACTATATAACTATATTGATTTTTAAATAGAAAAATATTCAGAAAATTAAAAAATTCAGTATATTTAACTAGACAAAAACAAGTAGCAATCGATTTAACTGTTTAACAATATATTAAATTCTTTCTATAAATATATTCTTATAGTTTTTCGAACAATTAATACTGATATTTATTTAAGATTTCGAGTATTCGATACAGTATTTAATTATTTTAATTATATAAAGAAAACTATAACAAATTATAGTTGTTTTTTAAAAAAGATTATACTAAAAGCTTGTAAAAAAGCTTCGACAAAACTTGTTAAATATTATTCGAAAACAGAAAAACTTGATAGAATATTATACAATTTTGCTAATATTTTAAATTCTATATAGAAATTGAGTCTTTACAAAATATAAAACAAAAAAAATAATAATAGTTCTGTAAACTACAAGACAAAATATTAGACAAAATTTAAAATCTATTTTCGATATTATTATAATTTAGTTGCTGCTTTAAAAGCGAAAATACAAAAAGCAAATATTGTTAAAAAAATAATACAATATAATAATATATTTAATTTTTAGTTGACTTTTTTTATAGTTTGGCGCAAATATTGTAAAATTTTTATTTCGACAATTTTAATATTTTTGTTTAATTTAAAACAAAAACAATCGATATTTTTGCGCTGATATTATAGAGAATAAATATTCAATATAAAAATATTAAAAAAATAATATTTCGAACTATTTTAAGTTAATACAAATAATTAGAGATATTTTTTCTTGTTCAGTATTATCAGTAGATATTAAACAGATTTTTAGTTTTGCTCGAAAAATATATTGATAGAATCGATTTTAAATAAGTTTGCAAACAATCGAGCAAATTATAATAATTAAGTACTATAATTGTACTATAAATTTGAATTCAGAGAAAACTATTGTCGAATTGTAAAATATATATTGTAGAATACAAGATAATAATTAGCAAGTTAATAGAAGTAAAAATTTTTTTCAAATAAAATTCGAGATTGTTTTAAATAGAATTTATTTATAGCTAGATTATTATATAGAAGATTTTATATTTATAATATTGTTATAAACAAACAAATATTATCAGCAATAATACAGATAGATAATATATTTAAAATAACTAGATACTAAAAATTGTATTAAATTAATATTTTTAACTTTTTGAGAATTATGTTATCTCTAATTTCAATATATATTTAAATATAATAAAAATAAATAATCAAATCTCGATAACTTAGTAGTAGCGTGTTCAGTTTCTTGTAATAATAACGCGCAATCTATAATATTGTTTAAGATAGTATTATAGTGCTATCGAAGATTATATTATAGATTGTATATTATTAGTACAAGAAATTGAAAAAACGAAAGTTCGAATCTTTCTCAAAATACAATAATTTTCTTTTTGTACAATCTTCTATAAAATTATATAGAACAAAATTGTTAAACTCTTTAATTAGAGAAGTTAAATCAATAATTTAATTCTAATTATTTAGATAATTTAAATATATAATTATAATGCACTTTTTGATTATTATATTTGATAGAAAAGAATACAAAAAATATATATAGCAAGACAATGCGTTTGATAGATAATGCAACAAAATAATACAAATAATAAAGTGCAATAAGTAGAATAGCTTAAATTTTTAATTTCTTGCTAACTATTTCGATTTCCGATATAACAAAGACATTTAAATATCAATTTTATTACTATTTATTATAGTAAAGTTCCAGATTCTGTATTAACTGCTTTAACAACTGCAAATTCTTAGACTTAATAGTTTTGCAATTAATATAAATAGCAAGAAGATTGCTATCTAAATATATTAAACAGAATATCAATATATATTGTATAAAAACAATAGTAATACAAATAGATAATATATTTACTAGAAAAGAAGTCGATTATAAAATTTTTAATAGTTTTCTGAAAAACTAACAAAATCAATACTTGAATTCGATATTCTTTATTGTTTTTTTTGCTGATAGTTTTATTTTGCAAAATTTTTCGAATCAATTTTGCAAAAAATATTTTCGAAATTAATAGATTATCAGTTTTCTAATATCTGCAGATTTTATATAGAGCTACTGTTTCAGATTTGTATTTGTACTTTTTCTATATTACAAACATTTAGCTAATAATAGCTTAATATATTATCTTTTTGCATTATTTTTTGCATATTAGAAACTGTTTTAATCGATTTTTTTTCTTTGCTACAATCAATTTGTGTTGCTATATTTTTTTGCAATTTTTTGTTTTCTGTTTTACAAACTAAATTAAGCATATTAGCGATACATAATATATTAAATATATTATTCGAATATGTTATTAACTTGTTTGATTCGAGTTATTAGAGTTTTAGAGCAAAACGTGTTGTTAAATTAAGAATTTTTAATACTGAATAAAAAAATTAACAATATAGAATACAAGAATTGACAAGTCTTGCAATTAAATATTTGATAAATAATGCAATAGAGTAATGCGCAGCAGATATATATGCTTGTATTTAATTTCGATAGTTAAAAAGTATATACTATGCAATAATTGACGTAATAAAGATAATAATTTTCAGTTATAATAATATTAAATAAAAGTAATATTTGAATTCTAATTCTAATACCGAATATATAAATTTATTTTATAATTGCGACAACTTTTCTGTCCAAACATTATATATTAATTAATATATTTAATACTGTCTATTGTCTCAATTTATATAGTCGATATATAGATTTGTTTTGTATTATCTGTATGCATTATTATTAAAACTAATCAAAAAAATAGATTTTTTGAAATCGAATTTTTTCTTATTTAGAAATTCGAATATTGCTGAATAGCTAATACAATACTATTAAGTAAAAGATTTGTTCTGCATTATCTATATATATTATTTTTAAAACTAATTTAAAGCGCAGAATATCTATTTTATCAACTCTTTCGCAGACTATTGTTAGTAGAAATTGTGCTACAATATAAATCGAAAATAAAAAGCTGCTTTACAAAAAACAAAATATCGATTGTATAATATTCTACAAACATTTAATCAAATTATAAACAATAACTGTTTTCAAAAAAGTTTCTGAGCAGATCTAAATCGATATAGAAAAAAATATCAGAAATATAATAGTTGATAAAAGAGTAGAAAAAGAACTGCATAATAATATATTTAAATAATATATATATATTTAAAAAGCTAATTATATTGTAGCGCAATACTTTGAGATCGAACTGATAAAGAAAATTAGAAACAAAAATATTGCAGAACAGACTGAAATTAATATAGTTGCTATATAAACAGTCTTAGAGAGTAAAAATATAGATATAATACAATCTCTTAATATTTAAATATATATAAAGTCTAATATAAATAAAATAATTAATCTATATATTAGTCTGATTCAAATTAGTCCGAATTAAGCAAAAATGTAATTAAATATATAATATTAATTATCGAAATAATTTAACAACATATTCTATATTATAAAGAGTTTAATAAATTGAAGAAAGCGCACAATCCAGATACAATTAACAAATTTGAAAAATTTAAAGACACTTTTGCAAACAATAAAAATGCTGCAGATTGCGAAATATCTAATTTTTTAAAATCGACAGATAACAATACTGAAGACTTGATTGAGATTAATAATAATAAAGTAAAAATAAAATAGAAAAAAACAGAAAATAATGCAAAAATAATAGATAACAAATATAGAGATACAGAGTACAAAGACAATAATAATAATAACAAAAGTAAAAACAATAATAATAATGCTAAAAATAAAATTAATTACAAAATTGTAGAGATCTCGAACTAGTTAATAGTATTAATAAGCTCAAATATATTATCTAAATGCATTACTATACACTTTTCGATAAAATATGGGATCGAAATTTATCGAGAGACTATAATAGTTGTAATCTATTTACTATATAAATATCAAATAGTTTACATGCATTACTTTACTGTATTACTATAGAATATTTAGATAAAAAAATAATAAAATTCAAAATCTAATTTTTGTTTATCAAATTTGTTACTAAATAACTTTATTTTTTGACAATTCGAATCGATTTTTTCGAATCGATTTTCGATTTCAACTTTAGAAATCGATTCGATTCGACTCGATTTTCGATTTCAATTTTAAAAATCAATTTGTTAAAACTTTCGAATCGAGTTGATTCGAATTGTTAAAATTCGGATTAATTAATCGATCCGAACTCGATTAATCGATCCGAGACAGTCAGTCTAATTGCAAGAAATTTCTAATAGATTTTTATTAATTCTTCGACAAATAAGCAAACAATATTGACAAGTTTACTCTTAATTCGAAATTTCTTATT
>JAABUW010001184.1_pt1 | contig 45657 bp, 45 predicted proteins | sample 5560081 | NCBI WGS metagenome assembly JAABUW01 (sample SAMN10711882, study PRJNA513363) | rock metagenome | isolation source: Antarctica rocks | place: Antarctica: Victoria Land, Knobhead sud | reverse complement strand
ATTTTAGGTAAGGGCTATAAGGTAAATTATAGATAATTTAAAAGCTAGGATAAAGATACTATTAAGATTATATATAATATATATAAAGGGAGCTAGAAAGTACTTAAGAGAAGAAAAGGTATTATATATAAGCTACTATTAGCTATAATTTTCGCTTAGATTTAACGTTCTATAATATACTAGGTAATAATAATAGGAAGATATTAAAGTAGGTATATAGGGAGTTAATCTTAAAGGCCGTTATTAAGCTATAGTATAAACAAGTTAATTAGGAACTAGCTAATCTATTTATATTAGAAAAGGATAGTAACTCTAGCTATAGAATAGATATACTAAGTTATATTATCAATAAGTAGAAATAATAGTATAGCCTATAGATATATTATAATTATACCTTATTACTAGACTTAAGTCTAATTAAAAACGCCTAGAAAGGGCCTAAATAAATACTCTATAAGTACCCTTATTAGGACGACTATACTACAAGAGACTACATTATACAGGGGTGGGAGGAACATATATCCATTAAGTACATAAATAAGCAAGTAGCTACTATGCCTTAGCGACTTCAGGCTATTCTAGACGGCGACGGACAAATGATAGGTTATTAATGGAGAAATGTGGGCAATTTACATAGAATTTTAGTGGGGGCTCTCCGCTAAGTCGCTAGCTAGTGTGCAGTGGTTTTTGTCACTGACTTGCTTATGTCCTAGGTGTACCTAATTCTAAGCGTTGTCCTATCCATATAGTAGAATCTCTTGGCGCTCTTGATATCAAATGGGTCTGTTCACTCGCTGTCCATGTTTCTGAGGTCTTCCACATGTTAGATCCTCCACTACTTTATCCTAATTCCTTTGATCTCTCATCATCTCCCTGTGGGATCCTGGAATATGGCATGCAAGCATGTCAACGCAGCTGGTAAATACGAACGGGCGCACCTCTGAAAACTATTACTGACGGTCATTCCTTAGAGCTCCATCCTCCGGTCGCAATACAGTCAGTGTACAGAGAAGACTGTACGCAGTGTTTCGACTCCATTGTACGGCTGCTTGCCACCTGACGTTACTATGCCAGCCTTGCTTACTGTCTTTAGGATGATCCTTCTGGACTGGATGTCTGTCTACATTGCTTCAATGGGGGTTGCACGGGCGAGCGAGATCACGCTTCTTTGCACAGCAAAACTTCGAAGCATCCCTTGACGCTGAATATACAGAGGTCGCGGAAAAGAGTCAAGGTCCGTGGCCCTGATCCTTATATTACCTCTCCATACTTGACTACTGAAAGAGGGTCGGACACCGCTGATGATAGGAATCCAGCGTGACGAGCCTCCACAGAAGATCTCCAAGCTTGCCATAGCTGCAGAGACAGAAACAGATCGCTACGATACTAAAACACGAGTCCACTGCTACGAATGCGGGGTGGAGGATGTGGATCCTGCGGCAGGCAAGCTGCCAGCTATTGTTGACGGCGTCCTCAAGGCAAATACATTCGCGAGGCAAGCGGAAGTACAAGCATGGGAGCAAGAGATGACCCCCTGCGAGCATACACTCTGTCTAGAGCAAGAGACTGCTCGGAAGATTGACTCTCAGCGTGCGTTAGGGTCAAGAACGATGGAGGTCACATGCTGACAGGGTCCTAGACTTGGGGCACTGCTCGATGTGTGATCTGAAAGAGAACCTGTGGCTATGCCTTCAGTGTGGAAACTTGGGGTGCGGACGATCTCAGTTCGGAGGTGTAGGCGGAAACAGCCACGGTCTCAAACATACTGAAGAAACTTCACATGCTGTGGCTGTCAAGCTAGGATCGATCACCTCAGAAGGTACTGCGGACATATATTGTTACGCATGTAATGAGGAGCGTGTAGATACCGAGCTTACAAAGCATCTCGCCCATTGGGGAATCAATATTGCCGAGCGAGAGAAGACGGAAAAGAGTCTCACTGAGATGCAGATCGAGCAGAATCTGAAATGGGAATTCGCAATGACGACGGAGGATGGCAAAGAGCTCACACCGCTCTTTGGCAGCGGCTTCACGGGTCTGAAAAATATTGGCAATAGCTGCTATTTGGCTAGCGTACTTCAATGTCTTTTCTCGATGCCCACATTTCAAAATCGATATTATCACCCACAAGATCCGCCTCCTGTTTCCCAATCTCCTGCAGAGGACCTCGAGACCCAGCTAAGGAAACTTGCCGACGGCTTACTATCTGGCCGCTACTCACATCCTGATACCGATGTCATTGCCTCGGAGTACTCCCCGGAAATACCGAATCAGAAAGGCCTCGCACCTGCTATGCTAAAGCATCTTGTTGGCCGAGGACATGAAGAGTTTTCAACCATGCGTCAACAAGACGCTTTCGAGCTTCTTCTTCATCTCCTCAAATTGGTCACCCGCTCCTCACATGATGGCCCTCTCCAAGACCCTGTTCAGTCATTCCGATTCGCTATGGAACAGCGCCTCCAATGCATGTCCTGCAAAAAGGTTCGGTATCGAATGGATGAGCAAGATAATATCTCGATCCCTGTTCCTGTAAGACGGAAACGTTCCACTGCAAATGGCGCCACAGACAGCGAGAAACCCAAAGACGAGTTCGAGCCCGTCACACTCAAAGAATGTTTGGACACGTTCACTGCTTCCGAAGTCGTAGAGCTTACTTGCCCTTCTTGCGGTAGTAAGGATGGGTTCAGCAAACGCTCGCTTTTCAAGACCTTCCCTTCTACTCTCGCTGTGAACGCCCGTCGCTTTGAGCTTGTTAATTGGGTGCCTACCAAGCTTGACGTACCAGTCGTTGTAGGCGACCAGCCGTTTGAACTAGATGCATACAAATCAGCCGGCCTACAGGACAGCGAGGAGCTTCTTCCAGAAGACGCAGTCACTGGCGGGGTACCAGCATTTACACCCAATGAGACTGCCTTGGGTCAACTTGAGGGTATGGGCTTTCCTCGAGTGCGGTGCGAGAAAGCGCTACATGCCACAGGAAACAGCGACGCCGATACTGCCATGAATTGGTTGTTCGCACATATGGAAGACCCAGACATTGATGCTCCGCTCGATCTTGGCGGCGCATCAGACAGTAGCGGCGCTGCTGGGACCATCAACCTAGAGAGTATCGAAACGCTTGGAGCAATGGGTATCAGTGCCCCCCAAGCACGGAAAGCATTGAAAGAAACGGGAGGAGATGTGACTAGAGCCTTAGATTGGGTGTTCAGCCATCCTGACGACCAGGGCGACTTTGGCGAAGATGATGCTTCCACGACTGCCCCTGCTCCTGAAGGCGAGAAGGCGGTGGCTGGTAGTGCAGAGCTGCCTGCGACATTCCGCTTGCATAGCATCGTCTGCCACAAAGGGGCGAGCATCCATGCCGGGTAAGTGATTTCCGCTTCTTCTATCCCCTTGCGGAAGGAACAGCATAGCTAACTTCATTCGGTACAGACACTATGTAGCATTCGTACGCAAGCCAATTCCTTATGAGGGTCAGGAATCGTGGGTACTGTTCAATGATGAGAAAGTGGTCAAGGCAGAAGGTGACGTGGATGAGATGAAGAAGTTCGCTTATGTGTACTTTTTCGAGCGAGTATGAGAGAGCAGAGAGTTAGGGTTCGGGGCCTAACGGGTGACGATGACGTACTGGAAGAGACATGCGAGGACCAAAAGTTGACTCTCTGTACATCAAACTGCTGTTCAACAGCAACAGCATCTACATTGCATTGGCGGCTACTTAAGCAATATGTAAGTGAAGCGTCAACATTTTTAGGGGTGTGGTCTATATTTCACTTTGGCCTCCTTTGCCTCTGCAATGATATTGCTACAGTACTAGTTGTCGACTGGAGGCGGCTGGGCGGCTATGCCGTCCCGCTCCCGCTCCGTGCCGCTACCTTCTTCAAGAGCGCTGTCAGGGCTGCTGATGACTCGAGTCAGCAACTAGACTACCCATCAAATAGTTCCTTCCGTAACAATCCATACACTGACATCTCCTATTACCCCGGCCCCTGGCGATACCGGCGCTACGATTGTCAATTTAGGATCGTTGTCCAATGACGATTTAAGATTTTGACTTCCAATTGAACCACCAAACCTAGGCATTCGACGATGCAGTTATCTACTTGGCCATATTTTTGTTATAAATGTGAAGGACTCGTCAAGAGCAAAGGTCTCGATGTACCTATGCCGGAGCCAACGCTTTGTTCCCCATTTTGACTGATCCTGGCAACGTTCGAAGTAAACCCTGCGAAGCAATATGCCATTCCCAAGTGCGGGATGTCAGACATGCAGAGATCGACGAGTAAAGGCAAGCTACTCACTAGTCTGTATGCGGATATAGCTAACACTGGCGGCAGTGTGATGAGGCTCGGCCGATATGCCTGAAATGCATGAAATCCCGGCGTGTTTGCCTGGGCATGAAAGTTGGCCAAGCCTACTCTGTAATTCACAACGAAAATTCCTACGCAAGTGGTCATAGGAAGCGCCCAAGGGGACCTCGCCCAGCTCCGATGATAGAGATCACTGGTAATCTACACTATGTTCAGCAGCCTGCCCTTGTCGATTTGAAAACACAGGCAACTACGTACTACTTACACTATCATTTGCAGACATCAAAAGACGCCGCAGAAATCCCAAAAGGTGTCCTTGATGAATGTTTGCCTCTATGGATGTCTGAAGCGGATAGTCCGATGCTCGATCTTGCTGTATCCTCTTTGGCCCTAGCGGTATTTTCACGAACAAAGCACCATCCAACAGCAGCCATAGAAGCTTTAAAGCAATACAATCAACTTCTAAAAGTTGCACAAGTTACGATTGTCTCTTTAGGGAAAAGCAATATCGACGCTTGCCTCCTTGCCATTGCTTTTATGGGTCGGTACGAGGAGGTAATTTACCGCCCAGGTAGTCTCAACTTGAACACTCCATTTGTGACAACGATGCAGAGCTTCTCGCATCACGACGGAGCGTTGGCGACGTTGAAGTTTTGGAAGTACCAGCTAAGCCAGAGTCAGCCTGCGACAGATGTCATTAAGCATACCAGACGTGGGTTGATCAGGTCCGCTCTGATGAGAGATATCGCGTTGCCGGAATGGATGCTGGATGGAACCGCTTTCGGCGAATATGGTCCAGAGCTTGAGTATGATCGCATCGTTGTACGAATTTCCGATGTCCGTCAGAGACTGTCTACGCTTCTCAAGGAGGACACTAGCCAATATCGCAGCTCTCGTGGGCTAAACTCGGCAGCCGAGGAACTCAACAAAGAATCACAAGATCTTGACATGGGGTTGCAAAAACTAACAGCCCAGTTTCCTGGTGCTTGGTGTCACCAGCAGCATACTCTGTCAGAACCTCATCCTTGGCCTATAAGAGATTTCTATTCCACCACAGTCCATAGCTACTCAAATCTTGCTCACGCAGCCGCCTGCAACCTTTATTACGCGACAAGATTGCTCATCAATAGTACGCGTTTGAGGATCCTGGAACTTAGTGCCCCAAGTCCAGATAACTCCGCTTCTGGGCAGCGTTTGGAATGCCTATTCCACATGACAAGCATGGCCAATGATCTAGCATCTAGCATTCCTTTCTGTCTACAGAGGTTCAAGGTCACAAATAACCCCAAGTCGTCAACCCGACCAAAGTTGATAACACTGGACACGAACGATAACATCAGGCCGTACATGGCTACTCTCATAGTGTGGCCTTTAACTATTGCCTCGTGCCTTGGAGACGTGGATGCCAAGCAGGCAACGTGGTTTAGGTCCGAGCTCTCGCGCCTTGGAAGAGTGGTAGGCGTCGGAGTCCTTGAATGTGCCGAGACTGATCAATGGCTTGAATTTTGACCAACGATGAATCTATACAAGTCGCCTCTATTCACATCTGGCGCAAGTCATTCGTGAGACGGTGCAAGATTTCCCAGAAGTGAACCACCATCCTGCTGCCGAACGAGTGTTGCAGGTGCTGCAAGACAGCGTCCTCAAACAAAGCGTCCTCGCCTTCATCAGCGCCGTACCTCCCACCATCGATTGCCGTATAATGCATCTCCGTGGCGCCAAATCGTTGAAAGATGCCAGTTTTCTTTTCCCAAGCTCTGAGCTCTCGCATCCCTTGACTGCCGCGCCTGGTGCTAAATACAAGGCAACCTTGACCCCAAGTTTCCAAGGAAACATTCTATCTCACCAAATCACATTGAAATCTCCCTCCCACCAATTGCAACCATAAAAACGATGCTAGTGTAGAGAGCAAAGTCTCTTCGTGCATTCCGGACCCAAAGAAACGCTTGTCTACAGACATTATCTTCCTCCCAAAGCGAAGCGCATCAATAATATTTGTGAGGTACCATGATCGAATTTAACATGGATAGCAAATTTGTCGCATTGGGTTAGTTGTGGTAATGACCCTGAAGAAGTGCGTCGATGTTGTGATATCAGCTTCTCTGGTATCAGAGACAGGCCTCAACACCTAGACTTTGTATGCTAGTGGTTCCGACAAGACCTAGCCTTCAATGCAATCTATATTATATTTAAGCCCAATATAAGACCTTCGATGCGTTATTCTTTCTAAAAGCTGACACTGTTCGCAGAGTAAGCGAAGAATCTAGCAAACGCGAACTAGACTCGGGCTGGAATCTGAAGAAGTAAAAGCTCTATCGGTAATTGCAAGGCTGCTGTGACCGCGTGTCTGAAGAATACGAAAATCCGGATCCAGAGTAGCAGAATTGGCATTTTGCCATCTCGTACCAGACAAGCATACGACAAGTTAGCGATATGGCTTTTGACTTTTAATAAAGTGGATCACGTAAGGTACTAACTACCTTTTACTTAAAGGCAAGAATACATTCCATTCTCCTAACAAGCCGAGACTCAACGAGAATGTCTCAGCTTTGTTTCCTAGACGCTTATCCTGAAAATCAAGACCTCCCTACGGAAGATCACTAAATGACTAATGCGACTAGCGGCAAATCAGAATATCAAAGCAGGAGATTGTCAATACATTGGAGCTGAAAGAAATAGCCAATTTGAGGCTCCTATGGACAGGCCGAGCCTTGATGTCCGCTCTTTCTCAGACGTATATCATCAGGGGAAGGAGTTCTATGCGCACTAGTCATAGTAGGTACCTAGGCTTGCCGAGCACCACCTTCCGCCCAAAATCACCTCAACCCTGAAGTGCTCTCCGAAGAGGCGATGGCCCTAACGGCCAACGCTGTAGTGACACCCCTGTTGCCAATTTTTACCCCAGTCGACCCGTACTTGTACAACCAGCCTGCTTCCCAGCCACCATCCTCACCCTGCGCGTCCAACAGCGCGCGACGATCAATGCCGCAGTCTAAATTCAGCACGCTACATGTGAGGATCCGCATTGCCAGATCCAGCGGGCTTCCGCTCTGTCCAACTCTCTCTTGTGTCTGTTCTTTGAGGAGGGGACCTAGCGTGGCTTGGAGGTAGGCGTCGTTTGAAGACTGCAAGAGGCGCCCGAAGAAGAATAGACAGCAGTCTGGAGACACGTAGTAGCGGGTGCCTTGGATGTAAGTACGATGCAAAAGTGCATTGCGAATCAACTGTAGGGGTTTCCTGAGCTTATGGCCGCGTCCAAAGTGATAGAAGCATGCTAGTACGTTTGCGCTGACAATGGTATCGGCTCGAGGCTTCTTGCGGTCAAAATCTGTCTGAACGTTCTCATGAGCAAAGTGTCCTCCATCACATTTGCTGCGGTTGTGCATAGGCTGAAGGTATTGCTTGCGTTTGCATGGCTCACCTGGAATGTACCGTCGAAATTCACATATTCTAACATTTTATCTAGTACCGACGCGACCACGTCAGGTTGAGGCCGTAGTACTGTGAGAGCAAGCGAAGTGGTATCGAGGTCATCAGGAAAATAGCCATCTGGAATGAGTGTTGGCTTTCCTATTCATGGACCGTATCAACTCTCTGATCGTGCAAAAAGATTGACAAACAGTGGTATTCGCCAACAAAGAAGTTTCAAGTTTGCTTAGAGTGCCATTCCACATTGACCAGATTCCTGGAAAATGGTCAAGTAAGTTGCCAATGTTTAGTCATAATCCGCAATGCTTACCAATCTTGCGTGGCATCTAGAATCAGCAGCCGTGCGAAGTTATCCGATACGACAACACCACTATCAGTGATGGAATCAAAGTGCTTTGTATTTCGATAAAGGTACTCATAAGCCCTTCCGACCGGACTATCGAAAATGTTTCCCAAGGTACGAATAACGGCAGAGGTTTCATCAAATAAGATGCTCATAATACCTAGAGACTTCGCTGCAAGCACATTAATCGTCTTATCATCAACAAAGAAAGCTTCTCCGGGGGCCAGTTTAGTCTCCTCAAGGACGTGACGGTAATATTCGAGGTCTGGTTTACGCATACCAGCGTAAGCGGAAGTGAAAATTCGATCAAAAACAGACCAGTCTACCATCTTCGTGGAGAGAAAAGCGTAATCCTCTTTGGAGACATTTGACATAGCATATACTTTCAACGCTCCTTGGGATTTCTCTTTCAGCTCGCGAATGAAGGACACCATGGTATGGTTAGGTTGCAGCGATTCTCGTGCCTGGCGAAATGCTTCGGCCACCTCAGAGGAAGGTACTGAGATATGTTGCGCGACCTGGTGGTAGCACTCATCTTGTTCTATGCGGCCACACTCATATTCGATCCAGATGGGCAAGGAAAGGATGCTCCGCATAACTTGAACTGGGATCGTAGTTGTAGTGTTTGGAGACCACGAGAAAAGGACGTCGCCCAGGTCGAAGATGACCGCTTTAGGTGAGATTTGAGGAGCCATCATAATAAGTTGATCATGTCCTCAGAGTTCAGAATGTTTTGCTTGGTGAAAGCTGTGCCCATCGCTAGCATCGAGCTCACCATTAGTGGAGAAGAGGACTTGCGAGGGTTCCAGGGGCGTGACACAAGGCGATTGTGGAAAAAAATGACGCTAGGGAATTGAATATGCACGAGCTTCATGCACGCGTTCCAGCGATTGTTTTATTCGCCTGATGTTGCCATACTTCATGATTTGCTCTACCGCCCGGCAGTGGCCTGCCCGAGAGAGATGCCGGAAAGGTATGGCTTGCATACTGTGTCGAAGTGGGTTACACTCTGAGGCGAACTGATTCCCTGGTCAAGCTAGAGCCTCATGCACTTCGTATTAGAGATTAGCCTCAGCCCTGTAATAAGTCGTTCGTAAGACGATACACCACGTCCAAGAATCATAATACTATCCGTTAAGAATCTGGCATCGTTGGGTATAGTCATGCTAGATTATATCTATGGTGTATGCGTGATCTACAGGGTCCACGGGTAGGGCTTAGCGTGCCCGAGAACGAATATCAAAACATGATGTACCTAGCAAATTAGTAATAAAAACCACTGCATACTAGTAGTTTAGTAGAGAGTATCTTTAAATTTATATATATATCCCTGTTAATGAACTATTACTTAGCTATTATTACTTAGGATAACTAAGATTTACTAAGGTATAATAGCTAAGGCTACTTATATAGTATTTAATAAAGAGGTAGATAAGGGGAGAATCTTTAGTAATTTTAGTAGAAACTTAGTAGAATACTCTCTACTAAGTATATAGTCAGTATATAGTAGTTCTTATTCTAACTTATCTTATACATCTATACTTAAAATAATTTTCCTATTTAAGATATATATTATAAGTACTATGAATTAAGTAGTATTACTAGATGAAGTCCCTCTTACTAGTACCTTATATAAGTACTTATATTATATAAGCTATTATACTAGAATCTTAAAGATTTCTACTAGTAGCTTTTTCCTAAACTTTAAGCTCTTATAACTATTAGTAGTTACGCCTAGTAGCTAGTATAAGGCTTATATAACCTTAGCCTCTTAGTATATATTTGAATTCACTAAGTATTGCTTTAAACAATTCGTTTAAAAAAATTATAATTATAAGGAGATTTTTGATATAGAGAGTAGTTTCTCTTCATCCATGTCGGACTCCAGAGAGGGTGGGGTGATCAAGAATGAACGGAGCACGAACACCATCGGTGTGATGGTAGATATGGCATGGGAGACTCTATGTTTGGCGCAGATCTAGCATCTCCCGTGACCGACATTTAGAGAAGCTCGGTGTATTGCTTGTCAAAAACCTCTACGAGGGGTACTCCGAAGCAATGTCCATTTCCTAGCTGTAATGCCTTCAGGACCGTCACAGACCAAACTATCAATGAACCTACGTTCAAAACACTCGCACTTCTTACATTCACTTCGATACACCAACGCAGTAAGCTTCATTCACCCACAAATTCTCGCAATTAGATCCTATAGCAGGATTCCACGCCAGGAACTGCGCAAACGTAATAGAGTACTTTGCCTCAATAGCCGCGCAAGAGTCGCCTAGGCTTCACTGTCAGTAATTGCATACAATTCATCAAAGAGATGCGTACCAGTAGCTACAAGCGTGTAGCTATTACACGTCGCCGCAATCCCCGATTGAACTGGGCCTGGGGGCTCCAGAGCTGTCGGGGTTGTGGCCGACATTGCTTCTGTTGAGGTAGGACTTGCCGCCTTTGTTGCCGATGTCGATGTAGCTGCAGTTGTCGCAGGAGGTGTAGAAGCAACACCACTGACGCCGGCGCAGTAGCGCAAGCCTGGCGATAATTCACAGGTGTTAGGGTCGGAGGCAGGGAGTGTCAAGGAGGGATTCCACTGTATGAATTGTTGTACCGTCACTGAAACCCAGATTGTGTCAACGGCATAACTTTGTGAATGGACATGCAAATCGTACCTTCATGAATAGTTGCAACGCTGTAGCAAGTGTTGATGTTGAAGCGTGTCCTATTGCCAGAGGGGTTGGTGGCAAAGTACCGATCATACACTGAACAGTCCGCCTTTGTCCCGGGGGCAAGTGGGAAGGGACCTTCGACTGTCATGCTGCTGGTTGCAGGTAGAGGCGAAGCAGTAGCCGAAGGCCACGTCCACGCAGGTGCGGTCGGATAGGTTGTCACATAGCAGCTTGCAGGCTGTGAAAACCCTCGGCATGGGTTCGCAGATCCTGATGCATTTGCTCGTCTATGATGATTCCGTCAGTGATGTGTGCTTTTGCTGCTGTCTCAAGAATCACCAACCCATAACCGGGATACGATGCGATGTTGCCCACGGCTTTGACGCAATAGCTTTCGCCCAGTTCGAGATTTGCACAGGTGGTTGCGTTGACTTCTGGATTGAGGAAATAGAAATCGGTTAGGGATATGCCCATCGCTATTGTCACTGATGCGCAGGTGTCGCCGGATGAGATATTGTAGTACATTGCACCTAGGTAAGACAGTCTATTAGTAACGAAGTTGTACGAGCTACAACATATCCTCCATAGAGTATAGGACAAGGAGGACATTTGAGTCTCTTTCAGCTGCGTGTCTTACAATTTGCGTTGGTACCATCGGGAGCATTGGTAGGGCGAGGTCTAAGTCGCAAGAACCTATCAGTACATGCGTTCTGATGATATACCAGTGCAATACATACGCAACTTGCGTGGCTGGTTTGCTGGCATTCGAGGCGGCAGTGTCTCCCGGAAAACTGGTATAGAGTGTTGCATCAGCCCTAGTATTGGATAACATACACAGTCCAACCCACCTAATACATATCTGGTATCCTACAAGTTGCTCCATATTAGAGCAGTCTCTGTTGATGTTCAAGTTCCAAGAGATCAGCTGTGAGACACTAAACGTCTTCTCGTGGCTGAACGATTGCGCGATGCCATAACACGTGTCCTTAGTTGCCACCGTGTAGATATCACAAGTCTGTGGTAGGCAAATTGAACCCTGAGTAGGGAAGTTGGTGCAGTATCCTTGTAGACCGTTCTCATAAAGAAGAGAGAATGTTGAAGCTTTCTGTGCAATGCTGACTGAATTGCAGGTATCGCCGCTCTTGATCGTATAATTGTCATTGCAGCTTTGAGATGTTGGTGTAGCTATAGTACTACTGGCGCTGGTGACTGAAGTAGTTGCGGTAGTGTGGCTGCCGGACACGGTATACGGAGGAGGAGAAGTAGTCGGATAGTTGTTTGCGCCACATCTAAGACACAATATCAGTACTAATGCCGCTGATGTGCTAAGATATGGTCACTAACAATGAGATCAGCGAGCTGAAAGTTTGGGCCAGGTTAGAGTCGTATCCAAAGGGGGAGTCAAGCTCAATCTGTAGTGTTCCGAGGACACAATCCGAACAGGACTCATTTTTTGCAGGCGCCGTCTCATCCCCCCACGCGTCGATTAGCGGGGCGCAGAAGGCCTTCGAAGAGCTTTTCGGTCATCAGCGATCGCGTAACGTTGATTTGATGGTAGGCACGTCACCTGTCTCTTTTGCAAGTATAATTGTAAGTGAAGAGTAGAGTGTCTATTCCTATTGTGGGCGGATAGATAGAGCCGCCAGATGTCACAACATCAGCACTACAAGAGCCTAGTTGTTTGGTACGAAGGTTATCCAGAGATTGCAGACAGTCCGTGGTACACAAATCGGCTAGCTCGCTTTCGGTGGGGCGGTAGGCTGATGAGCTGATGAGCGGCAAGGTACAGGCACAGCTGACGGTCTCATTGAAAGTTGCACTACATATTGGAGAGCTCAGCATGGTCTCTTAAGCAGTGAATTCGGACGATGATTGAGCAAACAACAAGTCGAGCTTCCGGATTCTGCAGGAGACCTGATGATCGAGCTGTGGTGAAGATGAACCCACTCAGGTTCTTCAAGGGTTCTGCTCAGACGTTTCGCAGTGAAGCCTTTCAGTATCCTTGACCACTTTCAATTGAAATCGCAGGGTTGCAAATTTTGCTTCATTGGAGGAGCAAAAACAAGTGAAGTCCATACGTACCTGCAAGCTGCAGAAAGACCATCTGGAACACCAGACTGAAGTTGGCTGGTGATATCAGAGGATCCGTTTCCAATGAAGACTTGGGCGAATGTGCCAGACAAGCGGAGAGCGAGAAAGACCTGTTGAGAAAGAGTCATAAGCATACCACTCTACTACCCGCCTTCGTAGCTTTTTAGCAGGGTGTAGGTAGATTTATCCGTGGATCCCCAAGAAAGATGCGAAATTGCAAGCTGTTGCGTCGAGAGGAATAGAGTGGGTCTTGTTCGCAGCTCTCAAAAGCATAGTTGAGATTTGGCTGACTATCGATGCAGTTTATCGAGGAAAGTGACGCGTGCCAAACCCTGGGGCAAGGAAGTCCGCTATGTTGTATTATGGGATGAAGCAACTGGACGCTGAGTTCGCCCATGACAAGATAATTGAAGTACATTCGAAAGACGAACGTGAAGCATTAGTGAAAAGCCCGCCCAGGAAAAAATAGTTATAATTCATTCGCAAGAAGAACGTGAAGCATTAGTGAATCGGAAGACGTACCTGGAGCCTGCCTGACTCAAACCAAAATTGTTTCATGACAGGATGATTATATTATGGAGATGTCTGCCTCGTCGAAACCTCTACCAATGATACAAGAAGTCTCGCTTTGCCCGAAAGGCAATGAGCGCGATGCAAGAGATGAGTGTGTAGACGGCAACCCTATATTCAAGTAAGGCTAGTTAGAAGCCTGCCCGGTGTCACACGCTCCTGGTCGTCCAGATGGGATGTGGGATTGATCGTCGTCCTTGAAACATGCCGAGGGCTAGATAATTGGCAACGGATGAAACTCATGCGGAATCCTCCATTATACGATATTGTGATCTATCAGCTCTTGGAGCCGCGCCTCATGAGGTGAATAGCGTATATTGGTGCAGGATGCCTTCCGCAAATTTATTTGAGAGCATGGAGAAAAGTGCATGCCAAGCGCTCATCCTGTCGGCTGTTCTTGGAAAATTGAAAGCAAGTCGTTCCACAGACTCTCCACAGCTCCGCCCCTTGGTCGACTGCAATCACAAATAAGCCACCATTGGTCCGGCTCTGGAAGGTGTTAGGCAGCTGAGACTCAACGTGCATTACTGCGAATCCTGGAGGATTAATGCGTACAGGACCCGGCGCGTAGTACTCCAATGAGTGGCCGCTGGCTCGTTTAGTGAAACCACGCGAAGAATTCGAAGAATCTCAACTATTTGACGAGCCAACAATATCTTCCCATCCAGATTTTTTCACTCCTCGGCTGTCAGAGACTCAGCTCAGCTTCGAAGATGACAGGCACTCGCGCCAGGGGCAGTGCTGGAATTAATTCGAAGATCATCCTTGCGTTTCAAGATACGCACGCTTATGCAGATACCGCCGCGGCTCCAACAGTGCCAGTCCCAGCGTTCATGAGTTCGGTAGGATCAGATCCTGATATTGGAATCGGCCTGGATATTGTCCTTCCTAAATTACCATGTTGATCTGTCTCAAGCTATCTGAATCAAACTGCACGCTCCTTTCATTCTATCAATGATGACCGATTTTTGAGCACATTCGCCTCTCCTTTCATGCAGTCTCTCGTTTTAAGTCGATCCCAGTTATTGGTCATCATCAATTCTTTCCATATTCCCTCCTTTGTAGACATGACAAGACGCGATGCCCGGCGCATCCGTCAGTCGGCTACGCCGTGGTTTTCCCGAATATCTATACTCTTTCTATATGGCGCAATCAGCTTCCTTGCCTTTTTGAAAGGAATAAACTTACTGGATAGCAAAGACGAAGACTACTCAACAGCAACAGCACTTCGAAGCCTCGACGATTACGCAGATCTGGTCAACGATGCAAACCTTACTGTTTTCAAGCGGGACCAGTATGCGTGCAAAAAGGGTACACCTTGCAAGACAAACGCGTGTTGTGGGAGTTTCAGCGGAGGAGATACTGGAGAATGTGGACTCGGACCTGCCTGGTGCGGAAGTGATTGTGATTCGCAGTGTGATGCCAAAGCCGAGTGCGGGTCATGGGCCAATCCACCTGGCAAAGAGTGTCCTCTCAATGTTTGCTGCAGCGAATTTGGCTTTTGCGGATCTACCAGCGACTTTTGCACCGGCAAATGCCAAAGCAATTGCGTTCTTGAACCGAAAGTCCCTGCTGGCGGAAGCTCGACCAAGGTGCTCAACAAGGTGATTGGTTACTACGAATCTTGGTCTTCTTACCGGACTTGTCGCAATTTTCCCCCAAGTGCAATCCCTGTGGATGGATTGACTCATGTCAATTTTGCATTTGCGTACATCGATCCGGCGACATACAAAGTTACTACCATGGATTCAAAGACCCCCGAGGATTTGTTCACACAAACCGCGGACATCCGTGCCCTGAAGTCAAATAGCGCAAGTTTGGAAGTATTTATCTCAATTGGCGGATGGACCTTTTCAGACAATGGGACAAGTACGCAGTCCGTCTTTCCTGATATTGCATCGGACCCTGGAAAGCGCCAAAAGTTTGCCAACAACCTCGTTTCTTTCATGAAACAGTACGGCTTCGATGGCGTCGATTTAGATTGGGAATATCCCGGTGAGTTCAGGGCAGTATGTTGAAATGCAGAACATGAATCAGGTGTATTACCATCAGAGTTGTCACCTTACTCCAATTTTGCAGTGACAAGGCAGTGTTACGCCTTTATTTCTACCAAGCCTGTCGTTCTACTCTGTTGCCCTTCAAAAGGCGAATGCTAACTCCGGAAACTGACAGGGGCCCCTGACCGTGGTGGCCAAAAGCAGGACACGGCCAATTATGTCCTTTTGCTGGAGACCATGCGAAAGACATTCGACAGCTCAGATAGGGGTCATACGGTATATCTTTCACGATTCCGAGCTCTTACTGGTATCTGCGCTGGTTCGATATGCCGTCAATGGTCAAATATGTGGACTGGATCAACCTGATGAGCTACGACTTACATGGTGTTTGGGACAGCACTGACCCCATTGGTAGCATTGTACAGGGGCATACTAATCTTACAGAAATCAAACAATCTGTGGACCTTCTCTGGAGGAACAATGTCCCCCCTGGAAAAGTCGTTCTCGGTCTTGGTTTCTACGGCAGAACGTTTCAATTGTCGGATACAAGCTGCAGCACACCAGGGTGTGGCTTCAAGGCTGCAGCCGCGGCTGGGCCTTGCACCGCAAATGCTGGTACTCTCGCATATTTCGAGATCATGGATGTCATCAGCTCTCAGAAACCCAATGTAATTCACGACAAGGACGCTGCCGTCAACTATTTCGTGTATGGAGATTCGAAAGATCAATGGGTTAGCTATGATGATGCAACGACGTTCCAGCAAAAGGTAGGCTTCGCTAACAGTGTTGGTCTTGGCGGTGTTATGATATGGAGCGTGGATCAGGACGACAACGACTTCAGCGCATTATCGGGTCTTGTTGGAAAGAGTCTGCCGTCATTTGCCAATGAATTGAAGAGGTCCACTGTGACAGACACCGGGAACTGGGCTTCGCAGAACGGCCAAAAGTGTATGATGAGCAAGTGCATGGAAGAATCGGACAATCCGAACGGGTTTGCGCTCGCTCCCAACGGCGGCCCTTTTCCTGATAATTGTGGCAGGGGACAAAGCAGATGGGTATATTGAACCCAGTAGAGCCTTGCACAAGATGCTTACCAACTTCACAGATATACTGTCCTTTAGACTCGATGCCATCCAGCTGCGAATGGAGAGGGAGCGGATCCTGCCACGGGCAGTGTCATGCCGGAGAGACCACATTGTTTCATTCCAAACATGGATCATATGCATGTCTGGCGCCTGGATTGCAAGCCTTTTGTTGCGCGTCAAACACTTGGTCTGCGCTGGTTAACAACTGTGGGTGGACTGGGAATTGTGATGCCTGTCCTAGTGATAGATCGAACTCAGTCTCGCATCGAAAGGCCTACTTCAGTGGTAAAGGAGGCTGTACCGAGAATTTCTGCTGTGGATACAATTTCCAAGGCTGCCACTGGATTGGCAAAGGGACTTGTGATGACAATGAATGCTCAAAGTACGTAAGGTTGTCCTCCATGGGGGTATGCACTGACGGAATAGCACCGATGTCGAGGTAGCGCTTGATCCCACCGGGGATACCGGTAGCCTGTGCGGTGGTGGGTTTGGTGGTGGTCGATCAAAGGTGATGTGCTGTAATTCGCCAAAGAATCTAAATCCTTTCTTGCCGGTGTCCCTTGACAAACTCTTTCCCACTCTGCCACCATCGGACGACTTGCCCCAGTTTGATCTGCAGCAGATTGCTTCGGGCCCATCCGTCGTTGGAGGCTCTGACCCCCAGGCCTTCGGACTGGTAGTAATCGACGGGCCAGAAGGCACAGTCTCTAGCTTGAGCCGCCGAGATGGGTCTCATCTTGAATTCTTGTCCTGCGACCAAAACAGAGGTACGGGACCGGGATCGGCGCAATTCGTTTGCATGGACACCTCGGATACTTCGAATTGTGATGACATGCACAAGGATGGTCTACCAGGCACGATACTACGCATGCCAGAAGACTGCGGCTTTGCGACATATAGTGTGGCGGACTCAGTGACGCGCTCACTGGATCAGAACCTACCAGGCCATCTGCGAAAACGAGCGTCACCAGGCGCAGTTATATATAACCTTACATATACATATAATTTCAAATTGGCCAAACGAGACTCGGGCGACATCTTCATACGTATCGATTATTCAGACTCCCATGACTACTTCGATAAGATCGTTGCCGCAGATCCAGTGACAGGAAAGGGGAAGAGAGAGCTTCATCCAAGATACTGGAGCCCGCTATCTAGCAGTTGGAAGAGTCGTGAGTTCCATCCCGGGCCAGCTCTTATCGATACTGACTCTAGATAGTCTACAGCAGTCTGAGGTCTGGCCCTGATCAGGATTTTCAGCCCAGCCTCAAAAACGACAATTTCAACGTTCTCCTCTTTGGGGACGATGGATCTCAGCATAAGTGCCCCAGCGGCAAAGACGGGTTCCTCAAGGTTTCCCTCTCCGGATCTGTCAAGAACGATTTGAAATGGGGTGTCACGCTTGTTGGAACACTTTCACCGTCGCTAGCACTCGAAGAAGCATATAGCTATTTCGACAGTGATCTAACCTTTGACGGCACCCTCGACTTCGATGGTAGAGGCGTACTCAAAATTGACGGGGGCAATCCAGAGAAACCTATCTTTTCAAGTCCGATCACCAACTACCAATTCAGCCATCCTGGCATTGTCTCGTTCTCACCCCAGCTTAATGTTGACGTTCAACTATTGGGCAGCGGGCAGATAGACGGGTAAGTTCTATAAGGCTACTTGTTCATCATGCAAGCTGACGACGTCATAAGTAAATTTGCTGTGAATTTTGCCGGTGGCTCATCGAAGACTCTAAGCACCAATGCCCCTTTGGGACTTGGTGACTTTGGTGGCCAAGCGGGTGGGGCAATTAAGGGCAACGCTTTCACTGGAGATCTGTCTGTCAATGGAAGTCAAACATCCAAGACAATGAAGAGGCAGTCTGGAGGCGGTGATATTACTGCATTCGGGAGTAAGTGGTCCTGCTATTGTGATCCAGCATGGCAAGTATGCAGTACTCAATATCGCTGTAGTAAGATTGAATTTGGAGACTCGGCTCCAGTTCAGTGTCTTCAACTATGGAACAACGGAAATGGATGCGGGCGCCACCGTAAGTCATGCCCTTATGAGAGACCGCTGAGATCTTATACTGACCATGAGATAGCTTGCCGCAAGGGTGCCGCACGTCATACGCGTTATCGGGGGTGGTCAGACAGCTGTCAACGACGCGTTGGTACACTCCTGAAGTGCTCTAGACCCTGTATTGACAGAACCAGGGATTTACAAGCGTCATCGGATGTCGTCCAAAATGGAAGTATTTCATCCACATGGACCGACGATGTGACTCACGGCGTTGGAGGTACTCCTCTGGTCGCAATCATTCATAGCGGAGATTCGACCCCTCCGGAGCGCGATGCCCCAGCCATCGACGGCTTCGCTCTCTTCGGGGAACGGGATTGGGTAGATTGTTCGACTGGCTCTGACGCGAAAATCAAGTGCCTTCCAATGAGCAACATGCTCACACTGGACCCCAGCCTTGCAGACGAAGATGATAACACTGGTCTTTCCAAGCGAACATTGGATAGTCGTGCAGGCCAAGGTGGAGAACGTCCGTACGATGTGCATGGTCCGAATGGAGCATTTACAATCAACAGCCACACCTACCCAAATGGAAGGAACGGAGCGACTCTTAGGGGAGTAAATCCAGCAGCTGGCTATTACGATCTTGAGAACGAGGATGACTGCGTCGGTACAGAGTTTCGAGATGATGGTGACCCAAGCACTACCACATTCATTACCGAACACATCCTTGAACTGCAAACTCTACCACGATTCTTAGAGTTTGCGATGGGAATCCCAGCTGACCTGCGAAATGGAGTCCAAATGACGACCAGACATACGCCAATTCCCCAGAACGCACTGGGACTTGGCAGTAATTTCTTGACTCGGTATAGCACGTGGGATCCTCAGGGATCAGCTAACAATAACGAGGCCCCCGTCGATGAAATCTTTGGCGCATTTGGCGACACGATAGATCCGAGTCATTTAGTGAACGCAGAGTCGGCGCTCAACGCTATGAAAATGCGAGTCTGGAGAGGCGATGCCCCTATAGCAGATTCCACATGGACCAACAATCAACTTGACGACACCAGCGACATTGCACATGGTGAGCAAGCATTGAGTACGATCAGGAATGTAAGCAGTCGATCCAATCTTATTGGGGACTCTTTTGTCCGAGCTCTGCAATTGAGAGCTGATCAGCTGACCAGACGATAGGTTGCCGCCGTCTACGGATATCTGAACACGGCTGCCATCAATGAGAACTTCGCCAATGTAATCGGAAATATCCGGGCACATCTGGAAACATATCAGAATCGATACAATATTGTGATGACTGCCAATATAGACATCGTGGCGATCTGGGACGAATATATATATCATGTCTTGGTGCCCCAGCTCCAGAATTCTCTCAGTCATTTCATCGGACGGCGCCTGGACACGCTGTTTACCAACTGGAATCAGGAGAATGCCCGAGACCCGAACAGCTTTAGAGCACCGCAGGTTCGAGCTCTCATCAGACAGATTCGCGCACTACGAGATGAGGTTGACGTGATGTTTGTTGACACATCGCGTTTTGGCGGAAGCAACTCCTAAAGTTATGAGCAAGGTGATTTGTGCGGAGAGTCTGTCGATGGGGAAGCAATATCAAGGTCCCACCGCGACTGTGTTATGTGTGCTTGTATTCTAGAGTTGAGTTCATTCGTCGGCGATAGAAACAAAGACTTGGATCATTTCGGCGTAGCAAAGCTCTACAATTTTGTTGAAACATGTAGTGCCAAATGATTTCAGTCTTCATGGGCCAGCCATCAGGTGTAATGTTTGCAGAGGTGTTGGTTCACCCATCAGCATCATCGGATACACCGTTGCAAGAAGCAGAGAACAAGGCACCGCCACGGCGCCCGGATACCCCACCACGTGCGACTCGTTCGGATTGAATCCAGCCTCCCAGACAGGTACGATGGGGGTGTTTTCTCTTCTTTGAAGGTACCGCACGACAGTATCATCAGCCGATATGAAGTAATCCGTTCGTATTCCCTCTGAAACACCCCCAGCTTCGACCAAGCTCTTGAATCTCTCCCTTAGGCCCTCAGCTTCTATGCCCTTAAGCGCTTCGTCTTCCACATATTGTATCTTCCACGTCTGTTTCACAACATCGGCAGCGCTCACCGTTGCCAGCGCTGCCGTTGTAATCGTTGCCATTCTGTCCTTCGCCCTTGTCCATGCCTCGTCGTCTCCGTAGCTTGAACGGAAACACACAAAACCCCACTCTGCCCAACACTTGTGTTCCAGCGTCTTCACCCAAGCTTTCTTCTGCTCGACCCTGTCACGCTCTTGTCCCGGAGCAGCCCTCGCGGCTTCTCGCTGCTGCCGGGCTGCTGCTCTCTTCTCTGTATCCCTCTTGTCTATCACGTCCCAAGCCTTCAATTTTGCTTCCGTCTCCTGTGAATCCGCGGACACCCTCCGAGCCTCATCCATCAAGTCACGCTCTTCTTTCGGCATGGCCATGAAGCCAGCATAGGTCTTGTTAATGTCTGCGCTGGAGGGTTGATTGGCGCCATCGGAGAGGATACGAGCCTCGGTGTCGGTCAGGGTAGAAGGTTCAGTAATAGCCTTCTGCACGAGGGCGTGGAAAGTGTAGGAAGTGGCAGAGAGGCAGAGAGCGTCCTCCTCGGATGGTGTAGGGCGACTTTGAATCTGGTTTCGCTCTGCGCGGGTGATTGTATGAGGAGAGGCGATGGCTTTGTGGTAGAGACCTTGAAGAGGGGACAAACCATTGCTGGAGTCTAAGTTGTCTGACATGATCTGCTTTGATGGTGTATGGTCTGTTGAACAGCGAATTCGAAAGGATGTGGTTTAAAGGTACGCAGTTGCCAAGCCATGGCACGTGACGACTTACCTAACTTAGGGTAATCCGGGTAGAGGGTTGGCGACCAGTAAATCCATCTATCCGCCGTGCTACTTCGGCATTACCTACCTACTTGACTTTAGCCTTACAGCCTCAACATGTAAAGGATGAAACTATCGTATGCAAAGAATCCGTGGTGTCTGTTATACACCGCGCCTCCGCCACGTTTCTTACTGTTGTAAAATCGGATCTGCTCGACAAGCTCGGTTGTTGTTTCAGACACGCTGTGACGCTGTATTGATACTCGAAGCAGTGTAGGAGCCAACAATTACGCATGAGACGATGTGCCAAAGGTGCTTGGAAGAACATGCTCGTCACATTTACGATTGCACGTAACATCTGATCCAAACATCACTCTGTTCTTCCCCAAAGACTCGCCACTACCCTACCTGCTACAATGCGTTCCCCCAATTCACCCGCTTCCCCCGCTTCCCCCGCTTCCCCTGCGTCCTCTTTGGACGAATGGGATCTCCACGAGATCCGTGTGGATTTCCGGAACGCAGCTTACGCACAAAACATCGATCGACTTCGGGAAATACTCGATGCGCACTCAAGCCGAGATATTCTCCGCCGCTGTGACTTGGGTCTCGCCCTGCTGGCCGGCATAGGCCGGGGAAACTTGCCCATCATTGAGCTCCTACTCGACCATGGCGTCCCCATCGACATTTCCGCCAACATCATCGCGTCTGGCGATGATGTTCCTAATCGGCTTGAAACCCTCAAACTTTTCCTACAGCACGGCTGGGACACAAACAGTACTGCAACCAGGGATGGAGAAATGACCATGAACTTCATGATGTCGGGACCTGATGCCGAGGAAGTCATCGTTTGGTTCTTCGCGAATGGCGCCAATGCGAATGGCATAAGATCAGATATCAGGGCGCCAATACGTGCTGCGGCTTCCAGAGCACACAATCTGGCAATTCCTCAGCTTCTACTCTCTCATGGCGCGACTCTGAAGCATACGGGCGCTCTGCATGGTGCGACTGCTCGTCCAGGCGGTGACGAGCTCGCGCTTGAGATGATGGCTCTGCTGCTTGATCACGGCTGCGATATTAACGAGTGGGAATATGAGGGTAAGGGGCCGTATTCAATACCACAGTATGATTTGGGGAGAGATCAGGGGACGGCGTTGCATATGGCTGCGCGAAAAGGCTTTGTGGATCGTGCGAGGATGTTGGTTGCGAAAGGTGTGGATATTGGGAAGAGGAGTGAGAAGGGGTATACGGCGAAGGATTGGGCGCAGATAAATGGATGGGAGGACGTGAAAGAGTATTTGGAGGCAGTGATGAGGGAAAGGGGGATGATGGTACAGGATATTCAGCTGGAGGAGTGGCAACGAGGTGAATGCTTTAGTCCGGGGGATATGCCATGATCCTTTGTCGGACGAGGCAAAGAAATTGCCAAAGCGTGCACGAGAGTCAGGAAGGCGAACAAGACCTTCGAGCCCTTGCTTACATACGTCGAAGGAACGTAGGAGCAAGTCCTAGGTACCTTACAGCTAGCGAAGGACGGGGGAAATACGGACATCAATCCAAGAGAGATGGACCAACAGCTTGTACTAGTATCAGGGGCGGCTGTTGAGACCTCGAGGCCGGAGAAGAAAATCGCGAGTAGGAGGTATTCTGGCTTTTTGGCTTCAATTGAAGCTTTAATTCTGACCCCAGCATTGCGGCACATCTCGCTCGACCCACGCAGGGAATCCGGGAAGCGGAGGCCTGACCAGAGAATGTAGTTTTCGTCGTAAAGGCGGTCAAAGAAGGTGGCATGCTCACTTATCAGGCACGTTTTCTGCATGCCTACAACATAGCCTCTGGGAATATATTTGTAGGGGATGATCAACCAAGGCCATTGCGGGCACACGGTAACCAAAGGAGTCTGGAATTTAGAGACGACGTCTTTGGGTGCTTCAACATGGTATTCGGCAGAAACGATAGTGAAACGATAGTGAAATTGACCAATTCTTGAAGTTCGGTTGGTCGCGCATCACATATCGACCGTCGTGATGTTTTGAAGATATGTCGATATGTACTTCGTCCGTATACCAAAGAAAGTACCCTGTTGCTGTGTGTAGTCCAAGCTTCTTCAGCACGGACGCCAGTGCTTCTCGAAGTGTGAATCATTTCAAGTGTTCTCCAAAAGACTCAATAGCCGATTGATTAGTAAATACTTGACTTGTCTACGCGACAACTTGTGTGTAATTTTCGACCACCTTCAATGGATTGCGCTGCTAGCTAGAAGGATGAGCTACAATATATTGAGCTTTCTTTCTCTTTGATCCAACATTCCCAGATAGACCCTTACAAGTACAACCGTATCATCTAGCCCAGCTACATACTCCCAAAAGCCTCTTTCAGACCTTGGGACCCTGTGCTAGGCCCATATAGATCGCGTGCTCGAAAGATGTGATTCATTGGAGACGATGACATGTTGATGCATTCAACGTAGAGGCTCAATGATATAAGGCTGGATGACAAGAGAAAAGCTTGCACAGGATTGTTTTGTAATAAAGGACACAAATTGCAAGATCGAGACAGAGAAAGATGTTCGGCGCATGGCTGGCTCCTTACCATCGCACCTTGATCCTGTTGCGGAAGTCGCATTATCAATTTCGATAAATCCTCAACCCAAAGCCCTTGCCAGTGAATGAATCAGCGTCCTTCCAAGCGGTTTCCGAATGCAGGCTCGTTGCGTAAGTGCTTGCGTGGCTGAGTGGGTGTCGGAGCAGGCAGCGGCATTGTTTTGAAGCCGACCTTCTGCCGCTCACTTCGGGCCCCACCCATTCTCTTTCCACGTAATTGCTCTCCAACCTCGATCATGAATGTCATAAAGCTACAGAAGTAAGTCGTGTGCGCCTAACATACGTTTCGAGCATTTCGCACCCTGCAGAGTTCCTCTGGCGAATAGACAATTGCTGAGAGCGCGGACAGAAAATACCCGCAATTCGAGCAACAAGATATTTTCGGCTTACAAGACGCTTTCCGTAAGCTGGACGTCGAGGACAAAGGATATGTGGATGAAGCTACGGTGATCAAGGCGACCCAGGCGTCGGAGAGACAGCCATATGATGTCGTCAGAGGGGCACTCAAGCAAGTGGAGCTCGATAGCTCGAGGAGAGTAGAGCTGGACGACTATGTGGATGTGAGCGTTTCCCGGCAGGATCCGAGCAATTCCAGCCAGAACTGATTAGGCAACACCAAATCAATGGGGAATTGGGCTGACGAACGTTCTTGCACCAGCTTATCTCAAAAGTCCGTGGAACAGCCGCCTCAGCTCAACAGCCCGCATCCACTGGTCGCGTCCGAGGTCTCAGCAATGCCGCTGAGGGCAAAGGACCAGCGCCTTCTCCAGGACACAAACCACGAGGCAGCGTAGGAGGACGGATACAGGTCCAAGGCTCCTCAGCCAATGTTACACACACGATCAACGAGGATGAGCGAACAGAGTTTACGAGACATATCAATGCGGTGTTGGCCGGAGACCCTGATATCGGCCAACGGCTACCTTTCCCAACGGATACCTTCGAGATGTTTGATGAGTGCAAAGACGGACTAGTGCTGGCGAAGCTCATCAACGATAGCGTAGCGGATACGATTGATGAGCGTGTGCTGAACCGGCCAGGGAAGAAGATCAAGACCTTGAATGCATTTCATATGACTGAGAACAACAACATCGTGATAAATTCGGCAAAGGGTATCGGGTGTTCTGTGGTCAATATTGGTAGTGGAGACATCATCGAAGGCCGAGAGCATTTGATATTAGGCATGATCTGGCAAATCATTCGGAGAGGGCTGCTGTCCAAAATTGATATCAGACTACATCCGGAGCTTTATAGATTACTGGAGGACGACGAAACCTTGGAGCAATTTTTGCGACTACCGCCAGAGCAGATATTGCTGAGATGGTTCAACTACCACTTAAAGAACGCAAAGTGGGACAAGAGGTACACTTTTCTCGCTCTGGCTACTTCAATCTTGCTAATGAGCTCTCAGAGTATCGAACTTTTCTTCCGACGTCAAGGAAGGCGACAATTACACCATCCTCCTCAATCAGCTGGCCCCTGATGTCTGCAGCCGATCTCCCCTTCAAACCCGTGATCTCCATCAACGAGCTGAACAAGTGCTTCAGAATGCCGACAGACTCGATTGCCGCAAATTCCTCTCTCCCACCTCCCTTGTAGCTGGCAATCCTAAACTCAACCTCGCCTTTGTCGCCAACCTATTCAACACCCACCCAGGCCTCGACCCCATCACGGAAGAAGAAAAACTCGAAGTCGAAGACTTCGACGCCGAAGGCGAGCGCGAAGCCCGCGTCTTCACCCTCTGGCTCAACTCCCTCGATGTCCGCCCAGCAGTGAACTCCCTCTTCGACGACCTCAGCGACGGCAGCATTCTCCTCCAAGCTTACGACAAAGTGATCCCCGGCAGCGTCAACTGGAAGCACGTCAACAAACCCCGCGAAGGCAGCGAACTGATGCGTTTCAAAGCCGTCGAAAACACAAACTACGCCATCGAGCTCGGCAAACAGATGCACTTCTCCCTCGTCGGGGTCCAAGGCGCCGATATCACCGACGGCCAGCGCACACTCACGTTGGGACTGGTATGGCAGCTCATGCGCCGCGATATCTCAGAGACGCTTTCGGCGCTGGCGCAACGTCTCGGTAAGCGAGAGATCACCGATGCGGAGATGGTCAAGTGGGCCAACGAGCAGTCGAAGAAGGGCGGGCGCAATAGCAGTATACGCAGCTTCAAAGACCAAGCGATTGGCAGCGGGGTGTTTTTGCTGGATGTGTTGAACGGGATGAAGAGTTCGTATGTGGACTATGACCTTGTTACTAGCGGGAAGAATGAGGAGGAGGGGTATTTGAATGCGAAGTTGGCGATTAGTATTGCGAGGAAGATGGGGGCGACGATTTGGTTGGTGCCGGAGGATATCTGTCAGGTGCGGTCGAGGCTGGTTGTTACTTTTATCGGTGAGTGGATCTCTTGGTTCTTGTTGATTTTGGGGTTTGTGAATGGATGGATTGGCTGATTTTGTGCATAGGTTCGCTTATGGCTACTTTTGAGAAGATGTGAGGGGGTTGGAGCAGGGACTTGTGGGAGGAGGGGGATGGTTGAATGTGTATTTTAGTTTTTCATGTCTATACATGAACGATCGGTAGCGATGAGCCATGAATGAAGAGACTATATTTATATGAACACCCAGCATATATTACACTCAAGACAACATCGTGGAATGAAGTCTTCGATGATTATCCAATTCCAGAACCAATAGCGTTGCGCTATACACCTACCTACCTATCCCAATCATCCATACATATATACTCCTTCCATATTCCATCCCTATAACCTATACCATGTCCCAACAAAGCACTCGTCTCAGCTAGGCCGTGGCAAAACCCCCTGAAACGAGTGCCAAAGTCCTTTCGCCAGGACAACCTCCTCAAACCTCACAAACACAAATCCTACAACTCCTTCCCCACAACCTCAATCTCATCCGCGCGTCCATTGCGCGCACTCTTCCCACTCTCACTCGCGCTCAGTTTCTCGTCGTCGGAGGCGTGTCCGCCACCTATACCGATACTGTGCAGGACGTCGTCGAGGCCGATTTCTTTGTTGATGGCTGCCATGCGTTGGGAGTCCTGGAAAGGGGGTTAGTAATGGGGGTTTGAAGAGGGATGAATGGATCGGATGAGTATGGTAGGGAAGATAAAGGGGGGAGGATGTGCAATGTACACAGTGCAGTGGGGGAGAAGGTAATGAAAAAACGTACAGCTTCAGCGACACCGATACTGCCAAAAAGCACATCCATCTCCTCAAGCGTCATGCGCTTCGTCTCCGGCACGCCCAACCAGATAAAGACCGCGCCGCCAAACGTCAGGATCCCAAAGAAGATGAAGGTGCCATATGTGATCTTCTTCAACATGATCGGCGTGATCTGCCCGACGATGAAATTACTCATCCAATTGCTGCTCGCGCCCAGCGCGATACCATACGCACGGTTCGACATCGGCCACACCTCGCTGATGATGACCCAGCCGCAGGGACCCCACGAGTAGCCGAAATTAACGACGAAGAGCCAGACGAAGGTGACGGCGGCCCAGCCGGCGGCTTTGTGCGTGGCCCACTGGTGGACATTGATGCCGAAGAGGATGGCGATGATGGCGTGGCAAATGCCCATGCCGATGGCACCAGTGATCATGACGGGTTTGCGGCCCAGATTGTCGATGTAGAGGACGGCGGGGATGGTGGCGAGGAACATGGCGACGCCGACGACGCCAGTCGCGAGGAGGGAGGTGGTGTTGCTGGAGGTGCCGAGGGCGGCGAAGATTGATGGAGCATAGTAGAGAACAGCATTAATTCCAGTAAATTGTTGGAAGAACATTGTGACAGTGGCGACGATGACGCGGCGGAACATGGCGCGGGTTTTAAAGAGGGAGGCGATGGCTACGAATTGCAGTTTGAAGATGTTCCAGGGGGTGAGGGCGGTGAGGTGCGGCCATTGGAGGGCTGTGCTGCGTTTTTCGAAAACGGATTGGGCTTTGATCTCGAGGAACTCGAGCTCGATCAGTTCGTGATCTTCGTTGAGACTGCGGAGACTGGCGAGGACGTGGCGAGCTTCGGACTCGCGGCCATGGTGGATTAGCCATCGAGGGCTGAAGGGCATGAAGAGCATTCCTACGCCGAGGGCGAGTCCGGGAATGAGTTGGAGGCAGATTGGAACTAGCCAGGCTGCATCGGACTGTGTTTTGCCAGTCCCTCCGATGTTATTGGTTCCATAGTCGATCCAGAACGAGACCATGATACCGGCCGTAATGGCAAGCTGCTGCAGAGCTACCAAGCTGCCTCGCACCTCCGGAGGTGCAACCTCTGCATTGTAGTTCGGAACATTCACAGACATCGCTCCAACGGCCAGACCAGTGATAAAACGACCTGCCAGGATGCAAGAAGCTCCACCAGGGGTGACCCCAAGGCACTGTACAACGACGCCAACAACGAACAGACATACATTTGCCATGATGGCATATTTTCGTGAAAGGGTTTCAGCCAGGAAACCAGAGTAAAGACAACCAAACCATGCGCCGAGTTCAAAGATGGAAGTAAGCCAGCCTTTCTTGGTTGAGTCGCTGACCCATTCTCCCATGTGGTTGCCGAAAGAAGTCATTGTGAGAATACCTGAGAAAACACCTTGATTATATCCATAGACGAAACCGCCAAGACAGGCAAAGCAGGCGATACCGAACACTTTGATGTTCTTGACTAATGCTGCTGGACCTGAAGCTCCAGTGAGGGCTTGACGCCGAGCTAGAGCAGCTCCATCCACGCCTGATTGCACGGGCGGCGACATGGTGACGACTCCTTACTGGTACTTTAGGGTGATTGTTGGTTCCAGAGACGAGAGAGGGTTCAGCATTGCCCAGTTGATGTACGAACTGAGGGTGTGTGTCCAGCACAATATTATGGTTGGACGTTGGAGTTATAGCTACCCCAAAATGCCATGGCATGGGGATGGCACGGCTTTCCCTTTAGGGCCCTCCCAGACGGTCCATGCGCACCAGTAGGAAACAGGGAATTACCCCGGACTCTGGGGCGGGGCACGGCCGCTGGTGGCTGCTAGCCTGGCTTGACATGCTTGATTGTTGGGCCTTGTCTCGTTTGAGAATTCCGGTAGTCTAGGGCTGCCCTGGGAACACTGACTATAAGAACACGGGATCGCCATTATCCTGAGAAGTGTATCACTTTCTGTCGTGGCCGAGCACTTATTGCAGTCTTGAATAAAGGGTTCTTCTCGGGTGATTCCAACTAGAGCCATGGAACTATATCACTGATGCGCACTGCGGGGTGTGTTATAGATGCAACAATTTTTCCATGTTTTTCCATGTTTTTCCATATTTGTTTTGTCTTGAGATATTAGATGAGCGAGCTGTGAGACTTTCCCACTGTCATCAGATGTTGCCTTCGCTGGTCGGTCCAGCATCATAGCCGTTTTGATTCGCAAGTTCTGGGATAGACGCCGTCAGCTAGACGCTAAGCAGGCTTTGCAAAGCAGAAGAATCCTCACCACTGAACATGTAGTCGTCGAAGAAAGCCTGAGGGTCAAAGTTCAATTCGGTATCTGCGAGGAGATCATGAGGGAGTTGTGAGAATATGTCCTCCAGGTTGGCATCCGCGCCTTCGTTGTGGCCAATGCCTGGTGGAACAAACTTGAGTTGTTGTCAGCACAGCTCTGAAGACCACCTCTTGGCCACGGGCGAGCTTGTGGTGAGCCTTGCGCGTGACTAGGAAAATCTACATACCTTTTGCAGCGCGGTCTCCGATCCTCCAGGCTCTCGTAAATCGTGAAGCCGAATGAATGTACTGATTGATTCGCTCACAATACTGAGATCAACATCTCTGAGGCCTTTCTCTCGCTGATCCAGGCAGGCGTCGACCCAGCCTGATCCGGCATAAATTTGGGTTTGATCCTTGATAGCCTGCCGCAGAAACTGATAATTTGCCTTTGCGATCAACGACAGAAATGAGTATGTCGATTCCGTTGCGTTTCGGGACCCGCTACGAGGCACCAGATTGCGAGGATATTCGGAATAATCGTCGAATTGGAAGACCATTGATGGTGATGTTTGGCTCGGAATTGGGAATGCAGTCAATGACAAGTCCCGTGCTGGGAGCGGCTGGCCGCTGCTTTGAAGCATGTCGCGGCTATATGCACATGCGGCATGGAAGAATGCTTGATTCGCAAAGATCGTTGTGAGGAGAGCACGCTCGTCGATCAATTTGGCAAACGTAAGCAAATCTATTATGCTCTTGACAGAGGCTTGGTATAATTCTTGGTTAACTTTTCGAACGTCCAGATTTGGTCTGCGATCGATGGGCGGTTCATTGGTGACACTTCGATCAGGAGGCCTGACAAGGCTCTCTTCCTCGCCAGCCAAGCTCTCTTGCGTGAGGAAAGCAATCTGGAGGTGATATTGTAGGTGGAGTAGTAAGTATGGCCCAGCTTGGCCTGCTTCCACTGCTGCTTGATATTGATTGGCGCCGAAGCCGATCTCCTTGGGCACTTGACGGTACTCTTGGATATCGATTGCTTTCAACTCCTCGATTCGGTCCATTCTATCGTCAACTTGCTCTGATTGGAAACGTATCTGGCGCGAGCCCGTGTTTAAGAAGTCAATCGCCTGGGCATATGCCAGCATCATTCGGGCAGTCTGAGGATACACTTCAGGTCGAGTCGGTTTCTATAGATTTTAAATTAGCAAGGTCCCGTACTTCTTGGGGCCAAATCGTGTCACGTTTGGCAAGAACACTATGTGTTGATGCAGGAGATAGTAGTCTATGCAGAACCAGTTGCTCGGCGAATGTTTGCTCTTTCATGCTGAGAATTGCAGCTCTGTGGGGATTTCATTTGCACATTGATGCCCTTTATGACTGCTCGCTAGAGAGAACATTAGATGACACGTACCATATGTCCTCCAGGACCCGCCCGAACGACCGCAAGGTCAGTATCCGTCGGGAGTCTGACGTTGATCTCGTGCCGTTTCAGGCCTGGCACCCGCCCAGTCCCATTGCACAGACTGACATCAAGCGTGTAAACAATCCAGAAGAGGAGTATTTCAGAGCATTGGTCGTAATCTTCAAGGCTCACTTCCTTTGACAGGTTGTCAATATCATCTTGCTTAGGTCGAGTTTCTTTTTGAGATCCACCCGTGTCAAGGCAACCACGTTCTCGATGCAAGCCCAATTCAATGACCATCTGTAGAGCCATTCTAGTGAATGTCCATAAGCCTGAGCGGGGTTTAGCTATGATGATGGAAGCGCACAAGACCCTTCACCCCTTGAGTCACGTACCAGCTTCATTATTGTCCCCAAAATCTACAAATGCTAGCATAATCAAGCCACTCACGACAGCAGGAGACGGAAGGTCCACTGCTGACATGGTAAGTGCCTTTGCCTGATCCAAGAAAGGCTTTGAGAATTCCCAAGACTCCCTTTGAGAGCCATCTTCTTTCGGTGGTAGAAAGCCTACGAATAACTCTGGTGGACAGAATCTGGACGACAGTGCTGCCATAACACAGATGAGAAATACCGATGCTTTCCGTCGCTCAATGAGTGAATCTACGTGTTTACGATTGAGATGGCAGAAATTGTCTCCATAGTAGCGAAAGAAAGCGTCTAATAGTTGAGGTAGTATTTCTTGAACTGGCAAGCTAGTGTTGGCATCAAATAGTGGGCGAAGGCCGCGACTTTTGGGATGTGAGGGAAGCGAAGGCAAGAGATTCTGAGGGACGCTGCCATTATCTTGCTGCGCTTTCAGCACGACTTTCTTGTGCCCTAAACGACGGTTAGGAGAGGTTTGATAGGAGTTCGGACAAGCACTTGTATACCTGGTGCAATCCCTGTACGAGGGTTAGCGACTATTCGATACATGTTTGCGCGAGCGATGGGGATAGCTTTCACGGACCTGTAGGGCCCAAATGTCGGTAGTAATGAACAGTCGTATAGGGAGTCTGGCTGGCGTTGGAGTTGGAATGTTCGTCGCTGGAAAGATTGCTATTGGCACTCCCGGCCAACGGAGGAGGAGGATTTGATCTTGGTGTAAATCCGAAGTCCGAGGACGCTTTGTAGCTATGTGACTGCCCTGAATCTGGTCGTGGGATCTGAGGCATAGATGCTTGCGGCGGTACCGTAGGAACGTCCTTTCTGCGACTACCCTGTCTGAAGCTCGGGTCGCTACCTGCTGGAGATGATATCCTTGTCTTTTTCCTTCCATCTTCCTCAGGCCATACGCAGTTCTTCGATTGATTAACGCAGTGGTTGCATGGCTTTGGGGCGGAAGGGGCGTTGCTGATGGCCGATTCTCCTCCAATGCATCGGACCTTCAACTTCCTGCAGCATTCGCATGCTATACTGGTATGCCTTTTCCTTTTCGGAGATGATGGAGGATCAATGAAGTCACCCGGCGTCTTGACCTTCGCGGTATCCATGCATCCGAGCGCTCATGTCGTGCAGAGGAGAGGTTTGGACAGGGTCATGAGCCTCGGTGATAGACTGGTGAGATGTCAGCGGGCTGGATGAAAGATAATACGAGTAAAGAGTGAAATGAATCTTCTCGAGGAAGGAGAGTGGACATGCAACTTGATCGGTTGGAAACTGGGGAAAGCTTTGGCACGGCCGCGGCTAGGCAAGAATAGGCGCATTAGTGGAGAATCCGCCTCGTGAGCCACGGTCCACCGTGCACAGAGCCGCAGACCATCTCTGGCCGCGTCCCAATCATGAAGCTGCTGGTTGCTTGGTATCTTGACTTCGGAAGGTGGGCTGTTTCACGGATGATCGCCGTAGGAGGGTGCCGTCCCATAAGGTAGATATTCTAACTTATGCAGGGGGAAAGTGCAGACGCGAGCTCGCGAGATCTTTCTCGCGTTCAACAATCGCACGGCTTTGCGTTTATGGGTTAGTGCGAAAGTATTGTCTCTCACACCTATGGACTGGCCAAATCGCTCTCCATCGCTTCCTCATCGGTAGTGTTTTGCGTCATGAGACAGCCATGACGGAATCTCGAGACTGCTGTTCAATATTGGGAGAGTGATGTCTTGCGAGAGCTGCTTGTTACCATCATAAGGCGCATTCATTAAGCTTACACGAAATACCGAGTCCCGGCATCAAAGCCAGTATGGCACGGACTAGGGCCCAAGATGACAAGAACAACGACGGCCAGGCATCTCCAAAGCCCGAGCGCTCTTCGGAAGTATCACCGCCCAAGGGCCATACCAGGGCGTAAGACTGGACTCAGAAGCGCCAGCGAGTGGACGGTGACGGCGACAAGGTCACATTGGACGGGAACAATCCCGAAGACTAACAGTACCCATCTTAAAAAAAAGTCGACCCTCCGAATCACTTCGTGGTAGAGGAAAGCAAGAAGCAACCAGCGTCGACAAGGCGAAGCTCAAGAACGGAAACCTACGGTGTGGTCCTCCCGTCGGATGGTGGTCTCGTCGATGCCAAGGGACCCACGCCGGAAACAATCCTCGCGCTTGGTCACATGGCGATACTCACTTCTGCACGAATCTTGCACGAGCTGGCTTAGAAGAGCGTCAAATGCCTATTGGAAGCGGGCTAAAATAAACTCAATACACTCCACAAGAATACATGGTAGAAGGGAGCAGAGATTTTGACGAGAGTGAATACCCTCGATACCGAGAGAAGACGGCAACTACGAGTGAGAGACTGGCAGATTTGGTGGAAAAAATACGGTATGTCATTCTTGTGGTATAACCGCAGTGAAAATCAAGGTGTTAACGACGTGGTAGACGGCGATCTCAATAAGCTCGTCCAGCTCGCCAACACCTCTCCCGCCAAATCCGCTTCTTCCTACAAGAGATCAAAGGCACTGGCAAGTTATTACCGACATCTTCTGCGATGCAGCGCAAGCCGTGTAACCATGCCTCGTTCCTTTCATCGACCACAGGAGCATGGAAACAACGGAGCATTATGGACTCGACATGGATGTTGGAAGCATGTGGCAAGCTGTGAACAAAGACCTGATCAAAATGTGCAGATTGAGCTTCTGCTATTACGAGTGAGGCTGGACAAAGAGGAGGGCCGCTTCAGATGAAGTGGAGGGCGAGAGGCCGCTTAGGCACGCTGAGCACTCCGAATTACGATCAAACATTGTGGGTAACAGTTTCAGTACACTGGATGCGATGTCGAGAACAGGCCATCTGCATGTAATGAGATGAATGCGGATGGAGCACTAATTGTCTTGCGCTGCCCAAAGAAGTATAGCTCGATCCATGAAATCACCACTCTGCCCTGGAGATTGATCCGAGCCGCAATTCACTGGATGGACTTCAAACACCCACTCTCACAATCGTTTTCAATATTCTTACTTTATGACGTGAGCTCGGTGATGCATCTATAAAGAATGTTGAATGCGCAGAGCTGAGCTTCACTGAAAGCACACTTCATTGTAGCACTGGTCGGACTTTCCTCCGTTCTGTGCCATGTCATCACGCCTCAGCCAATCAATTTCAAAGCTTTCCAGATTAGCTACATCACCACTTGGGACCCCACTCCGTCACACATTCCCCCGCTCAACGATACTGTCAAACGAAATCATCTCTCGCACCTTTACACAAAGAGCCTCTTATTCAATCTCTAGCAAAATCAAAGATACACTCAATCCTGAAGCTATGGATACCATCAAGCAGACTGTCGCCCAGAACTTCGGCATTGGAGGTGCTCATGAGCTGGTTCCAGAGAGCCAGCGATTCGATCTCAATGATACGCCTGACCTGAAGGGCAAAGTCGCCGTTGTAACTGGTGGATCAGAAGGCATCGGTTTTGGTGCCGTTTACACTATGCTCAAATTCGGTCTTGAAAAGGTCTTCATCCTCTCACTGTCCAAGGACGTTATGGACGAGTCCCTCAAGAGGATCAAGGACGATTTGGGCGAAGAGACTGCTAAGAAGGTCACTTGGCTGGAGTGTGACCTAACAGACTGGAAGAAGGTGAAGCAGACAGCCGATCACATCGCAAAGAGCACTGACCGCATCGACATCCTGAACAACAACGCCGCCCGCGGTATAATGACATACCAACTCACAGACTATGGCGTCGACCGCCACGTAAGCATGCATCCCTCATCCGTATTGGATACGCTGACACGCCCAATAGATGGCGATGAACCATATGGCCCACGTCATCCTGACCTCGCACCTTCTCCCCATCCTCAAGAAGACCGCTTCAAATGGCAACACCGTCCGTATTTGCAACATGTCTTCCAACGCACATCAAGGGGCACCCTCTGATACCAAATTCGAGTCCCTCGAAGAGCTGAACCGGGACCTGGGCGCCAACGGTCAGTACGGCCGCTCGAAGCTTGCTGCAATACTATACTCGCGATACCTAAATAAGCATCTCACTTCTTCACACCCGAACATCCTGGTGAATGCTATGCATCCCGGCTTCGTGGAAACGGCGATGAGTACTCGAGATGCACATGAGCCATTTCCGATCGCTGGATATGTCATGAGCGTGGGTATGGCGCCCATAAAGAAGGATTTCTGGCAGGGCTGCGTCAGCACTGTGTTTGTAGCTACGAAGACGACCAAGAGCGGGGAATACATCTGCCCACCGGCTGTTCCTGAGAGTGGGAGTAAGATGGCGCAGGATGAGGCATTGGGAGAGAGGTTAATGAAGCTGACAAGGGATCTGGTCAAGGAGAAGACATATGAGGATTCCGCTGCTAAGGGGTGCCCGTTCGAGGACTACTAGAACCGAGAAGTACCTCGTTTGTGGATTGCGATTGCGGTCAACGAGCATAAAGCTCTCGCCTTTGCTCTTGAAATATGAGATTACATGTTCGCTGGCTCAGCTATCTGAGGACGAAGTGAGACGATACAATAGCTAATCCGCATTAATGACCGCCTCAGCGACAGCTCCTCGCAGAGACTTGTGACGTGTTCACTATTCACAAAATGAAAGTTTCAGAGCAGATTGATAACGAGAGTGATAGTGATACTGTTAGTAGTATAGTCGATCACGTGCTCCTTGGTCGAGAGGCTGAACTGGCCCCGCCTTGCCTGTGCTACCCCTCCACCCCTCCACGTCCTCGTACTTGGCCGTAAACACAGAGTGCACCGCACCTCGCGCTATCAAGCAGAGATGAAGATTACGCAGGTAGGTACTAGCAAATCCGTCGTGTTGTTTACACTCTTGAAGCGACTGAGATTTGGGGGCCTCCCTAGCTGTACACCTACCCCATCAAGTCCCTCCGCAGCGTTCCCCTCACAACAACCACAATCACTCCCCATGGCTTCCCATACGACCGGCGATTCATACTCATCAAGGTCCATGGACATGTGCCAACGCCACCACGCTCGAAAAGCCAGTTCGATGGCAAGTTAGAGAACATGACCATTACGTACTACAACGAACTTGCTTTGTTCCTCCAAAGCATAGATTTTTCTACTGGAACTTTCACGGTTACGTACAGTCCTCCAGACGGGAGGAGCGTGAGCTTAGAGCTACCATTGGAACCTGGCATTGCAGATCTGGAAGCTATGAACGTGAGCTTACACCAAAGTGCTGCGAAAGCATACAGGATGAGTGAGGAGGTCAACGCGTGGTTCTCGTCTTGTTTGGGATACGAAGTGATACTTGCCTATCTCGGTCCTAACAAGCGCCCAGTCCTTGGGAATATCTCCCCGAATGCTGTCCAGCAGAAGGCCACTGGAAGTCAGTCATGGCTCTCAAGCATCACATCGAGCATGCCAGATATCAGGACCTACAAGTCCAAGAACGAAGGTATCACGTTCGCCGATTGCGCTGCCTATCTTGTTGTCACGGAAGAGTCCCTACAAGACGTTTCCTCTCGTTTCTCGAATGGCATGAAGGTGGACGTAACGAAATTCAGACCGAACATCGTCCTGTCAGGCTCATCAAAGGCTTACGAGGAAGACTACTGGGGAGCAATTACAATCAGCCGCGGCTCGCAAAAGGAGAGCAAGCAGGAAGCCGAGATTGTCTTGACTGCGAATTGTATCAGATGCGTCAGCCTCAACGTCGATTACTCGACTGGAAGAGCTGCGGAGGGCGAGGCAGGGACTGTACTGAAGAAGCTGATGAAGGACAGGAGGGTTGACAAGGGCAACAAGTACAGTCCGGTCTTTGGACGGTATGGATTCTCAAAAATTTCAGCGGCTACACAGACCATTTCTGTGGGAGACGAAGTTACGGTTTCTAAGATCAACCAAGAACGCACCACATTTGGTAGGTCGCTTGAGTTCGAAATCTGTTAAAGCTAATATGTGGATAGAATGGCCTGGCCTGACGAGTTGATATCCCGTCTATCCGAAGAACGCATATGCGTCTTCCCATTACCGAGTGGTATCACCAATTATCGTCTATCTCAAGTCAATCTTGTGCTGGCGTGTGCAGGGCAGGGAATATCCAACAGTACCCTTGTTACCGTTGCCATCTATCTCTGGCTCTTCCTGGTGCTCGGTTCATGCTGATCTCTCTCGTTTTGATCGTGATCATCAGTCTCGCTACCCTCCCTCGATCCTCTATCGATTGGATCATTGCCCCAATCGGAGTCGTTCCTACAGTGGTATACATCATTACGGCCTTGTGACCGCTGCCTCTCATGTCCTTCCCGCCGGCGAGATTGTCTATGAAGGCTCCTTGAGTAAGTGTTACTGTCACCACGGGATCCAGCGCGAGCACCATTCCGTTGGATGAACACAGAAAGCATCTCCAACTCTGTCGCCAGTCCATCAAGGATCTTAAATCTTCTCCCAACAGACCGAAGCAATTCCCCCATGTCATGGTTGGCGTGTTGTAATTTTCTGGTAACGATAAGATCTGGACAAAATTCTGTGGCAGAGATAGCTGCTCGAAGGCTGTGGATGAACCCCTTCGCTACGACGTTAAGACTGGAGCTTGATGGCTCCTGGTCTTGTCTGTCCCGATGCTGGGATGGTTGCTCCCTTGGGCGGCGGTATCCGTTACTGATATCCAGCTTATAAATCCACAAGTTATTGATGACCTCGGGACCAGCATAGGCTTGAACGCCGCGAGTTTCTCGATGGAATCTGTCTTTTAACCGAGACAGAAAGTCCAAGGCCTTCGTCGTCGCTTCAAAGAGTGCGCTAATGGCCTCTTCGGAAGAAGCTCATGACAGTGTGTCTCCATTTTCATGGTAATTATGCTCTCTCCAGAGGCTTCCTCGATTCCTTTCGCTGTGGGGATGTGCATTCTTCGAGTTATGGATGAACTTTTGGTCGTGGTACCCACCTAACGATTTGCCGTCGTTCCGACCGTCATCTGTCCCATCAAACCGTCCGTCTGTCCTCATCACTGCTGTGAAGGTAATGGAGCTCTTGTTTGGCGTGAGATGAAAGTGTTTGAATGTCCCGAGATCCGAGAACGAAAAGAGTCTTTGGTGGGCTTGTACCTATCTTAACATATCAATCCGGGGATTGGGATATGGTCAAGAGCTGTTTCGGTGTTTACGCATAGCAAGCACTTGCTATTTTGTGTAACCCACAACCTTCGTTTGTCTTCAGCTCGTGCCATTTCCCTGCCTGACAGCGTACCTATCACAAGAGTGTTCGGATCACGCGTGCGTGCGCAGTGTTCTCAGTTGCCAACACAAAAGCTACAGAATCTCAGGCATAGCATCAGAACACTAATTACCACGATAGAGGATCCGATTGGCTGCAGAGGAATCAGTCGCCTAAGGCACGCGTCAGAACCTTATGATGATTTGGATTGTACGCTAACCAGTGCATTCTGCAAACAATGATTGGGGTGAAGAACATCTGGTGTGAGGATAGTACAACCCACGTAAGCTTGGTCCATTTGCTCAAGAGAGGATGTAGCAGCCTTCATTGTAATATAGACCCATGCAACAAGGGGTAAACAGATGCCAATGGAATTGCAGCTGCGAAGCTACGCAGCCCCCATCACGGCAATGGGGTCCAATATGGTACGGATTCCTGGAGAGAAGGTTTGGCATGTCGAAATCTCACATAATGATTCTGAAGTCAGAAGTCTCCTGTTGCAGATTTGTCTTTACTGTATGTAGCGTAAGATATTTGAACGGTCGAGACGTGTCGTATAAATCAATGCACTTCCTGAACTGGGAGATCATCATTCCGGAAGATCGCTTACGGCCATAAAAGATGAATTCTTGTTTATATAGGACCTCAGTTTGCCGATATTCGTTCTCTTGGTTAGACATAGCCTCAACGTCGCGGACCAGCGCTTTCTGGGAGCTTTGTTCGACGATGATGTTCTTCGTCTTAGACTTCTGTATAGTAGCCGAAAGAGTCCCCTGGATTCATTCGCTATTGTCATAAATCGGAACATCGCCCTCTTGCACTGTTTTGGTGTGCGATGACGCAGCGACAATTAAGCCCTTGAAAGTGTCGAAGCGTACATCTACTATGTGCTCTTCTTTTCGTCAGTGCAGTATAAAGTATGTCTTTGATAGAGGATGAATATCATTCTCGTAGTAATCTCGGTAAAAATGCAGTGCAGGAAGAATATAACAGTAATGTCATTCCATCGATACTCCTACCGTCGGAACGGCCACCAATCTCATGACATTCTCCAGTATTAGTGCTCGAAGGGGCTTCCCAGCTGAGTTCCATACCTTGACACGACAGCAACTTTGCATCTTCGCTGTGGAGAATTATGGGCTTTCGCTTCACCACCCTTGGCAACATCGAGAAGATCAGCATATCCGTAAGCTGTAATCACTGAAGAACTGGGATACCCAGCTTGCAGAGATGTGAAGATGCTATGCGCGTCAGGGGCACCAGACACTTTGCGGTGATGGGTGAGTGTTCTAGCCCAACTCTTTGTTGTATCGGGACGGGATATTAGAATTCCGTGTTTATTCCAAATCCCCAATTTGGCATAGCTTACATTTAGAGTACGAAAAAAAGGTACCTATGATGGTTCGCTAGCGCCGTCTATAATCATTAGCGTGTCTCAGCCCTACTATTCGACGGGTCAGGTACCATTTCAACATCAGGACACAGCTTGGATTACTAAAGGCACTTCTATTCTACTCCTTTCGCAACATGTTCGGCGCTCTCAATCGATTTATATCTCGCCTCGACTCCGACGGTCTTTCGAAAGATTCAAGGGAGGGATACGGTGCATTTGGCTTCCAGGTGCTGCGAAACAAGAACCTCGAGATACCTGTTGAGCCTTGGTATGACTTTGTGATTGGCATTAATGGGCGTCAAGTGGTAAGGCATGATTCCCAATGAGGTTGAATACTATCTTACTGACCGATGTCAGGAGGATGCGGACCCGAACCTCTTTGCGACTGAGATTCGCAACTGCGCTGGCTCGAACGTGGCTCTGACTGTGTGGAGTGCTAAGGTAGATACTTCGTCCTATCGAGATACTATGTCATTGTCTAATGAAATAGGGACAACGTGTTCGGACTCTCCATATCCCCGTACCTACACCCTCGCCAACCCTTGGCCTCACTCTTCAATGGACACCTCTCTCTTCGACCGAAGACGTATGGCACATATTGGATGTTATACCCGACTCGCCCGCAGATGTCGCCGGCTTACTACCCTATGGCGACTACATCGTCGGTACACCTGAAGGTAATGTGCACGGCGAAGCAGGATTGGGCGAGCTTGTGGAAGATTATCTATCTCGCACGCTGCGGTTATACGTCTACAACCATGAGTACGCCATCACGCGCCTGGTCACCATTACACCATCTCGAAGCTGGGGAGGGACGGGTGCTTTGGGTTGCGTATTGGGATTCGGAGCATTGCATCGCCTGCCAGTGCCATTGACAGAACCACCAGCAGGACCGGGGGAGACACTGTTCGAGACTGCACGCTTTAGCAATGAGGAAAGTCGGCCATTATCTGCCAATCTGAAATCACATCCTTCAGGAACGTCATTATATCAAACGACCTCACACTCGAAATCAACAGATTTGCTGGTCCCTGCGACGCTAGCGTCACCCCCTCCAGCACCGCCAGTGGCAACTGCGTCCACTGGTCCGCCAAGAGCGGGCAGAAAACCGCGGAAGGCTGTTTCTCCAAATTCGGCTTTCGATGAGTACTTCAAGGAGGGGGTGCAGAAGAGTCAAGAAGAAGATTTTGCGCCAGGTGCGAAGAATGCACCACCTCCGCCTCCGAAGATGGGGCCACCACCAGCGAAGTCTCCGGATCCTGAAGCGCATGAGGAGGAGCCTGCCCCTTGAGGATGCACTGTGTCATTCTCATCGAATCCGGGTCGTAGCTGGAACGAGACTACGGGATTACGATGATCAATATTTAACGAGATGCTGGAGCGAAACTTCGAGTATAGCAACGCTTCGTGTTGCAGCTTTGCACTCGCCGCCAGTCCGGAGGTATCATTCGAAATGCAGCCGAACGCCAGATGCCGCAAATTCGAGCCATGTCCTTCGCAGTACATACTCCATCATACCCCGAAAGATATCTTGAGCGCCATATGTATGATATCCAGACATTAGAAGCGAGAGGTACGAAGCAAAGAGTCGCTACTCCTCCTCATCACTAGTCTCTTCAAAATTCTTCTTACCCTTGACCGCCGGCTCCGCATCTCCATCCTCATCCTCCTCCATCTCAGCACCGACAGAAGCCCCAGCCCCGCTATAATCGGGTCTACAAATCTTTTCGCCTTTCTCCGCCAGAGCGGTCTCAATCTGTGGAAGGAGACTGATGATAGTGTTGAATTGCTCAACCGGAAGCGATATACCCTATCACAAAAATCTCCATCAGCAGTATACCCCGCAGCGTTACCAACAACCACATAGTCAAACAGAAAGTTAACCACAAAAAAACATAGACCACCCACCTTCTTCCCCGGCAACATCTCCCCATCCTTCTCATAATACTCCCGTATATTAATCATCCTATTCCCCTTGAACTCCTGCACACCTATCCTCCGCTTCCCAGACAACTACAACACCCCCACCACCATTAGCCTCTCCTCCCCTTCCCCTCCCCTCATATCACTCACCTCCCAAAAAACCTCCCCATCCTTCCCAACCTCTCTACCCCCCACAGCCTTCGCGTCTCCCCCTCCTTCTTTGGCCGTCCTGGTGGTTCTGGGCTTTTTAGACTTGGGCGCGTCTTCGACGAAGCCGTTGTCGGACTCGTAGGTATCTACGGGGGCGGTGGATGAGGGGCGTTTTTTGGGCATTGTGGGTTGTGTCGGAGGGGAAATGGGTAGTGGATGGGGATGGAAGGAGGGGAGGAGGTGAATTGTTTAGACTCAGTCTGGATTGGGAGACGCGCCTGTGTAAGGAAGGTTTACCGATGATGACTAAGCGAAAGTCTTGGCACCGCATTGTCAAGATGAATCAGTGCTCCACTCATGAACTCTGACATATAGGACTCAAGAGCCAGGTGGCTGCTGCAGATTCATGCTGAGGATAATTTAGATTCTGCGATATAAAAGTTTCGGTTTCTGAGAATCTTATCGTTAAAGCCATAGGTATGTTCCTAGATAGGTAAAGCTCTGTCCTCTACCAAATGTTTCCCAACTTCTTCTGCGCCCTTTTGCCCGAAGGTCATCATGCCGTCAAATCTGTTTTAGGCTTGCAATTAGTAAAGGTAGCATAAACAAGCGCAACATGCCCGAGGTCCTGGACAGATCTAGCGAATGCTGTACGAAAAGGTTTATGCATTACCTTCAGACTGTGGTATCATTCACATCTAAATTTCTGCTGACGACGTCCCGCGCTCAATGTCCATGCTATTGATGATACTGCCTCTGCACTGTGGACTATTACCGGGAGCTTGCGGCTAAATTCGCATGTTGATTGTGATGAAGCCATCGAAAAGTTATCATCTATGAGCTTGAGAGAATAGATGAACTTCTGAAAAGAATGGGTTTATGGAGTGCAATGATTATGGATATATTAGGGAATACAGCGATCGAGTGTAGACTTCTAGATCAGGAGTGCCCTGCTAGAAGCCACATCGTTTAGTCGTGTCTATGTAAGCTACGTCTCGTTACCCTCGAATATTGCAGAATGGCCACACCTTGCTGACAAGGATAAAGCAAAACGATTAACAAGGAATATATTATTATCCTATCCCTAACCCCGTGAAGTCCGATCTAAGCTCCAAAATCTCAATTAGAACTCTAATCGAATGTGTCTTAGACGAATCCGGCGGAATCAAAAGTATACAGTTGGAACCACCTAGGTTCTTTTATATTCAACAATGTATCACTACCTGTCACGACTACCCTAGCTTAGGTTACGAGGTATACCTTTATTTACGTTCTTTAGAATTCAAACCTTGGGCGTTTCCATCACTATATCAGCTTTGCCCCAAGCATAACAGCTTTACCCTCAGCTTAACAACAGGTCTTACCATCGGCCTATACCTTACGGGCTGCAACTCCCGATTCACCACACCCTTATCGTGTCCACCACCCTACCATCATGTCAATCAGCCAACTCCCACATCCCCACTTCATCAAAAATGAAGAAGTCGATTACATGAGCATCCTCAAGCACTACAGGTGTAAGATAGGACAAGAGGTAGGAGTTTCTATACCAGCGCCGTTCCCAAAATATATTACTGTAGCGTAAACAATGACTTATCCTCTAAGCCACACCTATTTTTAGTGGTAATTAGAGGGAGATATATTATTGTCGCTATAATATCGCTATCGCCCCGCTGTTATCCTAGCGCAGAGCGGAGGTACACTGGGGGACCTTACTACTCTCCGGGATAGTTACCGGAAATACTATAGGGTAGGTGAAGAGCTAGGAAGCCCTTATTATTAATATCGCTGTCACCTTAGTATAAGGCGGGGATAGATTAGAGGAACTTACTACTCCTTAGAACGTTTATTAAGATTATTATAAGACGGATAGAGAACTAGGAAGCCCTTATTATTACTTCTTATATTACTATTATTAAATATAGGATTCCTATTATAAATCTATTATATTTCTTATTATAAGAGTAGAATATCTATTATTATCTTTTATCTTTATTATAATATCCGCTATTATAATTACGTAGAACTTATCCTTTAAATACTTAAAAAGTTATTATATTATAGCTATTATCCTTAAGTTTCCTAAGGGCCTACTTTATACTTTATTAATAAAGTAATCTTATTATCTTCTTAAGTATATTAATTTATATAGTATTAATATAATAATAATAATTAATATCTTAATTTATAACTATCTCTTTTATCTTATAAAATTATATCTTAATATTATTAAGTATCTCTTATACCTCTAATATATACTTATTAGGCCTATTAATTTAGTTATAAATCTTATTAATAATAAAAGTTCTTATTATATCCTTATAAATCTTAAAGTTATAATCCTTAAATATATATTACTATATTACTTAATAATAAGGTATAAAATAATTCTATATATATTACTATTAAAAGAGGTAGGAGTAAGGGAGCTAGTAAAAGTAATAAAATTTATAATTATAAATAAGGTTATTACTAAGCTTATTATAAGGAGTTTTACTTATAAATAAAATTAATAATTAATTAATAAACTTATATTAATAAGGTATTAATTATTATTTATAATAGCTATTACTTTATTTATTACTTTATAAGTATCTTCTATATTAGTCCTAGAAATTTAATAAGCTTTAATATATTAATAGCTTTAAATATCTATATAACCTAAAATTCTAGAGTAAATTACTTAATATATAATTCCTATTAATTATTAATCTTTAAGATATATACTAAGGTATTTAAAAGGTTTTATATAAGTATTATTACCTTATCCTTAATATAAATTTTAAGAGACTTATATTAAAACTCTACTATATTTATTATTTTATATTAAAGTAAGAGATATAAATATTAATAGGTATAGTATACCTATTATTAATATATTAACTATTATTCCTATTTAATATAATCCCTTGTTTCTAGTAATAGAGTAGCTCTTATTATAATCTAAATATCTTATTTATAATTTATAAAGGAGTATTAAAAGTAGAGGGCTTTATAAAGGTACTTATAAGATTATTTATAATTATCTACGCTTAGAGCTCTTTTAAGTAACCTCTTATTATACTTTTAATATATTTAGTAATCTAGCTCAATCTTATCCTTATATAAACTTTAGAATACTTTATATACCCCTTATTACTTTATAATAGAGTTATTTATAATTATATAATAAAGATTCTAATTACTTTATCCTTTATATTATTATTTAATTTTATATAAAAAAGCTTTTATAATATTACTATCCTTATACTTAAAAAGTATATAAGTATAAGGAATCTAGTAATAATACTTATTATATATTATAATTATAAATAGCTTTTATTTTAATATATTTATAAATTATATTAAATTTATAAGTATAAGATAACCTTTATAAGTTAGAGTTTTTAGATAGCTTAATATATAGAGTTAATTAATTTTAACTTTATTAAATTAAATTTTATAAGGCTTTATAAAATTAATACCTTTTTAGGTATTATTACTATGAAGCTATAAATATAGATCTTATAATTATAAAAATCTAGATATCTATAAAATAAGATATTACTTACTTTACTTTATAAAATATATTATATATATAGTCTCCTTATTTAATAATCTTATAATTATAATCTTCTTATACCTTATATCTTTCTAGCTTATTAAGGACTTTATATAGCTCTCCTATTATAACTCTAGGCCTTATTAGAATTAATAGCCCTAATATCTAGATTTCTAGCTATCTACTTATAGCTAGTATTA
>JAABUW010001181.1_pt1 | contig 45752 bp, 80 predicted proteins | sample 5560081 | NCBI WGS metagenome assembly JAABUW01 (sample SAMN10711882, study PRJNA513363) | rock metagenome | isolation source: Antarctica rocks | place: Antarctica: Victoria Land, Knobhead sud | reverse complement strand
CCGGGGCGCTGAAGGACTTCGCCACCTGGTGAGCTGTTTGCCAAATCATCTCGTTACAAGGGCGCACCTGGTCGAAAACGGCGTTCAGCGTCAAGAAATCTGGCGGCGTGCGCACCTCCGAGGCGCTGAAGGATATTACCACCTGGCGAGCTTGTGTGCACGAATCGACAAGAGTGATGCGGAATGATGCAGCCTCACGCCTGCATGCGCATCCCTGCCTCAGCTTGGGGGCGGAGCGGGCTGTGCCTGCATGCCTCCTGTCTGTTTCTAACAGACTGCAATGGAACCACCTGACGAGTGGGTCCATCGCCGAAAGGGCGCCCGTCGTGCCGCTTTTGGTGTCAGATATAGGCATTGCCAGAGTGCCAGGCGTGCATCTATCCTGCACTGGCTGGCACCGCAAGGGGGCGGAGCATTGGACTGCAAACCCTCCTGCAAGGCGTTGCTGAGCGCTGCATCGTTTTGCGGAAGGAGTCGAAAATATGCCAGGTGACGATCTACGCATGCTGTTGCGCGGGTTGCGCAGGCGCGTGGTTGTGTACCGCACAGAAGCATCAGCATCATCGATAATAAGCTTTGCCTGCACGCAGGCCCCGTCACATCCAGCGCATATGTGTTTCGGATGGAGAATTGTTATCATGTCAATCTGCAGGGCCAGGCACCGAGTAAATGGTGGAGCGGCGCGCACAGCTCCAGCTCTCCCAGGCAGGCGTAAGGACCATTTTCAGACCATTTGTTCTATGGATTGTGAACGAACCGGAATGCTTGCCACATGAGGCTGGAGGGGCGCAGCATCGAGGTGCTGGAAGAGCGGCGCCCATGGCGGCAACCTTTCCCGGTTGTTTCATGTCCTCCTATACAGTGTTTGAAATATATGTTGCCATGCCAGGCTGGAGGGGCGTGGCATCGAGGTGCTGGTGGAGCGGCGGGTGAGCAAGGAGTTCCCCGAGTACCGCGTCTTCGACCCCTGCCGCAATGGTGCGCCTGGGTGCATGCTGAGTACCTCCTTTCCTGTGGTCGCACGCCCAAGACGCACATGCGGACGCCCAAAAACATTGAATGGTCGCCATTCAATTTGCGAAATGTCGTTCTTGGCAACCCCTTTCAATTGGCGCTCCGGCACTGCAGATATGGACTTTTTCCTCATCTTGCCAGGCGGCATCGGCGTCGTGCTGCACTTTTGATCACTGGTTGTTCCCTCCCTTCCTCACGCCAGTAACATGTTTCGTGTTGCAGACGCGGACTTCTGCATCACGCTCGGCGGCGACGGGACCGTGCTGCACCTCACCAGCCTGTTCATTGCGGACGAGCCGCTGCCGCCGGTCGTCGCCTTCGCGATGGGCACCCTAGGTGAAACAAAACTGCTCATCATTTCTTTGCGATCTGCAAACGGGCCATCCTGCTCGTGGCGGGCGAGCTGCTGCCGCCCGTTGCCGCCTTTGTCATATGCACCCTAGGTGAGGCACTTTTGGTGCTCAGTATATTGTCATCTGTGGACTGCAGAGCCCGGAAACAACCTATCCTTCCCCGGCAATCGAGCCGCTGTTGCAGCTTGGGGCATGCGCTATGGACATGTTAGGCGAGACAGATATATTTTTGCCCACCATAAGCACCAATGGCATTGGCAGCCTGTAGGCACATCTGCGGCTGCAGGTGCCAAGAACGTAGCACGAAAGCCGGACCACAGAATAGCCTCGTCACCCCCTCCCTGCTCCGATTGTCAAACCTCGCATGTTGCATGTGCACTCTGCAGTGGCTGCCCGCGGGCGCGCCAGCGGACTGCGCTGGCTGCCTGGGCCGGCAGACCATGCGGCCTGCGCTCTCCACGCATTCCGTGGCAGCTGTGCGGCTGCCCACAGCTTGCCTGCATCCATGACGCTGAGGCGAGCCCATTGCTGTGTTGCAGGTGGAAACCCTAATTGGCGAGGCCCCCCGCCGGAAGTCCACCGTTCTGGCGACAGGCTGCCTCACTACACACAGCGCAAAAGCTGGGGCTTCGCCCATGATGCTGCGGCTCGAATCCCAATCAAACCGTGAACGTCACTCACTCATGGTCGCAGGCTTCCTGACGCCATACGATGTGGAGGACTTCCAGAATGCGCTGGGCCGGGTGCTGGGAACCGATGAACATCCCGTCTTCTGCACGCTGCGCACCCGCAAGTGCTGTGAGGTCTTCATGTGAGTCCTCCTTCGAGCCTGTTCTCCGCAACGAAAGCGACCAACCCGTGTTCTGCACCCTGCGCACCCGCGAATGCTGTGAGGTCTTCCTGTGAGTCCGTGTGCTCCCTCCCAACTGACACACTCCTGGGGTTTCTGGACGGAAATGACCTCATATCTTCTGCACCCTGCGCACTCGCAAGCGCTGCGATGTCTTTCGGTGAGCGCGCGCTCATTAGGTCTTTTTAGGGCTCCCTGTAGTGACGACCCGCAGGGTTTGCACGATCACGTATCAAACACGCACAGTGCCGTCCTCTCCGTCCTCTGATTCCAGAGGACGGAGGCGGCCGCTGCTTTTGTTGGTACACATAAGTTACATGACGCAGTACCGATCCCGGTACTGCTTCATCGTGCAGATGTGTGTTTGAAGTATGAAGTAGTGTTGCTAACATCAGTTCATTTGTGGGCATGTTGGTGCACATGCAAAGTCTGCACACCCACGGGAACAGTGAGCACCAGGCAGTGCACCACGTGCGGAGCGAGTGCCTGGCGGACCGCGGCGCACTCGGCTATATGACATCTTCTGTACCCAAACATGGCCATGCAACATGATGGTCTATTTCACAGGAACAGGAGCGGCAGGCGGCGCACCACTGCTGAGCGAGTGCCTGCTGGACCGCACCTACTTGAGCGTGCATGCCAGGCAAACATTCCCGCGGCCTCTCCTACTTTGTGGTGCTTGTGACTTTTAGGAACGGGGAGCGGCAGGCGGTGCACCACGTGCTGAACGAGTGCCTGGTGGATCGGGGTGCCTCGCCCGCCATGGTCACGCTGCAGGTTTCGGCCGACAGCCACCACATAACCACCGTGCAGGTGGATCTCTGTCAACAATTTCGATGATATGAGTATCTCCGGGTCGAAGGAAACGGCTACAATTTCCCAGTGTTATGAAGGAGCCGGCAGATTGTGGAGTGAGAAGCTGGTGGAAAATGAGCAGTAAAATGAGCAGTAGTGTCCCGCAGAGCTGGCAGGAGCATGGGGAACCAAGCCGACTTCGGTGTTGCAGGCCAGCGCTCTAGCTGCGTTGTGCGGCTGCAGTTTGCAAAGATGATACAGTGGCAGCAGCTGCAGAGACACCTCTTCGGGGAGCCAGTGGAGTCACAGCAGCACGACCACGAGCCAGTATAGTGGCCATATGGATCATGGTGGTCTGGAATGGTTTCTCCTTTTTTCTCTTTAAAGCCCCTGGCTCTCTGCTTGACGGGAAAAAGATGTCGTTGAGAAATCTACTAGAAAGCTTGGCAGTCGCTATGATCACCCCTGGTCGCCGGTAAACTGAACCTGTACCCAACACATAGAAATCGATGTTCAGGGCACACCCTTTTGTGCCATCACACAGGCGGACGGTCTCATTGCTCCGACGCCAGCGGGTCTACCTCCTACAGGATGTTGGCGGGCGGGCCCATACTGGCTCCATCATTCGAGCGAGCTCGAAATGATTCACTCATTAACGGATGTTCTTTGAAACACACTCCATCGCGCAGGCGGATGGTCTCGTAATTTCCATGCCCAGCGGGTCTACCGTTGAAAGCATGTCGGCCCATACTGGCGCCATCATTCGAGCGAGCCCAAAAATCATTCTTTCATTGTATCAGTGACGCATATTCTTCACAACACACCCTATCGCGCAGGCGGACGGTCCGATCATATGCACGCCCAGCGGATCCTCAGCGTATTCCATGTCAGCGGGTGGGCCCAGGGTGGCGCTGTCGGTGGCGGGCACGCCGATCGTTGGGAACCTCTCCGATCATCACGTACATCGGACCCACCATCACCCTTGTTCATCACCTTGTACGCCATCGCGTGCAGGCGGACGGGCTCATCATTTCGACGCCCAGCGGATCCACCGCCTACAGCATGTCGGCGGGCGGGCCAATGGTGGCGCCCTCGGTGGCGGGCACCCTGATAACGCCCATCGCGCCGCACTCCCTGTCCTTCCGCCCGGTCGTGGTCCCCGAATCCAGCGAGATCGTGGTGCAGATCCCGCCGCACGCGCGCTCGCATGCCCGGTGCGTGCTGCGCTCCTAAACTCCATGTGAGCAGTGTGTGCCGTCCATGAACTGTGGGTCGTGTGCAAGCGCTAGTTCTCGCAGACATGTGGCACTGCTGCATGCAAATTCACAAATCGCGGAGCATCACCATTGGGTATGGACAGCAGCCGGCGTGAAGCCGAGATCGCGCGGCGGGAATCCAGCTCTGATGCGTGTCAGTTTCGTCCTGCGCATGCAGGGCGACTTCGACGGGCAGCACACGACTCGGCTGCTGCTCTGAACTTGCAGCGGGGAACCTAGCACTGCGTCTGCACGTCAGACTTCGTCCGGGTCTTGCACGCAGGACATTTGTGTTGGCAAGGGCTCTCCTTATAAACTGCAGGGCGAGCTTCGACGGGCGGCACACGATGCGGCTGCAGCGCGGCAGTGCGATTCGGTGTACAACCTCCAAATGCGCGCTGCCCATGGTGTCCCTCGGCTACCTGGACCGTGACTGGTGAGTGCAGCTAAAGTTTTCACTGTGAGTATCTCCCACCAGCACTGTTCAAGTTAGTCTTTGTGAACGGGAATAGCGTAACCGTGTGTTCATTTTGCTCTGTTCCAAGTAGTGGTATTTTCGCACGCCCAGGCTGCACAGGGCGCCCCATGCTGTTGTTTGCACATGATGTTCGCCTGTACCTGAAAACCTCCTCTCTTGCCAGATCCTGAGCTTTCTGAAATTTAGACCCTTCTCTGGTCGCGCAGGTACGAGGGCATCACGCAGGTGCGGCAAACTGCATCTCCATGTGTGCAAGTTGCGCCTTTGCATGCCCTGGGCGCTCCACGATTTGTTGTTGAGTGCATAGGGCGCCCAACACGCGCTTTGTGGTGTTCTACTGCTACATTTTTATATCTACTGCTACATCGTTGTATCTACTGCTGCATCTTTAAAGCGTACTATGAAACCGCCTAGCGCCCCGCAGAAGCTGAAATGGAACGACCCCATCCGCGACGTTGGACCTCCAGTGCCGGTGGAGCCCCTCCCTGCAGACCTGGACCCCTACGACAGGTGCCGACACTCAGAGATGCCAAAAATCTCGCTGCCAAAAATCTCGCCGTCCTTTGTGCAGGCGCTTCGGCCGTCCCTGTCGTGCGCTGGAGTCTTGCAATCGTTATGGGCGTCCTGTTCACCTACATGGGCAGCATATATTGCATTCCACCTGGAAACCGTCCAGCACCGAAGAGCTGACAACGCCCATGGCTCCTATCTCAGTCTTGAGTCTGGACATTCTATTCTCGTTGCAGCTGCCCGCTGCCGGACTCCCTGGACGAGCCGGAGCCGCAGCTCACCGAGGACAGCCCCTTCAAGTAGGGTTCAGGGTTAAGCAGGCTGGCCGCAGCGGCGGCTGACCAACTAGCGGGCCAATCCTGTGCTGCCTCCTCGCTGCGCACAACAGAAAGCCAGCTGGCAGCCCGGCTGAAGCCGAAGCAGCGCCGCATAAACACACCGAGCAGAGTAGGGAGAGACGACGGCGATGCCCCTCGGCTTTGTGCACACGCATTTTGGGGGCCTTGCATCTCGAGGACTGGGTTTAGCCTAGGGGGTAGTCCGGAGGTGCGGGCGAGAGGCGTTGCGCAAAACAGTGTTCACATTTGGCTCTGACCATCGTTTCATAAACATTTCAGCATCAATGAGGCCCTCGTGGATTGCAATGGTTTGATACACACTCGATACATGCCGTCAATAGGTAGCAGACGTGTTCCCTCGCAGGCAGTGTTCCTTCTCTCTAGGGTTGACGGGCAGAAAGCCAACACCGCCAGTTTTGCAAGCGTCAGCACGTCTTGGCATGCAGCCAGAAACTTCATGTTCTGTTCATCTAACACAGCCGCCCGTTTCCCCTCCCTCCTCCCCCGCCAGTGCCGTGATGGCGGTTCCTACAGGAATTGCGCCGCCCTCCGCTGCCGCCCGCCGGCTCAGGCAGTCCAGGGTTTATAGGTTAAGTCGGATGAGCACTGCCCCCGCCTCAGGACAGGTCCAAGTCGTCATCTGCTTCGCCCTCCTCGATGCGTTTTTTGACCTGCGGCGCATTCGTGCACAATTTGTAATCTCGGCGCGTCAGGCCGTCCAGAACGCGCAGCGGCCAGGGATGTTGTATGAAGCACAACAGAACTCCTCCCAGACGGGGCTGCTTGAAACACTTCTGGGTTCGCTGCAGTCGGGCTGTGCTGCCAGCCGGCACCTGATATTGTGAGGCTTTGCAAGGAGCATGGGCAGGCGATCACCCTGAGCAGGATGCCGGTCTTCCAGCCATCCATACGCAACACGCCCTGGAGTTTCTGGGCGCAGCGGCAAAATTTTCCCTGCCAATGTTCGTCTCTCCAAAACGAGTTCACCTTGAGCAGGATGCCGGTCTTCCAGGCGTCCAGCCGCGTCATGCTGTCGAACTCTGCGAGCGAGTCGGCAAACCGCTGCGCGTCTCCCGCCTCCAGCGCGCCCGCCAGCTCCTGAGCAATTTGCACAGAATATGTTTAAAACCAGCGTATACTTATTGCGGCCGACCGCCGAACTAAAAACCGGCACTGCGCATCTCCCGACTTCAGGCGCCTGCCGGCTCTTGCCACCTCATGCCAATGCCATCAGCGCCACAGTACAAGATCAGGGCTGCAGTATTTCGTGGAAGGGAAGCACGGCACCGCGGCAGCCAGCTTGTCCTCACCGAGCCGAAGGACGCACAACGGTCGGCCGACTCGTTTTCGGCTGTTGGAGCGCATGTGCAAACAGCGGTTGCACAATCATGGCGTCTGGTGCCGATCAAAGGGGCGCTCTGAACAAAATGCCCTCGCGGCTGTCGGCGAACTGGAGGTCGATGTCCTCGAGATCCTGCCCTTGAACCCTCCATCAAATCCTTTGCTTCGACATGGAGCGCGCACCCTGAACAAATTGCCCTCGCGGCTGCCGGCGAACTGGAGGTCGATGTCCTCGTACTTCTCGACCGCCCGCTGGATGCCGATCTGGTCCGAGCCTGCACACGGTTGCACTAGAGCGCATCGTGACTGGGGTGTGCCGCGCCAGGCCACAACAGCAGCAGTGCAGAAGCGGTATGGTGCGTCCTCCACAGCGATTCCCTCTCCACAACAATGCGGGAAGGTAGTATCACTGCGCAGGCTGCAGCCGGGACCGGCTGCAGTCTTCTGGTCAGGTACCACCGCGCACTCACCGGTCAGGTGGCAGATGCCAGCGTTGAGCAGGTGGCCGTGCACACAGAAAAGAACAGGCTTCTGTCCGCCGGCCGCCACAGAGAGCCTGAGACATCTGTTTGATGGATCTCACCGGCCAGGTGGCAGATGCCAGCGTTGAGCAGGTGGCCGCGCGCCGAGAACTTGAGCAGGTTGTTGTCTGCCGCCGCCGCCGCCACCTCTTCGAAGATGCCGATCGCGGGTGCGTAATCGCCCGCCTCCGCTGAGAAAAAAGCGACCTGCAGATGTGCACTTAGGGCTTAGAGTGTCATGGTAATACAGGACACGTAATCACAAGGTCTGCCGCGTAATGACGCAGGTGAGATGAGCCCGTGGAAAACTAGGTAAATTCCTTTGCGATCTCGTTTCGAGAGCAGCTTCTCCCCCATCTTCTGACGGCACTTGATGGCCTTGGAGGTGCTTTGCAAACACAGCTGATGCTTGTGGTTGCGTCGTGAGCCTGTTCGGGGTGGTCGGCAGGCCCCAGACAACGTAGAACGCTGCAACATCAGGTCCTGACAACCGGAGGCGAAGGCACAGCATACTTGAAAAGCAGCGCGATGGCAATGTGCTTTAGCCAAGAAGGGTGGGCTTTGAACCTCAAAACTCCAGTTCCCTCGATTGCAAGAACTCACAGAAGACAAGCCGAGACCGCCGTAACATGATTCTGCCGAATGTTGGCGAGGGTGCCTGTTCCTGTGCTTCATCCTACCTCTCACAAGCCCTTTCTTACGTTCACCACCCCGGAATACCTGGGCTAGCGTCAGTGGACAAAGCGCGAGAAGGAACCCACCTTTTGGCGGCACTTGCTAGCCTCGGAGGTGCTGTTCTCGGCCTCAAACAGCTGCGCCGCCTGGGAGTAGTACTCCACCGCCTGGCCCTTGTTGCCGCCCTTCTCGATCTCCTCCGCCAGCGACTGAACGAAGAACACGGCGTTGAAGGACCACGTGAACGAGCAGTTCTGCGGCTGCAGCCGGGTGCGCTGAATCTCACGCCTCCCCTGCTGCTGGTTCTCATTGCCGGCTTTCTCAATCTCCTTTGCCAGCCAATTGCTACACGGATTCATCGGATCGCTCTGTTGCTGGCGCATTGGCTCGACTGCTGCCGCCAATGCAAGTGCCGTCCACGCAGTGCCTCTGCGGCTTCTTGGCTAGGGGCCAGCGGCCATAGCGCGGTGACCGCCCCCGTCGCGCCATAGGTTTTGGACGCATACTTGGCCTTTGCGACATCCTCAAGCAACAAGGACTTCGTGTGACATGCGATCCCCACCTGATGCAGCGGACCGCCATGCCCGGCCGCCCCATCTCCGTGTATAGTCACTACGACGCTGAACAGCTTATTATAAATCCCAAACCCTATGCCCTATGCACACCCTGATGTGGCGCGCCGCCATGCCCAGCCGCCCCATCTCAGTGTACAGCTCGATCGCCTTCCGAAGGCACACCGTCGACTCTGCGATAGCATCAGAAACAGCGTGTCGGCGCACACACACAGATATTCTGTAGCAACTGACAGCGGCATCAGCTAAAAGAATTTCGCGGTTCGAAACGCCGCCTTGACTATGTGAAGGCAGTGCAACGACTCTGTCGCGGCCACGTGACATCACTCAGGTCCTGCCCCCAAGCGCAGGGAGCTGACAGCCGGCGATGCTTGCTTCCCATTGCGGAAAAGGGGCCCACACGACGCGTGCTGCAGCATAGGAAGGGGAGTAGGCCCCGCGTAATGCTGCAGCACAACACGCAGGGCAGACGGCGGACATCCATCAGACAGGGGCGCGACACCTGCACAGACAAGAACTGCTGTGGCCTGTCATGTTTCGACAGCCTTGGTGTCTATCCGTGAGGCCTCCACCCGGTATGTCGTCCACTCCTTGCGGCATTCCGGACACGGATTCTCGACAGCTGTTGAGGAACGTGCTCGCCTGTGCTGCTGCCGGCGTTGGTGCAGGCCCGGGACGCCTCTACCCACGCTCACAAGACTTCCAGACAATTCCAGACAACGCACAGGGCGCCCGCAAGCTGCGAAAAGCGCTCGCCTGTCGAGTTGCCGGCCTTGGCGTACGCCCGGGAGGCCTCCACCCAGGACGCCGCCGCATCCGTCCGGCTGTCCAGCTTCAGGTGCAGGTCCGTGAGTCGCCGGTACACCTGTGCGCCCTCCTCCCCTGCAAAATGTGTGCATGACCGGCATCAACAAGCAGTGACAATGGTACAACGCAGAAAGTCCTGCCAGAAGAGCAGCATCCAAGTCCGGCTGTCCAACTTCTGGTGCAGGTCCGTGAGCCGCCGGTACACCTGTGCGCCCTCCTCCCCTGCAGCAGTAGAGCAGCACCGGCATCAACAGCTGCAGTGCCAGTTTGTGTGCAGGGAGGTCCTGCCCGCAGAGCAACGTCCACATCCGAATAATCCAGCTTCGAGTGCAGGTCCGTGGGCCATGCGCCTGCGTGCTCTCCTCCCCTGTGCGAATGCAACGCCGCCAGCTGTGTCAGAGCGTGAGGGAATCATGATCTGCCAGGCCAAGGCGCTGGTACAGTGTGCCGGTCAATGCAGCACCTGCGGGCGGGGCATCATGCGTCTGGCCTGAGCACTCTGATGTGCCTGACATGCCTGATGGTCATGGCAACTCGAAGGATGCATGTTACAAGGCTGCGGCGCTGACAGGTGTGCGCTGCTTCAGTTTGCGGGAAACATGTTTGGGCAGCGAATAGTGTGTATTGGCCCTTGTCATCTGAACGCCACCGTGAATCAGTGAGGTTGAGGCCTCCAGCCGGTCTGGCCAGCGCTGCAGTGGCCTCTAGGCAACACCATGTGGCATCTGTACCCAAGTAACCTCACATGATTGGGCGAGCTTGAACTGCGTGGCAGCACGCTCCAGCAGCTCCACCGCGTCCTCGTTCTTGGAGCTGCTGCTGGTGAACAGGCTGAAGCTTTTCAGCTTTTTGTCAGCTTTGTCCACATAGTCCCGACCCTTTGCTGCATAGTCGCCCATGGCTGGGCACTCACAGCTTCCAAGAGAATATTGACACTTGCCAAGACTGATGCGTGGCTGACCAGACGGAAGACAGAGTCCTGGCAGCTGGCGATCTGAGGCACGGACGGACTTTTGGGGTCAGCGGGAATCTGGGCTTTGAACTTCACGCTGCCCTTGCAGACCTTCAGATGCAGTTGATATCCACAAGAAAGTGCCTTGCGTGACTTGCTCTAAATTCCGATTGTTTCAAACTGGTCAAAGTCGCACACGGTCCTCGATTTTCTCCCCTTCATAATGGGCAAATCTCCGAAGGGCTGACTCTGCGTCAGATCGATAGGCACAAGCCCATGGAAAAATATTTGGCGCTAGTGGCAATTGTTGCGTGCTCTTGCATACCTCGAAACTGTCGATCCAATGGCTTAACGCACATGAATGCACTCATGCTGTTGCAGAACCTCCGTTGCATGACGTTCCCCTGCTTGCGCCGTGCATGCCTGCAACACGTCCCAACTTTTGCGCGCTGCCAGTCTAGACGTGCGCAGATCTGACCATCATTGCACGCGGTGTGGCCCACAGAACATGTTCAATGCTTGCACAATGCCTGCAACCACTGCGGTTTCCATTGACACCAGAGAAACTCGATACATTTCTGGCCCACTTGGCCGTGGCTGACACCACTCCTTTCATGCCTTGGCGGCAGCATCGCCAGCTGCCGCCGCATCCGCCGGATCGGCCACCTCTGGCGTGCTTGCGCCGGTCACCGGGTTGGTGCTGTCTGCGCACGGGGGGTCGACCGGGGCATTGTCTGTTGACGCAGCGGGGACGAGGGCATCGGCGTCCAGTGCGTCGGCCGCAGGGCTGTCAGCGTTCTTGCCGGCGGCTGCCTTGGCGTGCTTTGCGCCATTGCCGTCGCCACCGGCACCATCACCGCATGTGCCTTTGCCGCTTATGCCTTCGCCGCTGCTGCTGACGCCGGCGTCTTGCGCGGCCTTGGCACCTGCCGCCTCTGCGGGCTTGTCGCCGCCCTGCAAACAGCAGCCACCATGGCATGTCAGCAATGATGGCACGTGTCCCGGGATGAGCTCGATGGGACGAGCTTGATGGCACTGCATGCAGCAAGTAAAACGCCCCGATGCCAGGAACGCCGCCGCTGCAGGTGCTGCGGGTCTGCTGTCTGATAATAGGTCAAGAAAGCCGGCTGCGATGCAGAAGCCTGTGACGCTGCCAGTTTGCTGCTTGCGTATCAGGTTTGCAGCGGCCACAGCATAGGACACTTGTCCGAGCACAATCTCAGGGTGGGCTCATGTGGGGTCATGTGCAAGTGTGGTCCGCCTGCGGTCCATGAGTCTGCAGACCGGCCGCCTCAAAGCGGCGCCTCAGATCCGCAACCCGGCTTCCGCCGGTTGAACCCACGGCGGATGATGCTTCAGAAGCGGACATGGTCAGAACCGGCGATGAGCAGAGCTCTTGGAAGGAGGGCAGGAGCTTGCGGGTTTGCAGAACGTGAGAGCCGAGTTGTCGAGCCAAGCCCGCTGCTGTCTTCAAACCCTGCCGTACATCAGACATCGATGAGGGTGGGCACGTGACAACATTTCCAGCACTGAAACGATGGCAAGTTTGTGAATCAGGCTTTCACCCGCGTCTTGCGAACATCCTCCTCTATTTTGTCTGTTGGCCCACATTGACGAGGCACACCGCCGCACCTGATGCGCAGCGCGCACAGGCCGGTGATGGCGACATAGTGAGATCACAACCAATTGATTATCATTGAATTATCATCACAAAGTCCATCACATGACGTTCACGGTCGAGCTCCAAGTATGCACTGCAAAAAATCCTCACGCGAAAACCAGCTCGTGCAAAATCACCAGGCCTACTGTGCTATATGAGTGCAAGCTCAGGGTGAATCACCGCCGGCGCTCTCTTGAAATGGAACAAGACCTACGCCTTGTGGACGGAACATCTGTGGCCCCCTCGATATCATGCACAGCTGTGCCGCGGTAGCTGCCCATTGGTGTCGCCAGGGAACGCTAGAGGATGTAGACTGCGGCCGCAGGGGCAGTTGCATCGGTGTCAGCCTGAAAGCGCGTTGCTGGCCTGCATTTCGTCTACAGCCCATGCAGAGGTATCCTGGGGCCTTGACGTTTGACGCCGCCGAGCATTGCTTTCACCTTCCGTCACTTCCAGCGTGGCAGCTGCGCAGTGGTGGCTCGCTTCTGCTCCGATGACACGTTGGTGCCTGCACAGGAGTAGACGCACGTCAGGTGATACGTCATGACAGAGTTGTCTCGCAGCGTATTGCGCTACTGCTAGCTTGCATGAGACAAGCAGACACCACAGATAACCGCGCCGCACCGCAGTAGAAATGTGGCTCCACATCAGCCATGAGCACTGCTGCTGCCCAGGTTTCCAGCCTGCTTGCAGCAAGCCAGATTGCAGTCCAAGCCTGCCAGCCATCCGCAAATCACTCCATATCATGATGTTGCTGTGGTGCTCACTTGATGAGCCCTCAGCGCCGCTGCTGGAGCGCTGAGGGATTTTGAAATCCCTCAGCGCACAAATATTTGCTTTCCATATTTCTCACCTGACGAGCCGGTCATGCCGCTGCCGGAGCGCAGACGCCGCCCGCGGCCAGTGCTGGGCTCTGTCGCCGTTGATGCCCGCCGGCTGCCGTGCGGCGAAATCGTTGCCGCGCCCGCTGCAGCCGCGCCTGCCACCGCGGCGCCGCCCGCGCCGCCAGACCTTCTCCGGTCTCCTGCCGCTTCCAAGCGGCTGGCCACGCCACCACGGGTCGTGCCAGCGCTGCTTTTGCTGCCGCGGCCGGCGCCAGTGGCACCACTGGCCGGCAGGCCCTTCATGACTTTGGCTGGCGGCAGAGGCGGCGGCACCGGCCCCACACTGACACTCACGCTGACCGCCTTTGCTGCTGGGGCCGTTTTGCCCAGCGGCGGCGGCGTCCGTGGCGCCGGTGGCGGGTCGTTCTCCTTCTGCTTCCCGACAGCATCCTGCTTCCCGGCAGAATCCTGCTTCCGCCCGCCGCCCGCGGCGAGGGTAGTGGGGCTTGTGGCTGCCGGCCTGGCACTGGCTCCGGCCTGTGCGTCGCCGGCGTCGCTCTGCCGCTCCGATAGCGCGCCTGTGGGCGGTGCCAACGGCTCCGTCTGCAGTGGCGGCTGCTGCGGCTTTGTCCATGCCACCCGCTTGGCGATGCTGCGGAACTCGTCGCTGCAGGGCAGCAGGGATACAAGTCACTGGCAAGGAAAAGACCAGGGAACAGAGATGCGCAAAGAAGGCCAGGCTGTACAGCTAGGTTGTCCTGTCACCAGCAGAACTCATTCTGTGTCGGCGAGATGTGCAAGCATCAACATGTGTAGAAACAAGCTCCAGGCAGGTTACATCCTCGCCGTAGCTGGAAACTCCTGGACGAAGAGTCAGATGAATGCACACAAACAAATCGAGTGTCAATCGTAACTACCTGAGGGCAGCTATGTTCGCCCTGTAGTCAATTTCTGACGGCCGCTGCACGGAGCCGCTGGTTGCGGAGCGCCGCCGGGTGCCTGGGCACAGCGCAAAGAGTGTGTCAGAAAACGATGTGAAGGTCAGAGGTGCAAGGAAGCAGGAGATGCAGAACGGTCCACAGCAGGCACCGTACAGCTTCAGTGGGGCATGCACCTCACAACCTCTGCGGACATTCCAATCTGGGGTGGTCCAGCAGCCGCGAGCGGCAAAGCTGTCTGACGTCGGCATGATGCAGGGTATACAAAGGTGCATGACCACCCCCTGCATCTTGGCGGAGTCGGCTGAGCTCTTGCCGCAAGCGCTCTCAATGTCCTATGTCATTCAGAATACCGAACTCGAGCAGTGCGAAGCCATCGGCACCTGGCCACCATGCCATGCTGCGCCACATCGTCGCTTCCTTTCTGAAACACATACATGGGCAACATCCATTTGCTGGCGGCTGCCGCCACATTGGCGCATGCACCTGCGGGGCTGCCGATCGACTTGGGGCGGCCGCTGACGCCGACGCTGCTGCTGGCGGACACGCACCCAATCGCAGGCGGGCTGCCGAGCACGGCGGGGCTGTCCGGACCTGGCTCCTCGCCTGCTGCCGTGAAACGGTCACCAAGCGACTTCGGCTGCGCGCACAAAGACCGGGATGCTACGGGTGTGGTTTGAAGCGTTTATCGGGGCTATCTGTTGTGTGTTTCCATGGAAGCAGATAATGGCAACGGGCGTTGCCGCTGTCACCCGCGCTGCCGTCTGCCCTTATCACCCGCGCGCCACACCAGGCGGCAGCTGCTGACCCTCCTGCGATGGCTGGCGTCGAAGCATGCTGAGAAGCGCACATTTGTGTCCAACTGGACCCGGTGTCGACAAGGAAAACTCAGCAGGACCGTCTCCAGCATAGAACAGGCATAGCACGGCACAGCAAATAAATTTCGAGTAAGGATGAGGCTTCAGGCAGCAGCAGTTCACCTCGATGGCATGGCCGGCCAGCGGGCTGCCGGGGCTGCGGGGCGTGCTGCTCTGGCGCGCCGGCAGCAGCAGCGATGCGCCGGCGTCGAGCCTGCCAGCCCCGAGCTCGCGCCGGGGCGACGCCACCAGACCCACCCGCGCCTCAAGTTCCGCCACCTAGCACAATAACCACCAGCATGCTCGCACGTTGAATGAGTAGAAGCCTTATGGTGACAGGTCCTGTGTTGTGCTGGGGCGATGTCAGACCCACCGAAATCCGCCAGCGTAGACACTCCTGCAGCCGGGCTGTCAATAGCCATAATAATGAAAGAGCATGACTATTCGACAGCCTTGCATACGAGTAGGGGCATTCCGGGAGAAGTGGTTGATGGACCAAAACTAGTATGTACTGGCTGTTCTTTGCGTTGCAGGTCACTGATTGTCCTGCATGTTCTCTACCACCATCTAGCTGACTGACAGGGCGGCGCCAGGCTCCGGCAGCTGGTCGAAAACGGCCAGGTCTCTGGGTGTTATTCTTGAATACTTGCAGTTCCCAGAGAACCGACGGGGCGGTGCCGGGCGCCGGTGGCTGGTCGAGCACGGCCAGGTAGTTGCACAATACTTACTGTCCCTGTTGTAGAGTTCAGGCTTCAAAGTTTTGGGCGCACCAACAGTGCGGCGCCTCAAGTGCAGCCAGGCAGCTGTCCAGCAGCCGCGCGTGCAGCCATGCACCCTATCTACAGTTGAGGGTTCAGAGTTGCCAGCGCACCGACAGGGCGGCGCCGGGCGGCGGCGGCTGGTCGAGCGCGGCCAGGTAGCTGCCCAGGAGCCGCGCGTGCAGCGAGGCGCGATCGCGGCGGCGCGCCACCGACCGCGGCAGCGGCCCCGCCCGCCGCAGCGAGTGCGTAGAAAACTGCGCCTCCAGCCGCCGCGCCTGCAGAAAATGAGCCGAACGCCTTGATCCAGCCCCATATAAGGTAACAAAGATGCGAGAGATGAAGGTTCATCCCCTTCCAAGGCGCCACCGGCCGCGGCAGCGGCCCCGCCCGCCGCAGTGCGTGGAAAGCTGAGCCTCCAGCCCCCGCGCCTGCATATCGGCCAGACCGATAATAGGGAAAGCTGCAATACACAACATGCCCATGGTGCACTGAACACCGACTGCGGCGGCGGCCCCAATCGCGGCGGCGGCCCCAGTTGCGGCGGCGAGTGTGTACAGGACTGCGCCTCCCTCGCCGCGCCTAGCAAGCGACACGACTCACATTTCATGCGAGTTTGCTGGTGTGGTGAGTGAGTCGAAAGACCTCCTTTCGTTTTACTCGCTCCTTTGTTCGAGAGGGTACAAGACAGCAGCAGCGTTCTTCTAGGGGTTTAAGGGTTTTGTAGGATTTTGTTTCAGCAGCGCACCTCCTGCAGCAGGGCATCGAGGGCGCGCTTTGCCTCATTGACGTGGCGAGCCAGGGCCGCATCGGCCTCGCGGCCGTGGCGGCCGTTCCCAATTGCGTGTTCAGCCTGCCGCTCCCGCAGGCCCGCCACCAGTGCCTGTGCCTGGGCGAGGTCGGGGTGCAGGCGCGCTTGCATGAGCTGCACCGCTGCCGCCAGCTCCGCCGCCGAGCACAGCTGCACCATCAGCCCGACGGGAGCGCCCTGCGGCAGTGGCGCCGCCTTCCCGCCTGCGGGGTTGACGAAGGACATGTCAGAGAGGAAACCTTTTCAGATGGCTTTCAGTGAGCCTTTTCAGAGTCTGCTGCGGCGTCGCCTCCCCGCCTGCGCATACGAGACATGATTTGGAACAGACGGCGCGTCCTAGCCAGCAGCATGGACGGTGCGATGGCTGAAGCCGTGCTCGCATGCAAGGACAGCGACGACTGTCGTCCGTGATGCCGAAAAGCTGGTCTGGACTTGACCGACCAGGCGGACAAGCAGAACAAGATCGAGGGTGTCCAAGGGTTTTGACAAGCGCACCCAGAACGGGGTCGGGCGTGTCGAGCGACACATAGACTGCCAATTTGTCCAGAGGCTCTGCCGCCAGACGGTAGGACAGCAGCATCTGGGGGCACACGCACACAGCAGTCACCAGCCAACGAGGAGGAGGATATAGGGGAAGCAAAGACGAAGAAAGGACTCGATAACTAGTGAGTAGCCGAGAGAGAGATTAATGTTACACCGTGTCGCAAGCCCTGAGGGGCTAAAAGGGTGCCTGATACATTATTTGAATCGAGCTATCTAGTGGTCAACGAGCGACATCCTGCTTCACAAAGCCGTCCTTCTCATCTGCAGGCACGCACGGCTGTGCAGCACTGCAATCATGACGCACATGACACAGGCCTGGCAGGTTGGTTCAGCGGAAAAAAGCCGCACCGTGGTGTCGGCTTCGCCGCGGCCCGCCGCCGCTCGTAGCTCGCCACTACTGCCGGCGCAGGCGCAGCGCAGCAGCCGGCTGCGCAGCCCTGGCGAGGCTGCACCGACATGCTCGTTTCAGCGCGTCGCAGCAAGAAAGCTGATGCCGAGTCTGGTGGACATCGCATATTTTGGGTGGGGCTCTGTATGCAGGGGGCGTACACATGGCGTCATTAGACCACCCTTGGAATGCATACCCTGCGATCGTAGGTTGTGGCCGCGGACTGCAGGCTGTCTGCTCACGCAGTTTCTCCAATGTCGCTATTCACGTTGTGGCGACAAGGGGCAGCACACCTTCTTTCCGCTTGCCTTTCTTGCCCTTCCCGACGCGTCCGACGAGGCTGGCCGCCGCCGGCTGCAGGCGCCGCACGCATTCTCCGACCACCACCTCGCCGGTGAGCGCGTCAAAATGGCACTGCATGCCTGCGGAGTGTCAAATAGACGTCATCGTGTGATGACAGAATCAAGCGTCATCATGTGTGCAGATTAACGATAAATCTCGACGCCAGATCAAATTCAGACAACCCCAGATCCGGCTGTTTAGCATTGCTGGCGGTTTGAATAGGCTCAGCATGTTGCTGGTGAAGAAGCAGCTCGTAGGCATCCGGACCGCATCATGCGTGCGTGGTGCGCTGTGAAAATGCCCCAGGTATCCCCAGGTACCCCCAGGTATCAGAATTCGACCCCTGACAGAATTCAGCTCATGTCTGGATACGAGCATTTTCTTTGCTCGGTGCGAAGCATGTCGTCCGCAACTCTGCCTCCTGGGCAGGTCTGTGTTGCGGTCGAAGACGGTCAGCGCGCCCTGGCTGGCGGGTTTCCTGAGCCTAGGACCTCGCCTACAAGCTAGCCGTTGTGTTCTCGCCGGAATCTCGATGCCCTGCTCACCGGTGTGCGCGCGGTCCGAGGCGGTGAGCGAGCCGCGGCTTGGCGGCGTTTCCGGCGCGTCGCTGCCGACGTCGCTGCCGGCGGTGGCAAAGCCGTTGCTGTCGGCGCCGGGGGTGCGGGGAGCGTCACCGCCGCCGCTGCCGCCGCCGGCTGGGGAGTCGCGCCGGCTGCCGGGCAGCAGCGGCTGCGGCCGGTCGTCGCCCTCCCACACCAGTTCGCACGGGTGCGACGCCTGCGCAATTCCGGTACATGCGTGGAGAGTCACAGCCAGCTGGAGAATAGCAATGCTGAAACGGCTGCAGCGGCCGGTCATCCCCCTCCTGCATCAGCCCATGGGGGTGCGGCGCCTGCACGTAACATGGAGCAGCTCTCACACACCACCACGCTCCCCTGCCAGGGCGGCAGAGCATCTGCGACGAAAGGCCCTACAGCCCCTGCCGCAGTAACTGCTGGCGCTTTTGCTGGGCAAACTACCCAAAGGCAGGTGATGCCACCGCAGCTCGGCCTCCAGCAGCGACCAGGCAGGCGAGGCGGTATCCGCTGCATCTAGCCGCAGCGTCCATCGCTATATGGTACACAACGAACTGGTTGCATCAGTGGTTACTATTGCATGAATTTTCCCCTGGAGGCAGGTGCGCCAGCGAAGTTCAGGCCAAAGCAGCAACCAGGCTGGCGACGCCGTGTCCGCCTTGTGCAGCAACACAGTCTACAGTACATTGCAGATACAAATCAGGGTTGCTCACCTGCAGGCAGGTGCGCCATTGCAGCTCGGCCTCCAGCAGCGACCAGGCAGGCGACGCCGTGTCGGCCAGGTCGAGCGGCAGCGCCTCACCAGCGTTGAAGGCCAACGCGTCCGCGCCCGCCCACAGCAGCGCCCGCACGCACTCCCTGCGTGCGAGTATTTCACAGCTGTCAGCAGCAGTCGGTGAGAAAAATATCGCGTTACGTCGTCCAGCGGCATCGCCTCGCCGGCGTTGAACGCCGACGCATCGGCGTCCGCCCGCAGCAGCGCCCATACGCACTTACGTGAATGGGAGAAAAATAATAATTTGCCGCTCTGCAACAACAGCGCGATGCAGTGCCCACATACAATTGCGTCCACATGCACTCCCTCAATGATTCAAACGCACGAGTACAGGATGATTGGCTGCACCTGCATGCAGGCCAAGCACAGCTGCCTCGTTTTGTCGGCATGATCAGGCTCACGTGTGGCCGTTCAGCGCGGCCAGATGCAGCGGCGAGTTGCCGGCGGCGTCCCTTGATGAGACATCCAGCGCCAAACCCAGCAGCCGCCGCAGCGCCGCGGCCTCGCCAAACTGCGCCGCCCAGTGCAGCGGGGCCTTACCCTCCTGCATGGGGCCGTGAGATGTTGATTCTAGTTCCAATTTCTAATCCAAAAGCATGGACTGCCATGGTTACCGCAGCGCCGCGGCCTCGGCACTCTGCGCCGACCAGTGCAGGCAGGCAGCTGGATGCATGGCAGCGGAATGAAACCCAGCATTGCTGCAGGACTGGCGCTTCAGGTCCTGGATTACTCGTATGTACCGTGCATGTTTGGGACGCGCACCATTGCAGCATTGGCGGCGCGGGACGCCTTTGCGCGCATGTACGCCGGGCTGGGGCTGGGAGGCACGCCGCCGCCGCCGCAGCCGGTGCTCGCAGGGTTTAGCGAGCCGCTGCCGGCGTCGCTGGGGGCGTCGGTGCCACCTTCACTTGCCGCCTCGATCTCGCGGCTGCCGGCTGTGTCATAGGAGTTTCGTCCCACTGTGATCGCCACCGGGGGGCGCGCTGCAGCAAGGAAGAACGACAGGTGCATTAGATGTTGGGTTGATCCAAAGCTGGCTGTGGCGCACAAGCGCGCCCGACGGTGGCCGCCGTCAAGGAATGGGCTGCGGCCGAGGAAGATGGCGGGTCAACAAGGGTTGCTCAATTGAAAAACGACGATGATCGAAGGGCAATACAGCTCGCTGCAGGCGTGGACGTTGGCGCAAAGACCGTGTCAAAGTGGACCAAACACGTGTGCTTATGGCATGAAGCGGGGATGCAAAATCCAACAAGCTGCCACGTGTACACCGCCTGCATCAGGTGGATTCATGCAGACTGGCCTTGCATGTGCTGGCAAAACAAGCAGGTGTGGACACGTGCCTGCGGAGTCCGTCGACAGGCGCGCCGCGTTGCTGTTGCTGTTGCCGCTGCGGCTGCGCGACGACAGCGGCTGGTAGTGCCGCCCAAACTCCGCCAGCGTCTGTCCAGCAATCAAAGAAAGTTCGCGTTCCTCGGCCTCGGGAATCGAGTAATATCTGGATGCTGCACGAGTGGTATGCCATTCATGTTGCATACGTGATACCATCTAAGTCCAAGCTGCCTGCGGGGTGGACAATGAGACATTTTTGCACACAGCACATGCAATGCATTCAATGTTGTCGAAGCTGATGCTTACCTCCTGTGCTGGATGAGTTGTGTCAGCGCCGCCACTGTTGGCGCCAGCGCCGTTGCCGGTGCCGCTGTCCAGCACGCTGATGGCGGCGGCGATGCCGCCAGCCTCTTGCACCGCCGGCAGCGCGGCGCCGCTGACCGCTACCACCTCCTTAAGGATGCGCAGCGCCTGCATTGCGCAAGGGTAAGTGTGGCAGATTGTCAAGGCTTGAGGAGCAACATCGAGGAACTACCATCAAAATGCGGCGGCGCGCCGCTGGCCGTCACCAGCTCCCTCAGGATGCGCAGTGCCTGCATCAACACCAACCTCGATGAAGCCTCTGTAAAAACACATGCGGCCGAAGCGCACTGAGTCTGCCAAGGACGGATGACCAGGGTCAGAAACTAAAAGCAAAAGTTGCCCTGAAATCTGATGGCGGCACTGAAAACGCATACACCTTCGTGCCACGGGACAGCGCTGGGGTACTGCCCGTCTGCCAGTGTGAAGTCTCCAAGGGTTTTGCGGGAGTTGTTGATGATGGCCGCCCACCTTGCCGACTGCCGACTCAGAGCACGGGGAGCGGCCGCCGGCCGACACAACGCCCGCGAGGGCCGCCAGCCCGCCGGCCGCCTGGAACTCAGCCGCAGCCGCCGCGCGTGCATCAATCACCGCGTCGCTGACCGCCGCCTCTGCACGTCAAGCAATACATCAGACTTGGGTCGATAAAGTGAAGTCGGTGGGGCATTCGACAGCCCGCGGGCCGCCTGAGCGCTGCCTGGCTCCGTATGAGCACTGAAGGCTGCAACATTCCCCAATGCAACTGACATCATACACATAATCTGACGCCTCATCTGCCGCGTATCTGCAGATGCGGCGGTCGGCGACGCAGCCATCAACGCGCGATCGGCGGCGGCGGCGGCACAGTCCCGCCGCGCTCGAGTTTCAGGCACGCCCCACATATCAATAGCGGGCATGCCCCCACTTTTCAGTCTATAATCACCAGCATGAGCTGGGTTTTCTCCACCTGCAGGGTGGCATCGGATCCGCCAGCGCGTCGCACACGATGCAAACTCAAAACTGAACAATGGCAAATTACAGTGAAGAGTTGCAAAGGAAACCCAGTTAAGATCCTCCCCACCTTCGCCAGATCGCAGCGCCGTCAGCACCGCGAGCGCGTCGCGCACGATGCAGCGGTCGGGACCAAATGCCAGCAGCGCCACCGCGACCGGCACCCCGCCCGCATTTCGGAACGCCGCCGCCGCCGCCAGCCAGCCACGCTCGCCGGCGCCATTGCTGAAGTTCGCCTCGTCAGGGTTTAGCAGGATGCCGGCGGCCGCCGCCGCCGGCGCACCGCATGCGAGTATTGCTCGTAATGCTCCAACGGCTGCCTCCGCCGCGAGCGCGTCGGCACGGGTCATCCCGACGCCGCCGGCGGCGCGGCCAGCGAGCCGGACCAGCGCCTCAATGCCGCTCGAGGCCCTGCAACCAGGAGTATGGCGCCGTGATGTGTGTTCTGAAGCTGCTGTGTCATGCAGAACATGCTGTAGGCGTGGACATCTCGAACGAGGCCGTCGGCGCCGGCGGCGGCGCGACCGGCGAGCCTGTCCAGCGCCTCAATGCCGCTTGCGGCCCTGCAGCAAGTGCAACGATCACGTTTTGAGGTCTAAAGCTGCTATGTTATGCAGAACGTGCTGTAGGCGTGCACATCTCGAGCGAGCCCAATCAGCGCCTCAACGCCGCCGGCGCCTGTGCGGGGAAAGAAAAAGCCCGTGGCCGCAGCTCATCTGCCGAGGGAGACAATCTCTGTGCCCCTTGAGGTTCACTCCTCAGCATGCATGTGCGCTGGAGGCGGAGCTCGACGGCCAGCGCACAGCTGCAGAAGTTTCCTATCAAGTGAAGTGCTTGTACATGAGAGCGCGGCTGCAGACCTGACGGCGGCGCAGGCGGGGCCGCCGGCCTCCGCGACGCCGCGCAGCAGCTGCGCCGCCAGGCGCGCCGTCTCGGGGTGCCCGCCAATTGCCACCAGCGCCACCACTGGACGCAGCACCTCCGGCCGGGCCAGCTGCGTCTGCGGCGCGCCCTGCTGGCTGAGCGCCCTGAAGGCGTCCAGTGCCCCCGCGCCCTGTCACACCCATGCGCCGCTCAAAGGTGGGGTTTTTTTGGGCTTCTGGTTCCAGGCCACCCCCAGCTCGATATTTGCACGAATGCTTGCACGCAGCGCGGGTCGTGCACATCAGAGCAGTCTCCAATTTGGGTGCTGCAGAACCACTGCGGACTGGTTTGTTGCCTCAAACAATTGGTCGCCATCTACAGCAACCATCTAGAAAGCCAGCTACAGCAGCCCAGGCCACCAGCAAACGCGCACCCGCGGGTCCTTCTCCACATGCGCGGCGAGCGCCTCCAGCGCCGCCAGCAGGCCAGGCAGGTGCGCCCAGTGGCGCCCAATTGGCACATCCATGCCGCAGGTTCTCCGCTGTCAGCGCCGCACCACAGGCAGTTCAATCCGGCCGGTGCCTCAGCCGCCGCCGCCTGCTGTCGCCGCAGCCTGCTGCAGCAGTCTGTATGCGCACCCGGCCTCCACAGGTCGCTCGGCAAGCACCAAAGACGCAATGCCTTTCAGACGCCAACCGCCATATCCGAAGAGACACGGGAGCTGCAGCTGTTGACGTGGCTGTGTTTCGCCCTTGTTGGCTGCCGCCCCTGCGTCTTGCTTGCCGTTCGCAGCTGCGTCAGTCACCAGCGCCGGCTGTCGCCCCGCAGCCGGCCCTCGCAATGGCGGCGCCAGATCTGCACATTGGCCAGCCAGGCTTGTCAAGAGCAGACATGAAGGGAATTGCGATTGCTGCTGGGCAGTCGCAGGAGCTCAGGCAGCTCGCTGCTCGCGCGGTTTTGAAAATCGGGTAGCAGTCGCACAACTGGCCAGGGTGGCAGGGCTTTGCTTTAGGACGGTTTCACCCCTCACGGCACTGTACACAATGCGCGCAATGCGCGTTGGTATCACAGTTGCGGACGGCAGCCATGCTGGAGCTGCCCCAGCACATGATACCGCCTCGAACTGCGTCAGCGTTTTTGGTGCTGACAACCCAGCTCTTTGAACCTTGACAACGCATGCAGGCTCGCTACAGCATTCAGGTTGCATGAAGAACCCATGCATGTTCCATGGCGTTGCTTTCGTGTCTGGCAGTGGCCACGCGGCATGTCGGAAACAGCCCACTGCACAGAATCAGCTTGAAAGCACGCATTCGAACGCAGGCGTTGCGCGCGATGCACAGTGTTGCTACAAGCTTTAGCGGATCATTCGTGATGAGCTCGCATCGCACATGTTGTGCTCGAAGACGAGCGTGGGCTGCCGGCCGGCAGCTTATTGTTGAAGGCGACGCCACCTGCTGAGGACCCCCGGGCAGCTCCCTCCGCCACTCCCTTAGTGTGCTAGCCACAAAAGACAGCTCGAAAATATGAACTGCCGCGAGAAGACATTGTGTGAATATGAACTGCGTGCGAGCTTTTGGGCTAGATCTGTCGGCGGAATGCGGCGGCAGATCGGATGGAACGGGGGCCACAACACAGCTGCTCACAAACGCAATCGCGGCAGCGACACTGGCCGGTGGCCGGCACAGCTCATGCCGACACATAGGCTGACGCCTTGTGAAGTTTCTGTGGGGCCGCGGTGACGGCTTCGTGCAGGCACGCACAACTACAAGCGGTAATCAGGGTGCGTTCAGACTGCCGGGGAGCGCTGCGCAGCCTGTGAGGACCCGGACAGACGAGCGCAAGGTGAGCTGTTGCCGGTTCTCCGGGCCCGCTGGTGCCAGCTGCGCGCTGGCGACGCGGTCGACGGCGCAGTCGTACTTTATTTCCTTTTCCCGGACGATATGCAGATGCGCGAAGTGCGAGACGACAAGACAGGCGCTTTGCCCAAGTCTGCTTTATGCTAGTGCAGATAGAACGTGTGTCAGTATCTTAGGCTTGCTGCCCGCGGCCACGAAACCTCCGACTGCAGACCTGGTCTCAGTACACGCCGCACGTCTTCCCCATGTTTGCCCCAGCGCCCATTCGAGCGTGTGGCTTGCGTCTTCTTTGGAAAGGATTCAATTTGCGGTCACCGAGTTGCCATGCTCCTTAGGGGAAATAACCCCTTCAAGGCAAGCAGGCACGCAGCCAACTAGCGAGTCTCTCTCCGTAGCAAGACAGGAACTGCCGCTGCATGATGCGGTGGACGCCCATCTGATATGGCTGGGCAGCAGTCCTGACTTGGGCAGATTGACAACTGAAAGCGGCGGCCTCTGAACTGCTTGTGTGCGTCATCTGCAGGCGCACTAGGGGCCTAGGGCTCAGCCACGAACCACGAAATAAGCTGTGACGGGAAGTGGGTGGCTTGGCTTCCGTAGAGCGGGCAGCAGGCAGGCGGGTGGGGTGCGCCCGTCATTGGCGACGCTCGGACCGCTGGCCCTGTCTAACACCATTGTTGCGGCGCCACGCGGCATCCGCACACAACGGGCCGCTATGAGCAGCGTCCGCGACCGCATCCGCGCGCTCAATGCGGGCGCCGGCAGGAACACAAGCAGCCCCCCAGCCGGCCGCGTGTCACAGCCCGCGCCAGCGCCGGTTTCCGCCCGCGGCAGCGATGGGCGCCAGTCCTTGGAGCAGGATCCACAGGCACCAAAGTCGCAGGAGTCGCCGCTGAACGGTGGTGACACCACGCCAGCGCCCGCAGAGCAGCCGCCGTCGCCGCCGGGCTTGTCGGGCGCCTCGGCGGCGGCTGCGGCAGGGGCGGCGGCCGCCACGGAGGCCCTGCCGCCTGAGCCACTGGGCGAGGCGGCAGCGGCCTCGCTGCCGGAGCTGCGACCGAAGACGCCGATCACGCATGACGCGGCGGCGCGTGCGCAGCGGGCGGCGCGGCCGCTGCGCAGCGGGGCGTCCCTCGCCGCGGCGGATTTGCAGGCCCTCGGGCTCGGCGGCAGCGGCGACGGTCTTGAAGCCTCTGCCGCCGCAGCCGCAGGCGGCCCGGCCTCCTCACCGTGCAGTCAGTCGCCCAGCGTGCAGAAGGCACCAGCAGCGCTGGCCGGCACCTACCGGCCGCCCTGCTCCGGCGACACCTCCCAGTACCACGGCCGTACGCGGTCGGCCTCCCCCTTCGCCCGCCGCGCCGGCGCTGCTGCCGATTTCGCCCGCCGCTCCGGCGAGTTCGCTGGTCGCTCAGGCGACTCAGCGGCAGCCGGCGGCTGCTCTGGCAGCACACCTGATGCAGCCGCTGCCGCCGCCCAGCCCCTAGCTCCTCCGGAGCTGCTGGGCACGGTGTCGCTGCCAGCATCGGTCACGATCGGCACACTGCCGGCGCCGCCGCCGCAGTACCGCGGCCGGGTGCGCAGCGTGGCGCCTCCCCGCGTCCTGAAAACCGCCTACGAGCCTGCCCCTTTGGAAAATCTCACAAATTCCCCGGCAGAGTCGGGCATTCCGTGGGTCCTCGCTTCCGACTCCTGGCCGCCGCAGCCGGCCGAGGCCGACGCTCTGGCTGCGGCGGCGGCGGCAGTGGAACCGGTGGCGGCATTGAACGGTGCACTGACAGGCGGCGCGACGAAAAGCGACGGTGGGCGGGCGGACGCCCCGGCGGACGCATTCGCTGCGGAGACTGGCCCCCGCCCAGCGCATGCGCGCCGCAGCGGCAGCGGCGGCGGCGGCGGCAGCATGCTGGGCGCGCGCCAATCCTCAGCGCCGCCTTTGCAGGTGCGATTGCAAAGGAGCGGCATCGCAACATCAAGGGTGGTGTCAACTGTCAGCATCTTGGGCAATTATCTGGCTTGTTTACTTCGCGGCATGCATTGGGTTACAGTCATGGCGCCAATGCAAACTATTATTAATAATCCTTCAGACCCTCTGTCAAGCCGCTCCTTGTTCCGGAAACATACAGGACGCACCCGGCGTTGCCAGCCGCTCGGAGTCGGCGGCACACCCGGCCAGCCGCACTGCGCATGCGGCCACGGCGGCGGCGCAGGACAGCGACCGGCCGGGCCGCGCCACGCGCACCTGGTCCGGCGGTCGCACCAGCGCTGTGGTGCGATTCCATATGTATGCCTGCCATTACTCAATCATGCACCCCCCAAGTGCCTGGGCAGCGCCACGCACCTGGTCCGGCGCCCGCACCAGCGCCATCGTGACTTGCTTGGGCCCCCTGCTCACCCCATGCTTCCATGTTGCTGCCTCCTCATCTGATCGCTTGGGCATGCCATCATGTCAGGCCAAGCCGCGTCTGAGGAGCTGCCCAGCATGATGACACAAAGCAGCTGCACGCTAGGCGGATGCGGTAAATTCTCGCAGCTCATGGGATGAGAGCGCAAGCCCGCTTCTAGCAGTCCAATCACATGCCGTCGTCAAACCACGCCGAAATGACGCCTCGGCTTTCTGGTTGCATTATGTCAGGCGGAGGCGGCAATGGGCGCTGCGCGCGGGCGGCGCCTGCACGGCCGCTCCGGGCTGTCCTCCTCCGGCACTTCCGGCTCCGGGTGCCGGACGCCGCTCTCGCCCTCGCCGCGCAGCCCAGGCATGGCACCAGACCAATAAACCAGAGTTAATTCACACGAAGGTCATGTGACGATGCTTCGAGGTGAAGCTGGCATGAAGGCCGTGTAATCACTGGCCACCGCCATGCGTGATGACATGCATGTCGACCTTTTTACAAGTAATACGGGTATCGAGTATAGTACGAGTAATGTGTGCTGCAAACTCGATCATCACCAGCTGGTGCTGATTGAAGCTCCGGCGTGCTCGAGGTCGGGCACAATCGGTCTCTTGGGCGCCACGAGCTTTGATGAACACCAATCATGTGGAAGCAGACGCACAGCATGCATCTGGGCAGTGCTGCTCCACTGCCGTGCTATTCTGTGAGAAACTAGTTTTCATGTCAAATCCACCCTGCCGCGCAGACACACGCGCCTTCTTTGCGTCGGCCCAGGAGCACCTGCAGCGCACCATCACCGGCGGCGGCAGCAGCGGCTTCGCTTCCAGCCTCTGCGCTGGCGGCGGCAGCGGCGGCGCCAACGGCGGCCTGTCCGAGGCGCTCAGCCACATGCCGCCCGCCGCGTCGGCGCCGGTGACGCCGCTGTCAGGCGGCAGATCGACGCGGCACAGTGCAGCGGCAGCGGCGCATCGGCAGTCGGCGTCGCAGCCGACGTCGCCGGTCGCGGCGGCGACGCGCGATGCACAGCGGCGCATGGCGGCGGGGCGGCGGGAGACGCAGGAAGGCCTCGCGGCAGACATGGCAGCGGCTTCCGGCGCGCCCGTGGCGGCGGCGGCGGCAGAGGCAGCGGCAGATGCCGGCCGTGCCAGCCAGCCGCAGCAGCAGCAGCAGCCGGGCAGCAGGAAGTCGGTGGACCATCGTAGCGCGGCCGGCGCGGATGCCCGCGCCCTCATCGTGCAGGTGTGGTTCCCCTGGCGTCACCTTCGTCTTCCAACGTCATGCTTGATCCTGTATTCCTTTGATCCCTTCATCAATGCTTGATCCTGTACCCTCTGTGAGTAGCCTGCGCGCCACGGCCAATGGAGGAGAGTGCTTGCATCTCAGTCTTTGTTGGCGCAAGTCGAGCTAGCAACGAGCACCCTGAACGTCGTCCATCTTTCATTACAAACATTGGCCGACGCAATCGTCTATCATGTTTCAAGTGCAAACGCAGGCGCGGGCGCGGCTCGAGAGGATCCGCAGCGACGAAATGGACGAGCAGGCAGCCCAGCTGGCGTCCAGGCACGTTGCCGCCGCAGCAGCAGCAGCCACGACCGAGCTGCACCAGGCGGCAGTGGCAGCCGCGGAAGCAGCCGCGCAAGGCGGCCCGCAGGCGGTCGAGAGCAACGGCCATGCGGCGCCGACACCGGAAGCAGGAAGCGGTGGCAGCCGCGGGGCGCAGGACGCTCAGCCCGCAGCCCAGGCACGCAGCAATGATGCTGGGGCCGCCGCCGGCACAGCAGTGCAGGCTGGCGCGGACAGCGGACCCTCAGCGGAGGCCGCAGCCGGTGGCGACGGGCGGGTCGCTGACGGAGCCGCCGCCGCCGGCACCTCAGCCAACGACGAAGCCTGGCAGCCGGCTGGCGCAGACGCTGCGGCAGTAGACAGCTCAGCAACAGGCAGCTCAGCGGCGAAAGCGCCAGAAGCAGGCCATCTGCACGCCGCGGCAGCAAAGGCCGAAAGCGATGGCGTCACCGTCAACATGCGCGAGACGTCCAAAAGTATACACCTTTGTATATTTCTTCAGAGTCCCAGAGTCTACCTGAGCAATGTAAAGCGCTGCAACGTACATGCCTCCCCCAGCAAGCATTTGCTCTGCGGACATCGAACTTTATTGCGCTTTTGAGGCAAGCCAGTCTCCACTTCGAGCAGATGCCCAATTGAATCCCGGATTCTCAACCCCTTGATGTGCAGGCGAGGATCACATACTTGGCAGACACTGGGTCCCCTTTTGTTGCGCGCAGGCGAGGAGCGTATGATGAGCAAGCTGATGGCGGTGGTGGAGCGGCTGCAGCAGGAGCTGTTCCGCGCCGATGCCTCCCGCCTCGCCGACGAGCGGTGCGTGCTTTTAGGGTTGTGAATAGTGACTCGGCTGCGCCGAAACTCGTCCTGGCGAGAGGAGAGAGAGGCAACTGTGAATCAGGGCACGATGCGCTCGCAGCTATCAAACCCTGTTACATTCACATGCCCAAAGGACTGCTGTTTTGAGGATCCTTCATGAAATGCCTGTCCTTTCTTGCTGACATGTAGGAAGACCAAGGCGGCGCGGTCGGAAGCGGAAAAGCTGGTTGGTGGCCTGCGCGAGGCGACGGCCGATCGGCAGTTCCTGGTGTCGGAGGCTGGGCGGCTGCAGGCCGGCCTGGATTCTGCGCTGCTGCGCCGCTCGGACAAGCAGTCCGCCGTTCAGTAAGTTGGCAATCCTCTGCAAACAAATCATCTCCCCTGGTGCAAACTCCCGCCTGCAGGCCGGCCTTGATTCGGCGCCGCTGCGCCGCTCCAACAAGCAGGCTGCCGGGCAGTGACCTCTCTTGCTGTTGTCATGTCGTTGTGTCTGTCTTTGCTTGTCACTTGCGAGCTCGGCCTCTCCGTCCGACGGACTATCAACCTCATTTTGTGTGGTCAGCCTGGGTCTGGTACAGCCCAACCGGAGCGGTCGTTTCAAGCCTCTGCTTGAGCCTGGTCTTCTGAGGCGCAGACTCGGGGCACTAGCACCCGGTGTCTATCAAGACCTCAGGCCCAAATGCTGAATCCTTGCTCCTCGCAGGAAGGCAGCGGTGGCGGCTGTGCATGCAGAGCTCTCGGCACAGAGCGCCTGCTGGGTGAGCGAATTTCGTCTTGAAACCCGCAGAAGCCCTTTTGAACCAGAACGCAGCTAAACGGACGAGGGCCATCTACTGCAGGAAGGCAGCGGAGGCGGTGGCGGCTGCAGAAGTTGAGCTTGCGGCGAAGGAGCGCAGTCTCGGCGAGCGGCGCAAGAAAGTGCACCAGCTGCGGGTGGCGGCGCGAGCGGCGGCAGCACCGCCCGCCGCCCCGCGCGACGGCAGGTGCGCAAACTTTTCAAAGAGCAGCAGTGAAAACACACAAAGCATCACTAGGCGCACTGGCATGTCTCAATCAAACAGGTTGACATCACGACCTCTGGCAGCGACATTTGGCTTCAAGTTTCCTCATGCAGCGCCGCCATCTGGAGCGCCGATGACTCGGACACCGAGCGCACCGGGAACAGCAGCTGTGCCGCCGGCGCCGCCGGCGCCGCCCGCGCCGCCCGCGCCGCGGCGGCCATGCCGCTGAGCCAGGTGCTGGCAGCGTCGCGTGTGGCCGCGATCCGCGGCGCCACCGCCACCGCCAATGTCGGAGGTGTGCGCAAAGTTCATGACCTGAGGGATAACAGCTGCTCTCGGGTTCGACAAGGACTCTCGAGTGGCAGGCATGGAAGAAATCCATGGCGCAACCGCATCTGCCAACGTCGGAGGTGTGGACAGATCTTGAGACCTGACACAACGACAGGTCTCAATTCCCCACTATTGGGGTGGTTCTTGAAGTGTAATTTCGACAAAACTGGAGGCGATGTGTAGTGCCACAGCCACAGCTACCGCCGGAGATGGCTTGGCAAGTTTTGGGGCGGTGACAGACTGCACTCATAGTGGGAATTGCCGACGTGTTGTGTGGGCATTGGCAAGCTGTGTGCAATCTCAGCATTGACACATGGTCATAGCCTGTGTCTTAGTTTCAGCACTCCATGCCTGCAGATACCGGCGGCAGGCTGCTGACTCAGCGCAGCGCTGGATCATCAGGAGGCTCGGTGCGTGCTAATCTCGGGCATCGACTCGCAGGCTGCCTCGCCTGGGATCTCATCTGTATCTGGCCCTGCACGCTCACATCATGATAAAGACAACCATCATGTTGTGCTGCTCAGGCTGCTGTTCTGCAATGAAGGCCTTGGTTTCTGCTTGTATGTCTGATACCTTGAAGATGCAGCCAGGCCCTAAATCGATTTGCATTTGCCCAGGCGGCCGTGCACAATGGTGATGGCAGACACTTTTTTTGGTTGAATACATTACATAAATAAATGTATACTATTGTATCAATAATAAGTGTTTTGTAAAAATTCAGTGAACTGTAAAGCCTCCGTATTTTCAAACTAAAAGTACAGCTGGTGTGTATAACATGCAGCCCAACCCCTACAGAAACTTCCTAACATTAATACTTCCACAGGCGTCCAGGCGGCCGCCATCCGTGCGCGTGGCGGTGTGGGCGCAGCGCGCCAGTTCCGGCGGCCTGTCGAGGAAATCTGATGCCCGGAATCATTGGTGCAGGCGCCCAGGCGGCCGCCGTCAGTGCGCACGGCGGTCTCGGCGCAGCGCGCCACCTCCGGCGGACTGCAGAGCATCAGCGGCGGCGGCGGCGGCGGTGGCGGCAAAGCAAACACGGCAGAGAACCTTTCCGGCGCCGCCAAAGGTGAGCGCTGCGTTGTCAGCCTGGCATGACAGCCACCACCTATTTGCTCTCAGCTCGAGCAAGTGCAAGGATGCATGGCTGCGCAGTGCTCAACATGCAAACTTTGTCGGTAGCCACACAACGTAAGTTGTCACCTCAAGCTGGGAAGATTGGAGAGCTTGAGGCACCTCACAGCGCTTGCAACAAACCTGGCCGGACAAACATTGGCGTTCAGGAGCCATGGCGTGGGCAATGGGCTACCTGGGCAAGGGCAAGCCCGATGGCGCCGCTAAAGCCTCATCCAGCCAGCCGGCGGCGAACGGTGGCTTCATGCACCAGCCGCGCACGCCGCGCAGCGCCGGCAGCAGTGCAGGTGAACATTGTAGTGGTTTGTAGGTTCTTGATAATCAAGCTCTCTATACCATTGACGCAAATGTTTCGCATTGTTAGCGGCTGATGACGTGCGGTCCCCCATTGAAGGGCGCGACATGTTGGCAGAGGCGATGTTCACCCCACGCTGTCACTGCACCATCTCATTCTGACAGGCTGCGGTTTGATTCTTCGAGCTATGCCCTGTAAAGCGCCAAAAAGTCGCTGCAGCTGCTGAGCCGGCGCGAACAGCTCCTTTGGTGAGGCGAGCAACAGTCAGCGGCCAAGGAAACACTCTACCGCGAACGTGACCTATCTATTCTACATACATCTCTGCCTTTCTGCGCAGCCGACGCCAGCAGCTCCTTCGGCGAGGCGGGCGACAGCCGGCGGCCGAGCGCCACCAGCAGCGCCGGCGGCGGCGGCGATGGGGGGCTCGGCAGGGCGGTGGCCGCTCTCGGCGGCAACAGGCGGCCGAATGCCAGCCAGCGCTCCCTATGATCCCGAGGGCCGCCGCTATACGAAACCCTAGCTGTTAGCGGCGGTTGCGGCGCTAATAGGCGGCCAAACGCCAGCCAGCGCTCGCTGTGACCTGCAGCTGCCGCCTAGAAAATAGACAATAATTCATACAGGCTAGCCCAGGTCCGGCTGTGGTTTTCGTAGCCGTTGCAAGAACGATGATCCAGCCGGGCTGCATGCCGCCATGCCGGCTCTGCTGGAGAGGCGGCAACTGCGCAAGTTGCACGCTGTGGTTCGCTCGCTATAGGCACCTAGGGAGGCATCAAGTAATAGGCTGGGCACCTGAACGGCAGCTGGTGCCATGCCGCTGATGCTGAAGTTGGGCATGCGGATAGGTTTGTGAAAGGGCTGCATTGGCCGTGGCACATTTCACCATCACTTGCACCTGCTACAATCTTTGCGAACATGCCTGTTGATCATCTCGCAGTGTTTTTCGTTCTCGTCCAAGAATGGTGGCTCGGGGTGGTCTCAGGCCTCAGGCTCGGGCTTGGGGTCTACGCCAGATTTTTTCCAGATAGAGTTATGGAAGTACCTCCGCCGCTTTACGTCCTGCTGCCACGCACAAAGCCCACGAGTGTTGCCACGCAAAACCAGGCATTACCTGCACGCATATGCAAATAGTTGCTTGCACGTCTTGAGGTTTGAGCAAGCGCGCTCCCGCCGTCGATAACACACAAGTTTGCCGGCCATATGATGCGTGCAGCCAACCCGGCTCGGCTGCTTGCACGGCTCCAGGGCTTAGCTGACGTGATGGAAAGCTCGCAGCACTCAGCCAGCTTCGTCTCGGATGCGCTGCGGCTCGCTGCGGGCAGCTGTCTGTCTCAGGGCACCAGCCAGCCATCAGCACAGCCATCAGCATGCACCTCTTTCGGCAGCAGCAGCAGCGCCCGGCAGCCTTCAGGAGGCGCGGCGTGTGCGCACGGCGCAACGTCTGCTTTCGGTAGCAACCAGACGGTCGGCGGCTTCGGCATCAGGCGCTTCGCGACGGGCCACCGGCATGGCGGACAGCGGCAGCACGATGGCGGCGATGAAGAGGGCGTCATAGAGCTCGTAGCGGACGAGGAGGTCCAGGAAGCGGTGGGCGCCTTGCTTTCCATGCAGTCGAAGATGCACGTCGTGTGGCTTGGTGGATCTGCCTTGTGCATCCGGGCAACAGCGCATCCGCAGTTCGCCTTCATGCCACCGATATAGCAAGCACGTGTCCAGTGCATACCGCGGCACCTGCCTGGCTGTCTGTAGATTTTTCATCTGACCATTGAACGAGCTACCTGCGAAAACTGCTTGCTACAAATTTCCTCACATTGCATTCCATACGACGGTATGTTCCTGAACCCGCCGATCTGATTGGCACAAGCAGCTGAAGGACGGTGCAGAGGCGGATTTGCTGGTGGCCCAACAAAACGCCAATATGAACAATGAGATGCAATCATAACATTCGATAACATTCGATGACACGAAATCCACAATTCATCCGCGACTCATGTGTTCTTCTTCTATGTTGACATCTGTTCCCCTGCAGCTCGGGGACGCAACAGAGCAGGATTTGCTGGCGGCGCTCGACGCCAGCGCTCGCTCCTACAACGTCTACGAGGCGGCGGCGGAGGTGCTGCAGGAGGAGGCGGCGGAGGAGAAAGAACATCCGCCGGGGGCGGACGACGCGGCGGAGCTGCGCGCGGAATTCGACGAGGCGCAGAAGTGGTGGCTGGGCCCACGTGAGTCTGCCGTCCTGTGCTGCCTGGTTGAAGGTACCAACGAGATGGAAGTGTCAACGTTTTGAGGAGATATAAACGCCGCCGGGGCTGGGTGGCGCGGTGAAGCTGCAAGAGCAGTGTGACAAGGTGCAGACGCGGTGGCTCGGCCACACGAGCCGCCTTTGCTTTGGCATTGTCTTCCGTTCTGCTGGGCTGCTGCGCTCCTTTCCCTGTAGCAGTTGAAGCAGAGCAGCAGCTGTCTGTGCGCATTTCCGTGAACAAGGATTGAACTCAGGACAGGCTTGGACCTTTGCGGCACTAGTCGCCGGACTGGAGGGTGTTGCCCTTGCGGCATCGAAACCAAGCCTACCATCACGCATCTGTTACTCAAACCGTCCAGGCCCGGGGCGGGCGCCACCGACTGAAACTCGCGAGCGTCATTCGCAGCGGCTGGGATGCTTTGGGGTTCGATGAAGGGAATGCAGGAAGATGGTGTCTAGAACACATTTGTACTACTTTGTGCAGGGCCGGCATAGGCGCCACCAACTCCGAATCTGGCTGCCATCGGCCGCAGCGGCTGGGGCATCCTCGGCGTGGACGTAAACACATCAGCTCAACAAAATCTTCAGCTCGATCAAATCTTCAACCTTGTATATGTCCTTGCTCTTCTCAGGGCCGGAGAGGGCGCCGCCGATCCCGAACCTGGCCGGCGTCGGCCGCAGCGGCTGGGACATCCTGGGGGTCGACGAGGAAAACTGCATGCCCATCCTGGGCCTGGACCTGACCGGCGGGCGCGTGCCCAACAACGAGCAGAACGCGCTGCTGTCAGACGAGGCCAAGGACTTCATGGCGTACCTTGCGCACGAGTTCCCGGACAAGTGAGTTTTTCTGACGATTTGAGCGCCAAGCTTGGAATAAAACCAACGCGAAAGTGTCCACAAGTCGCTGCCGGGCGCGTGCCCAACAACGAGCAGAAAGCGGTGCTGTTGGACGAAGCCAGGGACTGCGTGACAAAAGCTGTTCGACTGCGCACAGGTGCATGCCGGAGGTTCTGACGCAGCGCTCCCGCATCTGGCAGCGCCGTATCACGTCTAATGTTGATCCAACTGCAGAATTCATTCTGTTTTCATTGCGCAGGTGCACGCCGGAGTTCCCGGCACAGCTGTTTCGGATTCGGCAGCAGTGATCTGTCAATCGCGTATGGCTGGATCTCCTCAAGCTTGCTTTCTTCCAATATTACGCAGGTGCACGCCGGCCTTCCTGGCGCAGCTGTTCCGCATCCGGCAGCAGCGCGTCATGGCCATCCTGGCCCTGAAGAAGCTGGAAGCAGAGGCGGAAGGCGAGCGGTGGGCTGAGGAGGCGGCGGAGTTGGAGGCAGCGGAAAAGGCGGAGGCGGAAAAGGCGGCGGCGGCGGAAAGCGAGGCGGCCGCCGGCGGCATCGACGCAGGCGACAGCGCTGCAATCACAGCGGCGGAGGGCGGCGCAGCGGCGGATACTGTCGCGTCGCCCCCCGGCGACGCCGACGCGGCCGCTCCCGCCGCGAAGGCGGCAGGAGAAGCGGCGGAGGCCGGGGGGGCAGCAGGGGAAGCAACCGCGGAACCAGCAGTGGGGGCGCGGGACGGGGAGGAGCAGCCGCGGGGGCGGGAGATGGCAATGGAGGACTTCCAGAATGAGGAGGAGCTCGAGGAATTCATCAAAGACATGCACCCGCTGGATGTCCTTGCAGAGGTATGGACTCGAACATGCACGCTGTATCTCTCGAATGAAGCGCTACTGGAAGGCTTCCGAAATCTCTGACGGGGTTCTCTGACGACGTTTCTTGACTCCAGAAGCTGTCAGCTAAGCTTCTGGAGCAAGGTGCGTGCTCACAGTAATCTCGCAGGAGACCTGTGTTTTCTCGTCACAGGTGCAGGGCATCGTTCGCGTACCGAGCACCACTCGATAGAACCTCAGACAGTTTTGACGCGTTGCCTCTCGCATGATGCTTCTCTCATCATTTTCCTTGATTTTTCCCGCATCGTGGAGCACAAGATCTGAGAGGCCGTCTACGCGGAGAGTCCCGCACCTGCCTTAATGTTTTCGTGGCACTTTTGCATACACGCTCCGCTCAATGTCTTGTGCAAATACGTGCAGGTGCAGGACATTGTGGAGCACGACATCTGGGAGGCGGTCTACGCGGAGGGCACCGACGAGCGGCACATCAAGCTGCTGCCCTCCATCCCCCACTTCAAGGTTTGTTTTTCCTTGCCCTTCACAGCTGCTTGTGATAGTTCGACGGGTGTAGCAGCGAGCGACGCACAAGCTGCTGCCCCTCGCACCCCATTCGGGAGAGAGGTGAGTTCGGAGGTCACTGCCGTCTGCCTTGACAAACAGCGCAGACACAGGGTTGGTGTTGGCAGAGCTGCCAGGCCTGACGTCACCCCAAAGGCATCATCCAAAAGGCATCCAGTCTGCACCCAGACAGAGTCATGAGCAATCATTTGATGCTGGCCAATAGGGGGCCGGGGATTGGTGCGTTTGGTGGCGCTGACGGAGCCGCTGGCAGGGCCGCAGGCGGAGGAGTGGTCTCGTTACTGGGTGTCAGCACACACCTAAACACCCTCTTCTCCGTCGCGTCTCGACAGGGCGAGGACAGCAGACTAATCCATGACTAAGCAGCAGCTGGAGCTGCTGACTGAGGCGCAGGCAGAGGAGAAACCTTATGGTCGGGTATCAGCAGACATCTGACCACCCTAATCTCCTCTATAAACTCGTACAGGAGGGTGAGGACGGGCGGCTGGTGCACGATGGGCTGACAGAGCAGCAGCTGGAGCTGCTAGCTGAGGCGCAGGCGGAGGAGGAGGAGGCGCACGCGGTCAAAGAGTTCGCCGCGCGCCTGGCCTACAACATGGGCGAGGTGCGGACAGAGCTGTCCAACCTGGGATTAGATTCATCAGGTCTAGGGGGCGCATGCGGTGAAAGAATTCGCTGCGCGCCTCACCTTCGACATGGGCGATAATCTGACACTATTCAGGTGCTATCAAGCCCACCTGGAGCTGCATCGAAAAGGCTCTCGATAAAATTGGCTTTCTGAAGACTAGCTGACTCTGGCGCACGCTGTCGAGGCATGGGCGAGGCGAGAGTAGCTGATTATCTCCAGTCTCTGAAGACCCCTCTGGTTGCAAGGTTCTACTTACAAAGAGTCAGGAGGCGCATACGGTCAAGAAATGTCGCAGCACATGCTCACCTCCAATCACGACAGTGTGTGCAATTTTAGTGGCCACCTCCTGCGCTACTGCTGCTTTCCACACCTAATTGTATGTCTGTACCTGCTGCGCAGACGGCGCCGGACATGCGGCGAGACAGCCGCATGACCAAGCCGCCGCTGCGGCCCAAGGGGGGCTGGACGCTGGTGGTGCAGCCGCTGTCGCGCCAGAAGGGCAAGGTGAGCGTCGCACGAATGAGAAACGATTGAGACGCAGCATCAAATATTTCATTATAGCACCCCGAGGAGGGCTGGATGCTGGTGGTGTAGCTGCAGTGCTGCCAGACTAGAAAGGTGCGCATATTGATTTCGAAGTGCTGCTGTGGGATCTGGCTCACAACTGCTCATGCAACTGCTCATGCAATGGTACTGGTCTGCTGGTGGCGCAGCCGCTGTCCCACCAGGAGGACAAGCTGCGCGCAGCTTGCAGGCACTTGCACTGGCTTCACAGCTGTCCAGGGAGAGGACGGGGAGAGGACGGCGCCAGCGTGGAAAGCAGTACCTCGCTCCTTGTCTGGATCTGCTTACTTTTAGGGACAGCAGGATTCTTTCCTTTAGGTGTGCACTTGTCAAACCCACAGCGTGCTCGCGGATTCTGACGCTTGCCATGGCATGCTGTGCAGGGCGGGGGCGGCGCCTACGCGGCCGAGCCGTCGGGCAAGTCGCGCTCGTTGACAGAGTCCGAGGCGGAGAATGTGCGCCGCAGCAAACCGCTGCCGCGCCGGCGACTGGCATAGAAAGCGACATCTCGCACTGGCTGGGACGTAGGCAGACGTTTGGCATTGCCAGCGCCAGGCAAAACAGTGCAGTCGTGGGCACCTCGACATCTGTGATGACTGCCAAACTTGGCAGTCAGCATTTATGTGCCAGGTGTCAGGTAGCTCACAGCTCAAAGGGGCTGTGGCCTTGAAGCACCCGCCTGGGCCTTGCCAGCATGAAATTGCCATAATTACACGGGTATCTATAAATCGCAGCAAAGCGAACCACCTTCGCCTCCTATGCCAATGCAGGCTGCGACAGTCACGTGTGGCAAAACATTGATCTATCCTACACACTTCGAAGTCTCAGGTGCTGGCCCATGCGCCATAATTGACGACTGGCGTCAGCAGCACGCCAGCCATGCGATCAGACGTTCCCGGCCGTCTACTGTGACACGGTGTCGTTTCCAGCTCACTTCATCGGCAGCTGCGGTGCAGGAAGTTGGGCGTCGGGCCTCCAGCCAGAATCGACCTGAACACAAATGGAAGCAACAGTCTGCCCTTGAGTGTGTCATATGACTATTGCACAACGCTTTACAACCTTCTATTGTGGCGCACTTCCTGGAGGATCGTCCATGGGTTACATGCGCATGCGACCGTGCAGTGGCGGAGCACGGCAGGTGTCCGCGTGTGATGTGGCAGCGAATCTGGCTCACTTGGGACAATCACACGGCTTCCGTTGATGAGGATGATCGATGCCCAGGAACAGCGCCGCCTGGCGCATTCCCTCCTCCGGCACAGCGCTGGGATATTCGACGTCCTCATATTGCGGCAGCAGTGATACGACATCCGACATCCGATACGACAAGGAGTCCTTGTCCTCATCGCCCACAGATCCCGTGGCGTGTCTGGCCAATTGTTCGTGGGCGCGGCCGCTGCAAGATGCTTGGCAAGATGCTTGGTGAGCTACAGTGCAGCGCCATTGTCGCCAGCGGATGTGGCTAACGGATCAGCAACAGATGGTGATTTATGATATGGAACTCAATAAAGAAAGGTGTGAAAGTAAGCAGTTGCGATGTAAAGCACACCGTTGACGTCGTCTGGGAGGATGTGCAGGATGTCATCGTCGTCTGACAGCTTTGCGGTTGGCCTCCTGTGCGAAATGCCTCTGAGCCTGCAGCCTGGCCTTCTTGGTCTCCCTCAGAATGGACTGCTGGGTGCTCTGTTGCATCTTCAGACGGCAATGCTGATCAGCAGGTCGATCGGTGCTTGCAGACACTTCGTCAGCTCTGCGGCGGATTCTCTGGCGGTGCCGAGGCTCACAGTGGTCGCTAGGCTGGACTGCTCGATCTTGGCGGCATGCTGCCTGATCTGCAGCAGCGCTGCCATCATGTTCGGCGAGCTGTAAATGTGACGCCAATCGACACCGGCTGCCGTCTCGCTGCCTGCAACCTGCATCGCCCGCCAGTCCGGAGCGACGCCGTCGGACCACATGTCAGGAGGCTTGACTGGTGCAACAAACTGCAGAGACGGACGTAAAGGAAAGCGGTTTCATGACGACGGGGCTTAGCAGCGCCCGGGTAGTGGACTCCCTGCACTACACCTGGTTCGCGCCGACCTCGTTCGTGTCGTGGCCGTACTGCTGAAGCAAGGTACCAGCAAGGGCACGTCCCCTGATTGAATACCCCTTTCTGGTTTGATGGCGCTGGCCGATGCACCTGACTGCCCGGCCATTATCTCCAGCAACATGCAGGACATGTTCCGCTACAATGCCAGGCGAATGTATCAATGCAGGAATTTAGGTTTGCGGGACGGCTAGACAGAGTACATCATGATCGTGGCGTACGTGTCCAATGCGACGAGCACCTGCCCGTGTCCGGCATTGTTGTTGCGTCAGCCAACAACATGAGCTGCCCGGCATACATCGTGCGCTTCACTGTGCATCGGCAGTGAGATGCGGCGCGCAGTGCGCTGTGGCCGATGTCGAAAATGCCGGAACGCCAGGGTCTGACTCTGCTGCGAGACATCTGTGCACCAATAAACAACATTGAAGTTTCATGCAGCAGTCCTCCTGGCAACGGAGTGGGGCTTCGGTACAGTGTGTCGGGCGTACACGCTGCTACTAGCAGACTGCCACCGCCGCGATTGCTGGAGACCTCAACGTGTGGGACAAGATTGTCAAGGACTGCTAGCCTCAAAGCGTGCCTCGAACTTTTGAAATGCTTTCACATTTTTTTAAAATGACTGACGATAGAAATCTGCAGCCATTCTGAAACCGTTGTCGGTTTAGGAGGACTTGCCTTGCTGTTCAGGTCTGTCTTGCGTTGTGAGGTCTGTCTTGCGTTGTGAGGTCTGTCGGACCACTTCGGAAAGTAGGAGAAGGCCTAGAATGCCGGCCCAGACACACCGTAACAACAGATCCCAAGTCTAAAGTCAGGCCCGGAGTGTCAAGAGAGCAGCCTCGCAAGCCTGCTTGAGATACGACGTGATTCTCCTACTTTCCGAAGTGGTCCGACAGACCTCACAACGCAAGACAGACCTACACAGCAAGGCAAGTCAAAAGTAAGTCTGTCGGCTGCTCTCTTGACACTCCGGGCCTGACTTTAGACTTGGGTTGTTATGATGTGTCTGGGGCCCAGGATGCTGGATTCTACCCTGTATATGTCATCACAGTTCTAGTAGCAAGAAAGCTTCAGTTATGGGTAAACGAGCACCCATAATTCATGCAAATATGTCATCTAAGAAGTGCTGCATGCATGTAAGATAAAAGTAATCAGACAGCCGTGTTCACAATGAAAACGCCGACACTTTGCAAGTAAAGCGCCTCGCTGAAGCGGCGTTGTCCGTGCACAATCAACCAGCTACTGCTGATTGCCCCGTAGCTGCTGAATGCCCCATAGCGTCCAGTCCACGTGTTGGATGACTATTAGGTCGCAGTCTGCTCTTCGACGCCTGCTACACATTCGCTCATGCTGCTGCCGCCCTGCCTAGCCTGTGAAGAAACCGGGCCTGCCGCACATCAGTGATGCCATATAGCTTGGTGACAGTTCACACAGATAGATTACACCCGCCAGCCTCACTCAGGCTGATAAGGCATCAAATCACCAATAAACCATCGTGTGTCATCATGTCGCAAACTGTTGATGACACTCACTGAGCGGAGGAACCGATGAGACCCACCTCCCCCAAGCATGCCAATATGAAATGGGCAACCCTCATTCTGTCCCCTCCCCACACCATGGTGGCGCTGGCCAGCTGACGCATGCATGGCGGCACCGCCAGATCAAACAGGCAAGAAAAGCGCTGCCGCACAACGTATGTCGCGGGACATTCCATCAACACATGCTTCTTGTCCCCGACCGCGCCACTGTCACAAAATGTGCAGCACCGGTCCTGCCTGTCTATCTTTGCAAACCTGCCGGTCTCCACCGGCCCGGGCAACGAGCGCGATCCCAAGCGGAGCCTCTGAACAGCGCGCAGCTGCGGCGCCGAGAACTCCAACTGCCAGAACTCGCTGAGCCCAGCCAGGGGGCGAAAACCATGCTGGGTATGTCGTCCGCTTCAGGCCACCTGACAGCGCTGTCCTCGGGTTGATGTCCACAGACTCCGCTGCTCCAGCGCGGCCGCGGCAGCCGCCGCGGCTGCGATGGCGCCCTCTCTGCCGCTGCCATCATGCTGCCATCAGCCCCTGTCAGCGCCATGCCATGCTGCTTCGCACATGCCAACAGTCCAGCTGCCCAGTTTGGTATGTTGGACTGTTGCGCCGCCGCAAGATCGTGCACGGCCGCCTGCTTGAAGATGGAGGTTTCTGGCAGAGCGGTCAGCACACTCCAAACTCGCGGCGCCTGCCGCTTCCATTCCACTGCCCACGGCAGCTCGCACATGTTGGATCGAGACTCTGACCCCGCGGATCGAATAATCGGCGGAGGTTCCGAGGGATAGATAGACAGATTATAGCCGCCAGCCTCACTCAGGCTGATAAGGCATCAGATCACTAATAAACCATCATGTGTCATCTTGCTCCTCCCCGAGGGAACGGCAACCACAGGAGGGAGTACTGCAGTTCAACAATCCGAGGCCTGCAAATTACACTCAGGGCACACATCGCTACTCAAAAGTCGACCGGATCCGAAGAGCAAGAGAAGCAACCGTGCTTGGCATCCTGCTGCCCAGAATCGTTTCGGTGCTACACCAGCGATGAGCAGCACTGCCATGCTCGATGTTCCAGCCACATGGACATCCATGGACTCAGGCTCTCTTCACGAGCTGGTCACGATCTACGACCTGCGAGGCAAGCCACTGGCTTGGAAAGGCCATGGCACGGTCTTTCCATGCATTGACCCGCCATGCCATGTTGGAGCTCATCTGTATTCACATGCCAAATTGGCTTGCAAAATTGTGCAAGGCAACATCTAGAGACCATGGTGTCGGTTGCAAAACGACGTTTGAGCTGTCTGGACGAGGTTGGACTGTTGCCGCATGCAGATGCGCCGGCTGGGGGGCTGCCGCCGCTGCCGAAACGGCTGAACGAGCAGCAGCTCTATGAGATGCAGTACAGCTGGGGATGTCGCTCGGGGTCCAGCTGGGGCGTGAATGATCGCATACACGACAGAGTAACCCAAGGGAGAGGAGGTATTACACTGTTCCAGCCTCACTCAGGCTGATCAGCGACCCAATACTATTGTAATGTCAGATTTACTGGCCATGCAATTTGCCTGACATTGCATTCCGCGCATGCGACCACACGTCCTCAACGGTAATTGTTTTATGCACAGGTGCATCCATGTTGTCGCGTCTTGAAGCACAAACAACGAAGGTCACTGACACTGCTGGCAGCGCCTTTCTGCAACAGCTCGCGGCTGCACTGCTCGATCCTGTCAACCCGTTGCCAGACGCGCAGCAGAGCCGCCATGTGAATGGAAGGATCATAGTGAATACTGTCGCCGAGACCATCAAAAGGTCCTGGCTGGCAGCCAGCAGGGCGTGCCAGTCCGGCGCTGCACCACCAGGCCATGTGCTGCTGCAGGGCTCACAGGACCACCCGGACTGGCTGCTGTCGTCAGACCACCATCCATTGGTGCCGCCATGCATGCTGCCTAAAATGCGGTACCTGCTTTGCGCCTTTGATTTTGGCAGTAAGCAAACCCAGCAGCTCCTTTCAAGGCGTGGCCTAGACTGCCAAAGCAAAGCCTAACGATTCTGCCCCAAACTAATGTCCCCGCTGTCAATTTTGGGGTCATCCTTGTGCCATATCATCGCAGGCTTAGCGGGCGATTCGCCCGGAAATGATTGAAGCAGAGGAGCGATTTCTACTGTGCACAGCTCAACAACGCCACGATAGTCAAGGACCGGCATGCGCTGTGACCTCCGGCATGACTATGGCGGCGGCGGCAGCGGCGTTTCACCCGTCGTCTTGACCGCCTGTGTGCATGACCACAAACACCGTGCTGAGCAGCTACCACATCGGGATCTGTATCCAGCAAGGTTGCGTCTGCGCGGCAGCAGGCCACGAGGGGCGACAGAACTTTTCCGATCGTGCAACATCAGCATCAACTAAGACGCTTGATTGGAAAGAGTCACCTTTCTGTCGCAGCCGAGAGCAGCTTGGACGTGACAGGAGACGGCCGCTTGTGAGCCTAGCTGTCGGAGTGCCGTGCGACGCCGACAGCACTCCTGATAATCCATGATCCATGCGGCCACAGTCTTCCTGACGGACCCCTTGGTCACAGCCTCGCGGTGCCCTGCCCTGCTCAGAGGTCCACGAGGCGCGTCGTCTTCAGGTGCTCATGCTGCAGCGCCTCCTCCGCCTCCTCAAGGCTGGCCTCCTGCACTTGAAAGCAGCATAAATGGGTGATGCATTGCCTGTGATGTGTGCGCACTCTACTTGCCTCCTGCACGTGCTCATGCGCAGCGCTTCCTGCGCCTCCTTCAGGCTCGCTTCCTGCAATTAGAAACGACATTGCCTTTTGGGACGGCAGAACCATGTTGCTGATTGCTAGGGCCAAATTGTACATGTATCGCATGCACATGTGCTGCAGCACCTCCTGCGCCTCCAGGCAAGCCTCCTACGTTTTGAAACAGCAGAAGCTCTGCATTGAACATCAAGTGAGGATGCTGAAGAAGGGGCAATATGACCCGCTGATGCTGCAACACCCGTCACAGCAGCGCCTCCAGCATTGAACCAGCCATGCGATTCTGGTTTCATTTGCCCTTCGAAGAAGAGCCCCCGACAGGGTGAAACTCCTGCCTGCAGCTCGTAACCAGCGTCCCGCAGTGCCTGCGGCAGGGCCTCCAGCAGGTGGCGCCGCGTCGGCAGTCGCTCCTGCAGCCGGCACACAAACTCCAGGTGGCCGCGTCCCTGCGGCAGCATGTTGCAAGGTGTCAGACACGCCCTAGACGACAAGTGCTGATTGAATCATTCTTTTTGCATGCTGCTGGTCGATTACAAGCAGAACGAGACTCGCGCGCAGTACTGGGAACTTGCACATTGTCTTTCCCGTTAAAGCACTGATGCTGTGTATTCAATCGAAGTTGAGTACCAAGCGATCATCAACCGCAGCAAAGGGACGCCAGGTCGCACTTCTCGGTAGTCTGGCGCGTTGGCCGGGTGCTTGAGCAACTCCATGCGGGAAGCGTCAAAGTCCCACAGGAAGGTGGTGTGGTGCAGCCACCGCTTCCGCGTGATTGCCTGCGCGTTGCCGCCGAATTTTTTCTCGCCAAAGCAGTAGTCTGCAATGGGAAGGTGAGCACGATTTGGTCTCGAAGTGTGAAGTTCGTTGAGCGTAGGGTGGAACATCTTCGCCAGAGCTGCCAAACCAGCATGGTATTGGGATGCAAGCTTACAGGATGCAAGCTTCAGTGGGAGTCTATCAGATGCCCACGCATGAGCCTGAAGAGCAGAACCATCATATGAGCAGGGAGTGAACACAGCAGCAGGCTGAATCTGCAATGCAACAAAAAACACAGCAGGCGCACCGTTTTCTCTGAGCCGGAAGTCGCCATACCGACCAAAGGCATGCCGGTACAGCTCCTCTGTGTACCGCATGAGCGGCCGCGGGTAGACCTCCACCTGCGCACGAAGAATGAGGGCGCCTGACGTTGTTTGCTGTTGCTTCTGTGAAGTGCATGAGCAGCCGCAGAGACACCTCCTCTTGCGCATGCGGCACGGGCAGTATGGCCTCCGCGTGCAGATCAGAAGGGCTCCCGTCGCAGCACTCCTGCACCTACCAGAGCGCTGCTTTTGCAAACCATATATAGACGACGAGCTCAGCGGATTCCACTCGATGAACCCAGACAAATCCAATTCGCGGGCCAGGCTGCTCACCTCCGGAAGCGTCTGGTCGTGCAAGATGAACGTCGCGAAGACAGCACCCAAGGTCTTACCACAAAGCTGATTAACTGGCTGTGCCTGGTCGTCACTCGTCACTCGTCACTCGTCGCTCATCTGAAGTGAGCGCGCAAAGACTGCATCTAGGCAAGGTAGTCTTATGCCAGAATGATCATCTACGTACTTGTTTATTTTTGCCAGAAGGCGCACCTCTGGCAGCGCTTGGTCATCCGAGATGAGCGTCGCGAACACGGTATCCGAGTCCACCGCGACGGTGCCGCCGCCGCTGAAGCGTCGGATGACGGTCACGCCGGCGGCCTTGGCGTCCTCGGCGTGCACCAGCTCGTGCAGCTTCCTGTGAAAGGGGCAGAGACCATGGAGCCAAGAGAAGCTTGATGTAGGAATCGAACAGTCATCCGGCCCTTAAGCG
>JAABUW010001180.1_pt1 | contig 45754 bp, 12 predicted proteins | sample 5560081 | NCBI WGS metagenome assembly JAABUW01 (sample SAMN10711882, study PRJNA513363) | rock metagenome | isolation source: Antarctica rocks | place: Antarctica: Victoria Land, Knobhead sud | reverse complement strand
TACGTCTCCTCTATTTAAATCTATAACTTTATATTATTTCCTATTAATATTAAGAGATATAAAGAAAAAAGTCGAGTTTAATTTACTTTTAATATATTCGCCTTCGAATTTAATCCGTATTTATTTCTTTATTTTATATTCTTTAATAATATAGTAAATTATAATATAAATTATAATTATTATAGTTCCCGTTAAAGGCCTAAATATATATTTAATATTATTAGGAGTTCCTAGTTAACCTAGGTCCGATTAAAAGAATAGTAAAATTATAACTTTTATTATTAAATCTCTAAAAAAGCGGTAAAATAATTTAGGTTTATCAATAATTAATATTAAATCTTAATAAGGAAATATTAAGACTTATATTATTATTATAATTATATATCTATCTTTTATTCTTTATTTTAGTAGTAATTATCTCTTTAATACTTCGTCCTATTATAAAAAAGATATAGTATATTATTACGATTTATCGAATCTTTATTATTATTAAGGCGCGGTAATTACCGATATAATCGAGTAATTAATTTCGATTAATATATCTTTAATTTAAATACGGTAGATTAATATCTCTCGGGCCTCCGTCGGATTTAAAATCTTCTTTACTATTTTATTCTTTAGCCCAAGGGCCCTATTATATTTATTAATAATATTCTATTAAAGTTTCTAGATTAAAGCGCTAACTTCGCTTTTTTTATTAGAGTTTATTTATAAACTATATCCCGAGTCCTTATATCCTATAACGAGGGTTATTAATATTATTTATTTTATATACTAGAGAACGACTTTATAGTTTTAAATATATAACGCCGATTTAATATAATATCCTACGCCCGCTTATAGTAATAACGACTCGTTTCTTAATTATAACGCGTTATAATTACGGTAGTATTTCGTTAAAGATTTATATAACGTATTACTAGAAGACCTCGTATCTTTTAATCTATATATATAAGAGTTAAAGTAGGACGAGGATAAGGATATATAACGGCCGATAAATAATAAAAACTATAAAAAGATTAATTATATTACTAACTCTTATATGAAATATATATATATATATAACGTAGCCCTACTTAATCCGTTTAACCGAGATACGTTATCCGTTTTCCGTCGCTTCGGGGTAGGAAACCTAATATTATTATTATTAATTTTAATATTAACCTCTTTACCTCTATATATATTTTCTTTATCTTTATTAATAATTAATATTAATTAATATATATTAGAAGGACTTATAATTAACGTATTCTTAATACGTACTATTATTTATATATCGGAATAAATAAATTATTTATAACCGAGATTTACTTTAAGAGTATTAATATAGTTTATTATTAAAATTAACCTTTAGTCTTATCGAAGGAGTTATTATTATAAATTCTTTAACTAGTTAAAACCGTATTACGATATATAGAAAGTATAGTTTAATTTAATTTTACTATTTAATATATTATTAAATCGTATATATATAGATTTAGATATTATTCGGTAATATAAAATATACTAACTAGTCGAGATATAGAATAGGTTTATTTTAATATATAGGAAAGAGGGTAAAACTATATATACGATAATAATAAATAAATATACGTCGAATTAACCTTAGCCTAGATCTAGGTTAAGTTTAAACTAGATCTAATCTAGATCTAAACTAAAATTAATCCGAATACCGAATTCGGGTTATATAATACTATAAATTATAAAAATATAAAGGCGTTATAAATATAATTAGAAATAATAACTATTTATTAAAACGAGTTTAATAGAGGGTAGACCGAGATAAATCTTATAAAAGATAAATTATAATATCTCTATTTATAAACTAAATACTTTTATTTTTATTAACGAAATATATACCGAAGGAGCGCTAGATAATAAAGGTTAATTTAGGAATCTATTTCTTTTCTTATTTAATTCGATAAAAGTAATATTTTAAGAACTTCTATTTAATAAATCTCTTATTTAGTTTAGAATCTCTAATTCTCTTCTTATTAATTATTATTAATAAAGTTTATACCCTAATTATAATTTATCTCTATATTATACCCGTTATTCTCGTTATTATTATTAACCGTTATATAGTTATAGTACTACTATTAAATAAGAGCCCGGGGTATACGTATTATTAGGCGGTATAATAAATATATTATCGCGGATAGTGATTTTTTATAGATATATAGTTATTATATTTACTTTATAAATTAATTTACTACCTTAATACTTTTCGTTATAAAGTTAAGATTATAAATAATATTATATTAATCCTAGTCGATAAAATTATTTATATAATAATATCCTTCCCGTTTAATAGGTACTATATATATATTTTAAATAATATTATATATTTCGAAGAGACGATAGTTATATAGTTTTCGGGGTCTTTTCGTTCTATTAACTAAAATATACTCTACTTCGAATATTTTATATATATTATTAACTCTCCCGTTATTCTTTAGTCGATATAAAGTAACTAACGCGCCGGTATATACTTTATATTTACCCTTATTATTTAGTCGCTCGTAATCGTAAATATTAATAATTAATTTAAGCCGGCCGATTATTATATAAAGGGCCTTTTATTTAGTCTCGCTTTAACTTTATAAACGAGTCGCTTCGTTATTAATTTAAATATAATTATTACGAGGTTTACTAGTAGAACGAAAGTTAAGGGTATAATAAATTAATTTCTTTATAAACTACTTTAAGTTCCGGCTCTCTTTACTATTATAAATTTAATATATTAATAATTAATATATAGAAATATATATATCTCCCGTTTAATTAAAATCCGTCTTTTATCTCTATTAATCTTTAATAAAGCCCGGATTTTTATCCTATTTTTTACGGCTCTCCCGTACGAATACCGTTATAACGTTAATAAGATTTTTAATATTAAAGTAAAAAACCCTCGTTATCGTAATTATTAGGCGATAATAATTAATATCTAGTACTTATATACTATAATATAACGGCGTATTTTTATTAAGAATAAGTATATACTTATTTAAATTTAATTTCTCTCGATACGACCGGGTATTCTATTATTCTATTTTATTATTAAGAATAACGGTAGGTTTAATAAAAAATATTATTATAACTTCCTATATAACTCTTATATTATAGTATATAATATTATACCGTAATAATTACGTCTCGAATCTATTAATTTTATTTATCCGTAAAAAGGGTTTTTTAAAGAGAAACCTATAAACCGCCTCTTTATAATAAATATCGAAGTTCTAGGTACTCCTATATCTTCGAATATATTTAGTATAATATATTATCGCGTATAATTTTAATATATTAAAATACCGATCGGTAAGGTTTTTTAAATCTAGGTCCGAAATATTACTCGGCCGGTATTTACGGAAAATTATCTTTAATTTATAAATATAATAAAGCGCGTACTATATATATTATAAAGTATCGCCGTTATAAAATATATATTAAATAAATATAATAAAGTTAAATATAGCCCGCGCTTAATATAGAGTAACTAGTACGCGCTTAATAAATAAAGGGGTAACGACGGTTATTAATTATTATAATATCGCTTTTTATTTATTATTACTTTATTATTTTATTTTATTAAAGTTCTTAAATAATTTTAACCCTACGAAACCTAATATTTAACGAAAACGGTAATTTAATTTAATCTTTATTATTAATTATTTTAAAAATTTCTTCGGCTTAATTACCCCTTTTATTATCTATTTAATAATTATAAAAATTACGTAATCTTTAATTAAATCCCGAATTTAGTTAATTAATTTTATAATAATTCCTTTTAGAAGCTAGTATAATATATCGATAATAAAAATAATAAAAATATTAATTAAATAATAACGCTAGGCGAAGTTTTTAATATTATAAATAATTATTAAATCTTTAACGAGATCGGGATCTCTCCTTTATACCTTTATCCTTCGATATATATATTCGTAGATCCGCGGCTTTTACGTTTTAATTAACTCCCCTCGTTTATTAAGCGGGACTAAATATATTAAATATTAACGATTTTATTTTACCCTTATTATTAAGATTTACTTTAAGTAATTAGTTATAAACGATATAATTATTAGATAATATCTTCGGGGTTAATTATCCGCGTATATAATATTAATCCTTTATATTACTAGGTCTTTAATTATTTTAGTTATTTTAGTATATTATTTAAATAAATAATAATAGTTATATATACGCTAGAGTATACGCTCTAGCGCGAGATAATAAATATCTAATTATATATAATTACCGAATTTCTTTTCGTTTTTAATATAAGGGATTAAATTTAGGAGAACTAAACTAGGTCGTTTCTAAACTTTACGCGTCGTATAATCGAGGTTCCCGATAATTATATATACTAGCTAAAGAGAAAGATCGTTATAATATTAAATTATTATTATCTCGTCGGATAATAATATAAAAGAGATAATAGTACCTTTAATAAAGATCTATAATTATATTTCCTATTATTAGATATTAATATATATTTTATTAACTATTTTATTATTACTATTATTCGTAATCTTTATAAATATATATACTAGATTATTTTTAAACGGTTTATAACCGAGGAAAAAGCGGATAACTTTAATAATATTATAGTAATATAATTTGAAATATAAATTATTAAAATAACTAATCTCGCTGGGTACGCGGAGATTATCGATTATCTAGTTATTATTATATATACCCTATTAAATATTATATTCTATTAATTACCGATATTATTTTATATTATAGAAAATTACCTCCTCTTTCTAATTTACCTTAATTTCTATAGATTTAAGGTATACGTTAATACTCGTTTTAATTATATAATATTCGGAAAATAAATAAATAATAGTCTAACCAACTTTATTACCGAACGGGTAGTATATATCTTTTACTATTATTAACTATAAAGTATTTCGTCGACGTTTTTAGTATTACGCGCGATCTAGTTTTATATATATTATTATAATAACGCCGGCGTCTCGCTTTATAAAATCGGTAAAAGATTTTATATAAAAGGAATTAAATATAAATAGAAGGCTTTTAGAGGAGATAAATAGTATAATCGTAAAGGAAGATATTATAACTAGTTTAATATATTTATCGAAGTAAATAAAGGCCTAGATAGATTATTAATATATTTATATAAACTCCTAAATAGTAATATCTTTATTATTATCTTTATTAATCCCTAGATACTTAAAAGATAGTCTATTTATATTATAATAAATAGTATAGAATTCTATTAATTAATCCATATCTAATTTATTACTACTAGGCGCGGGTAACTCTTAAAGTTAAGAAATTTCGTATTAAACGAATATAAAGCCCGTTTAATCCTTAATAAAATTAAAGATATTTATTAATTTCCTATATTTAAACTAAGACTCTTTATATATATTTAGGTATTATAATAAACCTAAATAATTCTTCGCTTAAAAGAAATTATATTAATTATACTATAATCGTTTTATTACGTACTTCGTATTATCTAGTATTAGAAGTAGAAAATTTAAAAAAAGAATATCTATCTAGAATACGGTTTTATAGGTTTATAAATAAAGTTATTATTTTAAACTCGGACGCGTTTAGGCTAAATTATTAAAATTTATTTAAATCTAGGTTAAATCTAGGTTAAATCTAGGCTAGATCTAGATTAAATCTAGGCTAAATCTAGGTAAATCTTAACCCTAGACTACCTAAATAAAAAATTAATATTGAAATTAATATTTTATAAATATTAACGTCCTTTACCCCGTAGGTCTATAGTATTAACTTTTATTTAACTAAGATAATTACGCTAGCGATAATATTCGGGCTATAAACTCGATATATATTATAATAAAATTATTTAACTTAAATAAACGGTACTAAAAGATTTTACTATAATAGATTTATATATAATTTTAATAGTTTTAATATAAATAATATTCGTTCTACGGGTAGAAAGGGTTAGGGAAATATATATAACCGACGCTAAAAATAATAATTAAATAGATTAAAGATTTTAGTATAAAATTATAAACGGTATAAGATATTAATATTCGAAATATTTATTTTAATATAATTTTCACGGAATTTAACTTATTAAAAACGATATTCATAGATTTAATAATATAAAAATATATAAATCTCTTAAAACTCGACTAGATTAAAGGCCTTATTATATAAGTATTATATTATCTAATATCGATCTCTTTTAATACTCTTTTACTTCTTTTTTATTAAATAATATATAAATATTATTTTTTAAAGTAGAGCCTTAAATATACTAGGTAAATCTCGGATAATTTAATATCCGCGTAATCTTATACTAGGAGACGAAATCTCGGGAATTATACCCGTAAAAATTAACGCCCGAGCTCTTAACTCGTAGGTTTTAACTAGATTTAGGCCTAGATCTAGGTACGTTTACTATATAATTTATTATACTTTACTAAAATTAATAATTATAATTATTATATATATTATTATACCTTTCTAACTATATAATTATTATTAAATCTATCTATTTATTACCGCTATAATATTATAATAACTCTTTCTACTATTTAACTATAACGGAAAGTTATTTAAAGATAACTAAACTCTTATATATATAAAAGGGGTATATACGCCGACTTATTATTATATTATTATCGTTATATTTTAATAAGTTAAAGAGTTTATAGAGTAGTATTACTTTATAAATAATATATTTAAGGATTAATTAAACCCTAAAATCGCGCTTAAAGATAAAAGAGTCCGGTAGGGTTAATATTAATAATTAAATTTAACGACTAAATCTAAATCTAAGACTATATAAATTTCGGCGAAAGAATATATATTAATATTATTATTTATTAGGGAAGCTTTAATAAATTATTAAAAATTAAATATAAACTTAATAGTATACTACCTCCGGATTTCTAGAGTTAAACGGTAGTAATAGTTAATTCGAGTAATCTTCGTATTAAATAAGAACCGAGAATTATTTTTAATCCTCTTCTACTTCGCTCGCTTAAAGACTTCGAGATCGATTATATATTAAACTAATATATATTAAAGAAGTTCGTATATAAGACCCGGTTTTCTAAAATCTCCTTATATCTATTATTTAAAGAATTTAATATAATTTATTTACGATTCTTATTATTTTAAAATTATCTAATATCTCGCGACTTAATAATAAACCTAAACTTCGATTATTTTAAATATTATATTATAAAGGGATATTATACTAGTATTTTAGAAAATAATAATTTATAAAATACTATTTAATATTTCCTAGATAGAGGTATAAACTCGATGAAAATCGAGGTTATTATAAACGATAATTTTAATTAATTATATCTCTTATCCTTTAATATTTAATTTAATTTAAAAAATAAATTTACCTTTATTAAAATCTTAAATTTATTTTTTTCCTCCTCCGTTCTAGCCTCTTCTAAATATTTAGTATATTATAAATAAAAATCTATTATCGCGCCGGAGGGAGCTCGAAAAAGACGAGTTATTATAAAAATTAATATTAAAAGTATATTCGTATTTATTTATTAATTCTTATTTTCTTTATTTCGAGACTAACCTCTTTTCTCTATAACTTCGAAATATATTTATTCTCCTAGTACCTCTAATAAAGATTTAATCCTTTTATTAATAATAAAAAAATAAAAGCGCTTAACGAAACTTTTAGGCCCTAATAATAATAAAGATTATTTATTACTACTATTATAAAGTAGTAGTGTATTATATACGCCTGCGTCTCGCTATAAAGCGCTAGTACATTATATACGCCTTCGCTCCGCCACCTCTATAATATTATTATTTATCGATACGGGGTTCTAGCCTTAGTATCGCGGGGTTCTAACTTTTAATAATCCTATATCGAGTTAATGTTCCCCCGTTTTATTAGAATCCTTAGAGATTAGTTTTATTATTAAATCTAGGATTTAAAAACTACCTAGTAATAAACCCCGTAATTATTTTATATCTTTTATATTATTATTAAGCCGCTAGCTCTACGCTAACGGTCTTAGGTATTATAGTTCTAATCTTTTAAACCTTTCTAAAGAAAAGGCCTATCGTCGTTATAATATCGGGTTTAACCTCGGGACGTCTAGAAGAATTTAGTAATAATAATATTAATTAACCCCTCTCCGACGACCCCCGCCGTAAAGACGGTAACGAATTCGAAGGTATTACTACCCCCGAAGAGACTTTAGATATATAGCTTAAAGTTACTAAAGAAGAAAACCGTCGCCTTAAATAATAATAAAAGTTAGGGGTATTATAAATTTAAAATTAAAAGTTATATAATCCTATTATTTCTACGCCCGCTAGCGGAGTATTAATAGAATCTACTATTTATAGTAGAGGTCCCCTAATTATTACGCCTATCGGTGGAATAATAATAAGTTTAACTACGTTTAATAGGGATATTCTTATTAGGGCGAAAACACTACGCTCTAATAAAATACGTTTTTATAAAGGTACGAGCGAAGGTAAATATTTATACTAGTTACGCGATATAAATATTAAATTTTTAATTAGTTTTAAATATTTCACTACCGACTATTTAAGGATTATATATTATATAGACTCGTTAAAGGGTAACTCTTTAATATAATAGTATAAATACTACGATTTATATAGTTTAGCTAGTATTATATTTAGCTTTTTTAAGAAATTTCTTTTTAATTTAATAACGGATTTAGTTAACCGCCGTCTTTTTATTTATAAGAAGTAAGAGGAAGTTAAATAATAGTCTTACCTAAAGATATCGTTATTTAAGGTTTATTTTAAAGAAATAAAGACCTAGTTACCCCCGTTTTCGGAGGAGTATAAAGTAAATTTCTTTTTAGCTAAATTTAAACCTAAGTTTAAAAATAAAATCTTTAATACTAGTAGTATATTTATTTAAAGGAAAGAAATTCTTACCTAGGCCATTATATAAGAAAAGAATCTAAAGTATATATAATTAGTAGGTAGTTTTAATTTTAATTCGGGTTCCTAATTAAAGAACCCTAATAAAGGAAAATTTATAATAGACTAAATTATTAAACCTAACGCCGGCGATAGCGCTAAATAGGCGTATTTAAAAGAGAAGGGTAATAAATATAAAGTTAATATCGCTGATTCTTCGTATAATAAGATTGTTTATTATTATTATAGAGTAGAAGGTTATATTAAATCTAAATATCCCGATATAGATAAATTAGTTATAAACGTCGGTATAATATTAATAAAAAACGATTAAGCCTAATTTACGCCTCGGAAAAAAGGTAAGAAAAACGATTAATAGAAATATACCCTTTTATTCTTTCTAAGAGTTAGATTACTCTTTAAGATAAAATTAGGTAACTTATTACCTTAATTAATTTAAAAGCGTAGATTAATTTAATTTTATAACGGTTTATTATTAAAAACGATTTAGAACTTTATAACGCTACTTTACTACTAACTAAAGTAATTAACGGGTAAAGTATATATTACTATAACACGTATTAATTAGACTATTAGATAATCGATAGTTAGGGTTAAGGGTATAAATATAGTACTCTATTCTACGTTATAAATCTTAAAGGTTTAGACGTTATTCTAGGTATATTTAAATTATATTAATTAAAGATATTAATTAATTCTAAGGCGGACTAATAGCGGTTTAAAATTAATTCTAATAATTTATAAATTAAGGAACTAGCCAAGTTCACTAGTAGTTTTAAAAATAAACCGAATATATTCGCGGTTGTGTACGTTATAGTGTCGCGAGGTAAATAAGAAGAATTTCCTAACCTAAAGGTTCCTAGGGAACTTATAAGGTTTTATAATATTTTTTTTAACGAGAAAGCGAGTACCCTACCTATTTTTAAATAAGGGGATTACGCTATCGAGATAAAGGTTAGTAAAGAACCGCCCTATAAACCTCTTTATAATTTATTTTAAATTAAATTATCGGAGTTACGGCGCTATTTAGAATTTTTACTCTATAAGGGCTAGATTTATTATTTAATTTTATTAGTTAAAATACCTATTCTTTTTATACCTAAAAAGGATAGTAGGTTATATCTTTACGTAGATTACCGGGGTTTAAATACGGTAATTATTAAGAATCGATACTCGTTACTCTTAATTACCGAGATATTAGACCGCCTATATAGTTTTAAAATCTTTATAAAGTTAGATTTTAAGGATACCTATTATAAGATCCGGATTAAAGAAGGCGATAAGTGGAAAATTACTTTCCGAACTCGTTATAATTATTTCGAATATTTAGTTATACCTTTTAGGCTCGCTAATATACCGGTAATATTTTAAATTTATATTAACCGTGCGCTTATAGGTTTAGTAGATATAACGTATATAATATATTTGGATAATATCTTAATTTATAGTATTAAACCGGCGGAGTATTAGCGGTATATTAAATAAATATTTAAACGATTATATTAGTTCTAGTTATTTATTAACTTTAAGAAGTACCGATTTAGTACCGAAACGGTCGAGTTCTTAAGTTTTATAATATTTATTAATAAGGTAGTTATAGACCCGGAACGCGTTAAGACTATTAAGGAATAACCTTAACTAAAAATATATCGGGAGGTATAAATCTTTTTAGGCTTCGTTAACTTTTATAGGCGGTTTATCTATAGTTATTTTAATATAACTACGCCGTTTACTAGCCTATTTAAGGGTAGTAAAGTAGGTAAGAAAATAAATCCGTTTAAATAAATAAATAGCGCTGCGGAAGCGTTTTAGATTTTACGAGATATATTCGTAAACGCGCCTTTTCTACACTATTACGATCTAACTAAATAATTATATATAGAGACGGATACTTCTAACTTTAGCCTTAACTTTATATTATTATAATAGAATAAAGATAGTTATTAACGCCTTATAATATTCTAGTTACGGAAATTAAATCCCCTAGAATAGAATTATAAGATTTATAATTAAGAATTACTCGCCGTTATAGCGGTAATAAAATAATAGCGATATTACCTAGAAGGTAGCCTTTATTATATTAAAATCTAGATTAATTATAATAACCTAAAGGGTTTTATAAAGTAGAAGGAGTTAAATTTTAAATAGGCCCGTTAGGTATTTAAATTAATTATTTATAACTTTAAGATCTTCTATCGGGCTAGGAAATTAAATTTTATTAATATACTATCGCGGTATCTTAATTATAAGGGAGTATCGCCGTTAAATACTAAATTATTATTAACGCTTTAGAATAAATTTACTCTTTAGACTAGCGGTTAGTTATCGGAAGGAGATAAGAAAATAAAAGTAATTATAACCCCTATTTTTTAGATTATAGGGTTAAGAGTAGTAATTCTAAAACGGGATATTATAGTAGTACCTAAAACTATATATAATAATCTTAAAAAGTTTATTAAAATACTAATTCGGGAATTATAAACTTATAATAATTAGGTAAACTTTTTTCGAACTAGAGTAAATATACTAAAGGACCGCCGTTATATAAAGAATAAGATATAGGTTATAGACTCCGAGGGATTATTAAAATATAACGATCGCTTTTATATATTAAGAGATAAAGCTTTAAAGGAAGAGTTTATAAAGAAATATTATAATAATCCTCTAATAGGCTATTTTAGCGTTACGAAATCGTATAAATTATTTACCCGAAAATTTTTCTAGGAGGGTAGCCTAAAGTAAGTTACGGATTATATTAAAACTTATAATATATATTAGCGGACGAAGGCGCCGCGATATCGCTTATATAACGAATTAAATTCGCTTCTTATTACTATTTAACTATAGAAGGAAATTTCTATAGATTTTATAACTAATTTACCGCCTAGTAAATATAGAGGTATTATTTATAACGTTATCTTTATCGTAGTAAATCGATTTATTAAAATAATTAGGTATATACCTATAATTATTAAAATCGATATCGTTTAACTAGCGGAAATATTCTACTCTAAAATTATTTACCGCTATAGTATACTTAATAGTATTATTAGTGATAGAGGTTTTATTTTTACGAGCGCCTTCTAGTCGGCTATATATTTTTATTCGAAAATAAAACGACGCTTAAGTACTACCTTTTACCCTTAAACGGATAAATAAATAAAGTATTAAAATTAGGTACTAAAGTACTATTTACGTATATTTATTAATAATAAATAAATTAATTAGGCTGGATTACTACCTATAATAGAATTCTTAATAAATAATAATTAGAGTACCGCTATCGGAACGACGCCGTTCTTCCGTATATATAGTTATTATCTTAAAATCCGCTAGGAGGTCGAGGACGACTCTAGGGAAAGAAGGGTACTAGCTATAAATAATAAAATACGATAATTATAAACTTTAAAGAATAAAGTTATAGAGTATTTTTAAAGCGCTACCGAATACTAAGTTAAATAGTATAATAAAATATATAAACTATAAAGTTATAAGGTTAGCGATTTAGTTATATTAATAATTAAAAACCTAAAGTAAAAGCGCCTAAGTAAGAAATTATCCTATAAGTTTATAGGGCCCTTTAGGATTATTAATAAAATAAGAGTATAAACTTACCGCCTACTATTACTTTCTATATATAGAATTCATAATACCTTTTATATATCGTTACTTAAATTATATTATCTTCGCGACTATATTAATACGGCGGAATCTTTTATATAAGCCCCCGAAAAATAATAAACTATAGGAGGTAGAGGAGGTAATTAATAAAGTTAAGAATAAAGAAGATATCTAGTATAAAGTTAAATAAATTAGTTAGGGCGAAGAATATAATTAATAATTACTAAACGAAGAGTTTATTAATACTAGTAAATTAACTAAAGCCTTTAAATAGGCGGGTAGTAAATATAAATATATAAATATAGCTAAAGAGGTTACTTAGTCGTATAAGATAATAAGGCGGAGTAAACGGAGCCGACGTTAAAAGTAAATATTACTACTTCTGTATTAATACTTATATAACGGACGTTCTCCTTTATATTTATAACCTTATTATACGGTTTTAGGGTATAACTAAATTCAATTTATTATTAAACTATTTATATACGATAGCGATAAGATATTATATTTATAAAAATACTTTTATTTTAAATATAGTCTATATAGACGCCTAGAATATACTATTAAATAATATATCTAGGTAAGTTTAGCCAGCGCCGATTTAAGAAAAAAAGAATTCGATATCGCTATTATATCGTACGAAAGATTTAGTCACTATCGGAATTATTAGAAGAAGATATAGTCTCTTTAATATAATCCTTAAAGATATTATCTTCCTCGGGACTTTTTAGGTCCTGTTTATATTAACGGAAACTCTCGGTTTTTTTTTCGAGAACTTTATTCATCGCCTTTAATTCCTTAATACACTAGTTCGCCGCCGTTAATTAATTCTATAGGTTAGCGATTATAGTAGGGGTTTACCTACTAGTTACTACTATTTTATTATATACTTTACGCTACTAAGTAATTTCCTTACCTATTAAATTATATTTATATTCTTGTTTAAGAGTCTTATTATTAATACGGGTATATTAATATATAGACCTTCTTACCTTCCTTCGAAAAAGTTTAGGGATTTATTATTATTAATATATACCGCTTTAAAGCTTACGGTCATAACTTACCTTTATATAACGGTCGATTCCGTAGCGATTAGTATAATAGAGCGTATAAGGAGGGGACGTACCTCGAATATAATTATTATTAAATTAGTAGAAGTAGACCCGGTAAAGGAGCTACGAAGCGTAGTAAACTACTACTATAGTTAATATTACGCAGTCGCGCTAATAACGGATTAATTATATTTACTAGTATATTTATAGCTAAACTATATTAGTATAAATAAACTAATATTATCGGTGAGTAGGAGTTATTTATAGAGTTAGAAGAAAGTTATATATAACGAGAGTACTATCTATATATTAGTTATAATACTAGAACGCTATTATAAAGCTAGAGTAATAATATATAAAAGAGGTTAAAGGAGTTACGAAGAGAGGAAATAATAAACGGGCGAGTTTATTTATATAATAAACCGTCGCGCTAAGTACTTTAATATTATTATACGTCGATACGCGCCTCCGCTCCGCTACTTTACTTTTATTAATAGTTACTACCGTTACTATAATAATTATATTATTACTAATCTCCGGGCATAATATTAGGGCTGTACCGTTTATATATAATACTTTACTACTAGTGTTTATTATAGTATAGTAGGAGTATATAGTAAGGGTGGCCACCGCTATTCCGCTACTAGTACTATAGGTACTATAGGAATGATCTAATATACTATATTTACTATAAGTACTACAAGCGCTATAGGAACGACAGCGTATACTATTTCGCTCCGCTACTATTATATATAATAGTATTATAGGGACGAAAGAAATATTATTTACTTAACTACTATTATTATATATTAGCGCTGTAGGGATAGTTTTATAAATATACTATTTATTTACTATTAATACTACTATATAATAGGGGTAGTTTAGTAGTATTACTTTTCCACTATTAATATTATATAATAGTACTATAAGAAATAGTTTCGTGTCGCTCCGCGACTAGTACTATATATTAGCGTTATAGGACCGATAGTATAAACTAGAAAACTCTTTTCCTTTATTTCTCTTAGGGGGTTTTAAAGGTTTTTTAATAAACTTCTTAATTTAGTTAAATACTATTCCGTGACTAGTATTATATAATAGTACTATAGGATTAAGTGCGCAGCCTCGTGCTTAGGTTATTATATAATAACGTCGTTATATTAAATAACTCTTTTCCCTTATTTCCCTTAGGGGGTTTAAAGATTTTTTAATAAAGATTTTTTAATTTAAATATTTAGGTACCTAGGGACTAGGGTTTAAAAAAGGAGGTAATTATAAAGTAGTAATATATTATATATACCTACGTCCCGCTATAAGGCGCTAGTACGTTATATACGCCTTCGCTCCGTTACCTCTATAATATTATTACTTATCGATACGGGGTTCTAACCTTAGTATCGCGGGGTTCTAACTTTTAATAATCCTATATCGAGTTAATATTCCCCCGTTTTATTAGAATCCTTAGAGATTAGTTCTATTACTAAATCTAGGATTTAAAAACTATTTAATAATAAACCCCGTAATTACCTTATATCTTTTATATTATTACTAAGCCGCTAGCTCTACGCTAGCGGCCTTAGGTATTATAACTACCGCCGAAATAAACTTTAAAGAAATTATTAATTAAAAAGCCTCGTTAAAAGTCTAAGTTTTTAAAGGAGTCCTCCGAGTAATTATATTAAAAGAATAAATTCTTAATTAAAGAATCCTCGGAATTAATTATTAATAATAATAAAAATAATAACGCGGATAAAGAAAAGAAAGTAGAGTTAATTATAATATAATAATTAATCGATATCTTCTTTAATAATATTATATTTATTAATTACCTTCCTCCTAGCTTTAAAAAAATTAATAATTATTATTTATATAAATATATTTACGATAAAATATAGGAACGCGTTATTATATTCGCGAAAATCGCCTACTTTAATAATTCTCGCGGTAATAATAAAATAGCGATTCCTAGAATATTAAAGTTAATTTATTATTAATAATAACTCTATATATTTATAGTTATACTATTCTATAAAAGCGACTTCGGATAATTTAATACTATTATTAAAGACGAAATAAATTTGAATAAAATAAAGCCTCCTAATATATCTTCTAAATTTCGCGATTAATTTTATTTACTTATAGACCTTTAAAGTTATAAGTTCCGCGGTATTTTATTTTTAATTATATTAAAAATAAGTAGAGATTTAACGAGAGTAAAAGGAGTAGTTAATAAAATTTTAATACTACCGCGAAAACGCTCCTACGGGCTCTAAATATCCTACGAATTAATAATTCTATAAATATCTATATTAACTAGACTCGGAAACTTTTTATATTAGGTTAATTAATAAATTTATATTATTCTTTATCCCGCCGGTTAATCTTAATACCTAAGATATTAAAATATTATCGGTAATCGACTTCGAGGCCTTAAAGATATAATTTATATTTATTTATTATAGCGCTAACTCTAGCTATTAAATAAATATATAAACGAAGAAAAAATTATAGACGGTACGTAACCCGAATAACTCCAACGTAAAATTACTAAAAGGTATTAAATTTATTAACGCCGCGTAATATAATCTCCCGAGCGAAGTAAATACTTTTATATTTATATTTATTTTATAGTAGTTATAATTAACCGTTAATAAAGTTTTTAATAAAGTATATAAATACTCCTTTATAAAGAATAGAAAAAAAGTAATTAAAGAGAAAATTATCTATTATTTCTAATACGGGTTCGCGATTATAAATAAATATAATAAAGTAAAGAATCTAGGTAAAGATTTATAGAATTCTCTTTAAATAATAAAGAAGACTCGCTTTAAATATTATTTCTAGTTTATAATTATATCTAGAATAATTATTAACTCCGATCTACTAGATATTATAACCTTAATGAATATTATATATAATATTTCCTAGAACGATTTTAAATATAAATATTACCCTTTTAGACTAACTAGCCTAAAAATTCTTATTAATATTATTATTAAATACTAAGGTTTAAATAATCGATTATAAGAATTCGATAATATAATAAATATATTCGGGAATTTACTTCCTAAATTCTTAATATAACGGTATAAAAAGAGTAATTAGAAAGATTACGATTTTATTAAATTTAAAAAACTTTACCGAAGTATCTTTAAGACTAGTTTTCCTTATAATTATAAAGTATATTACGTAACCCTCGTCGCCCGTTAGAAGGCTTTAATAATAAAGAAACTCGTAAAACGATAAATTTACTAGGATAATAATTAATATAATATTATATTTATACGAAATCGTCCCGACCGCCCGACTAATATTAATATTAATTAGGTATTTATAGTAGTACGGCTCCTCCGTTTATATAATTATTTACTTTATCTCTCCGTCTCCTTAACTATATATAATTAAAAGTAGATTAATAAAGAGATCGAGAACTAGTATATAAATAAAGATAATAATCGGATACTAGAAAATTATATCCTAAATAAGGATTATATAATACTTAAAAAAATATCCCTTAAATTTAAAATTATCGCCTCCCTTTTTAAGAAATATAAAAGGGTAAATATATTAATTATATCTTTATTTACCGAGATAATTCTAATAATAGAATAGGTAAATTCTTTTTTTCTTTAAAATCTCCGATATAAAAGAGCCTAAACTCGTTTCTTTTAATTTATTAAATTTAGCCTTCTCTTTTCTAACTAATCTTTTTATATTAATATTCTTTTATTATAATATATCCGAGAGGAGATTAAATTTAAAATACGAATATTCTTTAGGATTAATAAAAAGAGGGACGCGGCTAAATATATATTTATATATAAAACTAATAATAATAGTATATTACTAGAGAAGGATAAATCTAATATTTTAATTAAATTTATATATTAAATAGGCGTAGGCTTAAATCTAATTTATATAATTATAATTATTCTATATAAGCCCCTCTACTTTATCGGGATATATAAATAAATACCGAAAAAAGTATATCGGATAAAGTAGAAAAAAGAAATATTCTATTATATATTAAATATTAATACCGAAATCGAGAAGTATATAAACGTAAAGTATAAATCGAAGATAGATTTTAAAGAGGACGTATTTAAAATTATTAATATAACGAATATAGGAGGTATAGGAGGCGCCGACGGAGGTGATAATATTAAAAGGAGTAATAATACTAGGAATATTAATAATACCGCGGCGTTTATTATTAATATAGAAAATACTATTTAAGAGAGTATTATATATATTAGAAAGAAAAGTAGTTAAAGTAAATAAATATAAAAATAAACCGCCGTTAATTAGGTTAAATCTTTTTATATTTCTAAACTACTAGATATTTAGGTTTAAATAGGAGTTAGGAAACCTATTACCCCTCTACGCGCTTTTTTATATAATAATATTTATTTTCTATATAATAATATTTACTATAATATATTATTATCGTTTACGATTTTAATCCTCTATTCTATTATATTTAGGAACGATAATAAAAAACCGAGTATTATATCTAATTTAAATCTAGGCCTAGATTTAATTTAAATATTCTTTAAATACTCTCTAAATTTAACTTAAATTTTATTTAATCTCTAAACTCGTTATTAAAGGCCTATATTTTTAATATTTTAATTATATCTACCGTTATTTAACGCGGTATTTAATTATATATTCTTTAATTTCTTTTTAAATTTACGATTAATATAAAACCCCGGAAATTAAGGGTTACTAGCGAAGACCTTTAGAATAATAACGGAAAAGAAATATTAATTTACGAAAATATTATTTAATATATTTATAACTTTTATAAAAAAGAAAGAAATACCGTTTTTTTAGTCGTTAAAGAATATACTACCCTCGATTTAAAAATATAGATATATAGATTATATTATTAATTAAAAGTAAAAGGTACTAAAGATTCTTAATTCCGAAAACGATAAAAAAGAAGATAACGACGGGGCGAATAATATTTAAGACGATATTAATATAAAATCTATTTTTCGAGCTCCTCTACTAAATAATTAATATATAATACTTTTAGTATTCGAATAGGGTAATTATTAATAATAAGATATTATTTATACCTTAAAGCGGGTAGGTAATAACGGTGGCTTTATTATTAATAAAACTCTTAAACTCTTTAAACTCTTTATATTTTAATTTTATTTATATTAAAATCGACGATATTTTTACTAAACCTCTTTACGAGCCTATAATATATACTTTTACTTTTAACCCTTTTATTTTCCCCCCGCGGTTAATACCGAAAAATTTTATAGTTAATATTTATATTATAGGTATCGGAGCGGATAACTAGAGATTATTATTAATTAAAACCGTCCGGCCTTTATAAATTACGATTATAGGCGATATAAATAACGATTCTTTATTAACCGAGCGAGTATTATTATCGTTACCGTTACTTTTATTTTTATTTTATTTATTATTATCCTCGCCTTTATTTATACTCTTTTTTTAATTATTATTATCCTCGTTATTTTAAGAGTTATCGCTAGTATAGCCCCCGCCTAAATTTTAAATTATATCGTTATTTTAAATTATAGAAACGTAGGAGAGAGTTTACCCTCTTAATTATTTTAAAATAAACGGAATATTTTACTAATAATTAACGACCGCGAGTTAATTATTATTATTATCGAGAAGGGTCTCTAGAGGCTAAGTACATAGATTTAATATAAATATAACGATATAATCTTTATATCGACCGGTATAATTAAATAACGTAGAAGTTTATTTAATAATATAAACGGAAGAAAAGCGTAAACCTAAAATATTATTATTATTTATATTTATACTCTCGACCGTATTAAATTTAATTATTTAAAAGACCGCTAGTTCTTTATTTAATATTACTAATATAATAATATAAGGAAAATTATATACTTTAAAATAATACCTAGTTTTATTATTAATAATCTTTCGTTAATTAATCGGGATAGGCTAAATCGGAGTTAATATAATTTCGATTCGGGCTATAAGACCGTTAAAAAAAATCGGATATTATTAAATATACTCTTTATAAACTATAACTATATACTCGTAAAAGAATATAACGAGCCTAGTTATATTACTAGTAATACTCTTAATATCTAATAACTTCGTATTAAATACTATACTATCTCGAACTTTCTTTAAGAACTTTATTATAATAATATTAAAAAAAAGACCTAAAATACGGACGGTATAATAAATATTATACTTATTATTATTAAAGGTAAAGTATACTTTATATCTAAAAAGGTTAAGGAATTATAAATTCTTTACTTTAATTTCTCGCCGGTTAATTTTTATAATTTAATAATACTTTTTAAAGTCGAAGAACTCCGTATTTCTCTTTAGAGTAGCGTAGTTTAATAAGATTAATATATCGGTAGTTTTCTTTAAAGTCTTAAAGACTATTCTTACTTCTTTAATAATATTTATTAAAGGTAATAAATAATTCAACGCCTTTATTACTTTTAATACTTTATTTATATTCTACCTTTAAGGTAATAAACCTACGTTATTTACCTCGGCGTTAAATATAGCCTTTTTCTATATATTAACGATAATAACTTTATTTTAATTATTAGACGAGAAAAATATTAACGCCGAGACTAATTTATTAAACGATAACGAATATTACTCCGAAGAATTATTAAATTCTAAAGAGAGTATACGAATATTTTTAATAATTAATACTATTATTATCTTAATTATCTTAATAACCTTATTTAATTTCTTACTACTATTATCGTTAATAAAGTAACGAATATAAACCGAGTCCTCTATAGAGTTTAATAAAAATAAATAAATTAAATTTAATACCGGCTAAACGTTCTCTAGTAATTCTTTAAAATTAAATAAATTATTATAATTATTATCGAGTAAAATTATATCCTCCTCCGAATATTTCGTCCTTTTAACGTCTTTATTAGAAATCGAAAGATTAATTAAATCTTCCGCTTTAATTATTACCGTCTCCGGTACTTTATTATAATTAAGGCCGCGGACGGAGGATAATTTATTATTATCGAATATAATTCTAATTATCGAGAGCGCGAAAATAATATTAAAAGTTTTATATAATCTACCCTTAATCTATAAGAAATTATTTTTATTTAATAATACGTAAAGGATTTAATTTAAATCTAGTTTAAATCTAAATAAAATCTAGGTAAAATCTAGGTAAAATCTAGATTAGATCTAGTCTAGATCTAGGGCGCTAGAAGGCTAGTTTAATATTAATATATTATAAATATAAATACTCTTCTTTATTACTTTTTAATATTTACCTTTATTTAAACCCGTTATATAAAATCTAGAAATTTATTAATTATAATATTAATTATATTATAAACCGTACTCTAGGCTATTTCTAGTACGGTTTAATAATTATATTATATAAAATTATAGTAGTATAGGCGGTTAATATATAGGTTTAAATATTAAGTATTAACCGTCCTTCTAAAGACGACTTCTTTAAATATACTCGTATATAATAATTTAAAGACCTCTTTACCTATTATTTTATCCTTTTAATAATCTTATTTAAATATCGCCCGATATTTACGGTATATTAGGTTAAATTTAATTTAATTTATTATAAAATCTATTATACTTTACTATAACTAGTTATCTAAATTACACGAATCGTTATACCCTCTTTACTCTATAATCATTATTAAATTTATTTATTTATTATTACTATCGCGTTACGGCCCCGGCGCGTATTATTTAAATATAATAAAAAACTACTTAAGGTTAACTAAATTATCCGGGATATTAGAAAAATACCTATATTAATTTACTATACGAATATTAGCGATATACTATTATAAGCCAAAAAACTTATTAATAAATATCGTTATCTAAGGGATATAATTAAATATTAACGGAATTATAAAGACGCGCTTAAAGTAGAAAGAACCTAATAGGGTAAATATTTAATATTTAATTTTAAGGAGTAAATCGAGGTCTAAAGCTATCTAGGCTTCGGCGAATAAATATATATCGATATTATTATATACTAGGGGGACTTTAGTTAAATAATTAAAATTAAAAATAATTTTAATAACGTACTACCTCTTAACCCATAAAATTAAATAATAATAATAACTAGCTCGAACGATACTCTTCTTAAATAAAAAACTAATACCGTTTATAATCTTTTCTCTTTTCGGCCTTTCTAAATCTTTAAAATCGACTATATACTAAACTAACTTATATCACGGAATTTTATATACGAGATCCGGTTTTTAATAATCTCTACGTATCTACCGGACGAAGAATTTAACATAGTTTATTTATAATTCGTATTATTCTAGGGATATTAAATAACTCGTTATTTTATAACGGACTAGATACTCGATTATCTCTTCTATATAACGGAGGAGGACGTGTATTATATAAATATTTTAGAAGATAAAGACCTATAGAATAATATTTAATATTTCTAGGACTAGGGTATAAACTTAGTAAAAAGTAAATTTATTATAAATAATAACTTTAATTTATTATATCCTTTATCCTTTAATATAAATCTAATTTAAGAGATAGATTTACTTTTATTAAGATTTTAAACTTATTTTTTTCCTCCTCCGTTCTTCCCTTTTCTAGATATTTAATATATTATAAATAAAAGTTTATTATCGCGCCCGAAGGAGCTCGAAAAAAAGAAATTACTATAGAAATTAATACCGAAAATATATTCGTATCTATTTATTACTTCCCGTTTTCTTTACTTCGAGATTAACTTCTCTTCTTTATAATTTTAAAATATCGCTCTTCTTTTAATACCTTTTATTAAAACTTAATTTATTTATTAATAATAAAAAGATTAAAGAGCCGGACGAAGCTCTTAAGCTTTAGTAATAATAAAAACGATTTATTATTATTACCGTAGAAATATCCTCCGAAGAAGTTTTTATTTAAGAAGTTTTATAAATCCCTTAAGTCTTTAAAGGAGTCCTCCGAGTAATTAAATTAAAAGAATAAATTCGTATTTAAAGAATCCTCCGAATTAATTATTAATAATAATAAAGATAATAACGGGGTTAGAGAAGAGAAGGTAGAGTTAATTATAATATATAAATAATAATTAATTAATATCTCCTTTAATAATATTATATTTATTAACTATTTTCCTAACTTTAAAAAACTTAATAATAACTATTTATATAAATATATTTACGATAATATATAGGAACGCGTTATTATATTCGCGAAAATCGCCTACCCTAATAATTCTCGCGGTTATAATATAATAACGATTCCTAGAATATTAAAGTTAAGTTATTACTAATAGTAATTCTATATATTTATAATTATATTAAATAACGAAGAAGATTTAGGATACTATAATATTCTTCTAGATTATATAAATAAATATAAAAAATATAAAGTTTATAATTTTATTTATTAAACTCTTTAATTAATTCTAATTATATAAAGATTTATAAAGTTATAAACGCTATTATATTCTATCGTTATTTATATTAGAAATAAATAGAGATCTAATGTAAATAAAAGGAGTAATTAATAAAGTTTTAATATTATTATAAAAACGCTCCTACGGGCTCTAAATATCTTATAAATCGATAATTCTACGAATATTTATATTCACCGGGTTTAGAGGTTATTTATATTATATTAATTAACGAGCCTAAACTATTCCTTATCTCGCTACCCGATCTCGGTATTTAAATTAATGAATTAAAATCGGTAATCGATTTTAAAGACTTAAAGGTATAATTTATAATTATTAATATAATAATAGAAATATAGTTATACTATAAATAAAAGGGCGCCGAAGAGTTTAGCGATAATATATAATAAAAAGAACTTTAAGATAATATAATTTAAAAATAAAAAAATACTAACCCTATGTAATATAATTCCCCGAGCGTAGTAAATATATCGCTATATATAATTATTATATAGTAGATATAGTTAGCCTTTAATAAGGTCTTTAACGAAGAATATAAATATCCTTATATAAAATAAATAAAAAAAGAGATTATAAAGGAAATAATCTATTATTTTTAATATAACTTCGTGATCGTAGGCGAATATAATAAGGTAAGAAATTTAAATAAAGGTCTATATTATCCTCTTTAGAAAATAAAGAAAACTCGTTTTAAATATAACTTCTATTTTATAACTATATCTAGAACGATTATTAATTAAAACTAAAAGGATATTATAACCCCTCGGACTACTATAAAAGATATTTATTAAAATAATTATTAATTCGGTTATTAACGCTTCGGACCTATTAACCTAGAAAAGTTTATAAATACTACTACCCGATATATAAGAAAACTAGGGTATAGGAGAGATTTATTAAAATAATAAATATCCTCGTTAATATACTCCTTTATACCTCGATACTACGATATAAGAAAAATAATTAAATTAAATATATTTTATAACGTTTAAAAAGTTTTATTAAAAAGACTTTACAGTTATTTATTTATTAAGACTCTAGCCGCGATTTAAGTCTATTATTATTAATTAGAAAATTATTATATTAAAAAGACTTTAATAACGGTAAAACTACTAAAGGAATATTAAAACTATAATACCTCTTTCCTATACTAACGTCCTTAATATTTAATTTTAGTTTATTTTAATATAATACCTACTATATTACGGGTTCTCCGATTATATAAATTTTTATTTACCCTCGTTATCTCCTCTAAAACTCTTAATAAAAAGTAAATTAATAATACGACCGCGGCCTTTATTATAAATAAAGATAATAATCGGATATAAAAAGATTATATTCTAGGTAGGGATTATATAATATTTAAAAAGATATTCTTTAAACTTAAAATTATCGCCTCTTTTTTTAAGAAATATAAAGGGGTAAATATATTAATTATATCTTTATTCACCGAGATAATTCTAGTAGTAAAATAAATAAATTCTTCCCTTCTTTAAAATCTCTAATATAAAAGAGCCTAAACTCGTTTCTTTTAATATATTAAATATAGTATTCTCTTTTCTAAATATAGTATTTAATATTAACTTTTCTTTATTATAATATATCCGAGAGGAGTTTAAACCTAAAATACGAATATTCTTCGGGACCGATAAGGCGAGGGTTATAATTATATATATATTAATATAAAAGATTAATTATAATCGTAAACTAGTAGAGAATAATATATTTAATTTTTTAATTAAATTTACGCGGTAGATAAGCGTAGGCTTAAATTTTATATATATAATTATAATTATTCTATAAGCCCCTCTACTCTATCGGGTTATATAAATAAATACCGAAGAAAATATATTAAATAACCTAATTAAAGGAAATATTTTAATATATATTATATATTAATACCGGAATTAAAGAGTACGTAGAGGGGAAATAAAAGTCGAAGGCGGATTTTAAAATAGATATATTTAAGACTATAAATACGGCGAATATAAAGAGTATAAAAAGTATTAACGGAGGTAATAATCCTAAATATAATAATAATATTTAGAATATTAATAATATTACGGCTAGTAATAATATTAAGGAAAGTATAAAAGCGATTTAAGAAAATAATATATATATTAGATAAAAGCGCGGTTAGAGTAATTATAGATATAATATTTAATTATTTTAATAAAGCGTTTATACGTTTTTAAGCCGTTAAATATTTAGGTTTAAATAAAAACTAGGAAACCTATTACCCCTCTATATATTTTTCTATATAATAATATTTATTTTCTATATAATAATACTTATTATAATACGTTATTATCGTTTACGATTTTAATCCTCTACTTTATTATATTTAGGAACGATAATAAAAAACCGAGTATTATATCTAGTTTAGATCTAGGCCTAGATCTAGCCTAGATATTCTTTAAATTTAATCTAGATTTTATTTAATCTTTAAACTCGCTATTAAAGACCTATACTTTTAATATTTTAATTATATCTACCGCTATTTAATACGGTATTTAATTATATATTCCTTAACCTTCTTTTAAATTTACGATCGATACGGGGCCCCGGGAATTAAAAGTTATTAATAAAAATCTTTAAAATAATAACGGAAAAAGAATATTAATCTACGAATATATTACCGAGTATATTTATAATATTTATAAAGAAATTAGAGATATTATTTAAATCTAGGCCTAGATCTAGTCTAGATTTAGGGAAGCGCGCTCTTAATATTTTAATTATCCCTACTACTATTTATATAGTAATACGTTATTATTTATCTAATTTAGATATAGCTGAGATAAATTAGATTTAATTATATTCTACTATACTATATTTCGCTTATTAATAGCCTGCGAAATACGTAAAATACGTATTTTATACCGATTAAGTAGCGATTTTACAGAACTGTTTTTCCGGACTTACCGATGAATTTAAGCGAAAATTTTAAATTTCTATCTATAATAGTCGAATACTAGTCGAATTATTCGACTAGTATAGCCCTAAAATAATCGAGTAGTGAGTAGCACCCTCACTACTCTACTCGAGTAGCGAGTAGCGGTTATACTACTCGATTAGTCGAGTATTTACTACAGAGCTGCAACGTCAACACCATCTTTCTTGTTCACATACCTTGTGACAGTTGCCGTGAATTATTTATTCTCTTTCAAGTGACGCGGTGGTGTAGAGAAAGCGAAGTATAAAGTTGGACAGCCCGATAGAAGGATTCGTTAAAAGCGTGGAGAGAATTCTTCGCCCAACCAAAAGCAATTTTCTTAGAAACGGCGAAAGGGGCGGTCTGAAAGACTGCGGAGACCTCTTTGCACGAGATTGTGGCGTCTTGAGAGACATTGAGTAGCGAAATAAGCAAATAGAGAGACTGTAGAACCATTAGCACAACAAACAGAGAGGATGATGAAGTGCCTACCATTGCTTAGGTGCTCCTGGCCTTCCCTCGCTGCTAGAAGACACTGTAAAGTGAGGACTGGGGCCTTGCATACTTGTTTAATGTTGAATCGTTTGAGGTAGTCCACGGCAAACGCTTTCATTCCCATATTAATGGGGGATCGAACCCCGAGCGAGACATGAAAATGACAAGACACCCGCTCTAAACCAAGGCCGCAGCCGCAGGGACCCCAATCATCACTCCCCCTTCCCCCTCCTCCTTCCCACTCTCCTCCATATTCTCGCAGACACCCTTTTCCTCCTCCTCGTCGCCCTCCTTCTCCTTCTCCTTCCCCTGCTCCTTCTCCTTCTCCTTTTTCTCCTTCTTCTCCTCTCCACCCCACCAGTCCTCCGCGTAGTCTTCGCGGCCCTGGGCCAGCATTGCTGCCGCCCTCTCTGCCCCCAAACGCCCCCGAAGCTGAATGGCCTTAGGCCCAAGGTAGCGGAGCCCGTCGCGCAGGGACGGCGGTTCTGGGTGTTCGCTCAATTTTGAGCGCGCGATGAGCTGCTTTTCTGCTTCGATGGGGAATTCACCCCGGCCCAGCACAACAACATGGTGGCGAATCCACCGGCGGTCTTGGCGGCACTTTCGGTGCCAGAGGTGAGAGGCGGAGGCGAGGGCGTGAGCTTCTATGCAAATTGTCAGTACATTGGGAGTTTGCTGCGAATCAACACGTCTTAAAGACTGTTGGGGCTCTAGAAGGATACCGTCATGTAAACACCAAGCAAAGAGTAAGCGCTTTAAGAGAGTGTAGAGTTTTGGCGAAAGTTGAAATCACTAATGTTTATGAGCACTTACCGCTGTTGAGACGCTCCTTGCGCTTCCTGTCCGCGCGACGCTTTTTAGCTGTGCGTTGGGGAGGCATTGATGTTGCTATTGTGATAAACTGGAAAGGTAGCAGAACACACGAAAATTAAACACACGCCATTAGCGTGAAAAGGCGCTAAGCATTTTAATCAAAAAATGACAAATTATGGTGAATCTGGTACATATTCTTAATTATGTCCTCCCATATTATTGCCTTGATGGTCGAACGGTTCGGTAGTGGTGTTTCGAAGACCCTTCCAGGGTATTAGATGTCCACACTAAGGGCCCTTAGTTCTCGATATGATGCGGTACCAAGTAGATCATCGGTCTGACGGCTTGTGTAACGTTGGGTGCGAACCCGACTCCCTCTCTAAACCAGACGGTACACCCTGCCCACGTAGACAGGCATGGGGTTACCTCTTCGGAGGGTTTTCACCCAAGTTTAGAATGCGAGAACTCAGAGAGACAGGCATACCTATTCTTTTGCTATTTCGAACCTCTGAATCTTCTTTTTGTGCTCTTTGTTTGTGGGGTTGACGGTGTGCTTCGGTGTTAAGTGGCTGTAATTTATCCTTTGATACGCGCGATGTTGTGGGTTCGAATTGGGGTGTCTCAACAATTTCTTTTTCAAACCCTTTCCACATGCCGCAGCAACAACACATTTTCAAAGCTGGCAGCAATGGCAAAAATAGACTATCATCTATTGTGAAGCACATCGAGTCTGGATTTTCACTGTTTTCTGCGAACCTAAGCTGAGTGGGTGGTAGCCCAAATATGGTGGCTGCCAGAGCAATCTTTCACATGCCAAGGCAAATTTTGTGCGAACGAGTCATCGAAGGTCGCAGACCCTTCGAGAGAAAAAAACTCATCACTCTCATTCTCACTCACACTTTGTTGATCCCATCCGTCTCAACTTATCTCAGTGGCTCTTGAATTAGGATGTCATCACCAAGTCAGGATGACGGGCGGCATCTCACACAGAGCGTCAGATTCAAGCGCAACGACTCAATGTGCGATCAGTCCATTATTTCTGCGCAAATGGCAATAATGGGGATCATATTTATATCATCTACAAAGCAAAGACAAGGCTGTAATGGAGAAGAAGCAGAATTTTGGAAGACATGTCGTCGGCAGAAGATTCGGGGCTCATTCCGGGAGTAGGCAAGCGTCAGAGTCTTCTCCGTCTTCTCCGGAATTATGCAAGTGCACTCCACGCCGCTCTAGAACTAATGCAGCTTATGCATATTCCCCGAGCACTGATGGTTGCATGCTGCATATTGCTTATTTTCAAGTGTCTGCTGACACCTGAGACCTGACATTTCCACTTCACTCCACTTCAACCTCTTGATGTTCGAGTATTGACTGTTTCCTCCAAGTGAATTGAAGGCGTTGACTACAACAACCCATGCATTGGCTCGTAACAGCAGCGGCCGCCGGCTCGGCCCTGCTGAGTACCTCTATTGAGGCTTCGGTCCTGACGCCTCCAGTGCTGCCCCTCGCCGTTCGGACTCCATACTTGAGTACATGGTTGGGCGATGCCAGGGAGGCACCATGGAACAAATGGCCCATGTTCTGGACCGGAGAGGAAGTAGGAATCCCTTTCTGAAGAGGAGAAAGACGGTAACATACTGACGTCTGTGTTTATATAGATGGGATTTGGAGTCATGGCCGCTGTGCCTGACAGTGGATACGTCTATCCTCTTCTAGGTAGACCTCATGACTCTCTGAATCTACGGAGAGATGATGGGTAGATTGTTGCGAAAGCCACGCATACAATGGCCTTACTAAGTCCTGTTATCTAGGTTCAATGTCTCCTTCTGTACCTACCTCGGCGCCACCTTCGATGCCTCGACTACAAACCTGACCTACCATATTCCCGCTCCTGTCTCGGCAGCCAAGTCTACTGGGCCACTGGAAGTCGTCATCTCCTTCCTCTCACCCATCACCCCCACATCGACTCTTCGCCAGTCAATCCCCGCTTCCTACATGACAGTGCATGTCAAGGGCGGCTTCAACGTCGATATCTACACCGACGTCAATGGTCAATGGGCAAGTGGCAACAGAGCAAGCCAGATCGTTTGGGAACTTGCTACACAAGAGCTTGGAAACAACAAGGGTCTGAAGACCTGGAGAATCAGACGAGAGACTGAAGAGCTTTTGTCCGAATTCAGAGATCAGGCTGAATGGGGTACACTGCATTTCTCCGCTCCAGCGGTAAGTTCAAGATGAGGCCTAAGCTCTTTGTATATGGCTAAGCACATCTAGGACGTGCGACATGAGTCAGGAACCTCTGGACTACTTCGCCCACGCTTTGCGCGCACTGGTACCCTTCAGAACGCTGTTGACGAGGATTTTCGTGGGATCATGGAGGAAGAGCCTGTCTTTGCATTCGCCAAATCCTTCCAGCTGAACAGTTCGTCCACTTCGTCAACCCCAAGCAGCAACAGTGTTATGTTCACCATAGCGCACATCCAAGACCCTGTCGTCCAATTTGCTTCGGCGCGCGGGCTTACATTTATGAAACCACTTTGGGCATCATGGTTCCAGTCTGTCGAAAAGCTGCTTGTATTCCACTACATGGATTTTCACAACGCCGCCGCACTTGCCAGCAATTACTCTACGCAAGTCGCCATAGACGCATACGAGTCTGGGTCGGATACCTATGTCGATATCGTTGCTCTGAGCGCTCGACAGGCAATGGGTGCCACCAGCTTCTCCGGAACCCCGGACAACCCCATTTTGTTCATCAAGGAGATCTCATCCAATGGGAACTTCCAGACCATCGATATTATCTTCCCAGCTTTCCCCTTTTTCCTGTACACTAATCCTCGTTGGCTGGCTTACATGCTCGAGCCGCTCATAGAGCATACCCTAAGTGGCCAGTATCCAAACAAGTACGCTATGCATGATCTGGGCGCTCACTTCCCAAATGCGACTGGACATCCGGATGGTAGAGACGAATACATGCCTGTAGAAGAATGTGGAAACATCTTGATCATGGGTTTGGCGATCGTGAACAGTCTCAGCTACGATACCGGTGTCGCTGCTGGCTCCCACTGGTCTAGTATGGGCAGTCAAAACTTTGATCCCAACCCAGCTACGAGTGCCTTCTCCTTGAACAGCCTTGAAGAGCGTGAAGGAATCTGGGGACTCGATGACTCCTGGGGCGGCTCTACCAAAGGTGTGAAGCAAGCGCAGAAGTGGGTTAAGAGGAGCTACAAGCTGTGGAAGCAATGGACTGGCTACCTTGTCGAATTCTCATTGGAGCCAGAACACCAACGTATGCATTTCAAGGCTGCTTTTACGTTAATCGGCTAACAAGATCACAGTCTCAACCGATGACTTTGCTGGACCACTACAGCTTCAGACCAATTTGGCGCTCAAGGGGATTCTTGGTATCAAGGCCATGAGCGGTATCGCCAAAGTCATGGACCAAAAGGATGATACGAAACACTTCGAGGTAAGATCCTTCCTATTCTTTTGCTGAGTTATCAGAGTTGACAGCGATCTCTTAGAACATATCAGACGTCTATCTCTCTAAATGGGAGGATTTCGGCATTTCTCGCGACAAGACCCATGCCAAATTAGCCTATCATTGGTTCGGCTCCTGGACGACTCTTTACAATCTTTATGCCGACTCTCTCCTGTGCTTCCATCTTGAGGTTACCTCACTCGACACGTCCACTCCAACAGGCGCAGCCGACTATGACCGCCAGGTACCCCTAGATCCAGAGCCAAGCCCAAAAAGGAACAAGACCGGCTTCGTCCCAGAGCACATCTATGAGATGCAGTCCTCCTGGTACCACGCCGTCCTCCAACGCTATGGTCTACCCCTCGATAGTCGCCATCTATACACGAAATCCGACTGGGAATTCTTCGCCGCATCAGTAACGTCCAAATCCGTCCGCGAAGAGATCCTTGAGAGCGTCGCTCTCTGGGTCAACGAGACGAGTACTGATAGACCTTTCACGGACTGCTACGATACCGAGGGCGATGGAGGATTCCCTGGTATTAACTTTATGGCCAGGCCAGTCACCGGAGCGCACTTCGCGTTCTTGACGTTGGGGAAGGCTTGTGGTGGGAAAGCTATGGAGGGCTTAGCCTTTTTGGAGAAGAGGGAAAAGATTAAGGGGGTTGATCCCAGAGATCAGGTTATCTTAACGCTGGGAGCGGGCGAATTATAAGGACAATGTCGAGTATGAAATGTAAGCGGAGGGAAGTGTATTTGGATATTAGATGACTGATATATCATGATGGTTGGCATTGGCATGAAAAAGTGTGCATGTACATGGGCTGCTTAGTATTAGTGTAGGAGCATGTAGGTGATGAACAGTATGTACGCAGATTGAGCGGACAAGCATATAAGTAAGAAGCATTGTGATTTACAAGCAGTGAACGCAATTTGATAGCTACAACGTCAATATCGCATTATCCTCCGCTCGAGTGGCAGGTATATGAATGACCCAGGGCGGCCCAGACGTAGCTCTCACTGCTCGAGCACTTCGACAAGGCAACAGCATTGCTCAACGACCCGCATGATAGCAACCACTCAGATCTCCTCCCACAAATTTAACATCCTATACTCCCTCGGTTTCCTCTCCTTATTCCTACCGTTACGTTCCTTTCGCTCACTACCACTACCACTGCCACTGGCACTGCTACTTCCCTCCAAGCTCCCACTCCCATCACTGCCCTCGCTCTTCTTGCCCCCACCCACAATCTCAACCCTCGCTTTTCCAATCAGCACCTCCTCACTGCCACCACTCCCTGCACTCTCCCGACTCTCACGGCTTCCGTGGCTTTCGCAACTTTCCTCACTGGTCGCCCTCCGTCTGTTGCGGTTTCGTGCACTATTTACGACTTCTCGAAGCAAGCCAAGGCTGCTACTCCCACCCCACCCCGTCCGCGCCGAAACAGCGGAACCCATGAAACTCCCAGAATTCGAGGGACTAAGAAGCTCTCCCCTATCATGCGCATTGGCATTCTCACTCGGATTCGTCAACGTAAAATCATTAGCATCGGGACTCGGCAACCGTCTGCTGATTAGCGTTTGGAAAGATTCCTTCGAGGCTTGCGTGTTGAGTGAATGGGTGCTGAATGTCGAGGGGATCGAGGGCGGGAGTTGAGCGAGAGAGAGCATTTTGGTGGGAGTGGTGAGTGGAGGGGGGGTTGGAGGGCGTGGGATGGTGAAGGTTGGTGTTATCGTTATCTTTACGGGGGAGATGTCAAAGAGGGACTCGTTGGCGGAATGGGTTCTGTCATTGTGGGTTAAGCTTATTGCAGTATTGCGGGTGCTGCTTTCGTCTTTGGGCTGCGTTGCTGTCAGGGTATTGTTGGTATTGGTGGTGTAATTGATTCTGCTATTTGGAGTCGGCGAATTGTTGCTCTGGAAGGAAGCAACTGTCACGAATGACTGGAGGGTGTTGTTGCTGCTCTTGGGGGAGAGAGGTCGCTCGGCGGGCCCGGACGAGCGGACAGAAGATGATTCGATGCTTGGTGATGGTGAGATGACACCTAGTGCCTCCAATTGGTCTGCGTCTGGTCAGCTAAGTCTTGGTTTGGATTTGGAGATGGAGTGGACAAACCCCAGGTGCGGTAATAGTATCGAAAGGTAGCAAACGGCTGATCCAGTGGATCGAGAAGTGCGTACTTGTAAAATCGCTTTGGATGTTTGCCAGGCAAGAACCCTGCATTGACAAGGCTGCGATCATTCAGTCACATCAACACAGCAATCCACAACCACGAGGACTTACTTGATACCACCCTTCGCCTGCTGCTGCGCTCCCTTTTTATCAACATGCACTGCACCAGGCTGACTCTGATACTCCTGCAAATCAGGCTGCACCCTCTTCCTCCCCTTGGACCTAAAGACCCTAATTTCCATCACCTCGCCCAAAACATCTGACGCGAATTTTCTATTCCCACCGTCTCCAGCATCAGGAGCAAAACAAAGCACCCTCCGCTCAATCGTAGATTGCTTCACATTAGCCCCACCAACACTCGAATCAAACAGTCCAAATATCGTTTTGCCTTTGTATCCATCTTCCTCGCCGCAGCCCCAGCTAACGATGAGGTTGTTGTTGATGTACAATTTGAAATAGTAGAGTGCTTTTGGAGGATGGGGCGGTGAGATAGAGTAGGACAGCCAGAATTGAGAGGCCGGGTAGGTGGGGATGTAGACGCTGACGGTCGAGTGTTTTGGGTCGATGAGTGTTGGCGCGTTGGAGAAGGGGTCTTTGGGGGTGGCGGGTGGTGCGTATTCTGGGATTGTGAGGATGTCGAATTGGGAGACTAGGGAGAGGGTGATGCTGCGATAGGTGGGCATTTCGGTGGTGGTGGTGGTGGTTTGTGTCGCGTTTATAGGCTGTTATTTTGGGTTGTTCCAATTTTAGAGATGGAGGCGACACCAGCGCTAGAGCTGAAGATACTCGCTATGGGGAGGTTTATAGTAGGAGTCAGTGCAATAGCTCGACATTGTAATGGACCTCGATTTGGTGTTGCGTGTTTGTGAAATACTTGTTTGATGGCGTTCCAAGTTTAGAGATGGAGGCACCAGAGGCAATATCAGCGCTAAAGCCGAGGCTGTAAGTAGGACAGGAGTGATTTTGGCAAATGGGAACATAGGCATTCCATGTTTGATTGTTACTGCAACCATGAGCTGTTTTGGGAGATTACACTGCGTGGAAATGGTTTCACGAGGGGTTTTTCGTGCGAAAGGATTGCATATAAGAAGACTGCTCTACCTACGTCTTCTCTCCATCGAAGTCATCAGCAACCTCCAAAATTGCTTCTCTAACATAAATAGAGACTAAATACCTGCTCCAACAGCTTCGTCAATATGCCAGGCACTACTCCCGTCACCACCAGTGGAGGTCATGGTGGATACAGGTTGACCCCAAACCAGGTCAAGAAGTAAGAGACATGCCACCCAGCTTACCATTCCGCGGTTTTCTGATAGCTGATGAGGTCCAGTTACCAGCGTGCTAAGCGTGTAAACGTCTTCGTCGGAAAATTTGATCCAGATAAGCCACGATGCCAATATACCGTCAATTCGGAATTGGCAAAGCACTTCTCGCCTCAGTGGAAGCAGGAATTGCTTGAGAAGAACGGCGTTTGTGTCACGGCTTACGCCGACAAGGACTTATCTTACCATACCGAGAAGATTTGCGTTCGCTTCATCATTCAGTGGATGGAGCAAGGCGGTAACGATTATACCGACAACGGTGCTATCTCTTACCCCCAGGGACACGCCCTCAGGTTGCGCAAACTCCGTGCCCTGGCAAATTATTTGCAGATCGGGCTCCTCATTGAACGTATCGACAAAGATCTTGCACCCATCCAACGAGCCGAGGACAGACAAGCGAAGAAGGCTGCTGCCATCGCTGCCGCCAAAGAAGAGCGGGATAACCAGCCGGTGTTCTGCGAGTTGTGCAAGAACCATGGGTAAGCTCAGCCGGGCCCCATTCGTGATGGGTAACTTTTGATCTTACGCTGACACTGCAGCAGCCACTGGGACCGCCGCTGCCCGTATTTGAAGGAGTACAGAGGTCGGTGCTACAAGTGCCGCTTCTTTGGCCACAAAACGGGAGATTGCAAAGCAGAACCCAGAGAACTCGAGGTTCTACCTGTCGCAACAAGCTCGGTCCCTCCATCGAAAACGAGACGCGACGAGCAGGCCAAGTGGTACGAGATGAAGCAGGCAGAGATGGCAGCCCAAGTATTATCTATGCCTGCGACGGCGCTGGTTCCCGTTTCAGTACCAGTGGAATCAGCAGAGAGAGCACCAGAGGAGGTACCAAAGGCAGGAGCAGAGACAGCAGCGAGTCCAGTTCCAGGTCCAATATCAGATCCCGTTCAATCTCAAACCCCGAAGCCAGACTCGTCCAAGCCAGACTCGTCCAAGCCAGACTCGTCCAAGCCAGAGCCCCTTCCAGCACCGAAGCCAGCGGAATGGCAGACAGTAGGAACCAAGGTGATGGCCGAGGACGTGCCAACAGCACATATCTGGACGGCAGCACGAACGGTGGCTACCCTGAAGAATCAATTTGGCAAACAAAAGTGTATGCAACTGAAGAGGCAGAACGTCCGAGTCGATATTGTTGACGGCGTGGAATGGCTTGTCGTCAGCACTGAGGGCCGTATTCCAAAGGCGGACTTCGAGGCCAATGTTGCGATCAAGTAGGACTGGTAGAGGATGAGAGGTGAATAGTGCGTGACTCGAGTAGCTTGGACATCGTGGAGTGAGGCGGTTGATTTGGTTTTTTTTGGCATAGCGTGCATCTTTCCCATAGCACCTGGAGCACTTTAGCACTTCATAGATTTCCATCAATCATGCATTCCCCACATTTCAAGCTCTTGTCGCTTCAGCAGTGCCATTAATCTTCACCTCCTCCCCAGTATCCTTCCCCTCGCCTACACTCTCCACACCCATATTCTTCCCCTCCATTACCATCCTCACCCTTCTCTCACAGCTTGGCATTCCTTTAACAATCTCCTTCGCAAGACAATTCCTAAACCCCCCAAACGCCTCACTCTTCCCCTTCAAATACTGATTACTCCTCTGCACCACCTCCACCATCTCCCTCGTATAAATATCCGGATTCCTTCCTCCATCTATATAATCGATTATCTCAGGCGGGAGGGAGGTGGGGAGCGCGGAGGAGGTGGTGGAGAGGGCGGTTAGGGAGTGCGTTAGTTGGTGTCTGCGGGGGGAAGAAGAGCGGTGAGTAAGTATGGGTATGGAGGTGAGGGAGGGGAGGGGAGGGGATGGGGGAGAAGGTACATATTACGGACAAGCCCTTCTTGGGTTCGGGGACCTAGGTAGCCGTGGATGTTGGATTGGATTTCGAAGAGGTTTTGGATAACGTCTTTGAGACGGTCTTGCAGGGGCATTAGTATAGAGTCCTTATGGGGAGAGAGCGGGGGTGGACCTTCGAGGGCGTCCTCGATTATTGGTGCCATGTTTGGCGCTCAAGGGTTGTGTTGTGGGTTTTACGTAGAGGGAGACAATGGGATATTTTGGCGCCAAGATACTGCTAATCTGCGCCGAGCTATCAGGAGCCTAAGCTCGGAATCTCCGCTATCCCTGACCAAAAGTCCTGGCAAGCGCTAAGGATGATAGTGGCTTGGCAAATATCTAGCCCCGATAAGGGTTGGACAATTGGCATGCGCCCCCCGCAACCCTCTCGGGGAGTGCTCGAGGGGAGCCTAAGAATCGAGTTCCAGGGTCTAAATATACTACTCGGCTGTCCCTACGCTAAAAGATCGGATGTACCTATATCCGACCCGACTACGTAAATCTTATAATTAATAATTAATTAGAGACAACGGACCTTCTCGATATAAAGACCGAAGGATAATTAAGGTTTCTCTTCCCTTAAAATTCTTTTTAAGAGTAGATTCATAACTAGAATCTAAACTAACTCTTAATAAATTATAAATTAAATATAAAAAGATTTATTATATTCCGAATTTATTTATTATAGTATCGTTTAATAATACCCTCCTAGATAATTTCTACTAGCTTAATATAAAATAGGAAGATAATACGATTTTAATATAAAAAATTAAGACTGAAATAAAGGGCCTAATTATTCGAGAGTTTAAAACCTAGTTAAATATAATCGAATAAAATAAAATAGAAGTAGTTCTTAATATATAAATTAATAACGAATAAATAATAATCTAAGAAAGGGAATTAAATTATAATCTAATATTAATTTAATAAAAATCTATTAATTATTAAATAACCCTACCCTTATAACTTAAATCGAGGCTCGCGGATTATTCGTTAATAAATTTATTAATATATACGATATTCCCGAGTATCCTAAAACGGTGAAAGATAATATTAAATATATTATTAATACTTATAATCTTTATCCGGATTATATTATTAATCGAATTTATTTAATAAATAAAGTTATTAATTAAATTAAATCTATTATTAATATATTATAAATAAGTTTAATACTACTATTATATTACGTCTCGTATAAACGCTAAATTAGAATTCCTAGATAATATTAATTACTATCGTAAATAATTACGTTATAGTAGTATAAAGTATTATTAATATCTTATAAACGAATTACGAATAAAATCTTATTCTCGCGTTATTAAATATAACTAGGAATAGATTTAATATAAGTTTAGAATATTAAAGTCGAATTACTTTTCTATTCGAAAGTAACGTTAAAGAGAAACGGCTAGGTAAAGTTAATTAAATTAATTACTAAACGATTTCTATTTTTTTAATAAGAAATAAGTACTACTACGGGTTTATATAATAATACTAGGAAAGAGCCCGATACTCCGTAAAATACTTAATATATAATTTAATTCTAAAGTAGACTAAAGTAGTAAATCTAATCTATTAAGAAAAAATTATAATTCTATTACTAATTTATATAATAGATATATACTAACCGGCCTAAATATTAAATCCAATATTATAACTTCACTATATCGACTAAAGCCGACTATTTTAGATTATTTAAAATTCAATAAATTAATAAAAAGATTAATATAATATTTCTATTAAATTTATATAAATAACGTAAATATACCGGGACTCTTAAGCTATATTAGATTATAGAAAAAAATAGTACTAGGCGGAAGGGTTACGGTAACCTCTTCTATATCTATTCTAAATTAGTTATAAATCTATTATTAATTAATTCCAGGGGTCACTCATCCTTAAGGTTACGGACTAATTATTAAAATATGATTGACCTAAAAACTATTGTACTTTAGTATAATTATTATAATTTTGTTACAAAGATACGCGTTGTAAATAGACGAACAAACCTAGGTAGTATGTACTTTGATAATATGTATGTAATTACTATAAGTAAAATAAATGCAAATGTTATTTAGTTCAAGAAATAAAAAGGAACTAGTTATAGAGTAGTTTTTAACTAGATTATTCCTAAAAATCTAGCTAGAATATTATTCGTTATTTTTACTTTTTATAGTGTTTATATATATCCCCCTCCTCTATTAAATACGCCGCTAAAGGAATTAATAAAGAGGGTTCTTTAAGTAATTAAACGGATATATATTTTAATATTAAGAATATATAAGTAATTTAATTATAATTAATTAGAAAGTTATTATTAATAGATTTAACGAAATTTCTAATAAGCCCCGAACTAGTATAGTTTTATCAATTTCATTAAAAAACTAATATTAATACCTTATATTATAGCTTCGTAAATATAGATTACTTCGCGGTAATAATTTATAAAGAGTATCTTCTATATTATCCTAACGGTCGGGATATTAAGAGGGTAGTACGCGAATATACCCTATATCACTCGGGAAAGAATTCGTAATATATTCAAGATATTTATATTTAGGGGAATAATCTAATAATAATCTATTTCCTTTAAGAATAAACGACTTTCTTCTTCGAATAAACTTCTTTCGAGGTTAATATATTATTTAAATAAATTAAAAATATTAATTTAAATAAAATAATATTTATACGGTATATTAAGAAATTAGGTAAAAGTAAATCGTTAAGAATTTTAATTCGAAATTAATTATTAATTTATTTATAATATATTATAAGTATAATATTCGGCCGAGTTTATATCTTTATATAGACTACCCTTATATATCGGGATTTATTTACTCGGTTTTTCAGTTTTATCGAGCGACGAACGGGTAGAAAGGTTAAATAAGATTATATTTATTTTTCGTTAATAATATTTTAGGGGATCGTAATAAATATAGACCCGAAATAAATATCCGGTAAACCTACGAATTAATTTATTAAGATTATATTACTAATCAATTATAAAAGGATTTGGTTATTATTTTATATCTATTAATACTTCTACCTCTAAACGTTCTTAGTAGATTTAAATAAAATCTATAATCGTCTACTACTAAATTTATTTTAAACGAGGTATCGACCGGGTAACCGGTATTACGGGATATAAACCTAATTCGATCTACGCGTAGATAAATACTATTTTAACGGCGGAAGTCGAGAATAATACTTTAAGATCCTCGAGTAAATAAAGGGTACGTAATTAAATATAAACCTATTTATAATAAATTTCTAATCTATTATAATAATTTAAGACGGGAGGACTAAGATTACCGATTAGATTAAGTATAAAGAATACGTATATATCGCCGTAGGCTTAAATTAATACTATACTTTAATAAGGCGAGAATATTTTAACCTAACTCGAGATTACGGAAATATTAATAAATCTAGTTATTATAAAGATAATACTTTAAATATAAGATTACCTTTCTTATAGAGGATTCTTTAGTAAATTATTCTAAATTCATAACTAATTCATTATTAATTAATTAATATTAAAATATTTAATAGCTACGAGCTTAATTAATAAGATATAAATTAAATAAAAACTAGAGAATTATTTAATATTCGTTATAGCTATCGTTATAATAGTATATAAACGAGAATAGTAACCTCCCTAAATTGAAACGGTAAGTTTAATCTATTTTAAAGAGATTAGATATTAATTATTAATTAATCCCGCGTAGAGAAAAATTATACTTATTAAGAATAATAACGTAAAGAGGAGGTCTAGGAAATAATTATTAAATAATTACGTAATAATCGCGGTAATCGATTAGCCTCTTAAATAAGATTAATCGACTAGGACGAAAATTTCGACTTCGAAATAGAATTAAATATTTCTTCTTCGGGTTCGGTACCTAGTAGAGTAAAAGTACCTCGTCGGTAAATTAACTCTAATAGATTACTAAAAGGTTCGTAATCTATTAAAAACTTATTACTATTTAATTCGGCTAGGACTAGATTATTAACGCCTTCGGAATTGATTTCCTAAATCTCTCTTAATCGGGAGCTAAGTTTATTATTACTCGCCGCGGAAGGTTTAAATTTATTACGACGGGCCTTTATAAACTAATAATTATTCGTATAAAACTAGGTTTAATAGGCTTAAATATTAGAAAATTAAATATTAGAAAATAAACGGAAGCGATAAAAGCTTAAGAAAATATAATTAAATATTATAAAAGGGAAGAGGGTATTAAGGCTAGATATTAATTTCGATTTAAAGATTAATTAATAATCTATTATTATTCTATTTATAATAGATTCTAATCTTATTATAAGGATAATAAAGATTCTTTTAATTTTTCCCCGTAGATTTTAAAATCTTTAATAAAGGCGATAAAAACCTCTCTAAATAATTAATAATAAATTTTAAATTAATTGAAAAAGATTTATTATTATTATCCTCTCGATATTTATCCGAAGGTCTTCTACGACGGTTATTATAATACGGTATTTAGTAATATTTCCGGATATAAAATCGAAAAGTAGAGGTAAAGGAAAAAGATTTCTAAAAAAATTAATAAAGAATTATAAATAGATTAGGGATATTTACCTTTATAAGATATATTTCTTCCTAGATAAGATTAAGGTTTTTTTTATTACTCGTAAACTACTAGTATATTACTAGATTAAAGCGACAAAAAACCTCGCCGTTAATAACGAATATACCGAAGTCCTATTAAATAATTAATATTTAATTAATAATTATTTTAGGTTCTTATTTATATTAATATAAAAATATGAAAAACCGTCGGGTTTAGTTTTATAGCTCGAGTAGTATTTATAAACCTAAGGATTAATTAGCGATTAATTCCTAATAAATTAAAAAGATATTAACCGTAGATTTTATTATCTTCGCCCTTAATAGTAATAAAAGAAAAAGAATTCTTATATAGGTTTATATATTAGAAGAAAGAGTTATTACGTTATTTTAATCTATAAAATAAATAAATTATAATCTAGCGAAGGGAGAAGGGATTATTAACTAATTATAAATAAAATATTAATTAATTAACCGAGTATTTTATTATTCTCGTTATTAAGTTCTATATTATCTTCCCTTTTATTAGAAGTCGTAAAGGGCGTAGCGCTCCTTAAAGTCCTATTTTTATAATAAAAAGATAAAAGATATTAATACTCCGGACGGACGAAGTATTCTAGGTAAATAGATTAATAACTATTTATTAATTAAATAAAATAGAATTTATTATCTTCTCCTATATTTTTATATAGCCGATATCGCGCTTTTAATAAGATTTTTAAGATACGTCGTACTCTAATAATATTAAACTAAATTAACGGTTAATTAATTAATAATAAATTATTAAAAGGATTATAATAAAGAATTAATACTACTTATTTTATTTTTTGGGTATATAAACTTCCTATATTTCTTTAGAGGTTACGATCTTACTAGACTTTAATAATGAATTAAAAATTAATTATAAATCCTAGATAATTAGATATTTACCTTTCTCCTCTTTCTAGAGACTAACTTCTTAAAACCCTACTATTAAATTAAAATTAAAATATTAATAAAATACTAGGCCAGTACGTATCTTACTTTTAATTATTAATCTACTACCGGATATAAAACCCTATATAGCGATTAATAATTAATTTCTAAAAGAATTATACTTAAACTATACCTTTCTCGCCGTTATAGGTCGATTAACCTAAGCGGGCTATAAATTAATTAATAAAGAGATAAAAAATATAGAAAGTCTTTTACTATACCTTTTTTATTTTTATACTCGAAGAGGTTAATCCCTATTAATCTATTAATAATCGAATTATAATAAATTTAGGAATACTAGTATTATTTATTATATAGAAGAGCTCTTGTTTTAAGAGACGATATCGAGTTTAATTAATAAATTAATAATTAAATTATATCTAGTAAACGAATATATTCTTCTTATTTAAATATTCGTAGGTAACGACGACTAAAAGGAAATAATTAATAATTAAATACGGAAGAAGTTTAAAGCGGATTATATCGGGTTAAGGAGGGATAATAGAAGACTATAAAAAAAAAATTAATAATAAAATAGTAATTAATTCTTAAGAATAGTAATTCTTACCTTCGGATCTTAAGAATCGGCGATAATAACGGGCGCAGAGGGGACTTCGGATTTAACGGGCTAGAAATAATTAGTTAAAAACTAATTAAAGATATAATAGAAAGTAATTAATAGATATTAATATAATAGGGTCGGTAGTAAGAGTATTCCGCGCTTAATAAATATAAAGAGCGAGTTTCTAATAGAATCTTAATATAATAAAAGTAGATTAATAATAAAATAAGTTATTAATGGGTTTTTATCTACCTACTCGTAATATATACCTTTATATTCGAGTTAAAAGGACCGTTTTTCCTTTAATATACTCTTAATAAATTATAATTATTATCGATATACGATTTAATATAATTCACTAAGGATCCTCGATTATAGAGTAGTTTTTAATTAGTTAATAAAAGAATAATAATAGATTAATAATATACGATATAATTATAATATAGTACTAGTATACCCGCTTCTTTATAGTTAAGGTTAAAGCGATAGAAGACTTTACTATACTTTATAATATACTCGCCGGTATCTTAATAAATTAATATTAAAATTAGATTTAATTATATTAAAGCGGACTCTTATATTTTTCTCGAACGGTAGTAATCCTAATAGGCGTTTAATAAGAAAGAGATAAAAATCTTAAATACTTTAATAGGATACTATAATAGGAGTTCCCTTGGACGATAATATAAAATAATCCTAATAAGATATTAATATAATAAGAATAAAATAATAAAAGAATACGATAAAAGCCTATTAAAAGAATAATAATAAATTATAAAAAAGATGGAGGTAAAGTTTCTAAAATTATTTTTATTAATTTATAGCGGGAACTAGTCCTAGTTCTCGGTAAAAGTATCTAATTTATACTTTATTTTTAAGAATAATAATCTCTCTTTTTAGGATATTTTAATTAATTAATAATAAAATACCTATTAATAAAATAGAGTATATTTAGATTTAATATAACGAATTAAATAAATTAAAAGTTAATTTTATATCTCTACTACTAGGTACCCTCCTAATTAATTATTAATTTAATCTCTATTATCTAGAACTTAGCCTAATTAATTACTTATTAAACCGTCTCTAATTCGAAGCGAGCGCGGTAGTCGTACCCTACGAGGTAGAAGTATTCTTAAATCTATTAAAAACTAGTTTAAAATAGAATAGAAATCGATTATTTACTAGTATCTATATTAGCGGCGCAGTTACCGTAGAGCGGATAATTCTTAGGGTCAAGACCGAGAGCGAGAAGTACTTTATTAATATTAAATTATTAATTTATTAATATTTAATTAATAATAGGTTAGAGATACCCTATATATTTTTATTCTTCGTTAAAGGTAAAGCCAAGAGCTAGGGGCGTATTAACGTAATTTTCTTCGAGGTTTATTTAATTAATCCTAGAAACTAATTAATTAATAATCGAATTATAATAAAATTACCAACTTTACGTATTATATTATTATTATCACTAGTGAGAGTTCTATAAAACTCTAATTTATTAAGGATCTATTAATATTATAGGACGTATTAATTAATATTTAATTCTTACTATCGAGGGCGCGAATCTCTTACTATATTAATTTACTAGAACTAGTAGTTATAACTTTCTTATTATAAGATTTGATATAAGCCTTCAGGGCGGCCGGGGCCGTAAATTTATTCTAAATAAATTCGAAAGTAATTAGAACTATATTAATAGATTAGGAATAGAATATACCTTCTTCTCGCAGAGTCTAATAACCTCATCCTCGTCGGTAATATTAAATCGATAAAACCTCTTATTAGACTAGATAACGATATTCTCTTTTTAATATATTATGAATTAATTAATATTAATATAACCTTTCCTAATGAATTTGGAATTATTTATCGTATTTTCTTCGAAAGGCTCCTAGTTATTATTACGCTCTTTATTCTTAAGGTATTTTTAATATAATTTAATCTAATCGAGTCCTATAATGAATTTCTAATTAATTAAGAATAAATTTAGAGAAGATATTTTCGAGAATTATTAAAGCTAAATCTATTTAAAATTAATTAATAATTAGTCTTTAACGGAATAAAAAAGAAAAGTAATTAAGAATTAAATAGATATTATATTATACGTAGTGAAATAAAGAGTATAAGATAATTTATATAAATCGAAATTAATTAAGAATTAAATATGAATATATTATAAACAAAAATAAATTAGAAATTAATTAATTTATATTTTATTAAGATTTAGTTATTAAGAGAATAGGAAAGAGAAAGTTTTTAAATTAAAGATTTTTATTTAATCCTAAAAGCGGGAGCTAAAGTAAATCTAACTCGTAATAATTTATCTTAATATAGTATAAGTTTATCGCTAATAATATAAGCGATATTTACCTAAGTCCGATACCTTTTAATAAGAGAGATAACTTATTCCTAATAGAATATAAATTAATTCTAGAGGAGAATTATATTAGTTTCTAAATAAGTCTCGTTTCCCTAGGACTCCTAATCTATTATTATTTAATTCCTACTATATTATCTCTATTTATTATATATAAAGTATTATAGAATATTATTCGATTAGTAAATTATTAGTCTAGCTAAAATAATAAATTATTACTTTTTCTAACTTTTATCTTATATTTAATATTATTATATAATATAAAATAAAACCTCTAAAAATTATTTATCTAGTCTTAATAAATAACTTATGTTATTTTTTAATAAAATTTATTTTAAACTATATTTATTATTCTTATATTTAATTTTTTATATAATTAAATTTATTATTTTTATTAAATTAATATTTATTAGTTTAATTATAAATAATTTATTTATAATCTATAAAGTTAATTATTAATATAGATAAAAGAAGTAGAGTATAAAATATATATTATTATTTTACTCGGAATTAATTAGGGATAAAACGGAGTTTATAAAATAAATAAATATATATAATTTTAAGAAAATATTAATATAAATCTAAAAAATATATATAACCGCGCGGTAGATAATAAAGATAAAGATAAATAATATTTTAGAATAATCATAATTATCGGTTATTAATTAATAAAAAGAGGAAATATATTATTAATAAATAAATATTTTTAACCGATAAGGTTTTTTTAATTATTAATAAATATTATCTATAATCTTATTAAGAAAGTACTCACGGAATTATTATATTAATAAAACAATTTTTATTAAAGTAAATATATAAATTAATAAATAAATTAAATAATAAAATATTTTATTAAAATAAATATAGAAATTAATTAATTAATCTCTAAACTTAATAAATTATTCATAATATAATAATAATTAAATAATATAATAAGAAAATATAAATAATTAAAGATAATATAAATAAATAATTATAATAATTATAATATTTAGAAAGTATTGATTTATTATTATTAATTAATTATAATTTAATATTAACTATCTTTATATATAATTTTATTTTCGTATTATTTTAATATATTACTTTTATATTTATATATTAATAATCTTTTATATATTATTATTTATATAATAATTATATAATAAAAT
>JAABUW010001179.1_pt1 | contig 45771 bp, 43 predicted proteins | sample 5560081 | NCBI WGS metagenome assembly JAABUW01 (sample SAMN10711882, study PRJNA513363) | rock metagenome | isolation source: Antarctica rocks | place: Antarctica: Victoria Land, Knobhead sud | reverse complement strand
CATGGCGTTCACCGGGTGCGTCGCATGCCGTCCAGAGCCGGAGAAGACCGACTGCCGCTGTTCAAAGGTGCGCCACTGTGGGGGCACTTCTTGATCCTTCCACCATATGCCTGTAGTCCACGCATCCCAGTAGACACGGGCGGCACGTGCTTCAACCATTCGGAGTGCGTCAAGCGTGGAAGCCTCTTCCACACTCGTTCTACATTGCTCCATAACTGCCGCGATACTGGGGCGAATTAGGCCCGATTCTCGCAGCTTCCATGCGATACAAAGCTTCGCGATGGGCAGCGGATCGACAGAGTATTGCTTAGATCGTAGAGAGATAGCAGCCGGAGCAGGCGACGAAACGACCGATGTAAGTTGCCCGTTCCGGTCAACAGTAAGCACCGTGATTGCCTGATCCCGGCACCATTGAAGGGCGTCTAGAGACAGGCTACCCTTGGTAGACATCAGGACGATGCACGATACGCCATGAGTACCACGGTAGAGCTGGTAGGTGGCCGGCTCATCAGTCGAACAGGTGCGCCCGTGCTTGACTACGAGCCTGTCCTTTTCGACCCGCAGGCCGCAGCCGTACCCTGCTAGTGCGACCGTCTTCCAGACGCCGGGGGCCTGCCAGCGCCACCGTTCGGCGGCCTCTACCCATTTGGCCCCGTTAAGCGTGAAGTGGATATGCTCGGGTACCCCGTCAGTAGCAGGCACGAGTACGGGTCGCCCGTCGCGTTCCATAGCGTCACGCATACGCTTCTCTGCACCCATAATCTCACCACTTTCACGGCGACGGGCAAGGGATGCACGCCGTGCCTCTGCTGCTGTGCCGCCATGACCTGGCGTCTCACCTGCAAGTCTGCGAGCTGCGAGCTTGGCCCGTGCAGCGGCGCATACACAGACCTGTGAACAATAGGTTTTCCGTCCTCTCGCGTCTGTAAAGAGTTGTTGACATTGGGGACAGGTAAGGCTACGTGGTGGCATGGCAGCCACCCATGGATGCTGATACGGTAGACTCTGGACGCATGGGAAGTATCCTTTCTCGTGCCATGCTCCGGGACTGTTAACGCAGTCGCCGGGGCGTTGTATTGACTATGTGTTGATGGTTTCTACGACGCGGCGGAACTGTGGCGGGCGGCTGTTCGTGTCGATGTGTGCGGCTTCTCTGCCTTGTTTCCGTAGTGCCGAGCAAGCCTTTGTAAATTCTCCTTACCGACCATGGACGCACAAACTGCCAAGGCGCAGATAGCTAAGTGCGGCTCAATCGTGAAGGCTTTGCGCCGGAAGCTCCGCCCAAACTTTCCCCACGGATTGGTGACGCTTTCGTTCGCGGAATGCTCTATGACGGCGTTTATTGCCTGCCAAAGTATGCGTGCATCGTGGACGCTCAATTGACGCTGACCGGCTCGCAGCATAGAGAACGTGTCCACTACCCGAGTAAATGGTGGGCAATCATCAGGGATAAGACCATCCACGGGTAGACGATCCTTTGAATGGTTTCGTATTGAATCTATCGCTTGAAGGGCAGAGAATAGCGTTACCGTTCCAGACTGACTTTTGCTTGTTTCCTCTGGGATGTCCAGCATGGCATGTACTACCCGTTCTGCTTCAGCGTCCCATCGACCCGTCCGTGCTTCACGGCTAATATCATCCTTTAGTGCTTCCATGTCAACCGTGACCGGTTCCCCAAAGATGCTTGGAAACATGCTACGCATTACTGCCTGCATCATCTGAGCCGACGCATTGACAGCTGCCTGGAGTGATTCAGCGTCTATACCGAGATAGTCGCCACCTTCAAGCCATAACCACAACCTGGTACTGTCATTGCCCTTGATGGACTGGCGATACACCTTGAGCCACCGCGCAACCTCTGGAGCCGGGTCAGGGAATAGATACGGTCCTCTGCCATTGAGGCCGGGCTGAGGTGGGCGTATAGGCGGGGGTAAGAACCCGGCACTGTTCCATTCCCTAATCTGCCGCTTGCTGGCTCCACTCACCGTTACAAGGTCTTCATTGCTATACATGCCGCTCTACCCCTTCCAGCCATTGTTTCACTTACTTACATTATAGCGGGAAGGTCATTCTGAGGCTACTTGGTAACATCGGACGTTATCAGTTCGTATCAATGCTGCAAAGGAATACGCGTATGGCTGTGCTTAGCTCCAATTCCACACGGAATGTGCCGCTTACATTTATGGTCCCAGCTCGATTGATCGACACCTTGAACGATCTGGCTCTAAGGCGTGGGCTGTCCCGAAGCGTCATCATCAGGGACGCACTGGAACGGGCACTTTTCGCTGACACTACCCCGTCTGATGTGGCCGGGGCCGAATCAACTACCACCATGAAAGAGGCTGATTAATGGAACATGAAGAAGAGTACATACCTGAACTATCGGCGATCCCCGTGCCCACTACACCCGCTGTTCCCGATACCCGATCTGATGTGGCACTACGCCGAGAGCTGGCTTTCCACAAGAACGAAAGTGCAAGGAAGGACGATATTATGCGCCGGCATGGCATTCCCACGCAACCGGTACCCGTGGCCGTGCCCGTAGCGTCTCCAGCGATTGATCCGCGAGCCGTGGCCCATGAGGTCACCGGTGCAGTCCACAATGAGATCGACGGCTTGCGGCTGGAGATGAGCGAGCTAAAGCAGGGACAGGCGGATATTCTCAAGCATCTCCAACACGCTGATGGGTACGAAGTTACCCCGGCTGGGAATCCTGCATATAAGGTGGGACCGCCCACGGGTGCAGGCTCGGAGGCATCGGGCACAAAGTCGGATGTGCCGGCGGACAAGGCCACGGGAACGTCTGGAACAGCTAACCCTGATGATATGCCTGGATGGGGATACCCGCCCTCGAAAGGGCTGAACTCGCGTAAGTGGGTTCCGATGACGCTGGGTGCGGCTGAAGCGAAGGGCATTAGCTGGAGGCGCACGGAGCCAAACGCTAAGCAGGCCGCTACGAAGAAGAATAACCTGTGACCGTGATGGATGAAGACGACGATGCTTCCTTGGAACAGGTGGGGCAGCTTCCACGCGAAAGCGCCATGGCACTCGTGCAGCCACGTCGCCCAGTAGCAGGTACGCTGATTGTGCCACGCTTCGATTACAACGACATTGAGGACGCGAGCTTGCGCCGCGAATGCCAGCAGGCCGGGCAGGCGATAGAGGTCCAAAACAAGGTAGTCGCCGAAACTCTGGTGGAACGTGGCCGCCTACTCCTAGGCATTCGAGACCGGCTCAAAGCTACCAAGCAGTGGACCGGGTTTGTCCGTGAAGTGGTAGGGTGCTCGATCACCACGGCGGATAACTCCATACGCGTGTACCAGCTGGTGGGGAACCGGCTAGCTTCCGTTGCGCAACTGGATGCAAACGTGCTCTACCTGCTGTGCACAACCAGCGTGGACGATGCAACGCGGCAGGCTGTGCTAGACGATCTGGACGCCCACCGTATCCGCCCGACGCTCGCGGACGTTCGTAAGAAGCTTGGACGGGTTGACGTGTCCGGCGGTGGCGGCGGGGCGAAAGACCCTGAGGACCGGCTACTGTCCCTGCTGGTGAAGGGGATTGATGGGACCATGAACTGGGACAGTGCGCTGAATCAGGACTATATGGCGGGTTTCATCTCCGACCACATCGACGGATTTGAGGATGAGATCGAGCGGAGTAATGCCCGTGCCGATTACCGCGTGCTCGCTGACGCCATAAAGAAAGGAGCGAAGTAACGCCATGGCGTCCAGTTGGTTGGACAGAATCGTGGACGGGGTGGCTGCAGCACAAGCCGGGCATGCGACTATGCCGAGTACTCCCACCCGCACACGTGGGCGTGCTGCCCGATCCTCTGCGACACAACCAACTGGACGCTTTGCATGGTCGCCGCAGTCCTTCGGCGTAACCCTGCTTCCCTACCAGCTTGCCGGCTTGGAGTACATCCACGATAGCCGGCGCTGCATCGTCGCTGATGAGATGGGGCTAGGGAAGACGGTAGAGGCACTGGCGGCGATCCACTTGGAGCAAGCATACCCGGCGCTGATTGTCTGCCCGGCCTCACTCAAGCTCAACTGGGAACGCGAAGTACGCCGCTGTCTGCCGGGCATCCGGGCATCGGTTGATGCGTGTGGTGGGCAGGTGGTCATTACCAACTACGAACGGCTCGCACCGCTCGATTATCGACCGTGGCGGGCGCTGATCGTGGATGAGGCGCATTACGTGAAGGACCGCCGAACACAGCGGGCCGGCCACATTTTGCGACTCTCACGTACTCCTACGCTGGAGCTGGTGCTACTCCTGACTGGTACACCGATCATCAACCGACCGCTTGATCTAGCTTCACTGCTGGAGATCGTGGGCACGTTGCACGAGTACGGCGGGTTCTGGGAGTACGTGAAGCGATTCTGTGACGCCTACCAGGGGCAATGGGGCTGGGATTTGTCGGGGGCTGCCAACCTACCAGAACTGAATAAGCGCCTACGGAACACGTGCTATCTGCGACGGCTCAAGGCAGATGTGTTGCCGCAACTCCCAGCCAAGCGCCGGGCCGTGGTGACCCTACCTATCAGCAATCGTGCTGCCTATAAGGAAGCTGAACGCGATTGGTACGGGGCCGGCGGTGAATTGCTCAAGCTGGGAGAACTTCGACAGGTTGCGGCGGCGGGCAAGGTGAAGGCTGCCACGAGCTGGATAGAGGGCGTGCTAGAGCAGGGCGAAAAGTTGGTAGTGTTCACCTGGCACAGAGCTACGGCTGAAACCATAGCCGGGTGCTTCGATGCGCCGTGCATTACTGGTGATACCCCACTGAAGGAAAGGGACCGGTTGGTGCAGCGTTTCCAGACTGATGAGAACACCCGGCTAATCGTCCTGACCATCGCGACCGGGGGCTTGGGCCTGACTCTGACCGCTGCATCGAACGTCGCATTCCTTGAGCTTCCGTGGACGCCGGCGGCGCTGGAGCAAGCCGAAGACCGGCTTCACAGAATCGGGCAGCAAGACGCGGTGACATCGTGGCTCTTGCTCTCGAACACGAGCATCGACCAGCAGATGTATGCACTACTGGACGAAAAGCAAGCCGTGGTGAAGGCGGGGACGGATGGAGTAACCGACACATCGGCCATGCGGATCGTGGCCAACGCTATTCGGCAGAGTCTCGCAGCGTAAGTAATTCTGGAGGTACCAAGATCATGACAACACTATCTATAGATCAGGCCATAGCGGACGCACGGGGCGGGGGATGGTCTGCTAACCTAATCCCCGATGCTGTAGGTACCGCGCTTACTGAGTCAACCTTAGACCCGCTTGCTAACAACGGGTCACACTTCGGGCTTTTCCAGTTTGATGATCCTACGGGGCAGAGTGTGGGGTACAGTCACGCCCAATTGTTCGACCCACAGGACGCCTTTCGAGCCGCCTACCTGCTCTATCAACAGCGGGGATGGGAGCCATGGGCGCCGAACGAGCCCGCCGCGACCAGAGCGGCAAACATTCAGAAAATTCGAGAGTATGTGAAGGGAAAGAACGTGACAAACACTGGCGGCAATCCAATACCCGGCGCGGACTGGTTGGGGAACGTAGGAGGCGACATAAGCAGCGCATCAGGGACCATCGGCAATCATCTAAACCCTGCTTGGTACGTTCAGCAAGGCGCGCAAGCTGCGGTAAGCGGCGTAGAGCATGGAATACAGGGCGCGGTAGGCGGTATGGTAGCGGGCTTTACTGGGGCCATATACGAGCTAGGCCGGAAGGTGCTTCCGTTCGTGGTGATTCTCCTAGCAATCATCGGCGTGGGCTTCGCCCTTATCGAAGAGATGAAGAAGTAGGTAGATGGTGCGTGCTCTTCAAGCGGCGCTGGCCGCGTAATCGAATGGAGGTAGGTACCGTGATACTATCCGAGCTACACCACGAACATCGCGAGAGGGTCGCGAGTTGCCCGGTTCTGACCTACGACGGGGATTATTACCCACGTGTGGGATTTGACGATCTGAACGCGCATGTAGTGGCCTACTACTGGGGCGTAGTTTCGAAGGCTCGGAAGGGTGGTTCAGATGCTGTTCTACGATCCATGAGCCGTGTAGAGATACGGGACATTGACGGGAACCGCTACCGTCTGCTGACGGACATCAACGCCATAAACGAGTTCTTTAGAGAGATGGCGGAAGAGGAGGGCATCGAACAGTTCAGGCGCGTTTACTAGAACGCAATCCCGCGCACTTGCGCACACGTCATGCTCATGGCTGCTATGACTGGACATCAGGGCAGCGTGCACGAACACATGCAGGCGTCTAAGACTCACAAATAAAGAAGCACCCACCGGTGCAGCCGCCAAAGCTTCCGGTAGGTGCTCGAAAGAAAGAAACCAATGTGCTCTTCTAGTTCCAATATACAGGTACTATCCCCGCTCTGTCCAACTTGTACCCCGCCTGGGGTAGGCTTCCAATCGTGTTGGAAGTCGCCTCTCTGCCCTGACCTGCAACGCTGCACCTTTACAGAGTGTGGCCGCTAATGGCACGCGACTTTCGGGCAGAGTATCAACGTCGTCAAGCTCTGGGCATTGAACGCGGTCTATCTACTCCACAAATGCGTGGCCATGCGCGTCCACATCGCTCCGAGCCGTCCGTGCGACATCTCAAGAGCATCGGGCATCTGGAGACATCGCGGGCAGACACGCTCAATCGGTACTACCAGGCGGTGGGACATGTGCAGTCCGGCGACTCACTGAGCCGGGCCGCGAAGAAGTCGGGGATTAGCTCGGCAACTGTTAATAGGATCAATGAAGAGCGTGGTCTGCTGCATAAGACCTATAAACCCGACTCTACGGGAAAGTCGCGATTATTTGGGTTGGGGGTGCAACGTTCCGGTACTGCCCCTGTGCTGGAGAACGACGGAGGCTATCAGACCCGTGTGCAATTCGATGCACGGAATATGTCCCTTATGGGTGAGTACTGGAATGCTGTAAAGAAGGCCCAGAATGGTGGAGGTACGGGCGACCTACGGGCCATGACGCGTGCTGAGATACGGGACGTAGACGGGAACCGCTACCGTCTGCTGACGGACATTAACGCCATAAACGAGTTCTTTGGTGATATGACCGACGAGGAGCTTGAGGAGTTCGATCGACACTTTGAGTCGGAGAAGTTACCGGTGCGCCGTGCAGCCTAAAATACCTGTGCTTACTTCCGGCGGGGAGCTGTACGCAGATGTGGCGCTGGACGAAAACAACGCGGCACGTGTACGGGACTACTGGCGTGCCGTGTGGCTGCTTTTCGACAGCGGCGAATCGTCGGGGCTGCTCTCACTCGGACCCATTGCAATCATTGATGTTGCAGGCGTGCAGTACGAACTGCTGACAGACGTGGATGCCCTCCTTCACCTATTCGAGCAATTGTCAGACAACGAGTTAGACGGGCTTCGTGGCTATGGCGACCTGTCCAATCCTTCAGAGCTGGAGTCAGGCGGCGATCTATGAGAACGTCGTACTATCCTTCCTGCTTACGCTGTGGTGAGTATTACCGGGACGCGATGCGTGCACTTCACAGGGGCATCGTCTGTGCCAACTGTGCAGACCATGACCACCGACGGGGTACGTGTTCCGTCTGTGTCACGGATGGGCCGCTTGAGTCTCACCACGTGGCCGGCATAAAGCAGGCACCCGACACGATCCCCGTCTGCCTCAACTGTCACCGCATTTTGTCGCAGCTCCAGTACCGTTGGCATCCATCGTGGAAGACTGAGGTACGACCGGGACTCTTCCGGCTACAGGGCTACATCGACATTAGCCATGTCGCGGCGGCACGCGGCGGGGCGTGTGAGTTGCTCCATTACACCGAGTTATCGAAGCGTCCAGTATGGGACGATCTGGTGCGCCTGTCGTGGTGCCTGACGGCCTACCAGCACTTCGGGTTACAGGATAGCTACGGTCCCATGTGGGATGGAATCTTTCATTCATTCGATCTGTCGCCGGCGGACTGTGGCGACGTGGTGTACCCGGAGACGTTTCAATGAAGACCTGTCTAGAGCAATACTTGCGGTGCTACACCGAACCAATCGGGAAAGAGCCGAACGGGGGCAGTGGCCTAACACCGCAGAGCCGGACCCGGAACCCGTCAGAGGAAGAGCGTGCAATCAATGAGATAGGGCGACCCTACGACGGTCACTGTCTGGTGTTCGACACGGAGACCACGAACGACGCCGCCCAAACCCTACGCTTCGGCATGTACACCGTCTACGGCCTGGACTCAGATAGCCGGGTACGGCTCTACCGGCGGGACGATCTGACCCGCGAGCTGCAGGACGTGGAGCATTCAGCCGGCATCTTCTACAACTCGGCGACCTGCACAGAGTCAGAGATAGCGCTGCTTCGCAAGTACGCGGCGACCCACACTGTAGAGGGCGGCTATCCGTGGCAAATCATGCCCGTGGAGGCGTTCGTCTGCGATGTGTTCTATGCGTGGGTATATTCCCGGCAAGCACTCTGCATCGGGCATAATTTGGCCTTCGATCTGTCCCGGTTAGCTACGCAGTGGGGCAAGGCACAGAAGCGCTACAGCGGTGGGTTCTGGCTCAAGCTTTGTACTTGTGAACACAAGAAGTGCTTCGATCATCCGGCCATTCGGATCAAGCATATAGGGTCACAGAAGAACATGATCGAGTTTCGCAACGACTCAATCCCTGATGGCACGAAGAGAAGGAAAACAACCTTCTATGGCGGTGCCTTCCTGGACACTGGGATGTTCGGGCGTGCTCTCTTGGGGCCGGGTGACGCGACGCTTCGCGGGATGGGCAAGCGATTCAAGGCGTCGGTTATCAAGGCAGACGATGCAGAGCATGGTGTAACTCTCTCACCCGAGTACCTGGACTACGCCAAGCAGGATGTGGCGGCGACGTGGGCACTCTATCAAGCAGAGCGCACGCTGTACCGAACACACGGACTCTCTCGCGACATGTGGAAGATTTACTCAGAAGCGAGCTTGGGGAAAGCCTACCTGAAAGAGCTAGGCGTCCCGCAATTCATGAAGCAGAATGCAGCCTTCCCTAAAGATGTGTTGGGCTTCGGGATGGTTGCCTACTACGGTGGTCGAACTGAGGTAAAGATACGGCTGCAACCCACTGAGGTTGTGTACTGCGACTTTAAGAGTCAGTACCCGACGGTGAACGCTCTGATGGGGCTGCAAGAGCTGCTCCTTGCCAAGCAGGTGAAGGTGAAGGACTGCACGGCACAGGTTCGGGAATGGCTGAAGAATCTGACCATGGACGATCTTCAGCAGCCCGAGAACTGGAGCCGGCTACGCTGCCTGGTGAAGGTTCGTCCAGACGGAGACATCCTGCCTGTTCGTGCTCGCTATGGCGGCGGCGATGATGTGGCGGCCTGTAATATCGGGATTAGCGCCGTGACCGGCCCGCCTATCTGGTATGCACTGGCGGACGTGGTAGGAAGTGTGCTGCTCGCGGGGAAAGTGCCGGAGATTCTAGAAGCGGTGGAGCTTGTCCCGGTGGGTCGCGTAAGAACCAACCCGTGGAATCTCTTTGGTGATGAACGCTACGCGGTGGACCTGGAGAAGCAGGACTTCTTCACCGAGATTATCAATCTACGAACACGTGTGCTTGGTGAACAAGCGGCACTCGGAGAACCGGAGGAGACGAAGAAGCATAGCAATGAGTGGGAGTATCTGGACGGCTTGCAGCGGGCCTTGAAGCTGTTAGCTAACAGCACCAGCTACGGCGTACTGCTGGAGATCGTGCAGGATGAACGGACTCACGACGCGAAGCCGGTTATGGTCTACGGGATGGATCAAGAGCAGCGTAACACTCACGTAGTAGAACGATCGGGGCCATACTTCGCCGGTCCTATCGGCGCATTGATTCCAGCGGCGGGGCGTCTGCTCATTGCCATTGCCGAGCGCCTGGCGGCTGACCGGGGCCTGTCCTACGGCTTCTGTGACACAGACTCAATGGCCTTCAGCCGCCCACCTGGTGTGGATCGTGAGACCTTCCACGAGCTGACATCGGGGATTATCGAATGGTTCACGCCGCTGTCACCGTACCGTGAACCCGGTTCGATTCTCCAGCGAGAGAAGATCAATAGATGGAATGGGGAAGTAGAGCCGCTGTACTTCTTGGGCATCTCACCCAAGCGCTACGTACTCTACAACCGGCTGACCGAAGGACGCTATCGCATCCGCAAGTTCTCAGCGCACGGTACCGGAACGTGGGACCAGCCGGGTGAGTACCAGTCACGAGTAGGTATACCCGAGCCGGCGGGCGATGTCTACAAGCTTGGCGGCGCACGCTGGCTTTACGATCTATGGTACGAGGCTATCGAGAGCATTGAAGCAGGTGAGACGGTCCATGTGCCCGCTACGGACTACCCGCCGCTCAATATGCCGGCCATGGGCCGGGCCACCATCACGACCTGGAACCTCTACCAGCAGTATCAGTCAATTGACGGGATGCGGCCTTTCAACTTCATCACGACGTTACCGGGGCTGGGCACTTCACAGGACATAGGGCTACAAGCCATGGCATGGGACTTGGGGGTATATGACAATAACTCTTCCCCAACCGATGAAGAGATTAGTAGGCTGATGGAAAGCTTGCCGCAAGAACGCCGTATGCAGCGTCGCGTGGCAGTAGAAGACTGGAAGGAGTTAAGTGGAAGTATCAGGCATGGGGGTGGAATCAGGCGTACTGCTGATGTCGCTGGAGAGTTCATACCAGCATCCATTGTGAGAAAGACCGGCCTTCCCGCCGATGTCATGGCCGCCCAGTTTGGGTACGACTACACGCACGACTTCCTGGAGCACGTACGAAGCGTCCATGAACGATACGACAACCCTACGGGTACTAACCGTCTACACGACGATAACCCCTACCGTGGCCTGACTCCAGCCACCACGTTCTATGCCCCACGTGGCAGCAGCTTTGCCGATGTGAAGGGGAAGGTGCGCCGCAACGATGGAAAGCACGAGCAAGTGAATGTAAGACATCGCATGTTGGGTGAAACTCTGATGGACTACTTCCAGGCTCGGAATCACAAGATGGAAGAGCCGCGAGGAATAGGGGTACTGACCCGCCGTCAGGTTGAGATCATCGGCCACGCCTTCATCGGCAAAGAAACGAATGAGATCATGGAAGAGCAGAAGGAGGACACGGACAGGGTTATTAGCTACCAGCGAGTTGAGGAAAGTTACGGGAGCATAGACGTGTCTGGATGGCTAAGTGATACACCTGTACCGGACTTGGTGAAGAAGACCGGTATTCCCCGACGGACGCTCTATGATCTTCGCAACGGAGCAACGCCCACGCCTGCAACGTTGAAGAAACTTCAGAGAGGCATGTCAAAGCAGCCGGTGAAGCGATTCAATAAGGAAGAAGTAGCAGCTCGAAGCCGGGCACGAGGTGAGGGTGTGCAGGGAGAGACCGAACCCTCACCGGCAAACGACCCAAGCAGGCGCACCGTCCCCGTCGGGTGATTCTCGGAGCGTTGGGCCGGAGTACGTAGGACAGGACAGCCCAAGGAACAGCACGCCGGCAGGCACCGACGCCCGAACGCTGGACACGCCGGCAGAGGATCCACGAGGATCCGCAGTACCGCACAGCGGCAGACGATCCGGCAGACGATCCGCAAGACGGCCCCCACGAAACGATCCGCCACACACCTGACGCCCACAGACGCTCTTTGTACGTATTCGTGGCAAAATGGCACCGCCACGCCACGATAGCAGCGATAGCGCCGCCTAGCTACTAGACAGCATATACGCGGCGCTACGGTGCGCTTTCGGGACGAATGACGAAAGACGCATACGCCGGAAAGGGGTGTGCGGCCAAATCCGGGCGAGGGACCTATCCCCTCGGGTACGCGTTCCTGCACAAAGGCGGTGTAGACCGTGTCGCTCATGCCGCGCAGCGTCGGCACCACTAAGTAGACGGGAACTGCTACCGCCAGTTGCGTGGACAGCGCGAGAAGCCCTATAGCCGGTGCGCACATCCACTGAAAGCGAACCGTGGTTCGCAGGTTACCCCAGCGACTAGCCACCACCGGCGTTAACAAAGTTCCGATAGTCCAGCGGAGGTCTTAGGCTGGGTACAGGCGATGCAGCGCGGTCCAGCCGGGCTCCACCGGATCTTCTATGCCACCCGCTTTGGCTGGAAGCTCGACAAGCTTGGCTATGTCCGGTTTCGACATTGGCGTATCTGGTCCGTGCCAGGGCTTCCTGGCGCTATCTGCCCAAAGAACTTCCCCCGCTGGCTCAAAGCTTGCTCGTTTGAGGCCGTCGTCCACGGCCTGCGCGAACTGTTTCGGATCTCCGAAGGACACCACGCCCAGCCTTCGGTGATGATCTTTGATGCCCATACCCTGCAATCGACACCAGAAAGCGGGAATCGTGCCGAGTATGACAGGCTCAAGCGCGAGCGGGGCTCGAAGACGCACATCGCGGTTGATACCTTAAGCAAGCTGTTGACGATGGTGACAACCCCGGCCAACGAGCAAGAGCGTTTCCAGGTGGAGACGCTGGCCGCAGCCGTCCAAGAGGCGACTGGCGAGCACGTGGAATTGGCCTTTGTGGATCAAGGCTATACCGGCGAGGAGACGCAAGAGGCGGCGCAGGACCATGGCATCCAGCAGAAGGTCGTCAAGGTGCCCGAGGCCAAACGCGGCTTTGTCTTGTTGCGTGCAGATGGGTCGTCGAGTGAAGTTTCGCCTGGGCCGCGCGCTTTCGCCGTCTGGACAAGGAGTACGAGCGGCTGCCCGAGGGTCTGATCAGCCTCCACGTCGTGGCCTTTGTCAGTCTGCTGCTCCAACGTGCTGGCCCTTTCCTCCCAGTTCATGACACGCGCTAGAAGGACAAGGCGGCCAGGCGATTCCACGGCCATCGCTGGGCATGTGTGTGCCCACGCGGTTATCCATGACGACCTCTTGGTTGGACGCGCCGCGCCGGGCACCAGTACAGTGTAAAAATGGATGCAAATCTCCCGGTCCGGGACAGCACCGCAGAGGCAGTGGTCGCACGCAACCTCCATCGCACCTACCAAAAGGGCGGACGGTTCTCACGTGGGCGTCGGGAGATCGTGGCCGTGCAGGACATTAGCTTCGCCATTCCGTGCGGCACAGTCTTCGGCATGCTCGGTCCCAATGGCGCGGGCAAGACGACCACCATCAAAATGCTCTCCACACTACTGGTTCCCACCAGTGGCACGGCGAGCGTTGGCGGGTACGACGTAGTTCGTGAAGACCAGATGGTTCGCCGTCAGTTGGGCGTGGTCCTTGGAGGCGATCGAGGCCTCTATGCCAAGCTCTCCGGACGTGACAACCTCATGTACTTCGGCACACTGTACGGGCTACGCAAGAGCGTCTGCGCCCGCCGCTCGGACGAGGTCCTGGAGATGGTGGGGCTGCGCGACCGCTCCGATGAGCGAGTGGAGGGGTATTCGCGCGGCATGAAGCAGCGCATCCATTTGGCCAAGGCATTACTCCACGACCCTCCGATCCTGTTTCTGGACGAGCCCAGCATCGGGCTCGATCCAGCCGCTGCGGTCGACCTGCGCAACTCCATCGCCAACCTGGTGCCGGAACACACCGTCCTGCTGACCACCCACGATATGGCGGAGGCCGATATCCTCTGCCGCGAGATCGCCATAGTGGACCGAGGATTGATCGTCGACCAGGGGACTCCGCAGCAGTTGAAGGCGCGGGTCGCCGGCTCGCGGCGCATCGTCGTCTCCACCGCCTCCGCCCCCGATGGTCAGGTGGCTCACATCGAGGGAGAGTTGAATCGCCTTCCCGGTGTACGCGGGTTGAGCGGTGAGACGATGGATGGAGGCCGACGAGAGTGGACTATCCTCTGCACCTCGACCACTTCCACCCTGGATGCCACCCTCGCGGTGCTGAGGCAGTTCGAGACGCCGATTAGTGGTATTCGCGTGTTCGAGCCCACGCTCGAGGATGCGTTCCTGGCAATTGCCGGACGGTCGTTCGAATGATCACCAGCCGCAAGTCGTTCCTCAACCCCCTTGAGCATCGCTGGGCCGTTTTGATGGGCACGGCCCGAGCTTACTTCGTCATTCTTAACACCTACGCCATCCAGCGGGTCCGAAACCCGATAACGCTAACCATCAATTTCGCCACCTGGCGAATTGCCTATGGCCTGACTGGGCACCACCAGATCGCGGGTGCCTCGGTCTCCGGATTTCTGCTGATCGGCTCCTTCGGAAACATCATCTGGTTCTCCACGCTATGGTCCAGCGGCTTCGCCATTGAACGCGCACGTCATGAAGGCACCAGCGCCGCTCTGTTCCTCTCCCCGGCCAGCCGGCCGATGGTGATTGTGGGGTACGGATTGGGAGCACTGGCCATGGCCATTCCCGCCTTCTTCGTCGTGGCCGTGGTCGCTGTGCTCAGTGGTGCCCACTTTCACCTGATCGATCCACTCGCTGCGTTTCTCGCCTTCGTTGGCCTGGTTGCCGGTACGCTAGCCTGTGGCTTCGCTCTCGCCGGGATCTTCATTTTGTCGCGGCGCGGCAACATCATTGCCACCTTGCTCCAGATGCCTATCTACTTTTTGGCAGGGTTTGTGGTGCCTATCTCACGCCTGCCGGTATGGGTTCAGCCGTTCTCCAATGCCCTGCCGGTGACGCACGCAGCTATCGCCCTTCGAGAGACCGCTCTGCTTGGCTACACCACCGCGCGGGCAGGGCCGCAGATCCTGGCCTGTTTTGGGGTCTCGGCAGTGTATTGTGTCGTCGGCTATTTTTCGTTACGGAGGGTCGAGCATGTCGCGAAGTACGCCGGCCAGCTCGACCTCTACTGACAGGCTAACCGGGATGGCCGCGGCTTGGGCGGCCATGTTGGCGTCCTGGCGTGCTAAGTTTCTGGAGGTCCTGGCCTGGGCCGGAGCAGGCGGTGAGTTCGTCACCTGGATCGTATTTCCCGCTTTCCCGGTGATGATTATCGGGTTGATCTACCGCTCGGCGCGTCCCGATCTGCTGGGCTACGTGGTGGTGGCGGCGGCCGCGAACACCGTCGCCCAGAACTTGACCATGTATCTCACCAACCTCCTAGACGACGAACGGATGAACGGCACGCTGGTCGGGCTGTTTCTCGCGCCCTGTCCCAGGTACAGCTGGCTGATTGGTTTCACTCTGGGCGGCATCGTCGATACCATTTTCAGCGCGTTCGTGGTCCTGGGACTGGGGCTTCTGGCCTTTCGTGTGCCGCTACATCCGGATTTCCCCGCACTGATGGTCACGGCCATCCTTTTCTTGATTGCGATTGGAGGCCTGGGCTTCATCCTCACCGGGCTCGGACTGATGCTGAAGGATGGGGGCACGCTTTCCAACTTGGTTTTCCCCATCTTTGCCTTTCTGGGCGGCGTCTGGTATCCGGTGGCGCTGCTCCCCATCTGGTTGCAGATTCCCGCACGGTGCCTTCCCCTGGGGTACGGGATGCAAGCGCTGGCCAGCGCGGCGTTACATCACACCGGCGTGCGCGATCTTGCCGCGCAGCTGGTTCCCCTGACCGGGTTTGCCATTGGCCTGCCAATTCTCGGCATCTGGATGTTCTCCTTCGTGGAAAAGCGCATCCGCATCCGCGGCGAGCTGGATTTGTACTAAGCATGTGACCATTAGGGCTTATGCGTGAGTAGGGGGCGTAGCGAGGAGGAGCGCGACGGCAGCAGCAGGATGCTGCGCATAGTCGCGTAGGGCGGTGGCTATACGCGTACAGCCAGTGCGGCGTAGATTGGATAAGGGGGCCGAAGCGCCCTCCTCACCGAACCGGACATGCGGATCTCCAGTCGGTTGTTTCCTCATCGGGAATAGCTTGCCGCCTTCCGAGCTGCGATCATGGTGAACAGCCCACGGGCTTCGAAGTAGGCATTGGGCCAGCGATCATGGTTGGTACCTCGGCCTCGTCCCGAGAGTTGACTCGGTTTCACGGAGTCGACTCAACAGATCCTGAAACGCCGGGCAGTGGACGGCCAGCCTCCGACATTGCCCAAAAAGATCATCGAATAGCTGGAGGCGACGGCTCGCGGCTGGAACCGTGGATCGACACACTTTGTCTGGCCCGGCACGTGCCACGGACGACGGGGGCAACTCATAATGAAACACCTAATCAGTCCCCTCAGGAGGAGAGTGTGAGCCACAACGGCACCCTCTATACCAACTGCACCGTCCACACCATGGACAGCGCGGCCCCGGCCGGTGCTCTCTTGATCGAGGGCGAGCGCATCGTCGCCGTGGGGCCGAGCTACCAGGTCGAAGCGCAGGCGGGTGCCGGTGTTCGCCGGATTGATCTAGCGGGGCAGACCGTGCTGCCGGGTTTCAACGACTCACATGCGCACATTCTGTGGGTTGGTCTAGCGCTGGAACAGGTCGACGTGGGGGTCGACGCCGTGCACTGCATCGACGATATCCAAAGCGCAGTGCAGACCCGGGCACGGACCACGCCCACCGGCGACTGGGTGCTCGGCCGCGGCTACCAGCAGACCGCGCTGCGGGAGCAGCGGCATCCCACCCGGGCTGATCTCGATGAGATCAGCCCGGATCATCCCGTCATGCTGCGCCACACCTCGGGACATGTGCTCACCTGCAACTCTCTCGCGCTGCAACGAGCCGGCATCACACGAGAAACACCGTCTCCTGCCGGCGGCGAGATCGACCGCGACCAGCACGGCGAGCCGACCGGGGTGCTCAAGGAATCCGCCATGGACCTGATCTACGACGTCATTCCGCCACCCTCGCTGGGACAGGGGACGGAGATGATACTGCGGGCCATGGACCTGATGGCGCGCCAGGGCATCACCAGTGTCTCCGATGCGGCAACCGGGCATGGCTCATCCGCTGAACCGGAACTGGCCATGTATCGAGCCGCTCTACACAGTGAGAAGCTGGCGGGACGTATCACCCTGATGCCGCAGATTCTCTACACCGCTCCGCCGGACAGCGATGAGATCCACACACCGGACACGTTCGATGTCGGTAATCAACCGGACTGGCTCGCTGTCGGCCCCACCAAGGTCTTCTCAGATGGCGCGCTCTCCACGCGCACAGCTGCCTTGCGTCAGCCCTACCGTGCTGACGGCACCAACACTGGCATCCTTCTCTGGAAGACCCGCACTCTGGCCGGCATGATACAGCGTGCGCATGCCGCAGGCTGGCAGATCGCCGCCCATGCGCTGGGGGATCGTGCGGTAGAGGTAATGATCGAGGTCTACGAAGAGGCTCTGGCCATCTCGCCCCGTCGGGACCACCGCCACCGCATCGAGCACTGCATGCTTCTGGACCAAGATCTGGCTCGCCGCATCAAAGCCGCCGGACTGGTGCCCTCGCTCCAACCGGATATCTACCGCCTGGGCGACAGCTACATAGACGCTCTGGGCCTGGAACGCGCGGCGCAATCCATTCCCACCGGCTTGTTCAAGGAGTTGGACATTCCGGTTGCCTTCTCCTCCGACCGCCCGGTTATTCCCGGGCATCCGCTGGAGGTGATCCGTTCGGCTATGGACCGCACCACCCCCACCGGTGTGGTACTGGGACCGGAGCACAAGGTGACTGCGCTGGAAGCCATCCGGAACTACACCTGGGGGGGCGCCTGGGCTACCCATACGGAGCACCATAAAGGGGTGTTGCGGGCCGGTCTCCTGGCCGACTTTGCCGTACTCAGCGCCGACCCAGCAACTGTTCCCGTGGAAGAGTTTGGGGAACTGCGCGTGACCATGACAGTAGTGGGAGGCAGGGAGGTATACGCCGAGTGATCGGTCTCTCATTTCCCGATCCCGCCCCTCCTCCAATCGGGAGACGCCTCGTGGCACACGACTGACCGCCAGTTCACCGCTACAATTTGCTATGCTGCGTGCTCGTGTCTGGCTGGCCTTTGCCGCGCTCTGCATGATCTGGGGCGCATCGTATCTGTTCATTCGGCTTGGTGTGCGAGACCTCACGCCGCCGGCCCTGGTTGCGCTCCGGCTGCTGGTGGGCGCCGCTGTGATATCAACCATCGCAACCGTTCGACGCCACGATCTGCGGCTGCAACGCCGCGAATTTCTGGTCCTGCTGGTAATTGCCACCATTAACACCGTCGCCCCATTTCTCCTTATCGCCTGGGGTGAGGTGACCGTGCCAAGCGGACTCGCTGCCGTACTCAACAGCACCGTCCCAATCTTCAGCATGGTCCTGGCAGGCGCGGTGTTACAGGACGAGCCAATGACGCTGCCACGGATCAGCGGGGTGGCCGTGGGATTCACAGGGGTCGTGGTATTACTGAGCAAGAGTCTCAGCCAGTCGACGATTCATTGGAGTGCGTTGGCCGGTCAGGGGGCAATCGTGCTGGCATCGGTCTGCTATGCAGTCGGCGCGGTCTCGGTGCGAAAAAGCCTGCGAGGAGTGCCCCCACTGACCATGGCCACTTACACGCTGCTGATAGCCGCCGGTGAAACGGTGATCCTCAGTCTGCTCTTCAGCCGTCCGGCGTGGGGCGCCATCAGCGGCGCCACCTGGTTCGCGATTGGATGGCTCGGTATCCTCGGCTCCGGCGTGGCGTATCTTTTGGCGTTCTACATCCTGTCGAACTGGGGTGCGGCACGGTATTCCCTGCTGGCCTACATGATGCCGGTGGTGGGGCTGACTCTGGGGGCAGTCTTCCTGCACGAGGTGCTCGATTGGCATATCATCGCCGGCTCCATCCTGGTCGTGAGCGGCGTCCTTTTGGCCAGCCTCGTTAAGCGCGCCAACCCGTTGCGAGGCGAGGAAAGGCAGACACAGGCGACAACCGCGGCCGAGTGAAGCCGTTGTTGGCTGGGCCAGCAAAAAGCGTCCGTCATCAACAACCCCCAACACCGTGCCACTTTTCGCTTCGCGATCCCGTGGAATGCGTGTGGACCGCTTCCTCGTATGATGGGAGGGGACATTGCGGATTGAGTTGCGCCGAGTATGGTGTCATCGGCGCTGTATCCAGACGCGACCGGTTCAAGACTCGCTATTCCGCGTGAAGCGTTAACCGCAGGAAGAGAGGTGCGACATGAAAGTACGGACCCTGATTCCAGTACTACTTGCGCTGAGCTGACTACTGCCGGCGGTCAGCGCGCGCGGAGCGGGCCAAAGAGGCGATCGACTGTGGGCCCTACCGCATACTCTGTATCCAGCCCATACCGTGGTTACCAACGCCGCGGTCAATAACCAGACCATTCAGGGACGTTTTGGCGTGCTGCATCAGCATACCTACGCGGATCTCGGCCGCTAGGACGCCCATGGCTGGTTGCAACGTGCTCAATTGACGGTTGCCTCCGACCAAAAACTGTACTGGTCGTATGCTATCTCGTACTTCCCCTCCACCGGCGACGTGCAGGGCGCCGTAGCGGATTTTCACAAGCCACTCAAGCTCTTCCGGGCCGGTCCCTACTCCGGCCGGGCGGTAGCGGTTACCACCGACGGAAAGTATGCCGCGTATCACATCTTTGGGTCTGGCACGATCCTGGTCGAGGAATTCTGCTCGACCGCCGGTCCAGACTTGCACACCAATCGCCCGCTGCTGCTGCGCGTCTGTTCGCGTCAGGACCGAAAATTGGTGGCGCTGTTGAAGAAGACCCTGGCCGCCAACGCGCCGACGACACCCATTGCCGCGGCAGCAGGCACTCCAGCAGAGGCGGTCCATACCACGGTCGGTATTCGTCCACCCTTCACTATTAGAGGTGAGGGTGTGGCCGGCGTTCCCATGCTCGTCACCTTCTCCTTCAAAAACCGGACCGCGACCTGCAGCGGCGTCTCGGATGTGAATAGCGACGCGAGTGGCATCGAGGACATAACGAATGCCACCAGGGGGTACACGGTGCACGTGGCCATCGTCTTCACGTATGGCGGCCAGACGTACCCGACTTCTACCGAGTTCACGCCGTAGGACGGTGTCCGCTCGCAACGATCTGGTCGGCGATGCCCTGATTCGAGTTCATGTCTCTGCGCCTGGAAGGTTCTCTCATGTGGCTTCGCATACCCTAGCCTTGAATCGATGAGCTTCGCCAGCCTAAAACTGTAACCATCCGCCTGGTCTGGACGTTACACTGACAGAATCAATCATCCGGCGCCGGAGATACGGTGAGCGAGTTCGCTCTGACCTACGAGACGGCTGACCATGCACCTGTGGCCGTATCTGAAGAGGACGGCTGGGTTCAGCGCGCACGCGCCGGAGACATCGATGCATTTGGCGCCATCATGACGCAGTACGAGGGACGCCTGCTACGCTTTTTAGGCGGGCTGGTGGGCGATATCGAGGTGGCGCAAGAGCTCTGTCAGGACACCTTCCTGGCTGCCTATCAGGCATTGCCGCGGGCGCAGGGAGAGATGCGACTCTCCGCGTGGTTACACACCATCGCGCTCAACAAAGCGCGGAGCCACCATCGGCGTCGCAAGCTTCGCATGTTCGTACCGCTCAAGGCCGACGAGGTCCGCTCGCCGTCACGCGATCTTCAGGAGGGGGTGGCGATGGATGACACTGTCCGGCGAACACTCCAGCGCATGCCTCGGCAGTATGCGCACCCGCTATTGCTGCAAACGGCTGGCGGACTGAGTTGCCAGGAAATCGCCGAGGTGCTGAATTGCAGCACCGGGGCAGCCAAGGTTCGGCTGATGCGCGCCCGCGAGTCGTTCAAGAAGATCTACGAAGACGAGGAACGAGAGCCATGCGCGAGCTAAACTGCCGAACGGCGCAAGTCTGGCTCCAGGACACTTCGGACCTGGTGGCGCCGGAGGCGCAGCTACTTGACGCTCACCTGGAGCGCTGCACGGTATGTAGCCGCTATCAGGCATGGCGGTCGGACATGGACCAGCGCATCCTCCACACGTTGAGCGCCGACACCGCCAGCGTATCGGTTCGCCACCAGGTGTTGCGGCAATTGTCAGCTCCGGCGCGGTCCACCGGTAGAGCGATCGCCCCTCACGCTGGTCGCCGGCTCTCCGTGGTAGGATCCGGGCCGATGCCGCGCTCACTGTGGGCTGCCGTCCCGATCGCGGTGCTTGCCGCCTTGCTTTTCTTGTTTTTCCCCCAGGAGATGCCTGGCAACAGGCACGTGATTCCATCGGTGAGCGAAAGCGATGCCGCCTGGCATGTAGTCCGCCCCACTATCGGATTCCCCCTGGCGCTTGATCCGTTGCGCCCAAACCACATGCTGTCCGGGGCCTGGGGAAGCGTCTACCAGAGCTGGAACGGCGGAGACTCCTGGCATCGACTGGCGCGCCTCCACGCCGGCGTGATTCGATCCTTAGCGATCGACCGTACCCGGCCGAATCGATATCTGGTGGCGATGAAGTACTCCGTTTTGGCGTCACACGATGCCGGCCGGCACTGGCGCCGCACGGTCAACTCCCTGCCGGGGGCTGAGAATATGTTTCTCATTCAGCACCCTACGCGGCCCGACACCTTTTACCTAGGTCCGAGCATACTGTGGAAAAGCGAGAACCACGGTCAATCGTGGGAACCCGCTGGCCACTCCTCGATCTTCGCTCCCGACGGTATTCAAGCGCTGACCGTCGCACCCGGCGGCGCGCTGTATACCGGCATCTGGAACGGCGGAGTCGCGGTGTCACACGATGACGGCCGCACCTGGCAGCGACGAGCCACGGGGCTTGATCGACACGTCCTCGACGTGGAACTGTCTCCCGGCGGTGTGCTGTGGGCCGCGACGCAACAGGGATTGTTCTCGTCTCGCGACGATGGCCGGCGCTGGACGTACATCAAAGGACCGGGTCACTTCTATGCGACGGGCGTGGCGTTTGGGCCGAGCTACGTGCTGGCGGGCGGCGTCGATGCACTGTTCCGCTCGACCGATGGCGGCAGACACTGGACTCTGGCCATGGACGGTCTACCGTTAGCGCCCTACATCAACAGTTTGATTACCGATCCCTTGCATCCCCAGCGCGTCTATGCATCGCTGAACAGCGATGGTGTATTTCGCTCCGACGACGGCGGGCGGCACTGGGTCGCCGTGGACAATGGGCTACAAATCAAAGGCTCCGACGCGCCGGATCCTCCACTGTTGTTCCTGCGAGACGGCGCTCTCTGGCACACTGACCGGAATGGCATCGATCCCGGCGTTCTGACCGTCGATCAAGACGTGCGCCTGGCAACACTCTCACCGGATCGCGTCGCCAGCGCCTACCTAACCGTAAACAGTGATGGATGGGCCGTCCGCCTGGTCAGCGTCGGCGGGTCGGGCGCACGGACCGTAGCAAGCGGGACCGATTCACCGCCCGGCAAACTGCTCTGGTCTCCCGACGCTGCCCTATTGGCGATGATCCAGCCGGGAATGGTGACCGTGTCCAACCTGGGGCACTCCAGCTACCACAGAATGTTGACCACCCAGGAACACGTGCTGGGTTGGGCGGCCAACGGCCGCGACCTGCTGGTCTGGAACTCGGGCAGCAAACAGGTGATGAGCGCCGAGGCGAAGCGGTTTACCGGGATCACAACCACCTCTCTCCCCCTACTCGCCCCTGACGGCAAGCACCTGGCCACCGTGGCCGATGGCCGGCTGCGAATCTCAACCATTGGCGGCGCCACCAGGCTGATACACGTGCGGCCCCCGTGCCACGGGCGACAATGGGCGGATGATAGCGCGAGGCTGCTACTGACGTGTGGGACACGCGGCGCCGTGCAGGAACGCGACCAGCTCGGCCATCTGGCGGTGCGAACTCGTCTCCCCGCAATCGCGTCGTGGATGCCCGGTTCACACACCGACTTGATGTTCTTCCACCGGGGTGCTCTGTGGCGCTGGGCGCCCGGCGAGACGCTTTCGCGAATTGTGGTACACGCGCAGTCGACACACGGCTAACCTTTCCGGGCTGTGCAGCCTGGATCAGTGAGTGGGCGTACCCAGCCCGTGGGCTTCCTGGTCAGCTGCATCCGCGACCGGGCGCAGCCGAGCCTGATCCGCTACCTCCGGAAGGTCGCGGTAGCGATTGGCGATGGGAAGACGGCGATCTTTGCCAAAGGCGCGAGTGCTGATCTTCACACCCGGCGGGGCTTGGCGTCGCTTGTACTCGCTCTGTTCGACCAGCGTGATGACACGGGTGACAATCTCCGCATCATAGCCCTGTGCCACGATATCGGTGGACCGTCGATCGTCCTCCACATAGAGCTTGAGAATGGCGTCCAGGATAGGGTAGGGCGGCAGTGAGTCCTCATCACGCTGGTCGGGTCGTAGCTCGGCCGAGGGGGGCTTCTCGATGACCGATCTCGGGATAATCTCGCGGTCGGCCTGTCGATTGCGCCACTCGCATAACTCGAACAAGGTGGTCTTGAATACGTCCTTTAACACCGAAAACGAGCCCGCCAGATCACCATACAAGGTGCTATATCCCACCGACATCTCGCTCTTGTTGCCAGTGGTCAGCACCAACCAGTTGAATTTGTTGGAGAGGGCCATGAGGAGGTTGCCGCGAATACGGGCCTGGATGTTCTCCTCGGTAATATCCTGCTCGGTGTTCTCGAAAACACTGCTCAGTGTCTCCAGGTATGCCATGAAGGTCTCTTCGACCGGCAGCGTCACCCAGCGGATTCCGAGATTTGTGGCCAGCGTCGAGGCATCGCTGCGGCTACCCTCCGACGAATATCGGGACGGCATGGAAACGCCGGTGACGTTCTCAGGGCCGAATGCGTCGACCGCGATGACCGCAGTCAGACTGGAGTCGATGCCGCCTGAAAGACCGATGACCACCTGCTTGAAGCCGCTCTTCCGCACATAGTCACGGGTGCCCAACACCAAGGCTCCGTACATTTCCGCCAGACGGTCCGGAGCGGGGCGGAAATGTATCGGCAACGGCGTCAGTTCGGTGCGGTCCCGCGCCGGGGCCAGCGGCGTGTCGACGGTCTTCCCCGGCGCGCCGGCAAAGACGCGCGCTGGTATATCGCTCTGCCAACGGCGAGTGTCGTGCAGGCGCGCACTGAACACCGCATCCACATCCAGGTCCACCAGCAGAGAATCTTCCTCGAAAAAGCGTCCCTGGGCGATGCGCTCGCCGTTCTGATCGCAAATCATACTGCCACCCTCAAACACCAACTCGTCCTGGCCGCCAACCAGGTTGAGGTAGCAGACATAGGAGAGCTGATCGAGCGCCCGGGTGGCTACCATGCGGTATCGCTGCTCATGCTTACCGGCTCGGTAGGGTGAGGCGTTGATGTTCACGATCACCTCGGCACCCGCCATTGCCTGAGACGTGCCGGGGCCAACCGGGTACCAGATGTCCTCACAGATGTTCACGCCAACCTTGACGCCACGAATGGTAAAGACGGTCCACTCCGAGCCGGCCTTGAAGTACCGCTGCTCGTCGAAAACGGAGTAATTGGGCAAATAAAACTTGTGGTGGCAGCCGACGATCCTACCCTGCTGCATGACCGCCGCGGCGTTGTAGATGTCCCGTCCATCGGTATCGACGAAACCGACCACCGCCGTGATGTCGCCCACGGCGAGCGCGATCCGTTCAATCTCACGCAAGTTTTCGGAGATAAACTCCGGCTTCAACACTAAATCCTCGGGCGGATACCCGGTCAAGCCCAGCTCAGGAAAGGCCACCAGATCGGCCCGCTGCTCTTCCGCTTCACTGATACGCTCGATGATTCGATTGGCGTTCTGGGCGAGTGCTCCCACGGTCGAATTCATCTGCGTCAGTGCGACGCGGAAGGTCCGCATATCATCCGCCTTTCGGGTGTGCTATCGGCACATTCTAACGTGGAGCGATACGGGATGATTCGCGCTCGGTTGGCATGCTTGCTGCTCGCCGTCTACAGTTGAGATATGCGTCCCTCCGAGCTTGCCAAATCATGTATGCGGTGTCGCTGCTCGGCGCAGCGGCACCTGCGGGCCTTGCAGTGCTAACAACTGTATCCCGTCACATGTCGCATTCGCCGGTCATCACTCAGGGTGACCGGTCTTTTTTGTGTGAAGAGTTTCGCGTCTCTTGCGATCGCGCAGCACAGCATTGAAAAGCCGACTGGTGGAGTCTCAATCCCACGGCTCGGCCGGTCTGGCCCATACTCGGGCAGTGGATCTGGCTGAACCACTACTTCTCGATGCAGGGGCCTCGCTGTTTCCGGTGCGGATCGCCTACGAGACCTACGGCAGGCTCTCTACGGAACGCGATAACGCCATCTTGATCTGTCATGCCCTCAGCGGCGATGCGCATGCCGCCGGACGGAGCGATGATGCGGAAGCGCGTAGCAGCGTGGACGGGATTGGCGCCGAGGAGCGCGGTATCCGCGCCCGCAACGGTCTTGGCTGGTGGGATACCCTGATTGGTCCTGGCAAAGCCTTCGACACCGACCGCTTCTTCGTCATATGCACCAACCTAATCGGCAGTTGCCGAGGTTCAACCGGCCCTGCTTCAGTGAACCCGGCGACCGCCCGGCCATATGCCACGGACTTCCCGGTCATCACGGTGGCCGACATGGTTCGTGCCCAACGCGCCGCGCTCCAGCAACTCGGCATCAGCCGTTTGTTGGCGGTGGCCGGCGGCTCATTGGGCGGGATGCAGGCGCTAGAGTGGAGCGTGCGGTATCCGTACGCGATTGACGCCTGCATCACCACGGCCAGCACGGCGCATCTCGGCGCCCAGGGAGTGGCCTGGAACGCGATTGCCCGCAACGCCATCATGGCGGATCCAGACTGGCAGGGCGGACAGTACTACGACACGGACCGTGCGCCGCTGGCCGGTATGGGAGTGGCCCGCATGGTCGGTCATGTGACCTATCTATCGGCCCCCGCCATGCAGGAGAAGTTCGGCCGTCGCCTGCAGGAGCGAGAGCACTACTCCTTCACCCTGGCAAACCCGGACTTCGCGGTCGAGAGCTACCTACGCTATCAAGCCGAAAGCTTCGGTCAGCGCTTCGATCCCAACAGCTACCTGTACCTCTCCCGCGCCCTGACCTATTTCGACCTGCCCGCCGACCACGGCGCCGTTTCACTGGAGCAAGTAGTGCGCAACGTGCAAGCTCGGTATTTGACCATCTCCTTCACCTCTGATTGGCTCTACCCACCGGCCGATTCACAGGAATTAGTCGCGGCTCTGCGGGCCACCGGCAAGGCGGTCGAGTATCACAACATAGAGACCAACTATGGCCACGATTCATTCTTACTGGAAGACCGGCACCAGCCAGGCATCATCGCTCGGTTTCTCGAGCAGACGTATGGAGACATCTGATGTCCACCTCGCAGCACCACGATCAACCACACGAATTCGGATTCGACACGCGCTCGATTCATGCCGGCCAGCGGCCAGACCCGTATACCGGATCGCGAGCCGTGCCGATCTTCCAGACCACGAGCTATGTGTTTGAGGACCCCGAGTCCGCCGCTGCCTACTTCAATCTGCAGGAGTATGGCAACACCTATGCCCGTATCATGAACCCGACCGTCGCCACCTTTGAGGAGCGCGTGGCCAGCCTGGAGGGCGGCGCCGGGGCCGTAGCCTTCGCCAGTGGTCTGGCGGCCCAGGCCGGCGCTTTTTTCACGCTGCTGCGCCCCGGCGACCATATAGTCGCCTCCCAAGCGCTGTACGGTGGCTCGATCACGCAGCTCAAGCACGTCATGGCCAAGTTCTCGGTCGACCTAACCTTTGTCGACCCGGATCATGCCGGGGCCTGGCGCGATGCGCTGCGCGACAACACCAAGGCTTTTTTCGCGGAGACGATCGGCAATCCAGGGGGCAACGTGCTGGACATCCAGACGGTGGCCGACATCGCCCATGCACACGGCACACCACTGATCATCGACAGCACCTTCGCCACCCCCTATCTGTGCCGTCCGTTCGACTTTGGCGCCGACATTGTCATTCACTCCGCCACCAAGTTCCTGGGTGGCCATGGAACCAGCATAGGCGGCGTCGTGGTCGAGGCGGGAACCTTCGACTGGTCGAACGGCCGCTTTCCCGTGGTGGCCGACCCTTCGCCCGCCTACCATGGGCTGGCCTTCTACGAAACCTTCGGCATGTACGGCTACCTGATGAAGTTGCGCGCCGAATCGCTGCGAGACCTGGGCGGCGCCATGAGCCCGTTCAATGCCTTCCTCTTTCTGCTGGGACTGGAAACGCTGCCGCTTCGCATGGAGCGCCATGTCCAGAATGCCCTGGGCGTGGCTCGCTTTCTGGAGGGACATTCTGCTGTCGAGCGCGTGCGCTTCGCCGGTCTGGAGAGCAGCCCCTACCACCCGCTGGCGCAGCGCTACCTGCCACGCGGCGCCGGAGCGGTGTTTTCCTTTGACCTGCGCGGGGGCCGCGCTGCCGGTGCGAGCTTTATCGAAAGCCTGTCGCTGTGGAGCCACCTCGCCAACGTCGGCGACGCCAAGAGCCTGGTCATTCATCCCGCCAGTACCACCCACCGTCAGCTGGGCGACGCCGAACTCCTGGCCGCCGGCATAACCCCTGGCACCATCCGTCTTTCAGTGGGCCTGGAGACACTGGACGATCTGCTCTGGGACCTGGAATGTGGCCTACGAGCAGCCGTCGCGACCGGACAGCTAACACAGACGCCCGAGCCGGCGCCCCCAGACCGGCAGCAGGCGCGCGATGCGGAGGTGGTGGCATGAACAACCCTGACGCGGTCGGCGACGCATCAGAGTACCAGGATAGTGTGACCATTCAGCGCCTGCTCCACCAGGTGCGAACCGTCGCGGTGGTCGGGCTGTCCGCCAACGTGCTTCGTCCCAGCAACTTTGTCGGCTTCTATTTGCAGCGTCACGGCTATCGTATCGTGCCCGTCAACCCGCGTGAGGCGGAGATCCTGGGCGAGACCAGTTACCCCTCGCTCACCGCGATTCCCTTCCCCATCGACATCGTAGACGTCTTCCGTGCCCCGGACGCCGTACCCGGCATCGCACGCGAGGCAGTGGAAGTTGGCGCCGGCGCCCTCTGGCTTCAGTTCGGCGTTATCAGCCCGGATGGTGCGGCTATTGCCGCTCAGGGAGGGCTGGACGTGGTGATGGATCGCTGCATGAAAATTGAACATGCACGCCACCTGGGAAGGATGCATTGGTTAGGCTTCAACACCGGCCAGATCACGGCCCGACGCGGCTCTGTCAACTGAACCGCTCGTATGACGCGGGATCAACCTCGGCCAGTCGTTATGCCACGTGAACCAAGGGAATACCGAGATCGAACGAGGCGCTGCATCCACGCGGCAAGCCGCCATACTATAGTCTATGTCTATCTTCACACCGGATAACACGCAGTTCGTCATAGTGGCATTTGAGGGGCCAGATGAGTACTCGCACGCCGGCGGACTCGCGGTGCGGGTGCGCGACCTGGCCGAGACGCTGGCCGCTCAAGGCTTTACCACGCACCTATTTTTCGTGGGCGATCCCGCGCTACCGAGCGTCGAGGAGCGGGGGAAACTTATTCTGCACCGTTGGTCGCAATGGATCAGCACACATCATCCTGAGAGCGTGTACGACGGCGAGTGGGGCAAGCTGGAGGACTTCGCGCGCAGCCTCCCGCCCTACCTCAGCCAGGACATTGTGCTCCCGGCCGCATCGGTGGGCAAGCTCACAGTGCTCATGGGCGAAGACTGGCAGACTGTGCCAACGATGATCGGAGCCGCCCACGTTATGGCGCAGCGGGGCTTGCTGCCCTGGGTGGTGCCGGTCTGGACGGCCAACAATATCTTTGGCTTTCATGGTATTCCCTGGGACGCTTTGCAAGCGGCCGCGACACCGATTACGGTAAGCCGTTACATGAAGTACGAAACGCGTCGCTGGGGCGTTGATCCACTGGTCACACCCAACGGCATTGCGCCATCGTCCCTGATCACTGTTCCGTCCATGGAGACGCGCGCACTGCGGAAAGCCTTTGGCGGCGATCTTGCGCTGTTCAAAATCGGCCGCTTCAGCCCAGATAAGCGCTGGATTATGGCCCTGGAAGCGGTGGCCATACTTAAGGCCACCGGTAGTCGTACCAAAATTTTATTGCGTGGTGACAAATCCTCCTACGGCAATGAAGTGCTGGGACGCGCCTATAGCTACGGCCTGAGCATCGAGAACTTGAGCGAACGCTACCAGAGCGTGGCGGAGCTGGCCCGCGCCATCGCGGCCCACGAGGAGGCCGATGTGCTCAATCTGACCAGCTTCCTGCCGGACGAGTTGCTGCCAGTGATCTATGCAGCGGCGGACGGAGTGCTGGCGAACAGCAGCCACGAACCGTTCGGCCTGGTCGGACTGGAAGTGATGGCCGCCGGTGGCCTGGCGGTGGTGGGTTCCACTGGGGAGGACTACGCACAGTCAGATTACAACGCGCTGGTGCTGGATACCGACGATCCTCGAGAGATCGTCATTCAGTTGCGCCGCCTACAGTCTGACAAGGCAGCCATGAAGCGGATTAAGAAGCGAGCCAGGGAGACGGCCAGAGAGTGGGTCTGGCCGGCGGTGATAGAGGAGCTGTTCATGAAGCTGGAATATGTGGCGCTCGCGCGACATGTGGACATCCCGGCATGAAAGCGGTGGTGATGGCGGGAGGGGAAGGTTCACGGCTTCGCCCTTTGACCCTGGGACGCCCCAAGCCCATGGTGCCCCTCGCCAACCGCCCGATGCTGGAACATATTCTGCTCCTGCTCAAGCGCCACGGCATCACCGAGGTCGTCATCACCGTGCAGTACATGGCGACGCATATTCAGACCGAGATCGGTGACGGCAGCGAACTGGGTATGACCGTGACCTATAGCGTGGAGGATCAGCCCCTGGGCACCGCCGGCAGCGTCCGCCAGGCCGCTGAATCTCTCACCGACACCTTTCTGGTCATCAGTGGCGACGCACTCACCGACTTTGATCTGCAGGCGGTAGTGGACTACCACCGGAAGTGCAAAGCCATGGCCACGCTCACGCTCTATCGCGTGGCCAACCCACTCGAGTACGGCGTGGTGGTCACCCGCGAGGACGGCCGGATTCGTCAGTTCCAGGAGAAGCCAAGCTGGGGCGAGATCGTTACCGATACCATCAACACCGGCATTTACGTGCTCGAGCCGTCGGTCTTCGAGTATTACCAGCGTAATCAAGTGTTCGACTTCAGCAAGGATCTCTTTCCGCTGCTGCTCAGAGACGAGAAGCCCCTCTTTGGCTACGTGGCAGGTGGCTACTGGACCGATGTGGGCAGCATTGAAGAGTACGTACGAGCTACTCGTGACGCTCTCATGGGCAAGGTGCAGATCGACTGGGGCATGGAGCAGGTCGACGGCATCTGGCGAGAGGACGGCGTCGACATCGAGCCTGACGCACAGGTGCGCGGTCCGGTCTATTTGGGCCGCGACGTAAAAATCAAGAGCGGAGCCATGGTGCACGGGCCATCGGTCATTCGGGACAACACGGTGGTTGAGCGGGGCGCCCATATCGACCGCAGCATCATCTGGCGCGGTGCGAACATTGGCCCGCGCAGCGAGGTCCGCGGGAGTCTCCTCGGGGCCGAGTGTACGCTACAGGCCAACGCTGTGGTGTCTGAAAATACGGTGGTCAGCGACCACACCATCATCGGCCGTGGAGCGATCATCCAGCCCAACGTGAAGATCTGGCCGAACAAGGAGGTGGATGCTGGAGCGGTAGTCTCCACCAGCATCATCTGGGGATCCTCCGGGCGCCGCGTACTCTTTGGTCGCTACGGCGTCAGCGGGTTAATCAATGTGGACTTCACGCCAGAGATGGCGGCGAAGCTGGGCTCGGCGTACGCCTCCAATCTCCCCATCAACGCCGATGTGACCATCAACCGCGACCTGGCAATCCCGTCGCGGATGCTGAAACGCGCCATGACCGCCGGTTTGGCCGCCGCCGGGATCAACGTTGTGGACCTTTCCGCGGTCCCTATCCCGGTGGCCCGGTTCTACACCAGAGTGACCGGCGCCCTGGGGGGCATCCATGTGCGCGTCTCACCGTACGATTCCTCCCTGATTCACCTTCAGCTGTTTAACGGCGACGGAATGGATCTGAATAAGGGAACCCAGCGCAAGGTGGAGACGGCCTACTTCCGGGAGGACGTGCGGCGCGCTCACCTCGATGACATCGGTCAGACGGCGTATGCCGGCGACGTAACCGAACGCTACACCAAGGCCTTTATGGCCGCGGTAGAGTATGAAACGGTCTCGCGGGCCTGTTATCGTCTGGTTATCGATTATTCCCTTGGGTCCACCGGCGACATTTTCCCAGACATTCTCCGCTCGTTTGGCTGCAATGTAGTCGAGCTCAATGCCAAGCAAGGGCCGGCCAGGGCGCCGCGCTCCGCGCCGGAATACGATACCGCCTTCGATCAACTCGCCAACATCGTGCCGGCCCTCAAGTTTCAACTCGGGGCCATGCTGGATGTCAGTGGCGAGCGGCTGCACCTGGTCGACGGCACAGGTCGCCGCGTCCCGCAGATGCAGGCGCTGGCCGCCCTGGCCTCACTGGTGTTTCAACAGGACGCGGGCGCGGTGGTCGCTGTGCCGACCGACGCTCCCGCGATATTCGAGACGCTGGCCGCACGGCATCAGGGAAAGATTATCAGGACCCGCAGTGATACCGAGGCCATTATGTCGACTGCCACCCAGAAACACGTCCGCCTGGCGGGCGACGGCCAAGGACGTACCATCTTTCCAGCGATGCACCCCACCTTCGACGCCATGTTCAGCCTGATGAAGTTAGTGGAGTTGCTGGCTCGGGCCCAAACACGATTCGACGAGGTGCTGGCCGAGTTACCCGCCTGGCACCTTCATGAGACCAATGTCCCCTGCTCGTGGGACAAAAAAGGAGTCGTCATGCGCCTGCTGGGTGAGCGATACCACGAGCGGCGCACGCGTGCCTCAGACGGTATCAAAATTCAACTGGGGGACGACTGGGTACTCATTCGCCCCGATCCCGACGAGCCGCGCTTCCACCTGGTGGCAGAGGCGCGGACCGACCAGGCAGCGCAAGCTCTGGTCGACGAGTACGCCCGCATCGTCACCGGCCTACAGAAGTAATGCTTTCAGATCGCCTCGCACACCAACAACCGCTACTGCCGGACGGTCAACTGGGAGCCAGACTATACCGACCCCGTCATCTGCCTCCAGCTCTGGCCGTAGCAGCGCCACTATCACACCACTCGGCAACTCCGCCGAACGATATTGCCTTTAATTCGTGTGCCCATCGTTCGCGTTCCGCCTGAGCGTCGCGTTCATCTGCCCGCGACGACCTGGCGACGGCACCATGCTAAACACCTCCGCCAGCCGAGCGACCACCAGCTTCTCGACGCGCCGCATCGAAACCTGGCGACCCAACAGCCGATGGAGCGAGGTGACCCCTTTGTCCGTCAGACCGCATGGAATGATGTGCTCAAAATAGGAGAGATCGGTGTTCACATTCAACGCAAAGCCGTGAGACGTCACGCCATGCGCATCGACTTTGACGCCAATCGCACACACCTTCTCGTTCCCCACCCACACCCCGGAATACTCGTCCTGCAACCGAGCTAGAATCCCGAGATCACAGACCGCGTGTAACAGCGAGCGCTCCACGTCGCGGATATACCGCACGTAATCCAGGCGATCCGGGCGCAGTTTGAGGATGAGATAGCCGACCAACTGTCCGGGGCCGTGATACGTCACGTCACCGCCCCGATCCACGTGGTACAGCGCGATGCCACGACGTTCGAGCTGACGCGGAGTGAGCAGCACGTTTGCCGCCTTGCCGCGCCGACCCAGGGTATAGGTGTGGGGATGCTCCAGGAGCAACAGCGTATCCGGAATGCGGTCGCAATTCCGGGCCTCGACTAGCTGCTTCTGGACTTCCCATGCCTCCTGATAGTCAATGAGACCCAAGCGGGATATACGGAGTGGCCCAGCTATCCTCTCCCTTTCCTCGGGGTGCAGAGCGGCACTCTCTTCCCACGGAACTGGCTCGGTCCCCTTTGCCCTGAGCTGCCCAGACGCTCTCCCCCTCGCCCCTGGAGGGAGCGGGGGCCGGGGGGAGAGGGAGCCGTTACCCGTACTTGTACGAGACGCCAAAGCCGCCTCGCGGCATGACACACGAAATATTGTTGTACGGGCAGATCATACGGCAGGCGCCGCACTCAATGCAGTTTTCGTACGAGACCACCGTCTTCTGTTGTTCCTCGTCCCACTGGTATACCTCGGCCGGGCAGACAATAGTGCACGGCTTGTCTGGGCACCGGGCACACACATCTTGGTCAACAATGTCGATGTGCGACTGCTCGTCCCAGTTGAACTTCAGGAGATAGAGTTTGTCTTCCAGCTTCATGGCTGCGTCCTCCTCGCTCGAAGTGCTTCCGATTGCTCGTGAGCATGATAGGAACTGCGCACCAGCGGACCTGATTCCACGTGGCTGAAACCAAGTCCGAGACCGTGGGCGCGCAATTCGACAAACTCGTCAGGGTGATAGTAGCGATCGATCGATAGGTGTTTAGGCGTTGGCTGCAAGTATTGCCCGATGGTCATGATGTCGACGTGCGCTCCGCGTAGATCGCGCATGGTATCGACCACCTCGTCCATCGTCTCGCCCAATCCAACCATCAAGCCGGACTTGGTGAGACCGTCGGGATACATCTCTTTGGCCCGACGCAGAACCTCTATCGATATATGATATTTGGAGCGACCAGGTCGCACACGGCGGAAGACGCGCGGAACGGTCTCGATGTTGTGATTAAAGATCTCGGGGCGAGCCTCCATAATTATGTGGAGCTGGTCATCTCGCCCCTGAAAGTCCGGGGTCAGCACCTCGACCGCGCAGTCCGGGTTCAACTCATGAATCTTCCGTATGGTGGCCGCGAACAGCGCCGCGCCGCCGTCCTCCAGGTCGTCACGGTCGACGGAGGTAACCACAGCATGTTTGAGACCCATCTTCTGAACCGCTTCGGCCACGCGCTTCGGCTCGCCCAGATCCAGGGTATGCGGTTTGCCCGAGGTCACCGCGCAGTAGCGGCAGGCGCGCGTGCACACATCGCCCAGAATCATAAAGGTTGCGGTGCCGTGGCCCCAGCACTCTCCGATGTTGGGGCACCGAGCCTCCTCGCACACCGTGTGCAGCTCCATGTCCCGCATCATGTTCTTTAGTTCGATGTAGCGCGGCCCGGCCGGCAGGCGTACCTTGAGCCAATCGGGGCGCTTGGGAGCCACCGGCTCCAGCCTGATTTCAGTTACCACCGCGGTTCCTTCGTTGCTAAACAGTTCGTCAACCCATTATGGTTCATGAGTGGCGGCTCAATAGACCGGATAGTCTGCCTTCCAGTGCTCCAGTTTCACCTTCACGGCGTTGAGAAAGGCAGCGGCGTACCCGCCGTCCAGCAGTCGGTGGTCGAAGGAGAAGGACAGGTTCATCATGCTGCGCACCGCGATCAAGTCCTGGCCGTCCTGCTCCACCACGACCGGCCGCTTGACGATGGCCGCCGCGGCCAGGATACCCCCCTGCGGGTAGTTGATGATGGAGATCGACCAGATGGAGCCGAGAGCCCCGGTATTATTGACCGTGAAGCTGCCACCCTGCATATCTTCGATGCGCAGCTTGCGCCCGCGCGCCCGGATCGCCAGGTCGGAGATCGACTTGGAGAGACCGGCTAAGCTCTTCTCGTCGGCATGATGAATAACCGGCGTGGTCAAGCCTTCGGGCGCATCCACCGCGACATTGATATTGATGTCGCCCTTGCGGATGATATAGTCGCCGGCAAACTCTGCGTTGACGTCCGGGTACTCCTTGAGGGCCTCGACTGTGGCCTTGATCACGAAGGCCACGTAGGAGAGGGACACGTTTTCGCGCTGGCGGAACTCGTCCTTCTTGGCCTCGCGGAAGCGTACCACGTTGGTCATGTCCACTTCGACGATGGTGGTGGCGTGCGGCAGCGTCGTCTTGCTCAGCACCATTCGCTCGGCGATCATCTTACGAATGGCCGGAACCGGCACCAGTTCTTCATTGGCGCCAAGAGCGCGCATCGCGGCCGGCTGTGCTGGTTGGGGTGCGGCAGCGACGGCGGGTAGCGACGGAATGGCCTGCGGCGGAGCCGGCGGGGCCTGAGCGGGGGCAGGTGCTGGAGCGACAGGCGCCGGTGGGCTCGGTTGCTGCTCGATAAAGGACAGAATGTCCTGTTTGCTCACCCGGCCGCCTATGCCGGTACCCGTTACGGCCGAGAGACTGACGCCATGCTGCTCGGCGAGCCGACGCACCAACGGTGATGAGCGGACGCGCTCGCCGCGGCCGTTCTCCACATTGCCATTGGCCGGCTCAAAATTCCCCTCCAGGTGGGGGCGAGCCTGAGGCGGAGCGATCGCCACCGCGGCGGCGCCACGAGACTGTCCGTTTCCCCCGGCACTCACCGCCGGAACAGGTCCCCGGCCACCGGATGCAACCTGGCCGGCCTCAGGATGGGCCTCGCTCCCGGTACCATCGCCAATGAGAGCGATTTCCTGGCCGACGGCCACGGTGGCGCCCTCGGGCTGCGTGATCCGCTCCAGGGTACCGGCCACCGGTGAGGGAATCTCAGCGTTGACCTTGTCGGTAATTACCTCGACAATTGGCTCATCGCGCTCGATTTGGTCGCCTTCGTTCTTGAGCCATTTTCCGATCACGCCCTCGGCCACAGACTCACCGAGCTGCGGCATGACAATAGTCGTCGACATCACGTGCTCCTCTTACTTGCGCCTGTCTCGGCAGGTTTTCGTCTCAATACGCCGCGAGTCGGCGCGCGGCGGCAACGATCTTTTCGGTGTTGGGCAGGAAAGCTTTTTCCAGCGGTGGGCTGAATGGCACCGGAGTGTCCGGGGCAGTGACCCGAATGATCGGCCCATCGAGCATGTCGAACGCTTCCTCGGCCAGAATCGCCGCCACCTCGGCCCCGACTCCCAGCGTACGCGTGTCCTCATGCACAATCAGCGCCTTGCTGGTCTTGGCGATGGATCGAAGAATAGCCTCGCGATCGAGCGGCAGGAGGGTGCGCAGGTCGATCACCTCGACTGAGACGTCTTCGTCCGCTAGTTCCTCGGCCGCGGCCAGAGACTGCTCGACCATCCAGCCATAGGTATAGATGGTCATGTCGGCACCCTCCTGAACCACTCGGGCTTCACCGATGGGAACGGTGTAGTCTTCGGCCGGCAGTTCAGCCTTGAGACGGCGATACAGATACTTATGCTCAAAGAACAGCACGGGGTTGTCATCTCGTACAGCCGCCTTAATCAGGCCATAGGCATCAAGGGCACTGCCCGGCGCCACCACCTTGAGGCCCGGACAATGAATGAACCAGGCCTCCGGATTCTGCGAGTGGAACGGCCCTCCGTGCACCCCACCGCCAGATGGGCCGCGAATAACCATGGGCACGGCCATCCCGTTGCGATAGTGCAGCTTGGCCGCCATATTCACGATCTGATCGAAGCCGCAGGCGATAAAGTCCATGAACTGCATTTCGGCAATCGGGCGCTGCCCCATCAAGGCAGACCCAACCGCGGCGCCCACGATGGCCGACTCGGAGAGCGGCGTGTCTATCACGCGCAACGGGCCGAACTCGTCCAGCAGCCCAGCCGTCACTTTAAAGGCACCGCCGTAGACGCCGACATCTTCGCCCAGGATATAGACGCTCTGGTCGCGCTGCATCTCTTCGCGCATACCCTGCTTGATCGCTTCAAGATACGTAACTTCATTCGTAGCTGCCACTCTCGCTCCTCCCGTAAACGCCCCGCAGCGCACTATCCGGGTCGGGAAGTGGCTGCTGGTCCGCCCATTGCGCAGCCTCGTCCACCAGCCGTGTGGCTTCGGCCCTGATCTCGTCCCGGAGGCCGTGATCCATGATACCGCCCTGCAGCAGCCACCGTTCGTAACGGTCGATGGGATCCTTGGCTTCCCACTCAGCCAGCAACTCGCGTGGCACGTAGGAGGCATCGTCCTGTTCAGAGTGGCCTCGCATTCGCATGGTCACGCACTCGATCAGCGTTGGCCCCTCGCCGCGCCGTGCCCGCTCGACGGCATGAACGGTGGTTCGATGGACCGCCAGGACGTCGTTCCCGTCGATCCGTATGCCGGGGATACCGTAGCCGACGGCGCGCGTAGCGATTTCCTCAAAGCAGATCTGCTTCGACAGCGGAGTGGAATACGCGTACTGGTTGTTTTCCACGATCAGGATCATGGGCAGGTGCAGCGCCGCCGCAAAGTTTAGCCCTTCGTGAAAATCACCGGTATTGATGGCCCCATCGCCAACATAGGTCAACGCCACCAGATCTTCGCCGCACTGGCGGCCGGTCAGCGCGGCGCCGGCAGCCAGAGGGATCGACGAGCCCAGCATGCTGATCTGCGGCAGCACTCGTCGCTCCAGATCGCCAATGTGTAGAGCGTTGTCCTTGCCGGCGGTGAAGCCGGTGGCCCGCGCCATGATTTGCGCCAGTATCTTTCCCGGTTCCATGCCGCGAACCAGGTGGGCCCCCATGTCGCGGTGCATGGGCGCAATAACATCGCTGGGTCGGAGCGCGTAGGCCGTCCCTACCGAGATCGCCTCGTGGCCAACCTGGCTGTATACGCCGCCGGAAACCTTTCCCTGCAGGTAGAGCGTCCGGATACGGGCGTCCATGGCGCGGGTCAATACCATGTACCGCAATAGATCCAGCAACTGACCGCGGTCTAGATCGGCCGGCGCCAGGTCCGGCACAGCTTCAATCATCAAATCACGTTACTTCTCCGGTAGATAGTCCATTCTACGAGGAACCGTTCAGGACGGCTCGGCATCGCCGGGGTCGGCCACCCGTTGCTGTATCAATTCCGCCAGGCCATCAATAAAGTCTGGGGCGGCATTGAGCATCTCTGTCCGTTTGAGGGTGACGCCATGCTCTTTAGCCGCCTGTTGCGCTTCATAATCAATGTCGTACAGGATCTCTAAATGGTCTGAGACAAAGCCGATTGGGGCAACCAGCATATGCCGCACGCTGCCTTCGGCCAGGGCATGAACGGTGTCGACCAGATCCGGTCCCAGCCATGGATCGTCGGTCCTGCCGGCGCTTTGAAAGGAAAAGGTCCAGTGCGCTAGCTGGAGCATCCGGGCCAGCGCCTCGCTGGTCTCGCGCAATTGCTCCGGGTAGGGATCGCCCATCGCTACAATCTTCTCGGGCAGACTGTGCGCCGTAAAGATGACGGTCACCTCCGAGCCACACAGAAACTCAGCCAGACGGGCGCGGATACGCGCGGCGACCGCCTCTAGATAGGCGGGGTGCAGATGCCAACTGTCGATCTGTTCAAACTGGATGTCCGTGCCGAGCTTGCGCTGCGCCTGCTCAATGTAGTCGTAATAGCCGGCAATGCTCATGCTCGAAAAGTGCGGCGCGAGCACCAAACCGACTGCCCGGCGGATGCCCTCGGCGGCCAGCTCACCCACCGCCTGCTCGATGTACGGATGCCAGTGCTTCATCCCCAAAATGACACGATAGGTGCCGGCGCCATCCGCGTTGAGGCGCTCCTCCAGCCCGCCCCTGACCGCCGCCGAGATATCTGAGAGCGGGGTCCGGCCGCCCACCAGCCGATACCGTTCCCGCAGATCTTGCAACAGTTCGGGGGGCGGCTTTCGCCCGCGCCGAATATGGGTGTAGTACGGCTCGACATCTTCCGCCTTATCGGGCGTGCCGTATGCCATTAGCAGTACGCCTATACCATTACTCTGGCTCATTACTCTGCTCCACTCGATAAAGGTTGACGATAGCCTGCGCCAGGCCGTCCAGAGTATGCTCCTCGGCCACGGACGCGGGTCGCAGATTGAGGTCTCTCACCGCCGCGGCAGTGCTGGGACCGATGCAGACCAAACGGGCGTCCCGCGGCATGGCACAATCGCCCTGGGAAGAGAGTATGTGCGCCAGGTTATGCACGGCGGACGGGCTAGCCAGCGCTACCACGTCGACCTCACCACGCCGCACAGCCTCCAGAGCGGAGCGATCGAGAGCCGAGGGCTGGACCGTCTGATAGGAGATGACCGCATCGACCGTCGCCCCCGATCGCTCCAGGTCGTCCTGCAATTCTCGGTCGGATAGATTCCCCTGGGGCAGCAGGACATGCGTGCCGCTCATTCCTCGTTTCTGTAGCTCTCTCGACAGGAAACTGACCGCGGCGCTCTCCGGAACAGCATCGACATAGACTCCCCGCCGGCGTAAGTCGGCTGCGGTGGCCGGTCCGACCGCCGCCACCCAGAGGGTCACCGGGACGACCGGCGGACTCCCCAGGGCAGCCAGTCGCTCGAACACGGCGTTCACTGCGTTGCGGCTGGTGAAGACGATCCAGTCGTACTCGGACAGAATAGAGAGGGCCGTGTCCAGCGGGCCGTAGCTCTCCGGCGGCCCAACGGCGATGGTGGGCAGATCGAGCACGAGCGCCCCGGCTGCACGCAAGGAGCGACGCAGCGGCTCCCCCTCGGCCCACGGACGGGTGACTAGCACCCGAATGCCCCGCAGCGGCGCCTCAAGCGGGGGTGGATTCGGTGCGTTCATGGACGTGGGTGACCAGGCGTTCGAGTTGTTCGGGCGGCGTATCGGGATGAATGCCATGCCCCACATTGAAGATGTGGCCCGGCCGTCCGGCGGCGCGTCTCAAAATTGCGTCGGTCTCTCGTTGCACGACCTCCCACGGCGCTTGCAGCACCAGTGGGTCCAGGTTTCCCTGCACCCCGCGGTGGTACCCGATGCGCTCCCAGGCCAGGTCGAGGGGGACGCGCCAGTCCACGCCGATGGTGCTCCCGCCGGCGTCGCGCATCGCTTCTAACAACGCGCCGGTGCTGGTGCCGAAGTGAATCAGCGGCACGCCCGTCATCGCCACACGGTCGCACACCAGCCGCGAATACGGTTGCACATAGCGGCAATAATCATCGACCGACAGCGCACCGACCCAGCTATCGAACAACTGCAACACGTGCACTCCGGCGCGAGCCTGCGCCAGGAGATAGCTGCCCACAATCTCCGCCAGGCGCTGCATGAGTTCATGCCAGACAGAAGGTGAGCCGTACATCAAGCGCTTGGTATGCAGAAAATCTCGAGATGGCCGGCCCTCCACCAGGTAGCTGGCCAGCGTGAAGGGTGCGCCGGAGAAACCGATCAGCGGCAGCGCGCCGTCTAGTCGGCCCAGCACGGCCTGGATATCCTCCAGCACGAAGGGCACGTCACTTTCCGGTTTGAGAGGCCGCAGCCGGCTCACATCCCCCGCCGCTCGGATCGGCTCGGCGATGACTGGGCCAACCTTTTCCACGATCTCCAGGTCGATACCGATGCCAATCAACGGATGCATGATGTCGGCATAGAGGATAGCGGCATCGACCCCCAGGCGCTGCACCGGCTGCAGGGTTACCTCGGCGCACAACTCCGGACGCCGGCAGATCTCCAGCAGGCTGAAGTGCTGCTTAATGGCCCGATACTCAGGCAGAGACCGGCCGGCCTGCCGCATGAACCAGATTGGCGTGCGGTCGACCGGCTCGCAACGCAAGGCGCGCAACAAGCGATCCTGCCGGGGGCGCGTCGCCGGCGCCTCAATTGCCGGAGCGATCATACCAGCAGTTCGAGTGCTTCGTGAAGCGGCCGGTGTACGCAGGTGAAGATCGGCGTGTCCGAAAGCGTGTACTTCCGTCCGTCAGTGGAACGGAGTTCCATCACCAGCGACTGGAACTCCATCAGATCTTCCGCTTCATAGGCCACCACGAATTCTTGATCGTCGAGCCCAAAGGAGTGGACCAGCACCTGCTTGATATGCTCGTACTCATGCCCCACTTTGATGTGCTCGTTCATCATGCCCTGCCGCGTCGCCTTGCCCAGCAGGTACCAATCGATGGTCTTGGTAAAGGGATAGATGATCAGATAGGTGCCGCGTTCCGTCTCCAGCACCGCCTGCTCCTGCGGGGTCTGGCGCCGGACGTAGGTCGACACCCGAATCAATCCCACGTAGGAATACGCGATATCGAGATAGCGCCCCAGGCTGGTCTGCTGCAGGCGGCTGGCGGAAGCCTGCAGCTCCGGCAGGTCGGTCCCGTGGCGCCACAGCAGCAGGTCCGTCCCGGCTTTCATGCCGGTCATGTTGTAGGCGTGAGTCGTTATCCCGTCGGTACCCTCGACGGCCTCGGCGAACTCCGTGCCGCGGCACGCTCGCTCCTCTTCCGGGAGGCGCCGCCAGGCAGGATCGAGACGATAAAAGAGAAACTGTACAAATGTCGTGTCCATGCAAATCCATTCCAGATAGACGGCGTACTAGGCCTGTCTGAACATACCACTGGCGGGCATGGAACATGGGTTCCCGGCCCGGGTGTCCCTGAGGTTTTCGCGTCGCCGGGCCGAGGCGAGCCGGATCATAGCGATCCTTTTCAGGACTAATCCTCAACGGGATGATCATTGCTCCAGGAGTGAACAAGCAGATGCGTCTGGGGACGTGGGGTGTGAGGCAGCACATGGTGCAACCGGTGCAACTTTGCAACCCTGCAATCGCGGCTGGGGGACAGGGAGATGGAGTGTGCTCTGAAGCGAGTGTAGCCGGGATGCTGGAGAATGCAAGGGCGAACGATTGCGTCCCGGAGTTAGGCCACCTGTGCCTGGTTGAGCGGGACGGCGTTCCGCACATGGCGATTGGCCAGGGTGGTCACCGCCAGGAGTAGCTGGACGCCGGCAAAGATCAAGACCGTGGTGGTGGCGCCGAACAGTTGCAGGAAAACACCGGTCAGAGCAAAGCCCAATGGCTGAAAGCCGAAGGCTAATAAACGGAACGCGCTGTTCACCCGGCCCTGCAGTTCATCGGGGATCAGGGCCAGCCGGTAGCTAAACTGCACCACGTTGTAGGCCGGTCCAGCCAGAAAAATGCCCGCTTCGATCACACCCAGCAGCACCGCATTCGGCGCCACCGCAAAGAGCGGAAACAGGATGGTCTGGAGCCAAACCAGGCCGATAATTGCCTGACCAAAGGTAAAGCGTCTCTGAATCATTGGTCCCAACAGGGATCCAATAATGCCGCCGACGCTGCCGATGGCAAACATCAAACCGATCACGGTGGGCGAGGCGCCCTGGTTCTTGGCAATCACGATCAAGAGCAGAAGACTGCCGGAACTGACGAAGTTCAAGCCTCCGGTGAGAAATGCCATGAAGCGAATCAATGGCTGACGCCAGAGCCAGGTAACGCCTTCCTTGATCTCTCCACGGAGGTCGCGTTTCCTCGCCACGCGCTCCGCTTGAAACTCCACCTTGATCAGCAAGAGGGAGACGACCGAGACCAGGTAGGAGATCGAGTCGACCAGATAGGGAGCAGTTTTTCCCACCATCTGGAACAGGAACCCTCCCAAGGGTGGTCCCGCCAGGAAGGAGGCAACCTGGCCAGCCTGATTTTGCGAGGTGGCCGCCGGCAGTTGTTCTTTGCTCACCAAGCGTGGCAGACAGGCTACCTCTGCAATGTTGAAGAAGGTAAAGAGGATGCCCTCGATGGTGACCGCCAGGTAGAGCTGGATGATGGTGAGATGCCCCAGCGCATAGGCGAGCGGGATGCTGCCCAGGGCGATGGCGCGGCCCAGGTCGCAGCGAATCATCACCTTCTTGCGATCCCACCGGTCGACCAGCGCCCCGGCCGGCAGACTGAGCAGCACGAAGGGCAAGGTAGCGAAGAATCCCGCCAATCCAGCCTGCGCGGGAGATTTGGTCAGATACAGAATCAGCAGGGGAAGGGTGATGCCGGACATGGCATTGCCCAGACTGGAGAGACTCTGGCCGCCCCACAGAATGAGATAGTCTCGGTTTCGCCAGAGAGACGGCGTCGGGCCGGGAGGCGGCGTCCCTCCTCCAACCGGCATCTTCTCGTCCATATCAGTTTCCATGGGCAATTTTACTCAAGCGCGGCATACAGTTGAGACGGACACGGATCACCGGCCCCTGGCGGAGGAAGATACAGCATGAACATCCGCGCGGCTGAACCGGGCGATGCGGCCGGAATCGCACGGGTACACGTGGACAGCTGGCGCACCACCTACCCTGGTATCCTGCCCGCGGAAGTGCTGGCATCGCTTTCTTACCATCGGCGTGAAACAGCGTGGGTCGAACTTCTGACTCGCCGAGAGGGGGTCAACCTGGTAGCTGAAGATCCTGCCGGCCAGATCGTCGGGTTTACCAGCGGCGGTGCGAACCGCGAGGATGATCCGCAATTCGCCGGTGAGTTGTACGCGATCTATCTCCTGTCCGCAGCCCAGGGCAAGGGAGTCGGTCGGCGGCTGACCCACGACACGATGGCGTGGCTTGCCGAACACGGGATGCATTCCATGCTGGTCTGGGTGGCGGCCGCCAATCCGTCTCGCGGTTTCTACGAATCACTCGGTGGTCAGTACGTGCGGAGCAAGATGGCTTCGGTAGGTGGCGTCGAGATTGAAGAAGTCTCCTACGGCTGGCCGGATACGGCGCTTATACTGAAGGAACTCTAACAGGCGGGAGCGAAGATGACCTGGGCACACGTCCTCTCGTCCTCGCGCATCGTCGCCGCCCCCTTCGTGGCTGCACTGATCCTGGCACCACGCGGGGATGCGTACCTGGTCGCCGCCGCCCTCTTTGCGATCGCCGCCTTTACGGACCTAATCGACGGCAAGCTGGCGCGCCATACCAAGCAGGTCTCGCCACTGGGAGTCTTCCTGGATACCAGCGCCGACAAGGTGTTCGTCAGTCTGGCACTGGTCGCCATGGCCATCGGTGGCCTCTCTCAGGGCTGGGTGCCACTGGTGATTATCGGACGCGAGTTCCTCATCTCCGGGCTGCGCAGCTACGCAGCTTCGCGCGATCGAATCATTTCGGCGCATATCTGGGGCAAGGGTAAAGCAGCGCTGACCATGGTCGCCATCCCGCTGGTCCTGGTGGCTGCCGACGGGCAAGCCGGTGGAGCGCTGTCGCGCTTTGCAGACCACAATCAATGGAACGACGCCTTCATCGTGTGTAGTTGGCTCCTCGGTCTCTCGGCCGTGGCCACGGTTATTTCCGGCGCGCGCTACGTGGTGGATGCCTGGCCGCTCTTGCGCGCCTCGGAGAGCGAACCTCCCACAGAGCGCTCGCACGCTGCCGGCCGTCGGTGACGAGCGACGCGTCGCCTGCTAGACTGTGCCAGATTCGATAGAGGCGGACATGCTAGGCACGCTGTTCCTCGTATGCTGCGCGATCCTGATGGGCTCGATTCCCACCGGTGTCGTGGTGTCGCGACTCCTGACCGGCCGGGACGTGCGGGAGTTGGGCAGCGGTAACTTCGGCGCAGCCAACGTGGCCCGGACGGCCGGCATGAAAGTCGGCCTGCTGGTGGCGCTAATCGACATCCTCAAGGGTGTCGTCCCGGTGCTGCTCGGCCGATGGACCGGCCTGGATCACGCGCAATTAGCCCTGGTTGCGGTGGCGGCGGTGCTGGGGCACGACTTCTCGATGTTCTTGCGGCTGCGCGGCGGCAAGGGAGTTGCCACCACAGTTGGTATTGCACTGGCCCTCGCGCCACCTGCCGCCCTCCTGGCCGCGGCCACCTGGATCGTGGTCATTCTTACCTTTGGCTACTCCTCGCTGGCCTCACTGGTATCCCTGGCGCTGCTCCCCCTCTACCTGGCAATCGCCGGCCAGTCACCCGCCTATGTCCTGGCGGCCGTTGCACTTTTTCTGATTGGCGCGGTCAAGCACTGGGAGAATATCATCCGTCTGGCCCACGGCAAAGAATCGAAGTTCCGTTCCAAGCAGCAACCTCCCCGTGGCACCTAAGCGTTCCGTCGTTGTCTTCGGCGCAGGCGCGGTAGGCGGATACCTGGGCGCTAAGCTAGGCGCCAGAACGGCGGCAACAGTCGACCTCACCCTTGTGGGCCGAGCCGGCGCCGCACAAGCGATTGCAGAGCAAGGGCTGATACTGCACGAACTGGATCGGGATCAGGTGACACATCCCCGGATCGTCACCTCGGTGGATGGCTTACTTCCCTGCGACCTGGTGCTGCTTACCGTTCGTACCTACGACGTCGCCGGCTCAATCGACAGCGTACGCGCCTTGCTAGGCGACCAGGGTCTGGTGCTCGCCCTCCAGAACGGGGTGGGCAGTGAGGAAGAGCTGGCTGCGGCGCTGGGACGCCATCGCGTGCTGCCCGGCACGCTAACGGTCAGCGCCGGCATGGAACAGCCGGGCAGTATCACGCGTTACAGTCGGGCAGGGGGGCTGGCCCTCTCCACTATGGACGGCCGTTCCGTTCCTTCCTGGCTGGTCGAACTGCTGGCGGCTACTGGGCTTCCCACCACTACCGTCTCGGACTATCGCAGTCTGCGCTGGTCCAAGCTGCTGCTCAACATGCTGGGAGCAGCCACCGGCGCCATCCTGGATATGGACATCGGAAGCATCATGAGCGACCAGCAACTCTTCCGCATTGAGCAGCTTGCCTTTCGCGAGGCCACGCGCGTCATGCGGGCCGAAGGCATCGGCGCCGTCGAACTGCCCGGCTACGCAGTTCCTCAGGCGCGGCTTGCCATGCGCCTGCCCCGCTCGCTCGCCCACGCCACCCTGGGGAGACGTGTTGCCCGGGCCCGAGGCGGCCGTTCGCCCGGTATGCGCGCCGACATGATGCGAGGGAAAACCGAAGTAGAGGCGCTCAACGGCGCCGTGGTACGCGCCGGACAGCAGCACAACGTCCCAACCCCGGTCAATACCATCCTGACTGACCTGGTCCTGGATCTTGCCACGCATCCCGAGCATCGCAGGCAGTATCGCGGCCATCCTGAGGCGTTAATCGCGCACGTAGGCAGCCGTGGTGTCAGGGTCTAAGGAGGCAGGTATGAAAATGGAATACTTCCCGCACCTGAGCGCGGAAGACCGCGGCTCTGCGCAGCCTCGCCTGACCTCG